>Ga0310810_10005472_pt1 | contig 14202 bp, 12 predicted proteins | sample NCmetagenome_FD_207641 | JGI IMG/M metagenome (GOLD analysis project Ga0310810, IMG submission 207641) | Soil microbial communities from experimental microcosm in Duke University, North Carolina, United States - NC | ecosystem: Engineered > Artificial ecosystem > Soil microcosm > Unclassified ... | reverse complement strand
CGGTATACCCGATCGCGTAGACCGTCACGTCCGACGCCTTGAGCATGTCGAGCGCGTCCTGGAACGTGAGCGAACTCGTCGTATCGCCGCCGTCCGTGTAGACGACGAGGATCTTCTGGCCGTCCTGTGCCTGCGCGCCCTGGAGGTACACGCCTAACGCGTCGTAGAGGGCGGTCATGCCGTCGGCCTTGCGGCCGCGGATGCGCTCGACGAGACGCGCGTAGCTCTCCGGGCCGAAGCGCGCCACGCGGACTTCCGTGTCGAAGTCCACGAGCGTCACGTCCGACGCGGGCGTGACCCGATCGACGAACTCGATCGCGGCGGCGCGCGCGTCCTTCAGGTCGTCGGCCATGCTCTCGCTCGTGTCGAGCAGCAGCCCGAGATGCAGCGGCGGCGCGTTCTCCGGTTCGCCGGCCGCGAAGAACCGGATGGTCTGTTTCGTGCCGTTTTCGACGATTTCGAAGTCGTCGCGGGTCAGCCCCGTCACGGGCTCTCCCTGCTTGTCGACGACGGAGACGCCGAAGTGGACGAGGTCGACCGCGGACTTGAACGCGGTCTGCTGCGCCGCGAGAACAGGGGTCAGCACCGAGATACCACATGCCAACGCATACACGCGCGTCACAGAGCCTCCCACCCGTCCGCGCCACCCGGCCCGAAGCACCCCGCGCGTCAGCGCCCCCGCACCCGTTCGAGGCACCCAGCCCGGAGCACCCGCCGCCGAAGGCGGCGTCCCCCATGTTACGATCAAAGGTTAACGCACCTCCGCCTTCTCCGGCATGGCGTCGAAATACGATCGTTTCACTCTCGTCACCAACTTCGAGCTCAGGGGCGACCAGGCGCGCGCCATCGATGAGCTCGTGGACGGGTTGAACCGCGGCGACAACTCGCAGGTGCTGCTCGGGGTCACCGGCTCCGGCAAGACCTTCACGATGGCGCAGTGCATCGCGCGCGTGAACCGCCCGACGCTGGTGATGGCACACAACAAGACCCTGGCGGCTCAGCTCTACCAGGAGTTCCGGCGCTTTTTCCCCGACAACGCGGTCGAGTACTTCGTCAGCTACTACGACTACTACCAGCCGGAAGCGTACGTGCCGACGACCGATTCGTACATCGAGAAGGAAGCGACGATCAACGACGAAATCGATCGCATGCGGCTGTCGGCGACGCGGTCGCTGTTCGAGCGTCGCGACGTCATCATCGTGGCCAGCGTGTCCTGCATCTACGGCCTCGGGTCTCCGGAGGCGTACTACGGCATGATGCTGCCGCTCGAGCGCGGCCAGCGGATCGATCGCGAACAGATTCTCCGCAAGCTGGTGGAGATCCAGTACGAACGCAACGACTACGAATTCGGCCGCGGCGCGTTCCGCGTGCGCGGCGATATCGTCGAAGTCCATCCGTCGTACGAGGACAACGCGGTCCGCATCGAGCTCTTCGGCGACGAAGTCGACGAGCTCGTCACCTTCGATCCGCTCACCGGCAAGACGCTGCGCCGTCACGACAAAATCGCGATCTACCCGAAGACGCACTTCGTGACGTCACGACAGCGGACGAAGCAGGCGGTGGAGAGCATCAAGGCGGAGCTCGAGTGGTATCGCGGGCAGCTCGAGTCCGAGGGCAAGGTGCTCGAGGCGCACCGCCTCCATCAGCGGACCATGTTCGACCTCGAGATGATCCGGGAGATCGGGTATTGCCACGGGATCGAGAACTACGCACGCCACCTGACGGGGCGGCCACCGGGCGAGCCGCCGCCGACGCTGCTCGATTACCTGCCGCCCGATGCGCTGACGATCGTCGACGAGAGCCACCAGACGGTCCCGCAGATCCGCGGCATGTATCACGGGGACCGCTCGCGGAAGGAAGTCCTCGTGGCGTACGGCTTCCGTCTGCCGTCGGCGCTCGACAACCGTCCGCTCAACTTCGAGGAGTGGGAGCACCGGGTCGGCCAGATGCTGTTCGTGTCCGCCACGCCGGCGGCGTACGAACTGCGCCGATCGGGGGGGGCCGTCGTCGAGCAGATCATCCGCCCGACGGGCCTGCTCGATCCCGTGATCGATGTGCGCCCCGTTCGAGGACAGGTGGACGATCTGCTTGGCGAGATTCGCGACCGGGCGTCGCGCAACGAGCGCGTGCTGGTCACCACGCTGACCAAACGGATGGCCGAGGACCTGACGCAGTATTACCAGGAGCTGGGCGTGAAGGTCCGCTACCTGCATTCGGACATCGATACGCTGGAGCGGATCGAGATTCTGCGCGACCTGCGCCGCGGCGCGTTCGACGTGCTGGTCGGCATCAACCTGCTTCGCGAAGGGCTCGATCTTCCCGAGGTGTCGCTCGTCGCCATTCTCGACGCCGACAAGGAAGGCTTTCTGCGATCGGCCGGGTCGCTCATCCAGACCGTCGGCCGGGCGGCCCGCAACGTGAACGGCACGGCCATCATGTACGCTGACAGGGTGACCGATTCGATGCGGCAGGCCCTCTCGGAAACCGAGCGCCGGCGCCTGATACAGGAGGCGTACAACCAGGAGCACGGCATCACGCCGCAGTCCATCGTCAAGAGCATCGACGAGGTGATGACGAGCGTCTACGAACGCGACTACGTGACGGTGGGGACGTCGGCGGACGGCGAGGGACACTTCCGTACCCACGCCGAGCTCGAAGCGCACGTGATCGAGCTTCGCCAGCAGATGAAAGCGGCGGCGGCCAACCTCGAATTCGAGAAAGCGGCGGCGCTGCGGGATCGCATCAAACAACTGAAGGATCAGGAGCTGGGATTGGCCGGGAGCCGCCGTTAGTGGCAGGCCGGCTGCAGTCCTGGCTGAAGGGCGCCATCCTGGAGGTGCAGGAGTACGTCCGCCTGGTCGGCCGCGTCGCGTCGGCATCCGTCACGCCGCCCGTGTACTACCGCGACATCATCGGCCAGTTCGACTCGATCGGCGTCGGCTCGCTCACGGTCGTCCTTCTCGCCGGACTGTTCACCGGGATGGTGCTCGCGCTCAACTCCGGCTATACGCTGGACCAGTTCGGCGCGCGATCGATGGTGGGGCGCCTGATCAGCGCGTCGATGGTGAAAGAACTGGGTCCCGTGCTCACGGGGCTGATGGTGTCGGGGCGCGTCGGGTCCGGTATTGCCGCGGAACTCGGATCGATGCTCGTCACCGATCAGATCGCCGCGCTTCGGGCGCTGGGCACCGATCCCATCCGCAAGCTGATCGTGCCGCGCGTCCTCGCCGGCGTGATCATGGTCCCCATCCTGACGGTGCTCGCCAGCGGGATTGGGATGGTCGGCGGATGGATCGTCACGGTGCTCCAGTTCCACGTCGCGAGCACCATCTACTGGTCGAGCGTGACCCAGGGGCTCTACGTGCAGGACGTCTGGATGGGCATCATCAAGCCGTTCTTTCTCGGCTTCACGATCGTCACGATCGGGTGTCACGTGGGGATGCGGACGACCGGCGGCACGCAGGGCGTGGGTAACGCGACGAAGCTCGCCGTTGTCGCCAGCTCCGTCGCGGTGATCGCGGTCGACTTCATGGTCACCAAGGTCCTGATCGTGCTGATGTACTGACCATGGCGCACGAGTACACGCGATCGGCGCTGCTCGAGGAAGCGTTGGGTCCCGGGGGACCGATCATCGTGTTCGACAAGGTGAACCTGGCGTTCGACGAGAAGGTGATCCTGCGGGAGGTGAGCTTCACGCTGCTCACCGGCCATACGAAGATCATCCTCGGCGCGAGCGGAGCGGGGAAGTCGACGATCCTGCGATTGATTCTCGGGCTGCTGAAACCGGATGCGGGCCGCATCTTCGTCAACGGTGAAGAAATCGAACACATGTCCGAGACGGAGCTGATGCGCGTCCGCGCCGATCTCGGAATCGTGTTCCAGGAAGGCGCGCTGTTCGACTCGCTGACGGTCCGGCAGAACGTCGGTTACAAACTGTTCGAGGAGCTGAACTGGCCCCCCGATCGCGCGGACGCGCGCGTGGCGGAGGTGCTCGGGTTCATCGGCCTGGGAGACTTCATCGACCGGATGCCGTCCGAGCTGTCCGGAGGCCAGCGGCGGCGCGTCGCGATCGCGCGCGCGATGGCCGCGAAACCGCGCATTCTGCTGTACGACGAAGCGACGACCGGCCTCGATCCCATCACGGCGCTGGCCGTCGACGAGGAGATCGTCAAACTTCGCGATCTGGAAGGCGTCAGCTCGGTGGTGGTGACCCACCAGTTGCGGGACGCCTTCTTCGTCGCCGAACGGACCGCCGTCCGCGAGAACGGCCGCGTGGTGTTCCACAAGGCGACGGACCGCAAGGCGGGCGAAGCGGAGTTCATCATGCTGAAAGACGGCCGCATCGCGTTCGAAGGCACCGCGTCGGAGCTGAGAGCGATCGCCGCGCGCGATCCCTACATTCATTCGTTTTTGTCCTGAGATCGAGGAGTTATGCCCCGCACACGTTCGCTGGCCTGGTCGGAGCTGAAAATCGGCGTCCTCGCCGTCGTCGCGCTCGCGCTCGCCGCGATCCTCATCATCGCCGTCGGAGGAGAGACAGGGTTCTCCTGGCAGCGCTACGAGCTGAAGACGAAGTTCGACAACGTCCAGGGGCTCAAGAGCGGCGCGATCGTCCGGGTCGCGGGCGTCGAGGTCGGCAAAGTGACCGACGTCGACTTCGCCGGCGCCGCTGTGGAAGTGAAGCTGTCGGTGCGAAAAGAGATGCAGCCGCGCGTCACGACCGATTCGCGTGCGTCGATCGGATCGTTGAGCCTGCTCGGCGAGCCCATCATCGAGATCACCCCGGCGTCGACCGGCCGCCCGCTCCAGTCGGGCGAATACGTGCAGGCGGGGAAGAACCCCGGGCAGATTTCCGACGTCGCGACGAGCGCGACGCAGACGCTCGACCAGGTGAACGCGCTGCTCACCGACATCCGGGGCGGCAAAGGGACGATCGGAAAGCTCGTGACGGACGAGCAGGTGTACGCGGAGTTCACCGCGCTGCTGAACTCCGCCAACGCGGTGACGAGCACGATCGCGCACGGCAACGGCACGCTCGGGCTGCTGTCACGCGATCCGAAGGCCTACAACCAGCTGACGGCCGCGCTCACGAACCTGCAGGAGATGACGGCCAGGATCAACGCCGGCGAAGGCAGCCTGGGGCAGCTCCTGAAGGACGACCGGATGGCAAAATCGCTGTCCAATACATCCGCGAATTTCGAGCGGATCTCGGACCGGTTGAACAAGGGCGAAGGGACGGCGGGCAAGTTGTTGACGGACAAAGCGCTGTACGACCGGCTCGACGGGATCACCAACAAGCTGGATCAGACAATCTCCAACCTGAATCAGGGGCAGGGCACCGCGGGCCAGCTCCTGCACGACAAGCAGTTGTATGACAATATGAATGGCGCCGCGAACGAGCTGAAAAGCCTGATCGCGGACATTCGCAAGGACCCGAAAAAGTACCTCAACGTCAAAGTCAGCATCTTCTGAATCGAGTATCTGGCATGGCTCGAGACGACAACGGCGCAGGGTCGATCATTCTGGCGTTCGTGCTCGGTGCAATCACGGGAGCAGCGGTGGCGCTGCTGACCGCGCCGGCGTCCGGCGAGGAAACGCGCCGCCGGCTTGGCGAAAAGGCGCGCGACAGCGCAGATCGCGCGCGCGACATGGCCGATCAGGGCCGCGACATCTGGAACCGCCAGCGTGACACCATCGCAAACGCGATCGATCGCGGTCGCGAGGCGTACCAGCAGGCGCGCGACGCGCAGCCGTCCGGCGGATCGGGCCCGGAGGGGATGTGACCGGAGCGTCCGATCTGTTTCTGGGCATCATCGCGCTGGCGACGCTCGTCATGGCGTTGATCCAGGTGGGCGCGATCATCGCGGCCGCGCGATTCGGCCGCCGCATGCAGCAGATGGTCGTGTCCATCCAGGAAGAGGTGCGCCCCTTGATCGCGCGCGCCAACAGCGTCGCGGAAGAAGCATCGAAGACCGCGAGCATCGCCTCCGCCCAGGCCCAGAAGATCGACAAGCTCGTCACGGATCTCACGCGCCGCGTCGACGAGACCAGCCTGGTCGTGCAGCAGGCCGTGGTGACGCCGGCCCGCGAGACGCTGGCGCTCGTCGCCGGGCTCAAAGCGGGTCTCGCCGCGCTGCGTGGCTTGCGTGACTTCCGCGGCCGTCCTGGCCGGGTCGAAGAAGAAGATCCACTCTTCATCGGTTAGCACCGGTCGTTCGGGAAACCGCAAAAGCTCTGGTCGCTTTTAAAGATTGAGAGCCGGGAATCGGGAATTGGGAGTTGACGGTATCGGGATAGGGTAAACTCTGCGTATACACATACAGGAGGGCACCATGTTCCGCGGTTTTTGCGTGGCGTTCGCCGTCGTCTTGACCTGCGCCCCGCTCGTATCGGCCCAGGAGACCAGCAAGTCCGCCGAACTCGCCAAACAACTCACGCAATTGATGGACGCGAAAAAGCTCGACAGCATTGCGGGCGCCGATTCGCAGGACCTTGGGACCTATGTCGCCGCGCTCTACTACCCAGGCAGTGAGCTGCTTGTGGTCTCCGCCAAATACGCGGCGCCGCCACTCCTGAACGAGAAGATCGGCAACAAGAATTACCGCGACGTCTACATCGACTTGAACTCCGCGTCCGTTGCCGGATCGAAAGTCCTCGTGATGGACATGAACGCCGACGGCCTGATGAAGCGCCCGCAGGACAACCAGGGCGCTGACAACTGCGAAATCGGCGGCAAAGCCGTCACATTCGACGGCGAATGGAAGAAAGCCAAGATGAGCGAGGCAGACTACACGAAAGCCTTCGCCAAAGCTGACGACGCGTACACCCGCGCCCTCCAAATCCTGATCAACCAGCTGAAGAGTTCCACGTAGGCCCATCCTTCCTCGTTCGCGCGCCTCCGATATCGCCTCACCCGACGTTCGCTTCGTCGTTCTGACTCGTTATAACCAAGACGGTCGGACTATGATCGCGATCTCTCGTCCATGCGGCAGCCTCCAGACAAGCCGGAGGACGGACCCGCTGGGGTGGGCATCGCGACGACTGCCGACCTGCTTCAGCGTGCCCGCCTTGGAGACGGCGACGCGCTCAATGAGCTGTACAGCCGGTATCTTCCCTCGCTTCGGCGCTGGGCGCGCGGCCGTCTGCCGCAATGGACCCGGGACCTCCGCGACACCGACGACGTCGTCCAGGAAACGCTGGTGCAGAGCCTGAAGCACATCGGCGCGTTCCAGCCGCGCCATGAAGGTGCGCTGCAGGCGTACCTGCGCCAGGCGCTTGTCAATCGCGTGCGCGACGAAGTGCGGCGCACCACCCGCCGTGGCGTCGCGTCCGAGATCGACAGCCGACATCCGGACGAGGCCGCGTCCCCCCTCGAACAGGCGATCGGGAGCGAAGCACTCGCGCGCTACGAGTCCGCGCTCCAGCGCCTCCGGGCAGAGGAGCGCGAACTCGTCATCGCCCGTGTCGAACTCGGATTGAATTACCAGCAGATCGCCGTCAGCCACGGGAAGCCCAGTGCTGACGCGGCGCGCATGGCGGTTTCCCGCGCGCTGGTGCGGCTCGCGGAGGAGATGGACGATGCAGGCTGAGCCGCAGCGAGAGGTCGACCTGATCGCCTCCTCGGTGGCCGACGGATCGTCGATCGACTGGGAAGAGAGGAGCGCCGGTCTCTCGTCTCGTGAGCGCCGCCTGATTTTCCATCTGCGCATCGTCGATGCGGTGGCGCACCTCTATCGCTCGCTGCCGCAGGACGAAATCGACGCCGGTGACGACGACGAGCGGTCGGCGGCGCCGGCTGGCCCTCGATGGGGACGCCTGATCCTGCTCGATCGCATCGGCCGCGGCGCGTCGGCCGACGTCTTCCGCGCGTGGGACGTGGATCTCGAGCGCGAAGTCGCGCTCAAGCTCCTCGTCGACGACGGTGTGATGGAGGATGCCGCCGCGAACGCGCGCCTCCTCCGCGAGGCGCGGCGCCTTGCGCGGATCCGGCACTCGCACGTCGTCCAGATCCACGGCGCGGAGCGCCATGAAGGCCGCATCGGGCTCTGGATGGAGTTCGTTCGCGGCCGCACGCTGGCCGACATCGTCCAGACCAGCGGCGTGTTGACGCCGGCGAGCGCAGCCGGTGCCTGCGCGGACGTGTGCAGTGCCGTGACCGCCGTACACGCGGCCGGCCTGCTGCACCGCGATATCAAGGCGCAGAACGTCATCCGCGAGGACGACGGTCGGATCGTGCTGATGGATTTCGGCGCCGGTGCTGAAATTGGATCACGCCCGAGCGTCGCGGGCACACCGATCTATCTGGCGCCCGAAGTGCTGGCCGGCGGCGCCGCGACGGTCGCGAGCGACATCTACAGCCTTGGCGTCCTGCTGTTTTTCCTGCTCACCGGGAGATATCCGGTCGAGGGGAGTTCGTTCGATGCGTTGCTCGAACGTCACCGCGCACGACAGCAATCGGACGCGACCGAATTGCCGCCGTCCGTACCGCCCGCGGTGGCGGCAGTTGCCGCGCGCGCTCTGCAGCCGAATCCGGCGGAGCGCTTCGGCAGCACGGCTGCCTTCGAAGCGGCGCTCCGGGGCGCGATCAACCCGGTTGTCCCAGGTCGCGCAGCGTCGACGTGGCGGCCGTGGGTGGCCACCGCTGCGATGACGCTGATGGTATCGCTCCTCGTGGCGACCGTCGCGAACCGCCGAACGGAGCGTTCGGTCCCGGTCATTCCCGCGACCGCGATCGCGGTGCTGCCGCTCCAGGCGGCATCGGACGGGCCCGAGGCGTCAATCATTGCCGACGGATTGACGGACGAACTGATTGCCAAACTTGCGCAGGTGCAGTCGCTCCGCGTGACCGCTCACGCGTCCGTGCGTCGTTTCCGCCATACGGATCACCGCATCGACGAGATTGCATCACAGTTGAACGTTGGTTCCGTTTTGACGGGATCGGTCAGCATCGATTCCGCATCGGATTCGACCGTCCACGTGAATCTGCGTCTCATTCGCGCTGGAAGCGATGTCGACTTATGGTCGCAGCATTTCGATCGTCCGCTGGGCAACGTGGTTGCGCTCGAGGGAGAGATCGCCCGAGCGGTGACGCGGGGAGTGGGTGCCGTCCTGAACGGTCCTGAAGCGACGCGCCTCTCGCGGCAGCCGCAGCACGTCGCGCGGGCAGAGGAGGCGTACCTGCAAGCCCGCGGCTATCTTGCTCAGAACCGGCATGGCGACGAGGTGCGGCCGGCAATCGATGCATTGCAGCAGGCCATCGCCGCCGATCCGGATTTCGCCGCACCGCATGCGGAACTCGCGCGGGCGTACGTGCTGCTCGGATTCGACGAGCTCATGCCGCAGGCCGACGCATACGCGCTGGCGAAGCGCGAAGCGCAGCGCGCGCTGGAACTCAATCCGGACCTGCCCGACGCGCACACGGCACTGGCCGATATCAGCTTCTACTACGAATGGGATTGGGTGGGCGCCGAGGGCTCGTATCGGCAGGCGCTCGCCCTCGCGCCGAGCGATGCACGCGCGCGGAGCCAGTATGCCCGGATGCTCTCGGCCGCCGGACGGACCGCGGAAGCGAGCGCCGAAGCGCGTACGGCGGCAGCGGCGGATCCGTTCAGCGCCGATGCGACGTTGACGCAAGGGCTGATGGCGTACTACGAACGGCGATATGACGATGCCGCGGCGATGCTGCAGCGCGCGTTGCGGATGGATCCGAGATACCCCGGCGCCTGGTTGACCCTCAGCCGGGTGGCGGAAGCACGGGGAGACTTCGCCGAGGCCGGCCGCCTGATCGATCGCGCGCTGACAATCACCTCCATCGCCTCATGGCGTGCGGACCGCATCCGTGTGCGCGCGCTCACGGGAGACCGCGAGGGGGCGCGCAACGACCTGTCACAATTGCAGCGGGAACTCGCCGCCCGCAACCTGACCCTTGACCTGCCGCACGAGGCATACATCGACCTCGCGCTGGGCGACATCGATGGCGGGCTCAATCGTCTCTCGGACGCCGTCGCGTCTCGCGATCCGTCCGTCCTCTGGATGGCCGTCGATCCGCGCCTCGACGCGGTCCGTGGCGATGCACGATTCAAGGCCATGGTCGCGCGGCTCGGGCGGCCGTAAGCCACGCCGCTTGACCATCATAGGACCACGCCGTAGACTCGAACCCATTCAACAGCTGAGGTGTACCATTGGCCAAGTCACGTCGAAGCCCCGGGAAACGCTCCTCGGCGGCGAGCCGCCGTGCCACGTCGTCGCGCAGCACGCAACGACCGCGATCACGGTCCTCGAGGTCGTCCACGATTCGGCTCAAACCAATCCGAACGGCAATTGAACGGGCGGTCAAGGCGCTGCGCCGGAGTCCCGCGAACGACGCGGTGGCGCTCACCGTCGAGCGACTGGAGCGATGTCTCGCGGAGTTCGAAGCGATTTGCGACCCGGAGAACAGGCAGGGGTGCGGTCCGACGATGACTTTCCCCGGGGCATAGGCCCGTCGCGGGCTCGATTCCGCCGTTCTCCGTTCCTGGTGCTGTACTGGCGCGGCGCGCGGCTTGTCGCGCACGACTATGCCCGAGGGCATGTCGCGGCGATCGAACCGCCGCTTGCCGCAGCCCTTCACGCCTGCACCACCTGGCAGACCGTTGCGGGCCTTCACCGAGTGCTCGGCGTCACACCGGCTCAGGCGACAGACTACGTGCGCGTGTTGATCTCGCACGGGTTCCTTCAGCGGGCCGGAGCGAAACTCGATGTTCGGGAGCGTGCGATGGCGCTGCTCGAGCCATGGAACCCCGCGGCCGGCCTCTTTCACGACGTCACGCGCCGCGTCAAATTTCTATCGCCCGCCGCCGCAGCCGCCCTGGCCCGCCGCCACGCGCGCGTGTCCCCTATGCCGCCGGTTGTGAAGCATGTAAAGGCGGCGGCGGTCGTCCGCCTGCCGAAGCCGCGAACGAGCGGTGAGTTCCCGGAGGTGCTGCGTGCCCGCCGGACATGGCGGCGATTTGGTAGCGGCGGCGTCGCGCTGCGCGACGTGGCCACCGCATTGGCGTTGACGCTCGGCGTCCAGCACTGGGTCCCGACCGACCACGGGCGCCTGCCCCTCAAGACCTCACCATCCGGCGGTGCGCGGCACCCCATCGAGGGATATTTGTATGCGTCGCGTGTCGATGGGCTGAGTGCCGGCCTGTATCACTACGCGGCGGACCGTCATCGGCTCGAACGTATACGTGCAGGTGACATGACCGCTCGTGTTCGACTGTGGATGCCCTACGGCGACTACTTCTCCCACGCAGCATTCGTGGTCGTCCTTACCGCCGTACTCGAACGCGAGATATGGCGGTACCCATACGCGCGCGCGTATCGCGCCGCACTCGCCGAGGCCGGACACGTCTGCCAGACGTTCTGCCTGACCGCCACGTGGCTCGGCCTCGCGCCGTTCTGCCTCATGGGCCTTAACGATGCGGCGATCGAGCAGGACCTCGGGTTGGACGGCGTTCGCGAGACGGTGTTGTATGCCGCCGGAGCAGGTGCGCGTCCTCGAGGGGCCGGGTGGGCGCCGCTCGCGCGGGGCGGTCTGTCTTCGATGCCGAACACCGCTTTTACAGATCTGTAGCGCAACACGGCGATGGGTTGGCGTACGTCGGCTACGGGCCGTCGCGCCGGCAACTGCCGAGCCCAGTTTCAGTTGCGCGGCGTCTGCGTCGCCGAAATTTTTCTTTCCCGGTCTGTTCGTTTCTCGGGACGGCGGCGTTTATAAGGACATGAGCGCCAGCCCGATCCGCCGCCTGCCGCTTCCGGCGTCCGCCGGCCCTTTGGAACCCCGTCCACGTCCGTCGGTGCTGAACGACGAGCACACGGCCTGTCGCCGCGAGATTCAGCGGCTGCTCATCGAGAACGCGCAGCTCGCCAGCGACCTGTCGAATCTGCGGGCGCGATACGACGACCTCGTGCGCTCCGCAGAGATGTGGGCCGAGTTGTATGCACGGCAGCTCGGTCGGAGAGGGCAATCGTCGTGAGGCCCAACGCGCCCATCCGCCTGCGCCGCACGCCTGCCGTCCGGGTCGTCGAACATGGCGGCGGGGTCGCTGTTTACCCGGAGCCCCACACGCTCCCGGTCCTCCCAAAAGGATGGGCGCCGCTTGGTCCCATCGAGCAGTCGGCGCTGCTCGAAGCGTGCGATGCGGCGCCGAACTCGTGCAGGCTGCGGCTGGGTTCTCTGTGGGACACACGTTCCGAGTATCGCGTCTATTGTCTCGGCGGAGAGTGGGCAGGCGCGTGCGCCGCGACCATCTTCGACGCAGACTGGGTGCAACCGGTCAGCGTCGGCCGCAACACGCGGCTGCTCGGGGTCGCGGTGACGCTGGATCGCGCCGTCCGCCTCGCGCTCGATTTCGTGAACTGGGATCTGGAGGCTGACGGCTCGTCCTGGCGCCTCACCCTCTCGTCGCACTGAGCGAGCATTTCAGGAAATCCATCGGTCGACCCTGGTCAGCACCCCCTGGTCGCCTTCGACGACCAGCATCGAATGCGGGTCCGCCCGAAAAGAACGGTTCGAGTTCACGTTCGAAATACCGGAATTGTGACTGTGAACTGTTAGTTGGTGGGCGCTAGTGGATTCGAACCACTGACCCCCGCCGTGTGAAGGCGATGCTCTACCGCTGAGCCAAGCGCCCAACTATCAGTGTGATGTGGCGATCCCCGGCCGCGGCCGCCGACCGATCCCTGATGGTAGCTTACGTGCGGCCGCCATGCAACGCGCGGGCGGCCCGCACTCCGCGCGCCTCAGCCCGCCGCGTATAATCCCCGCACCAAAATGCCGCTCGCTCCAGGTCTCCGTCTCGGCACGTACGAAATCATCAGCGTCATCGGCGTTGGCGGCATGGGCGAGGTCTATCGCGCCCGCGACACACGCTTGAATCGGGACGTGGCCATCAAAGTCCTGCCGGAGCTCTTCGCATTGGATCCGGAGCGCCTCACGCGGTTTGAACGCGAGGCGCAGACGCTCGCCGCGCTGAATCATCCCAACATCGCGCAGATTTTCGGGATCGTCGACATCCCCGCGACCGCGTACGCGGATGCGGGACCGGTCGGACTGGTGATGGAATGCGTCGAAGGGGAGGACCTCGCGCAGCGCATGGCGCGTGCACCGTTGGAGGTCGACGAGGTGCTGTCGATTGCCCGGCAGATCGCTGAGGCACTCGAAGCGGCTCACGATCGGGGCATCGTCCATCGCGACCTGAAACCAGCCAACGTCAAGGTGTCACCCGCCGGGAGTGTGAAGGTTCTCGACTTCGGCCTGGCGAAGGCGATGGACTCAGCGGGAGCGCCTGCCGCCGATGCGATGAATTCTCCGACGATGACCGTTCATGCCACGCAGATGGGGGTGATCCTCGGCACGGCGGCCTACATGGCGCCGGAGCAGGCGCGCGGGCGAGCCATCGACAAACGCGCCGACATCTGGGCCTTTGGCGTGGTCCTCTATGAGATGCTGGCGGGGCGCCGCCTGTTCGACGGGGAGGACGCCTCAGACATTCTCGCGGCCGTCCTGCGGCAGGACATCCACCTCGGCGCTGTGCCATCCGCCGCTCCGGCGCGGGTCGTCCGTCTGCTCGCGCGGTGTCTCGAACGCGATCCGAGACAGCGCCTCCGCGATATCGGTGAGGCGCGCATCGCACTTGGCGAGATCGAATCGCGCACAGCCGAGCCGTCCGGACCCGAGAGCGGCGCATCAGTCCGTCGCGGCAACAGCCCAGGACGAAGCCCGCGCTGGCTGGGGATCGTCGCGGGCGCAGCCGCTGGCGCCATCGCTGTTGCGCTCGTGAGCGCCTGGCTTCGACAGCCGACCAGCCCTGTCCAGCCCGTGCGGCTCCTCGCGCGCCTCGACCCCGATGTGTCACTGACGACCGTCAAGTCGGCAACCGCGAGCACCGCGTTGTCGCCCGACGGCACGACGCTCGCCTTCGTGGGCACTCGCGGCAGCGGCGGCGCGCCCCAGTTGTACCTCCGGCGTCTCGATCAGTTGACGGCCACGCCGGTCGCCGGCACCCAGGGTGCACACACGCCCTTCTTCTCACCAGACGGGCAATGGATTGGATTCTTTGCCGACACGGCGCTCAAGAAGGTCCCAACGGCCGGGGGCACCGTCGTGACGATCTGCGAGGTACTCAACCCCCGCGGTGCGGCGTGGACGACCGACAACGGAATCGTCTTCGCACC
>Ga0310810_10005471_pt1 | contig 14205 bp, 5 predicted proteins | sample NCmetagenome_FD_207641 | JGI IMG/M metagenome (GOLD analysis project Ga0310810, IMG submission 207641) | Soil microbial communities from experimental microcosm in Duke University, North Carolina, United States - NC | ecosystem: Engineered > Artificial ecosystem > Soil microcosm > Unclassified ... | reverse complement strand
ACAACGAGCTGTCGTGGTTCGACTGGAGCCTCGATCGCCGCGGCAAGCAGCTGCTGAGCTTCACGAAGCAGCTCATCGCCCTGCGCCGGAGCCACCCCGTGCTGCGTCGCCGCCAGTTCTTCTACGGTCGGGGCATCTACTCCGACGTGAAGGACCTGACCTGGTTCCGTCCCGATGGCCGGGAGATGACCGAGTCCGACTGGCAGAACGCCGGCGCGCGGGCCTTCGGGCTGCGCCTGGCCGGCGACACCATCGAGGAGGTCGACGAGCGTGGCGAGCGCATCGTCGACGACACGTTCCTGGTGCTCATCAACGGCTTCTGGGAGCCGCTGCCGTTCGTGCTCCCGGCCCACAAGAGCGGCGTGCGCTGGGAAGCGCTGATCGACACGCGCGAGGCCGACACGCCACGAGGTGGCGTCCATCGCGGCGGCCAGACGTACGAGATGGAGTCGCGCTCGCTGGCGGTGTTCCGCCAGGCCTAGCGCACGCCGCTCGTCGCGTCTCACGGCGGAGGCCTCGCGCCCGTCCCGGCGCCTCTGCCGCGACTCCCACGGGCGGGTGATTCCGGACGTCGAACGCCTTCAGGCTCGCGCGATCACCGCGGAAGCGCGGTGAACGTTTCTCAGTGGGGGATCAGACGCGGGTCTGGCGTCCGGCCCAGTGGGGTTCGCGGAGCAGGCGCTTGACCAGCTTGCCGGCGCTGTCGCGCGGGAAATCGGCGTGGAAGGAGACCTCGCGCGGCGTCTTGTAGTCGGCGAGGTGACGACGGCAGAAGGCGATGAGGTCGGCCGGTGCCACCTCCGCGCCGGCCCGGAGCTGGACGGCGGCGTGGACGCGTTCGCCCCACTCGGGGTCGGGGACGCCGAAGACCGCGGCGTCCTCGACGGCGGGGTGGCGATGCAGGGCGTCCTCGATCTCGGCGGGGTAGATGTTCACGCCGCCGGAGATGATCATGTCGCGCTTGCGGTCGCAGATGAAGACGAAGCCGTCCTCGTCGATCCACGCCACGTCGCCCACGCTCAGCCACTCGCCGCGGGCGGTCTCGCGCGTGGCGGCGTCGTTCTTGTAGTAGCCCTCGAACATCCCGGGGCCGCGACGGACGTGGAGCTCGCCGGGCTGGCCCGCCGGCAGTGGCTGACCCGCGTCGTCGAGCACGGCCAGCTCGACGCCGGGCGCGGCCCGTCCGCACGAGCTCGGCTTGCGCAGCATGTCGCCGGGCGCCAGCACCGTGTTCACGCCGAGCTCGGTCGAGCCGTAGAACTCGTAGAGGACCGGACCGAACCAGGCCAGGATCTCCTCCTTGACGCGCATGGGGCAGGGCGCGGCGGCCATCACGATCGAGCGCATCGACGAGACGTCGTAGCGCGCGCGCACCGCCGGCGGCAGATCGACGAGGCGCTTGAGCAGAGTCGGCGCCATGAACGTCGTCGTGCAGCGGTGGCGCTCGATCGTCGCCAGTGCCGCCTCGGCTTCGAACCGGCGCATGACGACGACCGTCTGGCCGAGCGTGGTGGCGTAGAGCGCGAAGCCCCCGGGAGCCGAGTGATAGAGCGGCCCGGCCACCAGGTGTACATCGTCGGGCGCCACGCAGTTGAGCGCCACCAGGCGCGGCATGAGCGCGGCCGGATCGCTGGCGCGGCGGAACGCGCCCTTGGGCTTGCCGGTCGTGCCGGCGGTGTAGATCATCGAGCCGCCGAAGCCGGCCGGCGCGTCCACCGGTGCCGGGCTGCCCTTGGCCAGCAGATCCTCGATGTGCTCGGCCCAGGGGCGGCGCTCGACGCCCAGCAGCACGACGTGGCGCAGGCCGGGCGCCCGGCCGCGCACGCGCTCCAGCATCGGCACGAACGCGTCGCCGGCGAAGACGGCGGCGGCATCGGAGTTCTCGAGGATGTACGCGACCTCGTCCTCGGTGAGCCGGTGGTTCATGGGGACCGGGATCAGGCCGAGCGCCCGCGCGGCGGCAGAGGCCAGCAGCACCTCCAGGGTGTTGTGGGCATAGAGCACGACGTGCTCGCCGGCCACGAGCCCCCGGGCGGCCAGCGCGCTGGCCAGCCGGTTGCGCCGGTCGTCGAGCTGGCGCCAGCTCCAGCGCCGCTCGTCCTCGATGAGCGCCGGGTGATCGGGGCGGGCCTGGGCGTGCTGGGCGATGGGATCCATGGCGGGCCGTATTCTATCTGGCCCGCGTCGTGCACGTGAGAGTGAGTCATGGGCATCCCGACCGCGCTGCTGCGCCTCGCGGCCTTTGTTCTGGTCGTCGGCTGCCTCTACTGGGCCCAGATCGTCCTCATCCCGGTCGCCCTCGCGGTGCTCGTCACCTTCCTGCTCTCGCCGCCGGTGACGTGGTTGCAGCGCCACCATGTGCCACGCGTCGCGGCCATCCTGGGTGTGGTGCTCGTGGCGCTGGCGGCCGTGGGCGGCCTCGGCTACGTCGTCGCCCGGCAGCTGCTGAGCCTGAGCGCGGAGCTGCCCCAGTACGAGACCAACATCCGCGAGAAGATCAGCGACATTCGCGGGCTCAGCCGGACCAGCGGCATCGAGCGTGCGCAGGAGACCGTGGCGCGCGCGGCGCGCGAGCTGGACGGCGAGGCGCCGCAGCCCGCGACGAGCCGCGGCGCTCCGGCCCGTTCCCAGCAGCCGATGCCGGTCGTGATCCGCGGCGATCCCGCCACGCGAATGAGCGAGCTGCTGACGACCGTGAGCCCCTGGCTCGATCCGCTCAGCCGCACCGGTTTCGTCATCCTGCTCGTGCCGTTCATGCTGCTCGCCCGCGAGGAGATGCGTAACCGGCTCATCCGCCTCATCGGCTTCGGCAGGCTGGCGGCGACTACCCGGGCGCTGGACGAGGCGGGTGACCGCGTCCAGAGCTACCTCCTCACGCAGTTCACGGTGAACGCCACGTTCGGCACGCTCGTCGTCTGCGGTCTGTTCCTGCTCGGCGTGCCGTACGCGGTGCTGCTCGGGCTGCTGGCCGGCGCGCTCCGCTTCGTTCCCTACGTCGGCATCTGGATCGGCGCCGCGTTCCCGGTGGTGGTGAGCCTCGCGCAGTTCCCGGGCTGGACGAAGGCGCTGCTGGTGATCGGGCTCTTCGCCCTGCTGGAGCTGGTGACGGCCAGCGTGCTGGAGATCTTGCTCTACGCGCGCAGCGCCGGCGTCTCGCAGGTGGGCCTCCTCGTCGCCCTGGCGTTCTGGACCTGGATCTGGGGACCGATCGGCCTGGTGCTGGCCACGCCCGTCACCGTGTGCCTGGTCGTCTTCGCCAAGTACGTCCCCGAGCTCGAGTTCCTGTGGGTGCTGATGGGCGACGAGCCCGCCGTCTCGCCCGGCATCGCCGTCTACCAGCGCCTGCTCGCCAACGACGAGGACGAGGCCGCCGAGCTGGTCAGAAACGCCCTCGAGGAGCAACCGCTCGATCGGGTGTACGACGAGATCGTGCTGCCGGCCATGCTGCGCGCCGGCCGTGATCACGCCGCGGGACGGATCGACGCCGAGGAGCAGCGCGTGGTGACCCAGGCCGTGCGCGACCTGCTGGCCGACCTCGCGACCGAGCCGGCGTCGGCGCCATCGCGGACAATCTACGCGGTGCCGGCGCGCGGCGAGGCCGACGAGGTCGGCCTCGGCATGCTCCGCAACGTGCTGGGCGAGGTCGGCGTGGGGCTCGAGGTTGCCTCGCCGACCCTGCTGGCCGCCGAGCTGATCGGCGGCGCGCGCGAGCACGGCGGTGGTGTGGTGGTGATCGGCGCGCTGCCGCCCGGCGGTCTCGCCCAGGCGCGCTACCTCTGCAAGCGCTTCAAGGCCGAGGTGCCCGGCGTGCGCATCGTGGTCGCGCGGTGGGGCGTCCCGGAGGACGGCGCCGAGGCCGCGCGCCAGGCGCTTCGTTCGGCCGGCGCCGACGCGATCGGCGCCACGCTCGCCGAGACGCGCGATCTCGTGGTGCCGCTGGCCTCGCTCGATCCCGAGGTGGCGGCCGGCCGTCTCGCCTGAGCGCCGCCCGATCCCGGGGAGCCGGCGCGATGAGGTATGCTCCGCGCATGCGCAAAGCGCGTGGGCTGGTGACCCTCGTCGTGGCCGCCGCGATGGTCGGGGCGGCGTCCGCGCAACCCGCGCCCCCCGCCGACTGGCGCGGCACCGGCCTCGTGCTCGCGATGCTGCGCCCGCCCTCGGAGCTACACGCCACGCGGCCGGTCATCGTGCTGCAGCACGAGGCGATCCCCGGGCTCATGAAGGAGGCGATGACGATGCCCTTCATCGTCGCCTCCGATGCTCTCTTCGCGGGGCTGCACGCCGGCGATCACGTCGCCTTCGCGCTCGCCGAGACGCCGGGTGCGCTCCTCGTCGTCTCGATCCAGCGTCTGCCCTGAACTAGGGGACTTCGCGCAGGAACCGGGCGATCGCCTGGCCAATCTCGGCCGGCGAGTCCTCCTGGATGAAGTGGCTGCCCCGCACGGTCACTTCCCGCTGGTTCGGCCAGCCGCGGCAGAACTCGCGCTGGGCGCCGACGAGGATCGAGCCCCCCCGGCTCGGGGAAGGGCTCGCGGTAGCGCTCCATCTCCTCGGGCGTGATGGGCCGCAGCACGCTCGCGGGCGCAGTGCCTGGAAGATCTTCCGTGCCGCCTCCGTACTGGCCGCCCGGAACCCGGCCAGAGCGGCCCATGCCCATGAGGTCGGGCGCCAGGCAGCGTCCGCCGCTCTCCACGTGCGGGATGACGTTGCGCCACAGGTACGACGTCGGGTTGCCGTGCAGGAAGACGATCGGGTCGCCGACGCCGACCTCGACGTAGGCCATGTGGCTGTCCAGCACCGCAAGCCGGCGCCGCTCGTACGGTGTAACTTTCACAACATCTTCCAGGGAAAAACTCTTCCCTCGCATCCGCGCGTGTGGCAGAATCGCGCGGATCCATGAAATCGGTTTCACAGCGGCTGTCGGCCGCACTCCTCGTCGCCCTCACATCCTTCGCTGGGTGCGGCAGCGGGAGACTGGTCCTTCCGTTCACGCTCGATCCTTCCATGCTCGCGCCGCCGACCGACAGCGGGCAGCTCATCACGCACGAGGATGCTATTCGCGGCATCGCCGCCATCCTCGTGCGCGACCTCAAGCTACCGCTGCCAACGTCGTTCACCGCCTACGTATATTCGGGTCGCGACGGCTTCGAGCGCGGCCTCGTCACCGACGCCAACGTCTCGCCGATGCGCGCCGCCGAGCTCTCGGAGTTCGCGGTCGGCATCGGCAAGCGCCGCCAGCTTCTCCTCAACGACGAGGGCGGCACGGCGCGCGGCCGCGAGTGGTTCCGGCTGATCGCCCACGAGCTGGCGCACGTCTCCCAGATCGAGCTCGCCCAGGGGGAGGGTCGCGCCGAGCAGTGGCTGGCCGAGGGCATGGCCGAGTGGGTTGCCTTCAACGTGCTGGAGCGCCTGGCCCTCGACACCGTCGTCCACCGCCGCGCGATGGCGACGGGGGGCATTCGTAACCACGCGGCACTCGTCGCGGCCCGTCTGGATCTCGAGACGCTCGGCAACCCGCGCGGCTTCACGGTGCGCCACCTGAAGGAAGGATCGCTGCCGACCTACCAGCTGGCGTTCCTGATGGCGGACTACCTGATCACGCGCGACGGCTTTCCGCGCGTCGTGGCCTACTTCCGTTCCTTCGAGCGCCGCCAGGACCGCCACATCAACTTCCGCGAGACCTTCGGCCAGAGCCTCGAGCAGTTCGAGACCGAGGTCCTGGCCCACCTCAAGTCGCTCGTCCGCTAGCCTCGCCCTCGCGTCTTCCTGTTCGCCATCGTCACGCGGTGATCGTGCGCGTGCGTCACGGCGCGGCCTCGAGGCTGCGTCCGGCCGCAGCGTGTCTGTCGTGCGGCGCCGCCCGAGGCGGCGCTACGGATTCACGTTGACCAGGATCTGGCGGAAGTTGCCGGGCGTGTCGTAGCCGCTGGGCACGACGACGGTGATCAGCGAGGTCCCGGCGGCCGCCGGATCGAACTGTGTGGTCTGGAGCGTGTTGCCGCCGGTGAAGACGACGGGGCTCGTGGTGATCGTGCCCACGCCCGGCCCGCCCGACTGATCCGTCGCGGTCACGGTCACGTTCACCGTGAGCCCGCCGCGCACCTGCTCGTTGGCCTCCCAGTTCAGGGTCGTCGGGTTCAGCCGGGCCGGCGTGATCTGGATGTTCGTGTTGCCGGCGCCGGCGGTCGTGATGAAGCTGCCCGGCGAGTTGATGATGAAGCCCGACGGGCGCGCGGTGATCGTCGTGACCAGGTCGGCGTAACCCGGCGCCTGCACCGTCAAGGTGGTCGTGCCGGAGGACGCGCGGCCCTGCACGAAGACGTTGCCCACGAACGAAGTGGTGACGTTCGTGAAGGTGACCGTGTTGCCGCCGGCCACCGTGGCGCTGGAGGCGATCGTCGCCACCGCGGTCGCGCCGACGGTGACCGTCACCGTCACGGGACCGGGTGGCAGCGCGCCGAGCGTGATGCCGACGGACTCCTGCATGTCGCGACCGACCAGCGGATTGGGATTCGTCAGCACGATCGGCGGCGCTGTCACCGTCGCGGTCACGGTCCGGAAGTTACTGGGCGTGCTGAACCCGGTCGGCGGCGTGACGGCGATGAGCGAGGTGCCGGTCACGGCGGGATCGAAGCTCACGGTCTTGATGAACTCCGCGCCGTTGAAGACCACCGGGCTGCCCACGATCGCGCCGACACCAGGCCCCCCGGTCTGGTCGGTCGCGGTCACCGCCACGGTGGCCGAGAAGCCGCCGCGCAGGGTCTGGTTGCCCTGCCAGTTCAGCGTCGTCGGATCCAGTCGCGCGGAGGTGACCTGGATGGTCGTGTTCCCCGAGAACGTGGTAGTGCTGAACGCGCCGGGACTGTTGATGATGAACCCCGAGGGCACGAGCGTGTAGGACGCCGAGCCATCGGCGTAGCCGGGCGCCGTCGCCGTCACTGCCACCGGGCCGCTGCTGGCGAGCGACTGGATGAAGAACGCCGGGCTGGACGTCTGGCCCGCGCCCACCGTCAAGCTGATCTGGCGCGTGCCCACGTCGATTCCCGTCGCGGACAGCACGAGCCTGGTCGGATCGGCGCTCGTCAGGGTGATCTGCACGCCGCCGGTCGGGGCCGGAGCGCCCAGCCCGATACCGTCCGAGACCATCATGTCCTTGCCGATGATCTGGTTGGCGAACGTCAGTCCGGCCTGGTTGACGGTGGCCGTGAGCGTCCGGAAGTTGCTGGGCGTGCTGAACCCGGTCGGCGGGACCACCGCCACCTGTGCGGTGCCGCCCACCGCCGGATCGAACGCAGTGTTCTTCGCCAGGTCGCCGCCGTTGAAGACGAGCGGGCTCGTCGTGATCGAGCCCACGCCCGGCCCGCCGGTCAGGTCCGTCGAGGTCACCGTCACGCTCACCGGGGCGATGCCGCCGCGCAGGGCCTGGTTGTTGATCCAGTTGAGGTTGGCCGGGTTCAGGACGGCCGAGGTCACCTGGATGTTCGTGTTCGCCGACCCGCTCGTCGTGGTGATCGCGCCCGGCGAGTTGATGATGAAGCCCGAGGGCTGCAGGGTGATCGTCGCGGTGTGCGTCGTGAAGCCCGGCGCGCTCGTGATCACCGGGACCGTGCCGGTGCCGGCCAGGGCCTGGACGAAGAACGCCGGCGTGGAGCTCGCGCCCGCGGTGAGGTCGAAGGTGAGGTGGTCGGTGCCCTGGGCGGTGGCGCTCGTCGAGAGCAGCAGCCTCGTCGCGTCACCGCTCGTCACGGTGACCGTCACGCCGCCGGCCGGGGCGGGCGCTCCCAGGATCGCGTTCTCGCTCGTCTGCAGGTTGTTGCCGATCGCCAGGCTCGAGGTGAAGAGCGTCGGCGAGTTCACGGTGGCGGTGCTGGTGCGGAACGTCGAGGGCGTGCTGAAGCCCGCCGGCGGCACGGCCGCGATGAGGGAGGTGCCGGTAGCGCTGGGATCGAAGGCGGTGCTCTTGAACGAATCGCCGCCGTTGAAGACGAGCGGGCTGGTCGTGATCGCGCCGACACCCGGCCCGCCGGTCTGATCGGTGGCCGTGACGGTCACGCTGGCCGTGATGCCGCCGCGCAGCACCTGGTTGTTCGTCCAGGCCAGGGTGGTCGGGTTGAGCGAGGCCGGCGTGACCTGGATCGTCGTGTTGGCGGCCAGGGTCGAGGTGGTGAACGCCGAGCCCGGGCTGTTGATGATGAAGCCCGAGGGCACGAGCGTGATCGTCGCCGACTGGCTCGTGTAGTTCGGGGCGCTGGCGGTCAACGTCACGGTGCCCGTGGCGACCAGCGACTGGATGACGAACTGGCTGGTGCTGGCGCTGCCGGCGCCGACCGGCAAGGTGATCTGGGCGCTCCCCGTGGCGGTGGAACTCGTCGAGAGCAGCACCTTCGTGGCGTCGGGGCTCTGCACGGTGACCGTCACGCCACCGGCCGGGGCGACGGCGCCCAGGCTCACCACCGTGGTGACCTGCATGTCCTTGCCGATCGTCTGGCCGGGGAAGTTGATCGCCGGCGGCGCGACCACGTTGATCGTCGCGGTGGACGACGTGACGTTGGAGCCCGAGGCCTGCAAGGTCGAGGTGCCGATCGCGACACCGGTGACGGCGGCGGGCACCGAGAGCTGGCCGGCCGGCACGGTCACGGACGAGACCACGGTGGCGGCGCTGGTATTGCTGGAGATCAGGTTGAAGGAGAGGCCGCCCGTCGGGGCCGGCGCCGAGACGTTCACGGTGATGTTGCTGCTCGTGCCCCGCACCACGCTGAGCGTCGCCGGCGTGAACGTCACGTTCACCGAGACGTTGGCCGAGCGCGCGTCCGGCGCGAAGCCGATCGCCGAGGCGTTGATGGTCGCGGTGCCGACGTTGACGCCGGTCACCTGCGGATTCGCCGCCGGCACCTGCGCGCCGCCCGGGATGAAGACGCTCGGCGTCACGGTCGCCACGTTGGTGTTGGTGCTCGCGAAGCTCACCGTGACGCCGCCGGCCGGGGCCGCGGTCGAGAGGCTGATCGGCAGGCTGAGGGCCTGGCCGGGACCGAGCGTCGGGAGCGCGCCCAGGCTGATGACGCTGCTGGTGACGGTGATGGCGACGCTCCCGGCGGCGAAGCCGGACGCGGTGCCATTGATGGTGACCGGGCCCGGCGCCACGCCGGTGATCGTGAAGGCGCCGGTCGTCTGACCGGCGGCGATCGGCACGCTGCTCGGCGCCACCGTCGCCAGCCCCGTCGGTGTCGTGGTGAGCGCGACGCTGAGGCCACCGGCCGGGGCCGCCGTCGGCAGGGTGATCGTGCCGCTGATCGTGCGGCCCACGCCGACCAGCGGGCCGGCCGTCGCGAGCACGAGGCCGCTCACCGGCGTCACCGTCACCGTCGCGGTGTTGTTGGTGGCGACCGGGTCCGTCGGCGTCGAGGCGGTCCGCGACGCCGTGTTGGTATACACGCCGCTGGCCTTGACCGTCGCGGTGATCTGCAGGGTCGCGCTGGCATTGCCGCCGGCGGCCAGCGCACCCACCGTCCACACGCCGGTGCCGCTCACGTAGCTGCCCTGGCTCGGCGTGGCCGACACGAACGTGTAGCCGCTCGGCAGCAGATCGGTCACCGTGAGCGCGCTCACCGCGGAGGGGCCCAGGTTGGTCGCGGTGACCGTGAAGGTCACGTTGGTGCCGGCCAGCGGCGTGGCGTTGTCGACGGTCTTGGCGATGGCGACGTCGGCCTGCAGCACCGGCGTGACGTTGACGGTGGAGCTGTTGTTGGCGCTGTTGCCGTCGAGCACGCCCGCGGCCGCGATGGTCGCGGTGTTCGCGTAGGTACCGGTGGGCAGCACCGTGCCGACGAGGCTCAGGGTCGCGGTGCTGCCGGTGCCGCTCGCCGCGAGCGTGCCGACCGACCAGAGGCCAGTGGCGGCGCTGTAGCTGCCGCGGCTCGGCGTGGCCGACACGAACGTGTAGCCGCTCGGCAGCGGATCGGTCACCACCACGCTCGCGGCGGCGGTCGGCCCGTTGTTGTGCGCGGTGATCGTGAAGGTCACGTTGCCACCGAGCGCCGGCGTGGCCGTGCTGACGACCTTGGTGACCGCGAGGTCGGCCTGGACCAGCGGCGGGCTGGCGACCACGACCACCTGGCGGCCGTCGGCCAGCCCGGCGAGGAACACGATCTGGCCCACGTTGTTGATGCCGCCGAAGCGCAGCGACTGCACGCTCGAGCCGACCAGCGGATCGCCGACCCGGACGATCAGGTTGGCGGTCGGGTCGGGACCGTTGAAGATGCCGAAGGTCTCGCTCGTGAGCCCGAGGTAGCCGACCTCGCCGCGAGTATTGATGACCGGCGTGTTGTCGCTGGCCCCGTCACCGAAGGTCTGGAAGCCGTTGGCGAGCGTCACGAATGGCGTGGGCGTCACGCCGTTGCGGCCCACGACGATGCCGAAGCCGTCGTCGGAGAGGCCGGTGACGACGGCCACCTGGCCGAGCGCGTTGATCGACACGTTGTCCTGAGCCTCGGTGGTCACGTCGGTGACGATCTCGTTGAAGACGTTGCCAGTATCGACGGTGAAGACGGAGCGGGACTGGCCGGTGGCCACGAAGGCCACGGTGCCGTCGTCGTTCACGGCCGGGCGCGTGTCGAGATCGCTGAACTCGTCGCGCAGGTTGGGGATCTCGGCGAACGGACCCGGGGCCGGGCCCGTGAACAGCGTGAGCGCGCCGCCTCGCACGCCGGCGAAGGCGACGTTGCCGCCGGGGCTCACCGAGGGATCGAAGAGCGCGGTCAGGGTCTCGTCGGTCAGCGTGAGCGTCTCCAGAGCACCGCCGGTGCCGCGGAACACGCCCTGGCCGCCGGCGGCCGGGACGCCCAGGAACGACACGCGCCCGGCGGCGTCGATGGCCGGGTGCTGGCCGAAGTCGATCAGCGAACCGCTCGAGCTCGAGGCGATCGTCGTCAGCGCGCCGCCGCTGCCGCGCAGCACGCGGCTACGCTCGTCGCTCAGGAACGCCGTGAAGGCGACGGCGCCGGCGTCGTTGAGGGCGGGCACGCCGCGGAACCCCACGAGCTCCCCGGTGTTGTCGGCGATGAGCTTGAAGCTGTAGACGGGGCCCTCGCGGATCTGCAGAGTGGCCTGGCCGCCCTCGCCGATGAACGTGTTGGGCGAGGGGCTGCTCAGCGTGAGGTTGACGGTGCGCGGGCCGTCGCCGGGGCCGTTCGAGAGGATCGCCACCGGGAAGGTCGCGGACTGCTGGCCGATCGCGAAGGTCAGGGTGCCGGAGGTGGCCGTGTAGTGCGTGCCGGCCACGCCGGTGCCGTTGCTCGTCGCGAAATGCACGCTGACCTGGCGATTGAGGTTGCCCGAGCGTGTCACCGCGACGAGCGCGGGTCCGCCGCCCTCGGTGACCGAGTAGATCGAGGACTCGAAGTCGACGTTGGCCCGCGAGCCGAAGATCGTGAGGGTCGTGCTGGCGGGCGTACCGATCGTCGCGGTGCCGGGCTCGACAGCGAGGCCGAAGACCACCGTGCGGTCAGGCTCGCTGCTGCCGCCGTTGACCACGCCGACCTGGAACGACCGGGTCGTGTCGGCGGGGGCGAACGTCACGGTGCCGGAGGCGGGGAAGAAGTGCTGATCGGCCACGGCGGTGCCGCCGGTCGCCATCCAGTCGACGGTCAGTGCTCCGCCCGGACCGGTGCGCGTGATGGGAACGAGCACGTCCTGGGTGAGCGTCGTGGAGACGGCGGCGCTGCCGAACTGCACGCTCGGCAACACCGGCGGGCTGTCGAGGATGCGCAGGGTCGTCGTCGCCCGGGCCAGCGTCGCCGCGCCCTCGGGCACGCTGAGCGTCAGGGTGACCGTCTCGGGGTCCTCGACCAGCTGATCCACGAGTGCTGCGATCGCGAAGGTCTTGCGCGTCTCCGTCGGGCCGAAGGTGATGCTGCCGGAGGTCGGCGTGAAGTCCACGCCCGGCGTGGCGCTGCCCGCGCCGGCCGACCACTGCACGACCAGGACGGTGCCGGCGCCACCGGTGCGTGTCACGCCGACGTTGACCGTGCTGCCCTCGGTGACCGTGACGAGCGTGCTCTCGAAGCCCACGTTGCCGCCGAAGTCGTTGTCGGCGATCGCGAACTCGCGGACGGCGGCCGGTCCCAGCCGCGCCGGCGCGCTCGGGTTGACGAGCGCGATCGAGAAGGTCTCCGAGCCCTCGGCGAGGTTGTCGCCGATGATCGTCAGGGGGATGTACTGCACGGCCACGTTCGGCTTGAAGGTGAGCGTGCCCGAGGCGGGCAGGTAGTCGCTGCCCGCCTGGGCGGTGCCATCGGTCGCCACGAAACCGACCGTCACCTCGGCCCCCAGCGAGCCGGTGCGGACGACCTCGGGGAAGTTGCCGAGGAACTTGCCGCTGAACTGCACCACCGAGTCCATCTCGAAGATCGTCACGGTCGTCACCGACGGCGTGCCCAGGGTGGCACCGCCGCGCGGGTTCGAGAGCACGACCTGGAAGGTCTCGTTGGACTCGACGATGTCGTCGCGGGTGATCGGAATGGTGATCGTGGTCGACGTGTTGCCGGGCCCGAAGGTCAAGGTCCCCGAGACCGGCGTGAAGTCGCCGCCCCCGTCGCTGACGGTCGCGGTCTTCGCGACCGTGGTGAAGTCCACCATGGCCCCGCCGGCCAGGCCGCCGACGCGCTGCACGGTGATGGCCACGCTGCCCCCGCTCTCGGCCACCGAGTAGGCTGCCGACGCGAACTTGATCTGGCCGGCCACGTCGGCCTCGGTGATCGTCACCGTCGCGGACGCCGGGCTGGCGAGCGTCGCGCCGCTGCCCGGCCCGGTGAGCGCCAAGGTGAACGTCTGCGGGCCAGTGATGACCAGGTCGCGCAGGATCGGGACCTTGACGATCTGAGAGGTCTGCCCGGGAGCGAACGTGAGCGCGCCGGTCGGTGGGGTGTAGTTCACGCCGGCCTGGGCGGTGCCGTCCGTCGCGGTCAGCGAGACGGAGACGTTGCCCGCCAGGCTGGTGCCGGCGCGCATCACGGTGACCGACACAAAGCCGGCGGACTCGAGCACGGTGTAGGCGCCCTTGTCGAGCTTGAAGGCGCCGGCCTGCTCGTCGTCGCGGATGACGAGCGAGGCGGTGCGGAGGGTGCCCAGCTGGGCGCCGCCGGTCGGGGCGCTCAGGGTCAGCACCACGCTGCGGTTGCCGTCGAGCTGCGTGTTGCTCAGGATCGGCACCGTGAAGGTCTTGCTCGGCGTGTTGGCCGGGAACGTCAACACGCCGCTGACCGGCGTGTAGTCGCGTCCCGCCACCGCGGTGCCGTCGCTCGTCGCATAGGCGACGGTGGCCGGCGCGGTGAGCAGGCCGCTGCGCACTACCTTGACGACGGCGGAGCCGGTCTCGGCCGTCGTGAAGGTCGCCGTGTCGAACTGGAAGGCGGACTCGTCGTCCACGATCGTGACGGTGACGACCGACGGCGTGCCGAGCGTGGCGCCGCCACGCACGTTGCCGAGCTGGACCTGGAAGGTCTCGTTGCCCTCGGCCACGAGGTCCTGATGGATGGGGATCGTGATCGTCGCCGAGGCGTTGCCGAAGCCGAACGAGAGCGTCCCGGACGTGGGCTGGAAGTCGCCCTCGACGCCGCCGGTGGCGGTGCCGTTGACGGTCGTGTAGTCGACGAGCACGCCACCGGCCGCCCCGCCCGAGCGCACGACCGTCAGCTTGACGCTGCCGGCGCCCTCGGCGACCGATGCGGTGGCCACGGCGAACTTCACCACACCGCCGACGTCGACGTCCTTGATGGTGACGACGGCGGACGACGGCTCGGCGATCGTCGCGCCACTCGATGGACCCGTCAGGGTCAGCGTGAACGTCTTGTCCCCGTCCACCAGGTTGTCCTTGAGGATGGGGATGGTGAGCGTCTTCGCGGTCTCGCCGGGCCCAAACGTCAGGATGCCGCTGCTCGCGACGTAGTCGGGGGCGGGGCCGCTGCTGCGGGCCGTGCCGTCGGCGGTGACGTAGCCGACCGAGACGTTGCCGGCCAGGCTGGTGCCGGTCCGGCGCACGATGATGGCCACGTTCGGGGCGCTCTCCAGCACCGTGTAGCTGCCCTTGTCGAACTTGAAGGCGCCGGGCAGGTCGTCATCCTGGATCACGAGCGTGGCGGTCGAGAGCTGGCCGAGGTGGGCATTGCCGATGGGCGGGCCGAGCGTGAGCAGCACGCTGCGGTCGCCGTC
>Ga0310810_10005470_pt1 | contig 14207 bp, 13 predicted proteins | sample NCmetagenome_FD_207641 | JGI IMG/M metagenome (GOLD analysis project Ga0310810, IMG submission 207641) | Soil microbial communities from experimental microcosm in Duke University, North Carolina, United States - NC | ecosystem: Engineered > Artificial ecosystem > Soil microcosm > Unclassified ... | reverse complement strand
GAGGTCGAAAGCGCCGCCACCAGCGCCAATGCGGCAAGACTTGCGCCGGCCGAGGCCGGGCGGGCGAAGAACGACAGCAGCTTCATGAAAACGATCCTTGGGTCCGGGATATTGCCCCCGCGATCGGCGGCGGACACTCGCCCAATCGAAGGGTGTTTGCAATGCCAGATGGTGCGGCACGGCTAACAACGGCGTGACTACCGTTTCGCGGCAAAAAGCGGCAAATTCGAGCCAATTGACAAGGTTCTGACCCCCTCCTATCTCTCGGCCAGCACCTCGCGGGCCCGTCCGGCGGGGCTCTTTATGTTGCCCGCCGCATAAGGTCAGAAAAGCGCCACGCTCAAGGCGCATCGGCGCAGGCTGCATGGCCTGAGTGCGGAACAGTCAAGGATTTCATTGCTCATGTTCGCCGGTCTCGCCCGCAAGATGTTCGGTTCCGCCAACGACCGGCGCATCAAGAGCTACCGCCCCCGCGTCGACGAGATCAACGCCCTCGAAAAAGAGCTCGAGAAGCTCTCGGACGACGCGTTGCGCGCGCGCACCGACACGTTCAAGAAAGAGCTCGCCGACGGCAAGACGCTCGACGACATCCTGGTGCCGGCGTTTGCCACCGTGCGCGAGGCGGCCAAGCGCACGCTCGGCCAGCGCCATTTCGACGTGCAGCTGATCGGCGGCATGGTGCTGCACGAGGGCCGGATCTCCGAAATGAAGACCGGCGAAGGCAAGACGCTGGTCGCAACGCTGCCGGTTTATCTCAATGCGCTGTCCGGCCGCGGCGTGCATGTCGTGACGGTCAACGACTACCTCGCCAAGCGCGACGCCGAGTGGATGGGCCAGATCTACAATTTCCTCGGGCTCACCGTCGGCGTGATCGTGCACGGGCTGGAAGACCCCGAGCGCAAGGCGGCCTATGCCTGCGACGTGACCTACGGCACCAACAACGAGCTCGGCTTCGATTATCTGCGCGACAACATGAAGTACCGGATCGAGGACATGGTGCAGCGCGGCCATGTCTACGCGATCGTCGACGAAGTCGACTCGATCCTGATCGACGAGGCGCGCACGCCGCTGATCATCTCGGGCCCGCTCGACGACCGCTCGGATTTCTATAACACCATCGACACCTTCATCCCGAAGCTCGAAAAATCGGACTACGAGATCGACGAGAAGCAGCGCACCGTCAACCTCTCCGAAGCCGGCATGAGCCGGATGGAGCAGTGGCTGCGCGACGCCACGCTGCTCAAGTCGGATTCGCTCTACGACGTCGAGAACGTCTCGGTGGTTCACCACGTGAACCAGGCATTGCGCGCGCACAAGCTGTTCCAGCGCGACAAGGACTACATCGTGCGCAACGGCGAGGTCGTCATCATCGACGAGTTCACCGGCCGCATGATGCCGGGCCGCCGCTATTCGGAAGGGCTGCACCAGGCGCTGGAGGCGAAGGAGCACCAGCCGATCCAGCCCGAGAACCAGACGCTCGCCTCGATCACGTTCCAGAACTATTTCCGCATGTACGGCAAGCTCGCCGGCATGACCGGCACGGCGCTCACCGAGGCCGACGAGTTCCTCGACATCTACAATCTCGAAGTCCTCGAAGTCCCGACCAACCTGCCGCTCGCGCGCGACGATCAGGATGACGAGGTCTATCGCACCAACGCGGAGAAATACCGCGCGATCATTGGCCTCTTGGAAGAGAGCAAGGCGAAGGGCCAGCCGGTGCTGGTCGGCACCACCTCGATCGAGAAGTCCGAGCAGCTCGCCGAAATGCTGCGCAAGGAAGGCTGGGAGCAGCACGACTTCTCCGACCCGAACGCTTTCGCGGCGCTCTACACCGGCGACGAAGGCGCCAAGAAGGCCAAGGTCTTCGCGGTGCTCAACGCGCGCTACCACGAGCAGGAGGCCTACATCGTCTCGCAGGCAGGCGTGCCGGGCGCGATCACGATCGCGACCAACATGGCAGGCCGCGGCACCGATATTCAGCTTGGCGGCAACGCCGACATGCGCATTCGCCAGGAACTGGCAGACGTCGAGGATTATCAGACGCGCATGCGCGACCCGCGCGCCGACACGATCCGCGAACAAGTGGCGCGCCTGAAGGAGACCGCGCTCGGCGCGGGCGGGCTGTTCGTGCTCGGCACCGAGCGGCACGAGAGCCGCCGCATCGACAACCAGCTGCGCGGCCGCTCCGGCCGTCAGGGCGACCCGGGCCGGTCCAAGTTCTTCCTGTCGCTGGAAGACGACCTGATGCGCATCTTCGGCTCCGACAAGCTCGACGGAATGCTGACCAAGCTCGGTCTGAAGGAGAACGAGGCGATCGTTCATCCCTGGATCAACAAGGCGCTGGAAAAGGCGCAGCAGAAGGTCGAGGCACGCAACTTCGACCTGCGCAAGAACATCCTGAAGTTCGACAACGTGATGAACGACCAGCGCAAGGTCATCTTCGACCAGCGCATCGAGCTGATGCAGGACGAGAACGTCGCCGATACGGTCTCCGACATGCGCCACGCGGTGATCGACGATCTCGTCGCCAAGCACGTGCCCGAGAATGCCTATCCGGAGCAGTGGGACACGCCAGGCCTCAAGGAGGAACTGACCCGCGTGCTCGGCTTCGACCTGCCGGTGGACGAGTGGGCAAAGGAAGAAGGCATCGCCGACGAGGAGCTGATCGCGCGCATTGAGAAGCGCGCCGACGAGCACATGGCCGGCAAGGTCGCCCAGTGGGGACCGGACGTGATCCGCTATGTCGAGAAGTCGATCCTGCTGCAGACGCTCGACCATCTGTGGCGCGAGCATCTGTTGATGCTCGAGCATCTGCGCCAGGTGATCGGCCTGCGCGGCTATGGGCAGCGCGACCCGCTCAACGAGTACAAGTCCGAATCGTTCAACCTGTTCGAAGCGATGATCCAGCGCCTGCGCGAGGCGGTCACCGCACAGCTGATGCGCGTCGAGATCGTGCAGCAACCCGAGGAGCAGCAGCAGAACCTGCCCTACATGGAGGCGCACCACATCGATCCGACCACCGGCGAGGACGACTTCGCCAGTGCGTCGCTGGCGCCCGCTTTCGCAGGCAACGGCAACGGAAACGGCACCGCGCGCGCGGTCAATCCGAAGGATCCGACCACCTGGGGCAAGGTTGGCCGCAACGAGGCGTGTCCGTGCGGCTCGGGCAAGAAATACAAGCACTGCCACGGCCGGTTCGGCTGAGACGCATCGCCGGGTTTCCTCTCCTCGAACCAAAATTTGCGCCCGGCGTTGACTCCGCCGGGGACCGCAAAGCTGCGAGGATGCGCATGCAAATCCAGCCCGAAATCGCTTTCCATAATTGTGAAAAGGTGGATTGGGCCGAAGATCAAATCCTCGATCACATCGACCGTCTTGAAGAGATCTACGATCGGGTCATCGCGTGCCGGGTGCGCGTCGACCAGACCAACGACAATACCAATCACACCATCCCGCCGGTTGTACGCATCGAGATCAGCGTGCCGGGCCACAAGGACCTCGTGGTGGCGCATGAACCTGGCCACCTGCAGCGCAAATTTCAGGCGCCGGATCTCAAGAACGCCATCAACGAGGCTTTCCGGATCGCTGAGGATCGTCTCACCCGCTACAAGGATCAACTCACGGATCGCGCCGCCCCAGCGGCACGCGAAGGCGCCAACGAATTGCTCGGACAGATCGCCGAGATCACGCCGGGCGAAGACTTCGGCTTTCTGCTCACGGCGTCAGGAGGCCTGCTCTATTTTCATTGCAACAGTCTGTTGAATGGCGAGTTCGATCGCCTCAAGCGAGGCGACGCCGTCTACTACGTTGAGGATATGGGAGACACCGGGCCGACCGCCAAAAAGGTGCGCGTGAAAGCGAACGGCAACGGTCGTTAAACTAGCGGATCGCGCCCCAGCGCTGATCGAAGCTGCCGGCCGGGACGGTCGGCGTCGCTCCGCTCATCAGGCTCGCACCGCTCGCCGCCGATTGGCGTGCCGGTGTCGGCGCAGGAGCAGCCTGCGCGGTCTGCTCGGCTTCCGGCTGCGCGGCAGGCTGCGGCTTTGCGGAGGCGGCTGCCGGATGCGGCTTTGCCGCCGGCCTGGCGGGCTTCTTCGGCGGAGCCGAAGCAACCGGCGCCGATGATGCGGGCTTTTCGTCGTCGCTGACGAAGAAGCTCTTCACCTTGCCGAAGAATCCTCCGCTCTCGGAGGTGGACGCATAGGCGGTGCGTGCCGGCGCAGGTGCCGGCTTCGACTCGCTGGCCGCCGTCATGTAAACGCTGCCTGATCCACTCTTGCCTTGCGGCGCGGAGCGCGATGCGACTGCGGTGCCGGTCGGCTCGCTGTCGACCGGTTGCGTTTCGAGTGGCGGATTGACGTAGGTGCCGAGTTTCTTTGCGGCGCTCTCGTCGACCACGTAGCGCACCGTGCCGTCGACCTCGCGCACTTCCTGCGGCTTCAGCTTGGCGAGGAAGCTCGGGTGCATGCCGCCGTCGCGGCCGGTCTTGATCGGCGCAGCGGTCACGCGCGTGGAGAGCGCGGCGATCTGCAGATTGTCCTGATGCTGCTTTTCCTTCACCGCGGCAACGACGTCGGCCGGCACTTCGTAGGCCGGGCATTTGCCGGCCGGGTTGAAACGCAGCGAAGCCTGCTTGGTCTGGTCGCGGAAGCCGCCCCATGGCGTGCCGACCATGATGCCGTTGTTCGGCACCGGCGTCGCGTTTTGCGGCGCCTGCGGGTCGAACACGTAACGCTTCTCGCACACCTCGACGACCGGCTCCTGGTGCGTGACCTCGAAGTGGTCATTCCCTTCCTTGAGCATGCGCCAGAACGGAATGTTCGGATTGTTGCGATGCTTCGCGAAGTTCGCCGCCGTCATGCGGAACGGGTAGGCCTGCACCTGGAATGCGCGTTGCCCGCCGAAGAACGACTCCCGCGCGAGCGCGTAGATCTCGCCGATCTGGTCGTCGGTCATCGCGTAGCAGCCGCGCGACGAGCAGTCGCCATGCACCATCAGCTGCGAGCCGGTGCGGCCCCAGGCGCGGTCATAGGCGTTGGGGTAGCCTATGTTGAACGACAGATAGAATTGTGAGTTCGGATTCATCTGCGCCGGGGTAATGGCGTAGAATCCCTCGGGCGCCTGGCGGTCGCCTTCCTTGACCTTCGGGCCAAGCTCGCCGGACCAGCGGCAGATCGGATAGGTCTTCAGCAGCTCGTAGCGGCCGGACGCATCCTGCTTCCAAACCTCGAGTTCGGCTTCCTGCTTGAACAGCCGCACCAAAATCGACGACTCGATCGGCATGTTCTTCTGCGCGAGCTCGGCACGCATCTCGGGCGAGAGTTCGCGCATCGCCTTGCCGGTGCTCAGGCCGTCGGTTTCGCAGCCGGCAAGCGCCACCACCGCGGCGAGGGCCGCGGAGGTCATCAGACCTCGCACGTAACCGGAAACCTTCAACCCCATGCTCCCCGACCCGCGGTCCTGAACCGGTCCAGACAGGCCCGTACTACGGTATCCGTTATCCCTAAAGATGAGGCAATCACAAGGCAGCCCGAATCCACCCCCGGCGTTCGAGCATGGATATGGTGAATGAAAGGTAAATATCGGTCAAAGCCGGGTCACAAGGCTCTGCCAATATTGAGGAATTTCTCCCGCCGGTGATGGCGGACGGCATCGCGTTGCATCCCGGACAGGGCCGAGAGCGCATGGCCGATGGCGGTCCCGGTTGCCGCAATTGCCGCCGCCGGGTCGCGGTGCGCACCCCCGACCGGCTCCGGGACGATCTCGTCGATCACCCCAAACCGGATCAGATCCTCGGCGGTGATCTTCATGTTGGTGGCCGCGTCCTGCGCCTTGGCGGTGTCGTGCCAGAGGATCGAGGCGGCGCCTTCCGGCGAAATCACGCTGTAGATCGCGTGCTCCAGCATCAGGACCCGGTTTGCGGTCGCGATCGCAATCGCGCCGCCCGAGCCGCCCTCGCCGAGGATCACTGCAACGTTGGGCACGCCGAGCATCAGGCACGCCTCGGTCGAGCGCGCGATTGCCTCCGCCTGTCCGCGCTCCTCGGCGCCGATCCCAGGATACGCGCCCGCCGTATCGACCAGCGCGATCACCGGAATGTCGAAGTGGTCTGCCATCTCCATCAGCCGTACCGCCTTGCGATAGCCTTCCGGGCGCGCCATGCCGAAATTGTGCTTCAGGCGGCTCTCGGTCGAGGAGCCCTTCTCCTGTCCGATGACGCAGATGCTCTCTCCGTCAAAGCGGCCGAAGCCGCCGACGATCGCCTCGTCATCGCCGAATTTGCGGTCGCCGGCGAGCGGCGTGAAGTCTGTGATCAGTTGCGCAACATAATCGAGGCAATGCGGGCGGGTCGGCCAGCGCGCGACTTGCGTTTTCTGCCACGGCGTCAGCCCCTCATAGAGCTCGGTGAGCGTCTCCTTCGCCTTCGCTTCGAGGCGCTCGATCTCGTCGGCGACCGAAACGTCGCCGCTCGCCTGCATGGCGCGCAGCTCCTCGATCTTTTGCTCGAGCTCGCCGACCGGCTTTTCAAAGTCGAGGTAGGAGCGCATCGCGCCTCAAATATAGGAACGCAGTCGGGAAATTGCCGCGGCGCGGCAAAACTGGCCGCTGAACCGGCCCAAGTCAAGGAAACCTCAGTCTTTCAGGTTTCTCCCAGCGGATGCAGGTCGCGCACCAGGCTTTTCAGCCGCTCTTCCAGCACGTGCGTGTAAATCTGCGTGGTCGAGATATCGGCGTGGCCAAGCAGCGTCTGCACCGAGCGCAGGTCCGCGCCGTTCTGCAGCAAGTGGCTCGCAAAGGCATGGCGCAGCACATGCGGGCTGACCTGCTTGGGCCTTAGTCCCGTGGTGGCAGCGAGCGCCTTGAGGTCGCGCGCGAAATGCTGGCGCGTGATGTGCCCGCTCGCGCCGAACGAGGGGAAGAGCCACTTCGCGGTTTTTGTCGAGCCTTTCTTCGCCTGCGTCGCTTCTTCGCGCAGCGCGAGATAATCGCGCATCGCCACTTTCGCGGCGTCGTTCAGCGGTACGAGCCGTTCCTTGTTGCCCTTGCCGCGCACGATCAGCATGCGCTGGTCGCGCTGCGCCGCAGACGCAGGTAGGGCAACCAGCTCAGAGACGCGCAAGCCTGTCGCATAGAGGACTTCGAGCAGGCAGTTCAATCGCGCGGCGCGCACGCGACGCATGATTGAGTCGTCGTCCATGCCCCGGCGTGCGCTTGCGAGCAACTGGTCCACATGACTGACCGAGAGCACCTTGGGCAGCGCGCGTCCGCGCTTCGGCCCTTCGATCGCGGCGGCCGGATCGTCCTTGCGGTGGCCTTCGGCGTAAAGGAACCTATAGAGCTGGCGGATCGCCGAGAGCCGCCGCGCGACCGAGGCGGCGGAAAATCCGCGCCCCGCAAGCCGGCCGAGATAGTCGCGGATGCTCTCACTGCCGGCTTTCGCGATGCTGCCGCCGTGTTCGGCGAGGTCAGCCGAGAAATCGGCGAGATCGCGCCGGTAGGCTTCGAGCGTGTTGGCCGCGGCGCCGCGCTCGGCCGCGAGCATGTCGAGATAGAGATCGATTGCCCGCTCGTCGGAAGGCTTCATGCGAAAGCGCCGCTTGCTCCGCGTACCCCCTCTCCCGCTTGCGGGAGAGGGTTGGGGAGAGGGCATCTTAGAGAGAATCAGTAAATGCCCTCTCCCGACATGCTGCGCATGTCGACCTCTCCCGCAAGCGGGAGAGGTGAAAGAAAAGAGTCAGTTCGGCTTCAATCGCTGCTGCGGGATCGTGATGCTCATTTCGCGCTGCTTGGGCTGCACGAAATTGGCAAGCGCGAACATTGCGCCGTAGGCCGCGCCGCCCAAAAGGCCGACGACCATGAGGAGACGGATCAAACTCGGCATTGCCCGAAACTCGACTGTCCGCGATCTGCCGAATCGGCCATTGGCCGCAGATGAGGCGGAGACCACTAACCAACACGTTCCGGCCAAACTGGCAAGCGTTGCGTCGCCGCGGTATAGGCTTGCCGGCAAACAAAGGTGAATTTCGCCGGAACCCATGGACGACCTGTCCACACACGAGTCGGTGCTTGCACCGCAGGACGCAGCCCTTGTGGCGGCGCTCGGACGGCGCTCGGTTGTGCTCGTCGGCATGATGGGGGCGGGCAAGTCATCGATCGGCCGGCGGCTCGCGCACCGGCTGGGCATGGGCTTCGTCGATGCGGATGCCGAAATCGAGGCGGCGGCCGGCATGACCATCGCGGAGATCTTTACCTCCTACGGCGAGCCTTATTTCCGCTCCGGCGAGCAGCGCGTCATCGCGCGCCTCCTGGAAAGCGGCCCGCAGGTCCTTGCGACGGGCGGGGGCGCATTCATGAATGCCGAGACCCGCGCCGGCATCCGCGCCAAGGGCCTCTCGGTCTGGCTCAAGGCCGAGTTCGACGTGCTGATGAAGCGCGTGAAGCGCCGTGCGACGGCCGACCGCCCCATGCTGCAGGGCGATCCGGCGAAGCGCATCCGCCATCTCATGGACGAGCGCTATCCGGTTTACGCCGAGGCGGACGTGACCGTCCTGTCGCGCGATGTGTCGCACGAGATGATCGTCGCGGAAATCTGCGCCGAGTTGGCGCGCGTCCTCGGCGTGGCGGCAACCGCGCCACTCGAGGCCGCGCCATGATGACCGCACCGCTCAAGGCAGGCGAGATCACGGTGCCGGTTGCTCTGGGCGACCGCGCCTACGACATCGCGATCGGCCGCGGGCTGATTGCCGACCTTGGCAAGCGCATCGCGGCGCTCAAGCCCGGCGCACGCACCGTGATCGTGACGGACGAGATTGTTGCGAAGCACCACCTGCAAGCGGCCGAAGCCGCTCTCGCTGCCGCAAACATCCAGAACGCGACCGTCGTCGTCCCGGCCGGAGAAGCCTCGAAGAGCTGGGGGACGTTCGAGACCGCGTGCGAGGCGATCATCGCGGTGCGCATCGAGCGCAACGATCTCGTTATCGCGCTCGGAGGCGGCGTCGTCGGCGACCTCGCCGGCTTCGCGGCTTCCGTGATCCGGCGCGGCCTCGATTATGTGCAGGTCCCCACGACGCTGCTCGCGCAGGTCGACTCCTCGGTTGGCGGCAAGACCGCGATCAATTCGCGTCATGGCAAGAACCTGGTCGGCATGTTCTACCAGCCGATCCTGGTGATCGCCGATACGGCCTTGCTCGACACGCTGCCGCCGCGCGATTTCCGCGCCGGCTATGCGGAGGTCGCAAAGTTCGGACTGCTCGGCGATGCAGGCTTTTTCACCTGGCTCGAGGCGAACTGGCAAGATGTGTTCGCCGGCGGCCCCGCGCGCGAGCATGCGATCGCCATCGCCTGCCGCGGCAAGGCCGGAGTCGTGGCACGCGACGAGCGCGAAACCGGCGAGCGCGCGCTCTTAAATCTCGGTCATACCTTCGGTCACGCCTTCGAGGCGGCGGCCGGATTCTCCGACAGGCTTCTGCATGGCGAGGCGGTCGCGCTGGGCATCGCCTGCGCGTTCGAGTTCTCGACGCGCCTCGGCCTGTTGCCCGGCAACGATGCGGGTCGCGTGGCGCATCACCTTGCGGCCGTCGGGCTCCCGACACACATCAGCGATGTGCCCGCTCTCGAAGTCACCGCGGACCGCCTGATGGACCTGATCGCACAGGACAAGAAAGTGAAGCGCGGCAAGCTCACCTTCATCCTCTGCCGCGGCATCGGACAAGCCTTCATCGCGAACGATGTCGATCCCGCGCAAGTGCGGGCGTTTCTGGCCGAGAAGCTGGCTTAGGCAATGACCTTCTTCGACTGGCTTTCGATCATCGTCATCGTCATATGCCTGCTGCTGTCGTTCTTCTTCGCCGGCAGCGAGACCGCACTGATGGCGTTCTCGCGCGCCCGCATGCTGCGGCTCGAAAAGAAGGGCAACCGCCGCGCAGGCATCGTCAACCGGCTGCTCGAAGTGCGCGAGCGCCTGATCGGCGCGCTGTTGCTCGGCAACAATGCCGTCAACATCCTGGGCTCTTCACTCGCCACCAGCCTGTTCCTGCTCTGGTTCGGCGACATTGGCGTGATCTACGCGACGATCGCCATGACGGTGCTGGTCGTGGTGTTCGCCGAGGTGCTGCCGAAAACCGTTGCGATCCAGGATCCGGACCGCATTGCGCTCGCCACCGCGAAGCCGATCCGCTGGGTGGTGCGCTTGCTCGGGCCCGTGCTGATCGCCATCGAGACGGTGGTGCGATGGATCCTGCGGCTCGCCGGCTGGAGCGTGCGCGACGACACGCCGGTGCTTTCGGCGCACGAGGAGCTGCGCGGCGCAGTCGATCTCCTGCACAAGGAGGGCAGCGTCGGCAAGCTCGACCGTGACATGTTCGGCGGCCTGCTCGACCTGCGCGACCTCACGGTCTCGGATGTGATGATCCATCGCACCGAGATGATCACGGTGTGTGCCGACGATCCGCCCGAGGAGGTCGTGAAGGCGGTGCTCGCTGCGCCGGTGACGCGTGTGCCGCTCTGGCGCGAGAAGGCCGAGAACATCATCGGCATTCTGCATGCCAAGGACCTGCTGCGCGCCATCCAGGCGGCCGATGGCGACCTGACGAAGATCGACATCGCCGAGATCGCCCTTCCGCCCTGGTTCGTGCCCGACATCCGGCCGCTCTCCGAGCAGCTCAAGGCGTTCCGCCGCCGCAAGACCCACTTCGCGCTCGTGGTGGACGAGTACGGCGAGGTGATGGGGCTGGTGACGCTGGAAGACATCCTGGAGGAGATCGTCGGCGACATTTCCGACGAACACGATGTCACGGTGACGGGATGCAAGCCGCAGCCGGACGGCTCGGTGGTGGTCGACGGCGCGGTGCCGATCCGCGATCTCAACCGCCTGATGGACTGGACGCTTCCGGACGAGGAAGCGACCACCATTGCGGGGCTCGTGATCCACGAGGCGCGCGCCATTCCGGAAGCCGGGCAGAGCTTCACGTTCCACGGCTTCCGCTTCCGCGTTCTGAAGAAGCAGCGCAATCGCATCACCGCGCTGCACGTCGCACCGTTGCAGCGCAAGCCGGTCGCCGCAAAGGTTGCCTAAGGGGAAACGAATGAGCAGCGAAACCGCCGCGATCGAAACGACGCTCTGGACCTATCTCGACGGACTGCATGAGGGCGATGCCGAGAAGATCGCGCAAGCCTTCCATCCGGTCTCGCACCTCTATTCGGAATCGAACGGCGACGTGGTCGATGTCCCGCGCGAGAAATGGCTCGACATGGTGCGCAGCCGCCCCTCGGCGAAGTCGCAAGGGCTGCCGCGCCACGACCGCATCGTGACGATCGACCAGTCCGGCCCCGCCTCGGCTTTCGCCAAGGTCGAATGCGCGCTGCCCCCGCGTTTCTTCGTAGACTATCTGACGCTGCTCAAAACGAAGGATGGCTGGCGCATCGTCGCCAAGGCGTTCAAGACCGAGACGCGATGACTTCCGCTTTTCGGGCGGGCGCTGGCGGCGGTGCGGATTTCTTGCCCCGCCACTCGAGGATCGTGCCGAGAATGCCCTTTGGCATGTAGATGATGAACAGGATCAGCAAGAGCCCGTAGATCATCGTGTCGAGCGCGAGCGCGCCCTGCCCGAACCAGGCCTGCATGGTGGTAGAGCCCTGGATCGAGACGCGCAACACCTCGGAGAGCATCTGTGTGAACACCGCGCCGACGGTCGGCCCGAGCATCACCCACATGCCGCCCGCGATCACGGCAAACACGATGTTGAGCGAGACGGAAAGCCCCGCGATCGTGTCCGGCACGATGAACATCTGGTATTGCGCATAGATCGCGCCGCCGACCGCGCACATCGCGGCCGAGATCGCGGTGATCTTCAGCTTCTCGCGCGTGACGTTGATGCCGACGGATTCGGCCGCATCCTCGTCCTGGCTTGCGGCATCGAGCGCATAGCGGTCCATGCTGCGGTCGACGCGCCACCAGATGTAGAGCCCCGCCGCCCAGAGCGCGAGCGCGATGTAATAGGCGAGCACCCGGTCGGGCTCGAACTGGATCGCGTAGAGCGAAATGCCGTCGGCGTAGCGGCGCGGCTGGGTGCCGAGCGAGCCGCCGGTATAGTCGCGCAGGCCCACGATCACGAGCCGCACAAATTCGGTGAGCGCCAGCGTGAGCAGCGCGAAATAGTGCCCGACGATGCGCAGGTGGAAGCAAGGATAGCCGACCAGCAGCGCGACGATCACCGCGACCACCACGGCGACCGGAATGCCGATCCATGGCGTGATCCCGGCGTAGTTCCAGAGCAGCACCATCACGTAGGCGCCGATGCCGGTGAACGCGCCGTGGCCGAGCGACGTAAGTCCGAAGCGGCCCATCAGCGACCAGCCGGTGTAGATGAAGGACCAGATCAGGATCTGGATCAGCAGGTGCAGGTAGTACTTCTCGGCATCGGGAAACAGGAAGCGCACCGCGACCGGCAGTAGCAGGAGGGCGGCGACGCCGATGATGGTCGAAGGCGAGAGCTTCACGACTTGCCCCCGAACAGGCCCTGCGGGCGGATGAAGATCATCACCATGAAGAACAGGAACGCGACCGCATAGCCCCATTCGGTCGCAAAGCACGAGCCACCAATTGCGATGAACTCCGAGATGATGAAGGCCGCGATGAAACCCCCGATCATGTTGCCGAGGCCGCCGAGCACGCAGATCATGAAGATGAGCGGGCCGAACTGCAGGCCGATCTGCGGATAGATGTCGAACTGCAGCACCATCAATGCGGCCGCAAGGCCCGCGAGCCCGCCGCCGATCGCAGATGTCACGAGATAGACGCGGCGCTGATCGACCCCCATCAGCGGCATGATGGCGCGGTCCTGCGCGATCGCGCGGATCGCGATGCCGATGTAGGTGCGCTGCAGGAATTGCCAGAGCAGGACCATCGCCGAGATCGCGACCGCGAAGGTCACGATGCGCGAGTACGCAAACGACATGTCGAACAGCTGATACGAGCCGAGCCGGATGCCGATGTTGCGGAACTCGATCCCGAACACCATCGTGGCGCCAGCCTGCAGGACGAACAGCATGCCGCCGGTTACGAGAAGCTGGTTGATGGGAGCGGAATCGAGCACCGGCCGGATGACTAAGTAGTGCATCACCATGCCGGCGAGGGCGATCAGCAGGACGCCGATGAGGGCGGCGGCGAGGAACGGCGCGCCGCCCTTGTACGCGTAATTGATGCTGTACATGCCGACCATCACGAGCTCGGCGTAGCAGATCCACACCACGTCGATGACGCCGAATATCAGGTTGAGGCCGAGCGCGAGCAGCGCCAGCAATCCGGCGAGAAGCAGGCCGTTGAGGATTGCCTCCAGGAAAAAGATGTCGAGCTGGCAATCCATCACAGCCCCATGTACGCCTTCCGGATCTCGTCGCTTGCGGCGAGCTCCTGCGCCGAGCCGCTCACCTTCAGACGCCCGACCTCGAGCAGATAGGCGCGGTCGACGATCTTCAGCACCTGGCGCACGTTCTGCTCGACGATCAGCACCGTGTAGCCCTGCGCGCGGATGCGCCGCACCAGATCGAACACCTGCGCGACGATCACCGGCGCAAGCCCCATCGAGGGCTCGTCGAGCAGGATCAGCTTCGGTCCGCTCATCAGCGCGCGCGCGATCGCGCACATCTGCTGCTCGCCGCCGGAGAGCGTGCCGGCGAGCTGACTGCGCCGCTCCTTCAGGCGCGGGAACAGGTCATAGACGAACGCGAGCCGCTCGATGAACTTGTCGCGCGCCGCCGGAATGAACGCGCCGATCTTGAGATTGTTCTCGACCGAGAGCCGCGGAAACAGCCGCCGGCCCTCCGGAACATGCGCGATGCCGGTCGAAATGACCTTGTGCGGCGCGATCTGCCTGAGCGGCACGCCCTCCATGGTCATGGTCCCGGCGGTCGCGGGAAGCAGGCCGGAGATGACGCGCAACAGCGTCGTCTTGCCCGCGCCGTTCGCGCCGATCACGGCCACCGCCTCGCCGGCCTGCACCGTCATCGACACGCCGAACAGCGCCTGGAAGGCGCCGTAGCCAGCATCGACGTTGGAGAGCTCAAGCAACGGCTTCGCTCCCGAGATAGACCTCGACGACACGCCTGTCGTTCTGCGCATCCTTCGGCGCGCCGGTGAAGATCACCTCGCCGTGGTCGAGCACGACCACGCGGTCGACGACGCGCATCAGCACGCCCATGATGTGTTC
>Ga0310810_10005469_pt1 | contig 14208 bp, 11 predicted proteins | sample NCmetagenome_FD_207641 | JGI IMG/M metagenome (GOLD analysis project Ga0310810, IMG submission 207641) | Soil microbial communities from experimental microcosm in Duke University, North Carolina, United States - NC | ecosystem: Engineered > Artificial ecosystem > Soil microcosm > Unclassified ... | reverse complement strand
GGCTGATTACGGATTCCCCAGTCCGCGGATTCGCGGATCCGACGATCCCATCGGGGATTCCATGATTGGTGATAGGTGATTGGCGATTGGTGATTAATCACTGGTCGCGCAGCACCACCATAGGATCGACCCGTCCCGCGGACCGCGCGGGGAGATAGCACGCGACCAGCGACACGAGCATCACGACGCCGGCATTGGCCGCGAAGACGATCGGATCGGTCGGCTTCACATCATTCAGCATCGCCTGCAACGTGCGCGTGAGAAAGAATGCGCCGAGCGCGCCGAGCGCGATGCCGATGACGGCGACGATCACGCCCCGGCCGAGCACGAGTTTCTGAACCGCAACCGAATCCGCGCCGAGCGCGAGTCGAATGCCGTACTCGCGGCGCTGACGGCGAACGTTATACGCGGTGACGCCGTAAACCCCCACCATCGCGAGCAGCGCCGCCAGGGCGCCGAAGAGCGACGTCAGCGCCGACAGGAGCCGTGGCTGACCGATCGACGCCGACACCACCTCCTCCATCGTCTGCACCCGGCTGATCGGGAGCGTCGGATCGAGCGTGCCGACAACGCGTCGCGCGGTCTGGACGACCTGGCTGGGATCGTCGGCGGTGGTGCGAATCACGATGGTCATCCCGCCGCCGGGTGATTGCTCGATCGTCCGGTGCATCTCGTACGGCGTCCGCGCCGCGAGACCGAAGGAGCGCACGTCGTTGACCACGCCGATGACTTCCAGCCATGGACCGTTGCTGCCGCTGGTTGAGACCCGCCGGCCGAGCGGGCTCTTTCCCGGCCAGAACTTGTCGGCCATCGCCTTGTTGATGACGATCGCCTGCGGCGCTCCCGGCTTGTCGCGATCGTCGAAGAGCCTCCCCTGGAGCAGCTGAATGCTCAGGGTCTTGAAATAATCGCCGGCAATCCAGCGCCACTCGACCAGCGGCGCGTCACCGGGATTCCACGGATTGCCCCCTTCCACGGTCAGCTCGCTGTTCGCGCCGAAGCGATACATCGGCAGACCGGTCGTCGCGCCGGCCGACTCGACGCCGCCGACCTGCCGCAGCCGCTCCAGCAGGTCGCGATAGAACGCGGTGATTTGCCCGGGATCGCCATATCGCGGCCCGGCCGGGGCTACGTCGAATGCGACGACGCGTGCCGGGCTGATGCCGGCGTCGCGCCCCTGCAGCAGCACGAGATTCTTGACGAGGAGACCGGCGCCGACGAGCAGCGCATAGGCGAGCGCGATCTCGGCGATGACCAGACCGTTGCCGAAGCGTCCGCCCGTACCGCTCCCTGTGCGCGTGTCCGCTTCACGCACCGCCGCCGCCAATTCCCGGGTGCGGAGCCGCAGCAGCGGCCACAAACCGCACAGCACGCCGACGAAAAGCGTCAGGACAGCCGTGAACGCGAGCACCCGTCCATCGATCTCCACGGTGGCCGCGCGAGGAAGCAGGTTCGCAGCGAGCGCGACGAATGTGCGTACGGCCCATACCGCGAGAAGGACGCCGAGCACGCCGCCGGCGAACGCCAGGACCACTCCTTCGGCCACGAGCTGCTGCGCAAGTTCGCGCTGGCCGGCCCCCAGTGCCAGACGGATCGCCAGCTCGCGGCGACGGGCGAGCCCGGCGGCGAGCAACAGATTCGCGACGTTCGCGCACGCGATCAGCAGGACCAGGAACACGGCGCCGAGCAGCACGCGCAGCGGCGTGCGGATGTTCCCGACAACGACCTCGTAGAGCGAGCGAACGTCGATCCCGTGGTTGGTTCCGAACTCCTTCGCGAGTGTCTGGCCGAGGGCCCGCATTTCTGTTGCGGCGCGTTCGACAGTCACGCCTTGCTTCAAGCGTGCATACGTGGCCAGGAAATGTCCGCGCGCCGCCGGATCGAGCTTTCGTTGCAGCGGGACGAACATCTCGGCGTTGCGGTGGCCGAAGCTCTCGCGCATGACGCCGATGACTTCGTACGGCTCGCCGTCGAGCGTGAGCCTCTGCCCGATGACATTGGCATCCTGATTCAGCCTGCGCGACCAGAATCGGTAGGAGAGGACGACGACCTTCGGGCCTCCAGGCTGGTCCTCGCCGTCGGTATACCAGCGTCCCATCATCGGCTGCACGCGCAAGACATCGCCGAGCGACGCGGTGGTCGCCATCCCGCTGACGCGCTCGGGCTCGCCCTGTCCGGTCATCACGAACGATGCCGGACTCGATCCGCCCATCGCCGAGAACACCTGATTGCGTTCTTTCCAGGCGTGGTACTTCGGGAACGACGCCGGACATGTGGCGCAGGCCGGCTGCGTATCGAACACCGAGACCAGCTCGGAAGAGTCCGGATACGCCAGCGGGCGCAGCAGCACGGCGTTGAAGATGCTGAACACAGCCGTCGTGACGCCGATCCCCAGCGCGAAGGCCAGGACCGCCAGTGCGGTCACGGATCGGGCGCGGACGAAGGTGCGGAGGGCGTAGCGAATGTCACGCATGCCCCCTTTGACGGAATTTCATAGACCGGCGTTAGGCGGCTGCATACACTGAATCTGTGCCCCCCTTTCGCGTCGGGAGTTTGTGTCTCGCCGCCTTACTGCTGATTTGTGGCGGGGGGGCTGACCTGAAGGCCACCCCGGATCCGCAGCAATCCGAGCCGGCAAGCCGGTCTGACGTTCCCTCTCTTCGCCTCGACGCGGTGGTGACCGACGCGAAGGGCCGCGCGGTCAGCAACTTGAAGCCAGGCGACTTCGAGTTGATCGAGAACGGCAGCCCTCGCCCCTTCACTTCAGTCGAATTGCGCACGCCGTCGGCGGACGCCGGGGAGCTGTTTCCGATCGAGACCGAGGCGGATGAAGCGCGGGCGGCACGCCAGCCGGGCACGCGCGTCTTCGCTTTTTACCTCGACGAATTTCACGTCACCACTGGTCCCAACGCCGACCTCGCGCGGCTCGCGATCGAGCGCTTCGTCGACGAGACGCTGCGGCCGCAGGATCTTGCGTTCGTGATGCGACCGCTCGACTCGCTGAACGCGATCCGTTTTACCCGTGACCGGGCACTCGTGCACGGCGCAATCGACTCGTTCGCCGGCCGTAAGGGGGACTTCGCGCCTCGAACGCGTTTCGAAGAGCTGTACATCGGGCGTGCGCCGGCAGCGGTCGCATCCGCCCGGCGCCAGATTGTCGTGTCAGGCCTGCGCGAAATACTGATGCGGCTGGGGGACCTCCAGGCGGACCGTGCGGTCATCGTCTACGTGAGCGAAGGATTCCCGCGCGACGCGCTTCAACCGATCCGCTCCCTGCGGTTTCCCGGTTTCGATGGGCTCGCGCGGGCCTCGAGCCGATTTAACGTGCCGATGTACACGTTCAATCCGTCGGCGGGTGCCGACGATGAGACTTCGGCGGAGCGCGATCGATCCGTGGAGATGCTGAAATGGCTTGCCGACCAGAGCGGCGGCCGCACGATCAGTGCGGGTTCGGAAATCGCCGGCCTCGCGCGTCTGAAGCACGATCTGGAAACGTATTACGCGTTGACCTATCAACCGACGGCGACTGACGGGCGTTTCCACGGCGTCGAAGTACGTGTGCGCCGTCCCGGCGCGTTGGTGCAGGCGAGCAAGGGCTACTGGTCGCCGCTCGGCAGTGAGTACCGCACGATGATCGCGGCTGCGTCGAAGCTTGGGTCGCCGCTTTCCACGCGTGCGCTGCGCCGCAGCAGCATGATCGACACCTGGGTCGGGGTGCTCCCCGGCAACGGGCGAACCCGCATGATCATCACGTGGGAGCCTCGCACGCACGGTATCACGGCGCCCGAAGTCGTGGCGGTCAGGGCAAAGACTCCGGGCGGCGCCGTGCTGTTCGACGGACGCATCCGCCGCGTCGGCTCCGAGTCGGCGCTCCCGCCCGACAGCGCGCGCTTCGAGGTCCCGTCCGGCCGGGTCGAGATCGACATGTCGATCTACGACATGGAAGGCAAGACGATCGACACCGACGTGCGCGACTTCGATGTGCCGGACTTCGGATCGCAGAAGCAGGGCCCGATGCTCCTTGCGCCGGAAGTCGTCCGCGCCCGCACGATACGCGACTTCGCCACCGCATCAGCAAATCCCGACGCTGCTCCGTCGTCCGCGCGGACGTTTACGCGCGCGGATCGGCTTCTGATCCGCGTGGCCACCTTCGATGCGAGCGGCGCGGCCGTCCAGGTGACCGCAAGAGTTCTGAATGCATGGGGACAGCCGATGCGCGAGATCGACGCGCTCGGCGCCACACAACGTGACGGCATCGCCCAGTTCGCGCTGCCGCTCTCATGGCTCGTCCCCGGGCAGTATCAGATCGAGCTGCAGGGCACCAACGCCAACGGCGCCGTGAAGCAGCGCGTCTCGTTCAAAGTCGCCAGCTGATTAAGGGCTTCAAGGCTCAGCGCTTAGGGCTCAGGGTTTAAGGGGCTTCAAGGCTTCAAGCCTCAGGGCTTCAAGGCTTCGGGGCTTCGGAGCTTCAAGGCGCGATCACTCGGTTCGAAGGGCGATCATCGGATCGATGCGCATCGCGCGAGCCAATGGGCGTACTGTTGCGAGGGCGACGACGACCGATAATGTCGCCGCCGCAACCAGTAGGGATAGTGGGTCATTCGGCGCCACGCCAAAGAGCTGCGCCGATACGAGCGACCCGGCCGCGCGGGCCAGTAGGGCTCCCACGAGCAGTCCGGAGGCGAGCCGGATCACGCTCGCTCTGGCGACCAACCACACCACGTCGCGGCGTGCCGCACCAAGCGCGATGCGCAGGCCGATCTCGCTCGTCCGCCGCGCGATCCCATAGGAAACGGTGCCGTACAAGCCGACAGCGGCGACGAGCAGCGCGAGCACGGCGAATCCGACGAGAAAGCCCGCGGCCGTGCGTTCAGGTGCGAATGTCGCCAGCACTTGACTGCGCAGGGATTGCACCCGTCCCACTTCGATTCGCGCATCGACGCCTGCGATAGCGCGACGCACCGTATCTGTCAGGGATTCCGCGTTACCGCTCGTGCGCAGTTGAACTTCGCAGGTGCTCGAGAGGTAGGTGTCCTGCAGCAACGGCAGAAAGACCGTGGGCGGGGGTGCGTCGCGTACGCTGTGAAATCGGGCGTCTTCGACCACGCCGACGATTTCGTGTGGCCCACCAGCGCGAATCTGGAGTCGGCGTCCGACCGCGGTCCCTCCGGCGAAGTACTTTCGAGCGAACGAGGCGTTCACGACAACAACTCGTGGCGTCGACGGCCTGTCGTCCGGCGAAATCGCGCGTCCTGCGATCACAGGCATGCCCATCGTCTGCGGATAGTTGCCCCCCACAGCGATGGTCTCCGCGCTAACCCGCTCGCCTTGAGCGGCGACGTAGCCCTCGATCTCCAGGCTACGGGAGCTGTTCGAGCCGTTGAACGGGCTGTAGCGGGCGAGCGTCGCATCCTCGACGCCGGGCAGCGCGCGGATCCGTTCGTACACGCGACTCCAGAGATCGAGCACCTCGGGTCGTGCGTCGGTGGCGTGCGCATCGGCGCCGAGGCCGCCGGCAATGCGCGCGTTGAGGCTCGCGATCAGGATGCGATCCCGATCGAACCCAAGCGGCGCCCGCTCCAGGTTGATTAGGGTTCGCACGAGCAGCACCGCGCCGACAACGAGCATCATGGACATCGCTATCTGGGCGATAACAAACGGATCGGTGGCGCCTGCTCGACGGCTCGACGAAGGGGAAGGGCCGGCGGCACGCAGGGTTGCGAGGGGATCGACGGCTCCCGCACGCAATGCTGGCACCAAGCCGAAAATCAGGCTGGACAAGAGCGCGGCGCCAGTCGCGAAAGCGAGCACGACGCCGTCAATCGTGGCTTTGGCCGGATTGCTGGCCGCCACAAAGGTGGCAAACAACGGCGGAGCGGCCAGGCGCGCAACGATCCCGCCGCCGACCGCGCCCAGGCCGGCCAGGAGCGCACTTTCGGTGAGCCATTGGCGAATGAGACGCCCCCGGCTCGCTCCGAGCGCGCGGCGAACGGCGATCTCGCGCTGTCGCGCCACCGCACGCGCCAGAAAGAGCGTGCCGACGTTCGAGCAGGCGATGAGGAGGATGACGCCGACGGCCGACAGCAGGAGGACCAGCAGCTCCCTGTTTTGGTCGCGGGAGACCGAGATCCCCCGGGCGCCCGATACCATCTGCACGCGGACGCTCGCGATCCGCTCGCGGGCGATGTCGCTGGGCTGCGCGCCGGCGCTGGCCGTGAGAAATTGTCGAAGCGCGGACGTCGTGGCCGCTTGCGCGCCTGCAATCGTCTGCCGCGGTCCTAAGCGGCCGAACAGGCTGAGCCAATAGAGCTCGGGTCGAGCGGCGGCCGAGGCGCGCAGTTGAACTTGCGGTTGGTGCACCAGCGGCACCCACAAGTCCGGCGAGCGGCGTACGCGCTCGCCGAAGAACTCGGACGGCATCACGCCCACGATCCCGAACGGCGTGCCGTTGATGGTGACCGTGCGGCCGATCGCCGCGGGATCGGCGCCGAGCCGCTGCCGCCAGAATAGGTCGCTCGCGACGGCGACGGGGACGGCGCTCGGGCGATCGTCGTCGTTTGACAACATTCGGCCCAGTGCTGGGGCGGCGCCGATGACGTCAAAGTAGTTCCCTGAGACGAGGTGCGCCCGTGCGCGCAAGTCCTGCGCAGGTTGACCTGACAATCCCAGCGCGACGGTCTGTTCGCCCGATGCGAACGCACCGATCGACTGCAGGGGCAGGGACCGAGAGCGGAGGTATTCGTAGGCCTCGCTGGAGAACACATCCCAGCGTCCACTGGGCGGAGGCGTGCTCGAACTTGTGCCTTCCGAGGCGTCGCCGCTGAACAGCACGAGCCGTCCGGGATCGCGCACGGGCAACGGCCTGAGTAGCAGCCCGTTCACCATTGAGAAGATGGCCGTGTTCGCGCCGATGCCAAGGGTCAAGGTCAGGATCGCGACCACCGTAACGCCTGGTTGGTGCCGAAACGACCGAACGGCGTAACGCAGGTCGCTCAGGAGATCCTCCAGCCACCGGCCGCCGCTGGCATCGCGCGTCAATTCCCTGATCGGTGCCATGCCTCCAAAGGTTGCAAGAGCCCGGCGTCGTGCCTCCTCGGGAGGTACTCCTTCGCTGATCAGGTCGCGCGTGTGCGCCTCGACATGAAACGCCAGCTCGTCATCGATGTCGCGCTCGATTCGATCGCGGCAGAACCAGTCGGGCACAAACTTCATCGCTGGCCTCGATTCAGGACTGCAGAATCCATCCGATCGCCTTCGATAGCCGCTGCCAGTCGGCGATCTCCCGAGCGAGCTGCTGGTACCCGCGGCGCGTCAGGCGATACACCTTCGCACGGCGGCCCTCATCGGTGTCGACCCATTCGGCGGCCAGCAGGCCCTTCTTTTCGAGTCGGTGGAGCGCCGGATAGAGGGAGCCTTGTGGCACCTGCAGCAGCGCACGTGACGTCTGGTTGATCTGTTGTCCAATCGCGTAACCGTGCAACGGCCGCGTCTCGAGCGTCCGCAAGATCAGCAGGTCGAGCGTGCCCTGGAGGACGTCGGATCTGTCAGAGGTCGGCATGCCTAGTTATACTACCTATCTATAGGCAGGATGTCTAGGCATCCCTGAGGCGCGAACCTCCGAAGCCATCGAAGGCTCTCAAGATCGATCGCCGCCCACGTTTAGGAATGTCTGATTAGGGTGGCAATCTGACTGGATGTTCAGGTTTTGTAACGAACGAGACCCACTGCTTTGCAAATGTTTGAGTGGGCAGCCAGCCGGCTGCCATCATCCCTGCTGGGGGATTCAGACGCCGGTCGATTATTGCGGCGCTGACCGACCAATTCGCGCCGCCCCACGCGTCTTTTGTGCTGCGACACCAAGAGGGACGAACCGGAATGGATTGATCGGGGCAGTCGATCGCTTCGCTCGGCTGGTTCTTGATGAAGCCGTACAATCCTGTGGCTCGTGTCAACCGCTGAACGACGACGGCGTCTAGCCACAGAAGTATCAGGGCCTTGGCGTTCATGATGCAGCAATGCGGCGCCTTGTTTTGGACGACGAACGTCCAGGGTCCCCCCTGATCGAAGTGCCTCCGAAAGTACTCATAAGGTCGCTGCGTGCCGGAAACCGCATCCGAACTGCCGACAACAATCAGGTGAGGTATGGCAATTGCCTTGGGCGAAAGGCGTATCGTATCCATTCCCAATGGATCGAAATGTCCCGGGGCGGTAGGAATGACCGCGAGGACGCGGTCCGGCGCAAACTCTGCCAACCTTCCAACCAGGGAGCCCGTTCCTGAGAAACCCAATAGGATCAGTTTGGCCGATCCCAATTCCGGGCGGCGTGAGCTCTGCGCCAATTGCGTGAGTGCTGCGAACAGGGCACGTCCGATTCCCTTTGACGGGTCCACGTTCATATCCCCTCCGGTCTCGGATCTCGACGCGCAATGGAACGGGAAGATAAGAGCGAAGTTGTGGCGTCGAGCGAACGCTCGAACGTCGGCGTCCCGGTAGTATTCGAGCGTCTCGCGACTACGCTCAAAAATGACCCAGACTGCCTGGACCGCCTGCGAGGGGTTCGTCAGGGTGAGTTCGTACCTGCACGCCGCGGCGAGATCTTCGTCTGGTTGTGGAGTAACCGACGTCTGAAACACCAGACCCGGTTCAGCGATGGCGGGTTGCCCCGCAGCATTTGGCGGCGTCGTCACCGATGTCGCCGCGATTCCGCACGCCTGGGCGGTCACCGTCGCACCCAAGAACCACACAGCAATCGAACAAATTTGCCGCGCGCTCTTCGGCGTTCTCACGGCCGGTAGTCTATCTTTGGTCCTCGAACCCCTCAAGCCCCTGAAGCCCTGAAGCCTTGAAGCTCTGAAGCCCTCTCAACGCTTATGGCTCAAGCGAAGCCGCTGTATGCGCCGACTCCCATTTCAGGAAGTCATCGACCGCGGTTTTTACCGTCGCCATCACCCACGTCAGGACCGCGGCGTCGTCCAGTAGCCCTATGCCGACGATGAAGTCTGGGATCACGTCGGTTGGCATGAGGAAGTAGAGAAGTGCGGCGACGATCAGGAGGAGGTGCGACGTCGGAATGTCCCGATACTCGCCTTTGGCGTAGGCACGGACCAACCGGAACAGCGCCATCAACGACCCCCAGATCTCCGAGAGAGCGCCGACCTTGCCGAACGATCCCGCTTTTGCCCTCGCGTTTCCGACCAGCTCGATCAGCTTGTCGGGATTGCGAACGTACACAGCGGCCGTGTTCTTCAGTCGCTGAAAGAAACGGGTGGCAATGATGCTCCTGCCGAATCGAGTGTTTGCATTCATCATGGCGCGCGGTCTGCCGAGTGGCGTAGGCTTGGTCTCACAATGAGCGTTCAGTAACCGAGTAGAATCCAGCAAAGTGTCAATGTCCCGCGTCCGGACGCCGCCGTTCGTGATCCTCGCATTCGCTGCCGCCGGCATTTACGCAGCAGCGGACGCCGGAGGTCCCAGATTCGTTGTTCCAGATGCTCCGGATCTGACGATCAAGACGCGCGAGACCATTGATCTTCCCCAGTCGACCGTTCAGACCGACACGCGCTATTTCAAAGGCGCGTGGCAGCGGCGCGAGCTTTACCTGCAATTTCCGCGTGCCCTGCCAACACAGCGAACGGCACGGCACAGCACAATCACCCGCTGCGACGAGCGACGCATCCTCGAATTGAATGACGATGCAAGGCTCTACGCCTGGTCGTCGGGCGATTTCAGCGATACGGATGTTCATCGGGTGCGTTCGTCGAGGCGGGAGAGACACGATCCGCCGACTGCCGGCGCGGAGGTGAAGATCACGGTTAATACTGTGGACACCGGCGAGCGCCGCCAGCTCGGTTCGTATTCGGCCCGACACGTCATCAGGACCATCACGACTGATTCCGCTCCTGGCGCGAATACCCGATCCAGCGAATCCGTCGAGGACGGTTGGTACATCGATCTTCCGCCTGCCGGGTGCGTGGATGCCGGCGACAGCCAGTTTGTCGCGACCGGTTCCATCCTGCGCGCGGGAGGGGTGCCCGATCGCATGAAGGTGGAATTTCGCGGTGCCGGACCTCGCGGGTTCCCAATCGAGGAAACCAGGCGCCATCGCGGGGAACACGAGCCGCCAATCACAAGTAGAGTGACGCTGATCGAGTTCTCGGAGGCTGTTCTGGACAAGTCGCTCTTCGACGTTCCCAGCGGATATCGCCCGGCCTTGCCACGCCTGATCGGTCGCTTCGATATGACAAAGCCGGACACCGTCACGAATCGTCTCACAGGATACTGGGAAGACGTGACGATGCTGGCTCGCGGCTTCTTCCGATTCTAATCATTGGCTCAGGGCTCAGGGCTCAAGGCTCAAGGCTCAAGGCTCAGGGCTCAAGGCTCAAGGCTCAAGGCGCAAGGGCTGCCGGTCAGTACGCGTCGGCTGTGAGTTCCACTTTGTCGAAACGCCGCGCCCGCAAATCGGCAGGGGTGATCCAGAACTGGTACACCCCTTCGCCGAAATGGTGACCGAGCCCCTCGTTCGAGGACAATTCCAGTAGCAGCAGATGCGTCTTCGCGCGGTCCCACTGATGGCCCTGCACATCGACGGGCGGCGCGAGCATGCGATCCGGGGTCCTCGCGAAGAGTCCGTTCTCTGACTCGATGGCCAGCGCATGCCGACTGTGCACACGCCGAGCGACGAGCGTCGGAATGCGCGCGGCCGCCTCCCGCGACTCGCTCAGCGATGCCTCGACCGAAATGTTCAATGCGTCGGTGATCACGAAACGAACGAGCCACGGCTTGTCCGCCAGCCACGACCAGAACTCGTCGCTCTCGCGGTCCGGCACCGCGTCAAAAGGGGAGTGCGAGCGAGCGCGGTCGAACCAGCCCTTCGCTTCATCGCTGATCGCGGCGACCAGAGCAGCGCGCCCTGATGCGGTCAACTCGCGCAGTGCGTGAGTGCTTGGAGGGCTGTGACGCGTTCGGTGAAGCAGCAAGCCGCTGCAAATCTGAACAGCGCGCCAGTCGTGCGGATAGTTCGCGAAGGGACGGCGCAGTCCACCCGCCTCGTCTATGGAATCCCGCACTGAGAACCAAGTCCCCGGCACATCCTCGCCTTGCGCGCGCCGTAGGGCCCCGGCTACCAGCTTCTCGCCCGGCCACAAAAAAGGAGCATCCGGCGTTTCCCGATCGTGCGGATCGTACGCGTCGGGCGTGATCTCGAGAGCAATCGGCTGGAACGTCCACTTGGGCAAGAGCCTCGGACAGTCATCGGCGGACTGCGTCCACTGCCAGACGAATTTTGCCTGATCGCCGAAGGCGTGGCCGAGATCGTCCGGCGGTTCGATCCTACGCCAGTCTCTGTCTTCGCCTTCCTCATAGAGGACGCGGAAGGCATCCTGCTGTCCCCACGTCAGGTCGTGAAAAAAATACAACACACCCCGATCTGGGAGCATTCCAAGGCGAGCAGGCGGCGGCACCTCGGAGCAGTCGATCTGCATCAGGAAACTGAACGGCTTCGATTGCGCACCGGCTCCTTCGGGACGCGGCCAGCGGAAACCTCCGGGCGCGACGGGCGCTCCGCCGAAAAAGCTCAGTGCGGAATCCCGGTGCGGCGGCGGGAAGTGCTGCCGGAATACGATCGCCTGTCTGCTCGCGGCCAGGATGTCAGAGGACGAACGAAGCGCGGCGGCGGGCCTCGACGCGGCGACGATTGGCGTGGCGGTAGACGACAATCGCGGAACCTGGAAGAACTTCCATCGCACCCAGGCGACCAGCGCGCTGAACGCCACCATCAGGGATATGACCGTCCACCTAAGAACGAATGCATCCGGACCCTTCAGCGCACCCTGCGATGAAACCCCAATTGCAAACGCCACGATCAGCAGCACACTAAAGAACGTGACGGCTGCGCTGATCAGCGCCTCAAGCTTTGCTCGGTTCATCCGTGATCCTTACGTCGCGATAGGATTGTCGGCAATGCCAGACGAGTTCTTGGTCACGTGTCCGTATTGCGGCGAGCACCTGGAAATCTATGTCGAGCTCGATGTCAGCGGCAGCTTCGTCCAGGACTGCGAGGTGTGCTGCAATCCATGGCGCGTCCAGGTGCCTGGTCGAGACGACGATCGCGTTGTTCATGTGACACGCGCAGACGGATCGCAATGATAGAGTAATGCGACGAAGGGAACTTCGCACCCGTCCGTCGTAGCTGTACGTCGGAGGCCCACATGTGTCCCACGTTCGCGCGTGCGGCGTTCGCGTTACTCCTCCTCCTGACGCCGCAGGCGCGGACGGAGCCCACGATTCGGATTTGGAAAGTGGGCTCTCCACACACCGGAACCACGCCCAACAACCGCATGCCGCCGGCGCTCGCCCGCGAGGCCAGGAGTCGCGGCTGGCGCCTGAGCATCGAGGCTTTTCCGGCGGAGGCGTTCGCCACCCGATTCTTTGCCGCCGTCAGGAACGGTTCCGCTCCTGACGTCGTGGCATTTGACAACTTCGGCATCATGGAGGGGATCTCCACGGAACTGGGGGCATTCGTCGGCGTCGGCGAAGATCCCGCCATCCGCAAGCAGCTGATACAGGTGACGGATTCGTTCGACGAGCTCCTCGTCCCTGCGCGCGGTTGGACCTTCCTCGTCACTTCCTCGGCAAACCACGCCGCTGCTCGCCAACTGGCTCTCAGGCCGCCCGGCTGCGCAGGTGCGGCGGCGGTGCAGAGTGTGCCAGCGGACCTTGCGGCTTCCGAAGTGGCGGCAGCGTACTTGGCTGGCGACAGCGCTGGCATTCTGTCTCACGCGGATCCTGAGCGGCTCACGGGATCAAGAGCCAACCGCGAGCCCGTGACAGTTCGCGACGTTGCCGTGTGCGGTGGATGGGGGAACGACCGGCTCGCCTTCGTGAAGGTCAACGCCTCGTATCAGGGGGACACCACGATTGGTCACACGTCCCTGCTCCTGGCATTCCGTAAAATCTCGTCCCTGTGGCAACTGCTCGTAGCGGCGCGAGATCCCGTCACGAATCGGCTGTTCGCGACGCGGCTGTCCGCCCTCTCCAACATATTGGCCCGTGACGTCGGCGCCGGTATTGTGCCGACACCCGCCACCGTGCGATCGCCTGAGAATGGTCAGTTCCCGCTGCCCGCGAATGGTGCCCGCTTCGGGAACTTCGAGTGGCGGTCAAGCCCGAGTGAGGATGTCATCGCTGAGATCGCCGAGTTCAGTTACCACGACGACGCGCGCCTCTTCCTGATGCCGACGCAGGGCTCAGGCGTGCCTCGACGCATTTCGGCGGGCCAGCTCTGGACAACACGTGGCGAGTGGGCCTGGCGCGTGTGGTCGATCACCAGGTCTGGCGAGATCGCCTTCTCGGAAGTGAGGACGTTCGTGCATTGAATCCTCCCCTGTAAGAATCTTCGTTCCTTTGCGACTACCCGTATAGATGCCTGCCACGCGCAAGGACGCCGCAGATCTCTACGAAGAGGCCGCCACAGCCTTTGGCCCCGCACTCGAGAGGCTGGCGCGGGCGTACGAGGCAGACCCCGATCGCCGCCGTGACGTGTTGCAGGAGATTCACATCGCGCTGTGGCGCAGCTTCGCCAACTTCGATGGTCGTTGCTCGCTCCGGACCTGGATCTACCGCGTGGCCCACAACACGGCCATCTCGCAGGTGATACGGCGCCAGGCGAGTACGCCGACGCTGGTCGGCCTCGACCAGCTTGCGTCGATGCCAGTTGATGGAAACGGCGAAGTGGATGCCGACCGACGCCGGTCGATGGAGCGGATTCTGACTCTGATGCGCACGCTGGCGCCGCTCGATCGACAGGTCATTCTGCTCTACCTGGAAGGTGAGGACGCCGCGACCATTGGCGACGTCACAGGTCTCACCGCGAGCAACGTCGCCACGAAAGTCCACCGCATCAAGAGAATCCTCAGCCAGCGCTTTCGTGAAGAAGGACGCCATGGTGAATGATCCTGCCGGGGACGACGTTCGAGCGCTCTGGCAAAGCCAGCAGGCAGAAGAACATCGAATGTCGGCATCTGACATCCAGCGCGAATCGGAGGAGCTGCAGAAGAAGGCTCGGCGACGTCTCGTGGGGATATATGTCATCGGCGCGGCGAACGGAGGCTTGCCGGTGATTCTGATGTGGTTTCTTCCGGAGCTGCGTCTGGGGCTCGGCTACCTGGCCGTCACGGCCGCAATGTTGGTCTGGTATGTCCGGCATCG
>Ga0310810_10005468_pt1 | contig 14213 bp, 12 predicted proteins | sample NCmetagenome_FD_207641 | JGI IMG/M metagenome (GOLD analysis project Ga0310810, IMG submission 207641) | Soil microbial communities from experimental microcosm in Duke University, North Carolina, United States - NC | ecosystem: Engineered > Artificial ecosystem > Soil microcosm > Unclassified ... | reverse complement strand
TGAATTGCAACGCAGAGGCGAAGGGACGCCCTGAGCCTGTCGTATGCTGTAGCCAGTGCCCCGGATCACCTTCCTCCTCAACGGCAGCCGGATTCATCTCGACAACCCTTCCCCTCAGATGACCTTGCTCGATTTCATCCGCCGGCAGGGTTTGACGGGTGCCAAAGAGGGGTGCGCGGAAGGGGAATGCGGTGCGTGCGCCGTGGCGCTGGTTCAGCCGGACGAGGCGGGAAGCGCGTACCGAGTGGTCAACAGCTGCCTGATGTTTCTGCCGATGGCGGCGGATCAGGAGATCTACACCGTGGAATCTCTCGCGGCCTCGGGCGAGCTGGCCGAGGCCCAGCGCGCGATGGCGTCGGGGGGCGGGTCTCAGTGCGGCTACTGCACGCCGGGATTTGTGGTGAGTCTCTTCGCGGAACAGCACCGCCCGGGGCGCACCGGCCGGTGCGACACCATGGCGCTTGCCGGCAACCTCTGCCGATGCACTGGCTATCGGCCCATTCGCGATGCGGCCTATTCTCTGGGCCCCGCGCCGCAGACGGACTTTCTGGAGCGGCTTTCAGAGCCTGCGCCGGAGCTTGCGGCCTTCACCACGGACGGGTTCTCGCGCCCGGTCTCGCTGGACGAGTGCCTTGCGATTCTCGACGCGCGCCCCGATGCGAAGCTCGTCGCGGGCGGGACCGATGTGGGGGTGGAGGCGAATCTCCGCTATTTGCAATGGCCGCACCTGGTAAGCGTGGAGGCCATTCCCGAGCTTCGAGAATTCTCGAACACTCCGGAGCGCGTGATGATTGGGGCCGCGATGCCCCTGAGCGACATCGGCCGCGAGTGGACCGACGCGCCCGATGCGTTCCGCGAATGGCTCACACTGTTTGCGTCGCCGATGATTCGCAACCGTGCCACGCTGGGCGGCAATCTCGCCACGGCGTCGCCGATTGGAGACGCCGCACCGTTGCTGCTGGCGCTGGATGCGATACTCCACGTGGCGGGTCGGTCGGGCCGGCGCGCGATTCCCCTGGCCTCCTTTTTCCTCGCCTATAGAAAAACCGCGCTGCGGCCCGGAGAACTTTTGGTCAGCATCGAGATTCCGAAGCCGCTGCCTCAGTCTCTCAGGTTCTACAAGATCGCGAAACGCCGGCTGGATGACATCAGCACCGTCGCCGTGGCGATGGCGATGGATCTCGACGCCGGCGGACGGGTGCGCCGTGCAAGGTTTGCGCTTGGCGGTGTGGCGGCGACGCCTTTGCGGATCACCGGGGCCGAAAACCTCGTCGTCAACCAGACCTGGGACGAAGGAGCCGTGGAGCGAGTACAGGAAGAGTTCGACCGCGTGCTGATGCCTCTCAGCGATCACCGCGGTTCGAAGGAATACCGGCGGGAGGTCTCGAAGAGTCTCGTGGAAAAATACTGGTGGGAGCAGCGGGTATGACCATCGCGGGCACGCCTCTGCCGCACGAGAGCAGCCGCGGTCACGTTACGGGTGACGCGCTCTACACAGACGACCTCATCAACCGGTTCCCCAATCTGCTCCATGCCTGGCCGGTGCTTGCTCCGCATGCGCACGCCATGGTGACGCTTCTGGATCCCTCGGGGGCGTTGCAGGAGCGGGGCGTCGTGGCTGTGCTGACGGACGCGGACGTTCCAGGTGAGGGCAACAGCGGGGCGAACAGGCATGATGAGCCGTTGTTTCCCACGGAAGTGATGTACCACCACCAGCCTGTGGCATGGGTGCTCGCGGAGTCGCTGGACGCGGCGCGAAACGGGGCGGCTCGCGTCACGGCCGAGTACGATCCCCTTCCCGCAATCCTGACGATCGAACAGGCCATCGAAGCGGAGAGTTTCCTCACCGAAGAGCATCGGATCGCCAACGGGGATGTGTCGTCGATAGGTGCCAGCGCGCTGCGGGTGACGGGTGAGCTGAAGATCGGCGGACAGGAACACTTCTACCTGGAAACGCAGGCGGCGCTTGCGTGGACGGACGAGGCCGGATTCGTCGCCCTGCATTCATCCACACAGCACCCTTCGGAAACGCAGGAAGTGGTGGCGCGTGTGCTGGGCGTCCCGCGCAATCACGTGACGGTGGAATGCCTGCGCATGGGGGGCGCGTTCGGCGGCAAGGAAGTGCAGGCGAATCCCTACGCGGCAATCGCCGCGCTTGGCGCCTGGAAGACCCGGCGCCCGGTGCGCGTGCGGCTGACGCGTGAACTGGATATGGCACTGACGGGAAAGCGCCACCCTTACCTCGTCCGCTATTCAGCGGGTCTCACGGCCAACGGTTTGCTCGAAGCCGCCCGCATTCAGTTGTTCTCCGACGGCGGCTGGAGCCTCGACTTGTCCGAACCCGTGATGTGGCGGTCGATGTTTCACGTAGACAACGCGTACCGGCTGCCGGCGGTCGAGGTGACTGGCCGCGTCTGCCGCACACACAAGACATCGCAGACGGCGTTCCGGGGATTCGGCGGACCGCAGGGCATGATGGCGGTGGAGGAAATTCTGGCGGAGGCCGCGCAGCGCCTGGGGCTGCCTGCTGATCTCGTCCGCGAGAGAAATTTCTATCGTCCTGGCGATCGCACGCACTATGGCGAGGAAGTGGAAGGCGCTGATCGGATCGAAACGATCTGGACTCGCTTGAAGGCCACGAGCGCCTTCGAGACGCGGCGCGGCGAGGTGGACGCGTTCAACATGGGGAGTCCGCACGTCAAGCGTGGCATCGCCATCACGCCGGTGAAATTCGGCATCTCGTTTACCGCTACGTTCTACAACCAGGCGGGCGCGCTGGTGCTGGTCTATCGCGACGGCACCGTACAGGTGAATCACGGCGGTACGGAAATGGGGCAGGGACTGCACACCAAGATGCTGCAGGTGGCGGCGGATTGCCTGGGGGTCGGCATCGCCCAGGTTCGGGTGATGTCGACGCGGACCGACAAGGTGCCGAACACTTCCGCCACCGCCGCGTCCTCGGGAAGCGACTTGAACGGCGCGGCTGTTGCGGACGCGTGCGCACAAATCCGATCGCGACTGGCGGCGATTGCGGCGGCCACGTTCGACTGCGAGCCAGTGGACGTCCGGTTCGAACCGGACATGGTATCTGCAGGGTCGAAAGGGATCCCGTTCGCGGCGCTCTGTGAGATGGCCTACAAGCAGCGCGTCCCGCTCTTCGCGCAGGGGTTCTATCGTACGCCCGATCTGCATTTCGACTTCAAGACGGCGCGAGGCCGCCCGTTTCATTACTACGCGTACGGCGCCGCCGTGTCGGAAGTGGAGATTGACGGCTTCACCGGGGCCTATCGTCTTCTGCGAACCGACATCCTCCAGGACGTCGGCGAGTCCCTCTCGCCGTTGGTCGATCGCGGCCAGATCGAAGGCGGGTTCGCGCAGGGGGTGGGTTGGTTGACGCTGGAGGAGCTGATTTGGGACTCACAAGGGCGGCTCAGCACCGCGGGGGCCTCCACCTACAAGCTGCCTTCATGGTCCGAGATGCCTGACGTGTTCAACGTGCAGATGCTCGAACGTGCCGCGCAGCCGGGTGTGATCATGGGTAGCAAAGCGATTGGCGAGCCGCCGCTGATGCTGGCGTTCTCGGTGAGGGAAGCGCTGCGCGAAGGTGTGGCGGCCTTCGCTCCTAGTTTAGGTGGGCATGTGGTCTCGTTCGACAGCCCGGCCACACCGGAGCGCATTTTCTTCGCCGTTCGCCGCGCACGTACCGCCGGGCAAAGAACCTCGAACCAGGGAACTCAGAACCAGCGAACCCTGCACCATGCGCCATGACCCCTGAACCTTGATGGAGCTCTTTCGCGCCACTATTTTCCATACGCCAGCCGGCAAACTTGCGTGTCATGAGGACGGCGGGTTGCTGATTCGCGATGGCCGTGTGGCGGCGTGCGGGGATTTCGAGAGCGTTCTCGCCGCGCATCCTCAAGCGGCGCAGGCGCCGGCCACGGACTGGCGCGGCGGCTTTCTCGTGCCAGGGTTCGTCGACGCCCACGTGCACTTTCCGCAGCTCCGCGTCATCGGTGCGCTGGGTCGTTCGCTCCTCGACTGGCTCGAGCACGTGGCGCTGCCGGAAGAACTCCGCATGCGTGAGGTCGCTTACGCGCAGGACACCGCGCGCCGGTTCGTGCACGCCCTGGCGTCGCACGGAACCACCACGGCGATGGTCTTTGGCGCGCATTTTTCTTCGGCCACGGCGGCGTTGTTCGAAGCGGCAGACGCGGCCGGGGTGCGCGTGATCTCCGGGCTCGTGCTCTCCGATCGGCAGCTTCTTCCTGAGCTGCATCAGACGCCGGAGGCGGCGTACCGAGAAAGTACCGAGCTCATTCAGCGCTACCACCGTCGTGCCCGGCTGCTCTACGCTGTCACGCCGCGGTTTGCGGTTTCCACTTCGGAGGCGATGCTCGAAGTGTGTCAGACGCTGTTGCGGGAGCATCACGACGTCAGGCTCCAGACGCACATCAATGAGAACACGAGCGAGATCGCGCATCTGGCCAGGCTGTTTCCATGGGCGGGCGACTACCTGTCGGTGTACGAGAAATACTCGTTGAGCGGAAGACGATCGGTGATGGCGCATAACGTCCATCCGACGGACTCCGAGCTCGACCGCCTGGCGGGCACTGACACGTCGATTGCGCACTGTCCCGCGAGCAATGCCATGCTCGGAAGCGGCTGCTTTCCGCTGCGGCGTCATATGACGGCAGGCGTCAGGTGCGCGCTGGGTACCGATGTGGGCGGCGGTGTCGGCTTCGGGATGTTGAAAGAAGGTCTTCATGCTTATCTGATGCAGCGGCTGTCACCCGATCCGGTGTTCCTCGACGCGGGACAGCTCTTGAACCTGGCGACGCTCGCGGGCGCGGAGGCGGTAGGCCTGGGTTCGGACATCGGGGATTTCACGGCCGGAAAGGCCGCGGATTTCGTGTTCCTGCGGGCGCCGGAGAGCAGCGTGCTCGAATCAGTGGTCCGTCGTGCCGATGGCCCGGAGGAAATACTCGCGTCGTTGTTCACGCTGGCTGGTGCCGAGAGCGTGCGCGAAGTCCGAGTGGCCGGCGATGTGGTGTACAAGGGTTCCGGGAACCTTTTTCCCGACGCTCCTGGAAAAAGGTTCCCGGAACCTTTATGACCTTGGCTCAACTGAGCGCGCTGGACCGCGCAGCCTTTGTCGATGCGGTGGGCTGGGTGTTCGAGCATTCGCCGTGGGTGGCTGAGCGGGCGTGGCGGCGGCGGCCGTTCGGCTCGCTCGACGACTTGGTGGCGGCCATGACCGCAGAGCTTGAAAAAGGCACGGACGAGGAACTGCTGGCGCTGCTCCGCGCGCATCCCGATCTGGGCTCCCGCGCTCGTATGACGGACGCCTCCCGGAACGAACAAGAGGGCGCCGGCCTGGACAGTCTCGCGCCTGCCGAATTCGCGCGCCTGCACGAGCTCAACGCGGCCTACCGGACGAAGTTCGGGTTTCCTTTCCTCTATGCCGTGAGAGGTGCGACGACGCACGATATTCTCGAAGCCCTCGAGGCGCGGATCCCGGGGTGCCGCGAGGAAGAAGTCAACGAGGCGTTGCGCCAGGTGCTGCGCATCGCCCGCTTTCGTCTCGAGGACACGCTTTCATGAACACGTTCGCCAGCGGCGCAAAGTCCAGCTACTACGGCAAGGGCGATGTCATCGTCTACCGCCTCCACCGGGACGGCCGCGTGCCGGCCGGCGGCTCCGCGGTGTTCGGCGCGAGCGTGCTGATGCTCCTCTACGGTGAGGCGTTCTGGCCCACCTATACGTCCGGCGACAACACCGCCCTGATCGCCACCGATTCGATGAAGAACTTCATCCAGCGCGAGACCATGAACTTTGAGGGTGACGATCTGGAAAGCTACTGCCGGTTCCTCGCCGAGAAGTTCGTGGGGAAGTACGCACAAGTGGAAGGGATTCAGGTGACCGCTGACGAAATTTTTTACGACAGCCTCGATGATGACGGGCAGACGGCGTTTTCTCCGTCAGGTCCGGAGCGTGCCCGCGCGCAGATCGAAATCGGCCGTGCCGGCGTGCTCGACGTCAGATCCGGCATCCGCGGCTTCCGCCTGCTGCGTCTCCGCGGCAGCGCGTTCAAGGGCTTCGTGCGCGACGAATACACCACGCTGCCGGATCTGCAGGATCGCCCGCTGCACATGTGGCTGGATCTCGATTGGAAATATGTCAGTCATGAAGCGGCGTTTACCAAGGGCGCCGTAACCAAACAGGTGAGGGAGATTGTGCGCGAGGTGTTTCGAACGTTCGAGTCCGGCAGCATCCAACAGGTCATCCACCGGATGGGAACCCGGCTGCTGGCGGAAATCAGCGCGATGTCCGAAGTCCATCTTGAAGCGAACAATCGCACCTGGGATACGATTGCGGAAAAGGGAGACAGCTTGGGGATCTATACGGACCCTCGGCCGCCTTACGGGTGCCTTGGGCTAACACTAACTAGAGAACTAGAGAACTAGAGAACTAGGGAACTTGGGAACTTGAGAACTAACACTTTCGCTCCTGTTCTGATCACTAGTTCAGAACTTCAGTTCATTAGTTCCCTAGTTCCCTAGTTCACTAGTTGTGAAACTATGGCCCGAATCTCGACCCACGTTCTGGATCTCACCCGTGGCCTCCCCGCAGAGGGCCTGGCGGTGGAACTGCACCTCGTGAAGGGCGGGGAGCGGAGGCTCATGGCCGCGGTGACGACTAACGCCGATGGCCGTACGGATGCTCCTCTCGTGTCCGCCGACGCGCTGGAAACCGGCGTCTACGAACTTTCCTTTCACGCCTCGGACTATTTTCACCGCATGGGGATGGCACAGCCGGCTCAGCCGTTTCTTGGGGTGATCGTGATTCGCGTCGGCATCGCCGACGCTTCCGGGAACTATCACGTGCCGCTGCTGCTCTCACCGTTCGCGTACAGCACCTACCGCGGGTCATGACATCCCTCGAGCACGCAGGCGAAGTCATTCGCCGCTGCCGGCAGCTCGCCGAGTGTTCGGAGGTTCGCGGCGAAACCACACGTACGTTTCTGTCGAAGCCGATGCGTGACGTCCACAGCCGCCTGGCCGGCTGGATGGCCGCCGCGGGAATGACGGTGCGCGTTGACGCCGCGGGTAATCTCCGCGGCGTCTATTCGGCCGCGTCAAACGCGGCTCCCACGCTCTTCATCGGCTCGCATCTCGATACAGTGCCGAACGCGGGTCCGTTCGACGGCGTGCTCGGCGTGGTGCTTGGCGTCGCGATTCTCGAGATGCTTGACGGTGGATCTCTCCCGTTCAACGTCGAGGTGCTCGGATTCTCCGACGAGGAGGGCGTCAGATTTGGCGTGCCATTCATCGGCAGCAAGGCGTTTGCCGGTAGTTTCGATTCGAGTGTGCTCGCGCGCCGCGACGCGACAGGACTCAGCGTATCGGATGCGATCCGTGCATATGGGCTCGACCCGGCGCGTCTTGGCGATGCGCAGGCCGCGTCACCCGCCATCGGCTACATCGAGTTTCACATCGAGCAGGGCCCGGTGCTGGACGACCTGAATGCTCCTCTGGCGGTCGTTGACGCCATCGTCGGACAGACGCGAGTGGACGTGGCGATGACGGGCATGGCCAACCATGCCGGCACGACGCCCATGCAAACCCGGCGAGACGCGCTTGCCGGCGCGGCCGAGTGGATCACCGCCGTAGAACGCGAAGCCGCGGCCACTCACGGCCTTGTGGCCACTGTCGGCCGGATCCACGCGGAACCTGGCGCTGGGAACGTGATTCCCGGGCGCTGTGACCTCTCGCTCGACGTCCGCCATGCGGACGATGGGGTAAGACGCACGGCGGTCGAGCACCTTGCCAAGGCTGCCCGCGATATCGCGTCGCGCCGGAAGCTCGACGTCGGGTGGGAGGCGCGCCTCGATCAAGCAACGGTGGCGATGGACGGCGGGCTCATCTCGTCGCTGATGCGCGCCGTTGAGGAGGCAGGATTCGGTTCGAGGCACATGTGCAGCGGTGCGGGCCACGACGCGATGATCGTCGCCGCGCGCATGCCCGCCGCCATGCTGTTCCTGCGGTGCGAAAAGGGTATCAGTCACCATCCTTCCGAATCCGTCCGCGAAGAAGACGTGGCGGCCGCGCTCGAGGCAGGGCGGCGATTTCTGGACGTTCTGCGGCAGACTCTTCATGTCTGAGATCATCGTGCGCGGCGGAACGGTGGTGGATGCCGACGGGCGGCGCGCGGCGGATGTGGCCATTGCGGACGGCCGCATCACGGAGGTCGGCGAGCAGCTGGCGGCCGGCGGTGCCGACGAGGTGGACGCTCGCGGCCTTCTGGTTCTCCCGGGGATGATCGACGTTCACTTACATTTCAACGAGCCCGGCCGGACGGAATGGGAAGGTGGGGCCACGGGAAGCCGTGCCTTGGCCGCCGGCGGCGGCACGACCTTTTTCGACATGCCGTTGAACTCCACTCCCTGCACCGTCAACGCGCTGGAAGTGGAACACAAGCGCGCGGCGCTTGAAGCCTCCTCAATTTGCGATTTCGGTCTCTGGGGAGGGCTGACGCCCGGGTCGGTGACTCACATGGCGGAAATGGCCAGTGCAGGAGTGGTTGGCTTCAAGGCGTTCATGTGCGATTCCGGGTTGCCGGAATTTCCTCGGGCCGATGACCGGACGTTGTTCGACGGACTGAGAGAAGCCGCGCGGCTGAAGTTGCCCGTGGCCGTTCATGCGGAGAGCGAGGAGATCACGCGCGGCCTGGCGAAGGCGATTACGGGGGCGGGCGCTCGTGAGTTCATGGCCTCGCGCCCGCTGGTGGCGGAGACGGAGGCGGTGGAGCGTGCGCTCGAGCTCGCGAAGGAGACGGGCGCGAAGCTGCACATCGTTCACATGAGCTCAGGCACCGCCGTGGCCATGGCCGTGGAAGCCCGCCGGAATGGAGTGGATGTGTCCATCGAGACGTGTCCGCACTATCTCTATTTTGACGAAGCCGACGTAGAGCGGCTTGGCGTGGTGGCGAAGTGCGCGCCCCCCATCCGGCCGGCCAATGACGAGCTGTGGGAAGAGTTGCTCGCCGGGAACGTCAACATCGTGGCGTCGGATCATTCACCCACGGAGCCGGCCATGAAAAAGGCTGGGGACTTCCGCTCGTCGTGGGGAGGCATTGCCGGCGCTCAGTCCACGCTGTCCGTGCTCCTGGATCGGGGACATCATGCGCGGCAGGTGGCTATCGAGCGTATTGTTTCGTTGATTGCCGCGACCCCCGCGGAGCGCTTTCGGCTCCCCAACAAAGGGCGAATTCAAGCCGGTTTCGACGCCGACCTCGTGTTGGTGGATTCAGCCAAATCGTTTACGCTCGGTGCCGCCGATCTTCAGCAGCGTCACAAGATCAGTCCCTACATCGGCTCGACGTTTCGCGGCACGGTGCGGCGGACGATCCGGCGAGGCGAGACAATTTTTTCTGACGGAAAGATTACGGCCACTTCAAAAGGCAGGTTTGTGTGTCCCACCTTGTGATTACCGCCGGCCCGTTCACCTTCAAGGGCCGGCTTGAAACGGCCCTGGCACCGCTGACCTGCGCCGCTTTCGTGAAACTGCTTCCGTTCAAGGAGAACCTGCTGCACGTCAGGTGGAGCGGGGAGTCCACCTGGGTACCCCTCGGCAGCCTGGACGTGGGCGTGCCTCCGGAGAACGCCACGGTGTATCCGCTGCCGGGCGAGATTCTTCTTTATCCGGGGGGCGTCAGCGAAACGGAGGTCCTGATCCCATATGGACGCACGCAGTTCGGCAGCAAGGCTGGCCTGCTTGCCGGCAACCATTTCATGACCATCGTTTCCGGAGGCGAGAACCTGCCCGAGCTCGGCAAGCTGACGCTATGGGAGGGCGCTCAGCCAATCGTGATCGATCGCGGATGACAGACGACTGGTTAGGCCATCCTCGCGGGTTGTCCACGCTCTTCTTCACCGAGATGTGGGAGCGGTTCAGCTACTACGGGATGCGCGGCATCCTCGTGCTCTTCATGACCGCCGCCGCGGCCACGGGCGGCATGGGCCTGGACGATGTGACCGCGACGGCGATTTACGGGCTGTATACCGCAGCGGTGTATCTGGTGGCTCTTCCCGGCGGCTGGATTGCCGATCGTCTGCTGGGATTGCGGCGTGCGGTGTTCTGGGGCGGATGCGTCATTGCCGCCGGGCATTTCACTCTGGCCATTCCTTCCACCGCGGCTTTCTACGTCGGCCTCACCCTCATCGTCATCGGCACCGGCCTGCTGAAACCGAGCATCAGCGCTGTGGTGGGCGATCTGTATCCGGAGGGTGGCGCCCGTCGCGATGCGGGATTCTCCGTCTATTACATGGGGGTGAATCTCGGGGCGTTCCTTGGGCCGCTGGTGTGCGGGCTTCTGGGGGAAACCGTCAACTGGCATCTGGGATTCAGCGCAGCCGGCGTCGGGATGGTGGTTGGTCTGGTCCAATACTCCTATGGCCAGAAGTTTCTCGGCAGCGCCGGAAATCTGAGACCCGAATTTCAGGACGCGGCGGTTCGCAAGCAGACCTTGCGCGGCCTGCTGCGGGTCGTCGAAGGGCTTGTTGGAGTCTTTCTTGTGCTGACGGCGCTGGCGCAGGCCGGGGCGGTCCGGCTCACGCTGCTGGGCGTGGTGGATTCGACCGGCATTTTCATCGCGTGCCTGGCCACCGGCTTTCTTCTCTACGTCGTGATGTTCGGCAGGCTGACCGTCGTGGAGAAGAAACGCGTGGGGGTGATCGCCGTCACGTTTCTAGCGGCGGCCTGTTTCTGGTCGGGCTTCGAGCAGGGCGGATCCTCGATGAACCTGTTTGCGCAGCGCCTGACCGATCGAACGATCGGCGGATGGGAAATGCCGGCAAGCTGGCTGCAGTCGGTGAACGCGCTGTTCATCATTCTGCTGGCGCCGGTCTTCAGCGTGATCTGGATGCGGCTTGGATCGCGCACGCCGTCGATGCCGGCGAAGATGGCGTTCGGCCTTCTGCAGCTCGGGCTGGGATTTGCGGTGCTGGCGTGGGCGTCCACCTACGCCAGCCTGGATCGCCCGGTCAGCCCCAACTGGCTGGTGATCACGTATCTATTCCACACCACCGCCGAGCTCTGCCTGAGCCCGATCGGCTTGAGCAGCACCACCAAGCTGGCGCCGTCCCGGTATGCCGGCCAGATGATGGGGATCTGGTTCATGGGCGCGGCGCTCGGGAACCTTCTGGCCGGCCGCGTGGCCGGCTTGATTCACTCGCTCCCCCTTCCGCAGCTTTTCGGCGCCGTGACCCTGTTTTCAGTGGGAACTGGGCTGTTGCTCCTGCTTTTCACCAAGCCGCTCAAGAGCTGGATGGGCGGCGTGGAATAGGTTGAAACCGTAACCTCTTTCTATCCGTAATGTATGGGCATGAGCAAAGCGCGCAAACGGCTGATTTACGTGGGCGCGGCGGCGGTGGTGCTGGCAGGGGCTGCGTGGGGCGTTTCGGCGCTCTACGGCTCATCAGCGGATCTTCCCGATTCCAGGCTGGCATCCGTCGAGCGGGGCGTGATTGTCAAATCCGTGGTGGCCACAGGCAAGATCGAGCCGATTACCAAAGTCGAAATCAAGTCGAAGGCGAATGGGATCATCAAGGTCCTTCCGGTGGAAGTCGACCAGCACGTGGAGGCGGGCGCGGTGCTGGTGGAATTGGACCGCGAGAACCTGATGGCACACGTCCGTGAAACTCGCGCCACCCTTCAGGCCGCCAAGGCCGCGCAGCAAGGGGCAGAGGCTCAATACGAGAAGAGCAAAGTGGAAGCCGAAGGCCCGGAGGTGGAGTTCGCGCGAAGCACCTACAACCGGGCGAAGAACCTGTTCGATCGCAAGCTGATCGCGGAATCGGACCTCGAACAGGCAAGGAGCAACCTCGATCAGTCAGAGAATCGGCGAAAGGCCGCGCAATCACAGCTGTCCATCGCGCGCGCTCGCGTGGCGGAAGCGTCGGCGAACGTAGCGCAAGCGCAGGCCGCCACCGATCGCGCTGAAGAGGAGCTTGCCAACGCCACCATCCGCGCGCCGATCCGGGGGACCATTTTGGCGCGGGACGTGGAAATCGGCAGCCCGGTCTCGTCAATCCTCAACATGGGCTCTGCTGCCACGCCGGTCATCATCATGGGCGACATCTCGCAGGTGTTCGTTCGTGGAAAAGTGGACGAAACGGAGATCGGCAGCTTGAGGCTGGACCAGCCGGCGCGCATCAAAGTGGAGACATTCAAGGACCGGACGTTTCAGGGGCGGGTGACGCAGATCTCGCCCATGGGAGTGGAGCGGGACAACGTCACCAATTTCGAGGTGCGTGTGTCGATCGACAACCCGGGCAACGAGCTGAAGGCCAACATGACGGCCAACGCGGAGATCGTGCTCGAGGAGCGCCCCAATTCGCTGATTGTTCCGGAAGCGGCCATCAACTACGACGCGAAACGGAACGCCTCGGTGGATCTGCTGGATCGATCGTCGAGGACCGGGCGAAAACGCGTGCCCATCAAAGTTGGGATTTCCAACGGCACGCGTACCCAGGTGCTCGACGGGCTGAAAGAAGGGGACCGGGTGGTGCTGCCGAACTAGAATGCGCGAAGCCATTCTGCAATCCATCGAAAACCTGCGCGTCAACAAGCTCCGGAGCCTGCTGACGATGTTCGGAATCATGTGGGGCGTGATCTCGATCGTCATCTTGTCGGCGCTGGGCGAGGGTTTTCAGCGTGGGAATCAGAAGGTCCTCGAAGAGCTCGGCAAGAATGTCGTGATCATTAGAAATGGCAGGACCAGCTCCCAGGCTGGAGGGGAGCGGGCCGGCCGGATGATACGGCTCACGATAGACGACGTGCACGCGTTGAAAGAGCGGTCGAAGCTCATCGAGTCAATCAGCCCTGAGCTGGCGCGCGGCGGCGTGTCCGTGAAGAGCCCGTACAACGCCGCGGTGCTGCAGATGAGCGGTATCTGGCCCGTCTTCCAGAGCATCAGGACAATCGAGGTATCGGACGGCCGCCTCATCAACGAGCTGGACAATGCGCAGGCGCGGAGGGTGGTAGTGATCGGCCGCGAAGCGTCCAAGCAACTGTTTGCGGATCGCAACCCCGTGGGCAGCCCCTTGAAGTTGAATGGGCTCACGTACACCATCATCGGGCGCGTACGCCAGAAGTTTCAGGATTCCAACTACTCAGGACAGGATGACCGCCGGCTGTTCGTGCCGTATGAGGCCATGCGCCGCGACTTTCCGATGACAGGGCAGTTTGACACCCCGGATTCGATCAGCGTGATCGTGGCGGCGCCGTACCAGTGGGTGGCGGATTCGCTCCGCCGGCAATTGGACAGCGATGCGTTTCACGGGGTGTTCGGCCTGTTCGGCCAGACGATGGTGGAGCAGGAGATCCGGCATATCCTCGCGCCCGTCCACGGTTTCGATGAAGGAGACCGCGAGGCGCTGTCTCTCTGGAACACCGCCATCGAGTCGGTGATGTTCAGCAAGATGATTCAGGCGATGAAGAATTTTTTCCTGGGCGTGAGCTTGATCACGCTGGCGCTTGGCGGAATCGGGGTGATGAACATCATGCTCGTCGCCGTCCGGGAGCGGACGCGTGAAATCGGCTTGCGAAAGGCGCTGGGAGCGACACCGAGGATCATTCACAGGCAGTTCATCGTGGAAGGCGTGGGCCTCACACTGATGAGCGGCATGTTCGGGTTTGTGGCCGGCATCGCTCTGTGCAAGCTCATCAACATGTTGCCGATGCCCGCGCGTTTTTCCGGGATGATCGTGACGCCGGGGACATCGATGATCGCGGTGGTGGCGCTGGCTGCAGTGGGCATTCTGGCAGCCCTGTATCCGGCCGCACGCGCGGCGGCGCTCCCGCCGGTGGAATCGCTGCGATACGAGGCATAGGCCATGCGACTCCTACGCGAAGTGGTCTCGCAGGCGGCAAGCTCGCTGATTGCCCACCGGTTCCGCGCCGGGCTGACGATGCTGGGTATCTCCTGGGGCATCGTCACCGTGGTGCTGCTGATGGCGTACGGCACCGGGTTTCAGCGCGCGATCATGTACGGCTTCCGCAATGCGTTCTCTGAAGGCACCGTCCTCGTCAGCGGTGGACAGACGAGCATTCAGGCGGGCGGAGAGCGCTCGGGCCGCCGCATCGTGCTGAAGCAGGACGACGTGGACGCGCTGCAGGAGCTCGGAGCGCTGAAGTTCGTCAGCCCGGAATACA
>Ga0310810_10005467_pt1 | contig 14213 bp, 8 predicted proteins | sample NCmetagenome_FD_207641 | JGI IMG/M metagenome (GOLD analysis project Ga0310810, IMG submission 207641) | Soil microbial communities from experimental microcosm in Duke University, North Carolina, United States - NC | ecosystem: Engineered > Artificial ecosystem > Soil microcosm > Unclassified ... | reverse complement strand
GGTACACATAACAGGGAAATAAAATCCAGTATGCGTCACGCACATTGTACTTATCAGCAAGCCATCCGTACAAGAGCGGAAGAATAGCGTTTCCGCATAAACCCATAATCATAATTGATGCGCCAAGTTTTGTAAACCTCCCCAATCCATCCAGCGCCAATGGCCACATACCGGCCCAAACCATAGAGTTTGCCAAACCCAATAACACCACAAACCAGATAGAAATATCTGCTGAATGACCTAAAAACCGGGTCTCCCCGTTGGAAAAAATAATCAACAATGAAAACCCCGTTCCCAATAATGTACACAATCTTAAAGCATTTACCTGCGAGATAAATTTTGGAATACAAATGACACCAAGGATGTAGCCACATATCGTGGCAAAGAGTGTATAGGAAGGAAATACTTTTGCTTCCAGCAGATCAATTTGCATCGAATTAGCATAACCGATTATTGTGTCAATGGAAATTACCTGTGTTCCCACATGTAAAAAAATCCCTATAGCGCCTAAGATCAAATGGGGAAACTGAAAAATGTTCTTCTTAACTGAATTAGTTGCGGCCAGGTCCGCACTCTCCTGTTCGGTGTTGATCTCAGGAAGTGGTGAATAACGAAGCAGCAATCCCAGGCAAAGCAGCACTGAGCCTACACATATATATGGAAAAATAACACGCCGGATGAGTTCATCAAGGGCGGCATTCTTTTCCGGTTCATCCATCGTCGCGAGCGCCCCGAACAAGTCTGTGTCTGTAGCTTTCAGGATAACCGCCGCAAATGCTAACGGCGCGATAATTCCGGCACCCTTATTAAAAATACCCATAATGCTGAACCGCTGCGCCGCCCTTTCTTTGGGCCCTAAAATAGTGATGTAAGGATTGGCAGCTGTTTGCAATATGGCCAGGCCCGCACCTATAGTAAAAAGTCCAACAAGAAATATTTCATAGATCCTGGTTAAAGCGGCGGGTACAAAAATAAATGCCCCCAAAGCCATCGCATAAAAGCCGATCATCATGCCCTTTTTAAATCCATGTTTTTTTAAAACATATGCTGCCGGCACAGACATGACGAAATAAGAAATATAAAATGCAAAAGCTACGAGATAGGACTGAAAATTAGTTAGCTCGCATGCAATTTTGAAGTACGGGATCAGGATAGCGTTCACCCATGATACAAAACCAAAAATAAAAAACAACAAGCCGATAATAAGAATAGAAATGAGGGAATCCCTTTTGGTCAATGAACCTGCTTCAATGGCAGTTGGTATTGTTTTACCGGGCATTTTCGTTCACATAAGTTTGAGGCGAAATAAGCTCCGCAGAGGCATTGTCCAAAAAGCAATAACAGCTGGGATGCAACTGCAAGATACTCGCAGGATAAAGATTGTTGACCGGCCGTTCCAGCGTATTTTTTATAGCGAGGGCTTTCCTGCTGTCGGGCACAGAACAAATTATATTTTTTGACCGGAGAATCTGTTTTATTGACATGCTGATGGCATATTCCGGCACTTCTGTAATTGACTTAAACCAGCCTTCACCCATTTGTTGTTTCTTGCATGCTTCATCCAATTTCACAATGATGTATGGATCTTCTGTATCGAAATCTGCCGGCGGATCATTAAAGGCGAGGTGACCATTTTCTCCAATTCCCACGAGAGCTACATCAACAGGATGCTTCGTAATTAGTTTTCCCAGCCTTTCACATTCTGCCTTTGCATCTGTTTCCCCGTCTATCAAATAGACGGCTTTTAATGTGGGTAATTTAGATAAAACTCTCTCCTGCAAATATTTTCTAAAACTGGCTGGATGAGCGACGGACAGGCCGATATATTCGTCAAGGTGAAATATAATAACCTTATCCCATTCAATACTTTCTTCAGATACGAGTTGCTGTAAAGTTTCAAATTGGCTGGTTCCTGTTGCAAGAATAATATTAGCACTGCCATTTGAAGAAATTGCGTCACGAATCAATTGGGCAGTCTTAGCTCCTGCAGCTTTACCTAATTCAACCGGGCTATGAGCAACCTGGATATTCATGTCACAATAGAGCTTTACGATTTGTTTAAATATTAAGGTGATTACGATTTCAACCATTTATCATACCAGTCGAAAGCTTCTGCCTGCATTTTTTTGTCAAACTTATGCGGGCCGGGATAATATGAACATTTATAATTACCGGGTGCGTTCGCTTTTTTATAAACCGCGCCCAGGATTTCATCGGCACGCTTCATCTCCGGCAGTGTATACAGATCGTCTTGTTCATCATTCAAGACTAATGTCGGCAGTGGCGCACGTGAACCAAGTATTTCCGGAAAATCCAATTCATTGGGCAACATCGGCACATAGGTCATCCACGTATGCGTATAAGATTTATTAAGCAAAAAGTCCTTCCATGTGGACATGAATCCCACGCAAACGGCACATTTTATCCTGTCCTCAAGCCCTGCCATGAAGACGGTGCGCAGCCCTCCGCCTGACAGGCCGCCGCAACCAATTCGTTTGGGATCCACATCATCACGGGCGGATAAAATATCGAGGGCCTTCCTGTCTTCTGCAAAAAACACCGCCGGCCAGGTAGTACCGGCGCAGAATAACGATTTTGCCATTACGTGTTCATGCTCACCCGCCCAATGGTTGTACGCTTCAATGTTTTTTGGATTTTCAGGATCGTCGTCGCTCAACCCGTTACGCAGATGATCCGGCACATCCTGCATCATGACCCTGCGGCTCGCAAAAGTGAAAGCATCAGGAACGAGGACGACATAACCTCGTTTTGCAATTTCATTGGCCCACGCCATGCCCTCATAATAATCATTTTGATGTGCTATCATAAGAGGATGCCCGTTGTCCGAGGTCCTCGTAATTTTCCTGTTTCCGAAATACTTATTACCACCATGATCATGAAATGCAAGGATGGCGGGTAACTTCCCTTGTACATTCGCTGGCTTCAATAAAATGGCTTCCGTGGGTCGGCCATAAGGTAACTGCCAACTCAGTTCCTCTACCTGTAGACCATCATATGTATACTGTTTGTTCACCCTGACTTTTGGCATTCCGCCAATGTCGGGAATTCCCATTCGGACATCGAGTCGTTGCCTTGCAGCATGCTTCCAGGCTTTCAACTCCGGCCAGGTTTGTCGTCTGAAGGAAAGCTCCGGTAAGTTGACTTCGTTGTAATGGCTCATCCATTCCCCATACATTCCAATAATGCTTACATGACCTTCATTAAACTTTTTCGTACCTGTCATTGGAGAATCGTTTGGATTGATGAAATCAGTATGTTGAAAATCGCCGTTGAGAACGGATGCAAATCCTTTAAATGCGCCACCGGTGATCGCAACACCTGCAAGACTACTCATTTTTAGAAATTCCCTGCGTTTATTTTTCATTTTTTTCATGAGCTTTCAATGCCGTTAGCATCGGTCGAATAATTTTTTCAAATTAATGTACGATGTTGTCAAAATATGACTTACTGTTTGTTGAAAATTTGAATACCTTAAAAGTACACTTTCCTTTAATTCAGTTGGCTGATGTTTTTGAATTAAAATTGCCTGGTCAAGAGGACCATTTATTACTTTCAAAACATATCATTTGGTTTCAATGTAATTTCAGATTAGATTAACCTGGTCTGCCGGCCATCGGGCAAAAAAGAATGAAAGCTACTGAACAGGGTAATAACCATGAACAATAAAACAGTAATTTAGCTTCGGTCCCGGCTGACACAGCACTACGAGCCGTTCCCAGCCTGGCTGAACGGAGTAAATGAAGACAAAATTCTTAAGCAGCCTGCTAATTATAATGCTCAATTTCTCTTGCCGGGAAAAATCATTTCACCAATTGAAGGTGAACAATACTGATTTTATTCCGAATACAATATTTGTTTCAGAAGAAGACCTATCCTCGCCAAAATTCCGGGCGCTGAAGGAAAAATACCAGCTTGATACCATTTTTCATGGGGAACAGGACGAATTGAAAAGAATATTACTACTCAGAAATTGGATCAGGGAAAAAATAATGATCAGCGATTTCGAGAATTCATATCCCGGCGAGGGATACGCCGAGGGCATACTGGACGCAGCGTTGAATGGGCACGGTTTTCATTGTGGCCATTATATGATCGTGCAAAATGCAATCATGAATGCTTATGGCTATGTTACAAGATGCCTTGGGGCTGGCCCGGGCGTTAAAGGCGGGCCGGATGGGCATCATGGAATGAATGAGATATGGCTCAATAAATATAAAAAGTGGTTTTTATCCGATGCCAAATACAATCATCATTTTGAGAAGAATGGAATCCCATTGTCTGCGCTGGAAGTAAGAGATGAATTCCTGAAAAACAATGCAGCAGATGTGATGCTGGTAAAAGGCCCCGAAAGGTTTCCTATAACAGGTGATAAAGTTGCCAATAAAAATGGCGAGATGATCGAGTGGACAAAGGCGCAGTTTGCTCAAACTTATACCTGGATAGAATGGGAATCTTCCTCCAACAGGTTTACAGGGTGGCCGGGAAATAGTCATGACCTCAGTAAGATGAATATGTTCGCTGATGGATATTTTAAAGACCATATGTGGATATGGGACGGCAAACCTCATTGGGCCTACAACACTGAGTTCATGAAACTAATCCCCGACAGGAAATCATTCGAGTGGACGCCAAATGTTATCGCCTCGACTGTCTATATCACCGGGAATATTGCGACGATCAAATTAAGATCAAATACTCCCAACCTGAAAACATACCAGGTGAAAGATCAACCGGATGGCGCCTGGAGAAACATTCCGGATTCAGTGAAAATAAAGCTGGATAAGGACCGGAATGAAATAGTTTTCAGGGCTGTTAACCTCGCAGATGTTAACGGGCCGGAACACAAAATCATTCTATCGGATTAATTGATCGATATTTCTTCATTAATAACTGAAAAGATGTTTGAAGACCTATGAACAAGTTTACATCATTCCTCGCTGCGCTCGTCTTATTAACTGGCTCCCTTTATTCCGACGCTCAATCCGCCGGAAATGTATCTATTATTGATTCGATGCATTACAGTAATGTATTTGGCGAGATCCGGAACTACCGGATTTTTTTGCCTCCGGCATATTTTCAAAACCCTCAAAAAAAATACCCCGTCATCTATTTCTTGCACGGCTGGTCCCAACGGTATTTCGGCGACGGCGGACAAAACTATGAACAGTTCGACAGCGGAAACCAAAGCAAAGGCGACAATATTGCAAACTTTGTTTCTTCGCACGATGTAATTGTCGTAAAGTCGGATGGTTACAACCGCAGCCCGGGTGAAAAATATTATTTCCGTCCTTACAATGTAACACCGGTGGAGACCTTTCGCCAGTTTCCAATTTATTATCCTGAACTCATTGATTATATTGACGCCCATTACAAGACGATTGCTGACAGAGAGCATCGTGCAATCTCGGGATTATCGATGGGTGGTTTTATGACCTTTTGGATCAGTGGAAAATACCCCGATCTCTTTACCGCTGCCGGTAATTTTTGCGGCTCCGCTGAATTTGAAGTCGGCCCCAAAGATTTCCCCGTTGAATACCGCCACATTGATATGCACAAAAACTATGGTGCAGTAAAACTCCGCCTTAATTACGGCGACAAAGATTTTATCAGAAGCTATCATGAGGATATGAATAAAATATGGCCGCAACTGATGGATAATTATGAATACAAAATTTATGATGCCGAACATTCTACCTGCGGAATGGGTGAAATGTTCGGATTTTTCATGAAGACTTTTGAAAATCCTCCATCAAAACCTTTGAAATGGGATCATATTGATGCTTATCCACAATTTTCTGTATGGGATTATTCGGTTAGTTCAGACAGGAGTGTCCCTGGCTTTACGGTGTTGGAAAACGTTGACAAAAGAGGATTTAAAAGTTCAGTCCGGGAGTTTTTACCGGATGGCGAATTGTTGTCATTTGTGAATTTATCCATTACAACCCCACCACGCTATGAAGAAAATCAATCGTATACTATTAATGATATTGATACCCGCACATTAAAATCCACGCAGCAGACTATTCAGAGCGATCATGCAGGCCGGCTGACAATCACAGTCAATGGCAGCGATCATCAAATTGGTATCAATAAAAAATCAGATCCGCCGAATATCTGCATCGCCAGTGTTGGAATTGACAACATGAATTGGGCAACCCATAAGAAGGATGTTGCGTTTTCAATTAAACTAATGAATAAGGGACAATCCATAGGAAAGGATGTAAAGGCAACGTTGTCAGCAACAAGAAACACAGCAACTGTTCTAAAAGGAGAATCCGGTTTCGGAAATATCGGGATAAATGAAACAACTTCCGGTCAAAAACTATTTAGTTTCAAGACTGATGCTGACAGCGTCGAAATAGAAAGGTTCAAACTGACAATCCGGGACCAAAATAAAAATGAATGGATCGAATTCATCGAAATTCCACTAAAAAAAGACCTGCCCGAAATAAAGAATTTTGAAATAGCAGATGGAAAAATATTTACGGTGGTAAAGGGGGGAACTAATACCGAAACAGTTTTTTTGGGAAAAGGAAACGGAGACGGAATAGCCAACCCGGGTGAATCAATTGTGATCCTGGTAAAGGATAATGACAAATACTGGCGCACCCAGCTTACTGGTAATGATAAATTTATTAATGCGAATGGGGTAAACAACAGGATATCGGATAACTGGACAGATTTCGATCATGTAGGTGCTTCAGCTAAATATTCAGTGCCATTAATTTCCGGTGATTGTCCGCATGATCATTCCGTTGATTTTTTTGCAGAATACTGGACCCCTCAATATCCTTACCATATCAAAAAACAAGGCCTTATAAAAATAAAAATACAGGGTAATGACAAAACACCCCCGGTAATGAAGTGGCTAAAAATATCAGGTGATAATGTGCTGCAGGCAAGAATAATCGATGGATCGAAGATTCAACACGTAAAGGCAAAACTCATTTTTCGGGATGATCCGGCTTTATCATTCGAAATCGAATTAATGGATGACGGTTCATCGGGTGATAAAGCAGCAGGGGATAATGTTTTCACCAAAAAAATTGCCGGCAGGAAATTTGGGTTTTACAGGGTGGTCATTGAATCCGCCGATTCTTTTGGCAATCAACTACTCGAAGAAGCTCCCGGAGAATATCTTTTACATTGACAACGGAATACTCTCCAAAAGGCGATTGCATGTGGCCAAAATTGCCTTCTAATCGTTAACTTAACTAAAGGGATTGTGATCTTCTTTTTAGAATATGGAAGGCAGGATAAATAGCATTCTTAGTTTATTGAGGAAATTCCTCCTTTCACTTATTCTTTTTTTCACGTCGTACATTTCATTAGCACAATGCACAGTAACAATAAATAATTTTCCATTTAGGGAAGATTTTGAGGCATCAAATGGAAACTGGATTTCCGGAGGTGTTGCTTCGGACTGGAAATGGGGCAAACCTTCCAAGCCGGTTATCAACGCGGCTGCTTCCGGCGCAAAATGCTGGATGACGGGTGAATTTGACAAAACCGGTTACGCCGGTGGTCAAAACGCATGGATACAAAGTCCCTGTTTCAATTTGAGCAATCTCAGTAATCCATTAATTGGATTTAAAGTATTCTGGGAAACCGAAGGATTATTCGATGGCGCAAATTTGCAATACTCGACCGACAACGGGGCTACCTGGAGCGTAATCGGTTTTAAAAACGAGCCCGGCGACTGCCTCGCAGAACGATGGTACAATGGAGGTCCGCTCGTTACCCTGAACAACCAGGACGGTTGGCAGGGAAACATTCAATCGTCGAGACCTCCCTGCTTTGTAAGCGGCGGAAGTGCCAGTTGGGTAACAGCAAAACACACGTTACCGGCTGTTGGTGGTCAACCGACCGTCATGTTTCGGTTTGTTTTTGGCAGCAGCAGCTCCTGCAATGATTTTGACGGTTTCGCCATTGATGATTTTTCCATCGAAGAAGCTCCGCCCAGCCTTGCTTCCTTTAGATACAACTGTTCGAGCAACCTCAGAGTAAATTTTATAAATACATCAACTTTATGTCCGACCAGGTTTGAGTGGGATTTTGGCGATCCCGCCTCGGGTGACAATAACACATCTACTTTACCTGATCCAACACATGCTTATACTGCCGGAGGAAACTATAATGTGAGTCTGACGGTTTCTGGCGCGGGAAATACATCTTCAACATTTACACTCCACAAACTTGAAATCATTGAAAACATGACAGCTTCCATTGTAACTCCCGTCCGCTGTTATGATGATACAACCGGCGCCGCGACGGTAAATTTTGTTGGAGATAGCTCAGGTATCAGTTTTGTTTGGGACACGGACCCGGTGCAAACAACGAGAACTGCAGTACACCTGGGAGCCGGTGATTACAATGTTACGATCCTGAATAAGGAGGGTTGTCCCGCGTCAGCTCATATTTCATTGGGGGAACCGCCCCGCATGTTATTTGACCTGAGCACTGTAAAGCCCAATTGCGGTACCAATAATGGGAGTATTGACATTGCTATGCACGGCGGGTTGCCACCTTATACTTATTCGTGGGCGCCGGCTGTAAGTACTACTGCATCGGCACGAAATGTTCCATCGGGAGCTTACATCGTTACCGTAAAAGATAACAACCAGTGTTATAAGACCATAAATGTTGCTCTTCCTGACTTAACGGATCTGGCCGCCGCCATTACAACTGTTAAAGGTGTCAGCTGTTTCGGCGGTAACGATGGTATAGCCTCGGCAAGCGTTACCGGTGGAAACATGCCTTATACTTACTCCTGGTTACCCAACAATTCAAAAGCGGCAACAAACAATAGTCTGCCAGGAGGTGATTGCGCCCTTACCGTTACTGATGCTAATGGATGCAAAGCAATCGCTACGGCAACAATGCCGCAACCTGCCGCACTAAATTCGGTAATGAAAACTCAACACACATTTTGTGGGCAAAATAACGGCAGCGCGACTGTAGAAGCTTATGGAGGCAGCACCCCATACCAGTATACATGGAGTACGGGCAATAACACAACCGCAGCGGTATCAGACCTTCCGCCAGGGCTTCATTCTGTTGTAATACACGATAAGAACGGTTGCATTAAAAACGATACAGCACTTATTTTGCCTTCTTCAGCGATATTGCTTCAGCTTACGCATACAAATGTTTTATGCGCCGGCGGACAAACAGGAGCCGCAGAAGCCCGTGTAAACGGAGGCACTGCACCCTATACTTATCGATGGACCAGCGCTACTCAAATTTTTGATAGCTCTGCGATCACGGGTGTGCCGGCGGGCACTTATCACCTGCAATTGGATGATGCAGTCGGATGCAGCGTGTCGGAAACTTTCGTTATTGAACAACCTGAACCTTTGAAAATTGCCATAACAACTAATCCATCTTATTGCAATTTTAACGACGGAAGTACCACTGCTGATGTCACCGGCGGAACTTCGCCTTACCGGTTTAACTGGACGCCGGATAACAACACTAGCGCTAGTTTAACAAATATCTACGCCGGAAATTATGAGCTGACGGTTACCGATAACAACAATTGCACCGCCTCAATTTTAGCAACGGTACCAAACAATAATCCGCCCGAGGTGTTCCTGGGAGAGGACACTACTTTGTGTCCCGGTGGAAAAATCACCCTTTCGCCCGGAATTTACAGCCGGTATAAATGGCAGGATAATTCTTCCTCGTCAAATTTTAGCGTAACAAAAGGCGGGACATACTCCATAGAAGTGACGGACGACCTCGGATGTGTTTTGAAAGACTCAATAAAAATAATTGAAGACTGCGGCTACATCTTTTTTCCAAATGCTTTTACCCCGAACAATGATTTACAAAATGATCTTTTTGGGCCGCTAGGCGTTCTCAGCACGGTAAAGGACTTCACGCTGCTTGTATACAACAGGTCAGGCCAGCTCGTATTCAGGAGTACTGATCCATTTATGAAATGGAACGGGAAAATGTGGGACAACTCCATGATCCCGGGCACATATGTCTGGATCGCAACATATTCAAATAAGGGGATAAAGAATATTATGCAAAAAGGAACCGTAACCGTGATTCGCTGATTTTTTGGATATACGGGATTACGTCTTTAATTTAATGGCACTCCAATTGCACGTTAAATTTATCCGCATTTATCAATCAGGAAATGAATAAGCTGGCTGCATTATTTATCACGGTCATACTACATGGACCCTTTCATTACTGTGATGGACAAGATCCACGGGAGTTAAAATTAAAAGATTTCCGTCCGCAGTCGATTTACAAAGTTCCCATAACCATAGTTAAAAAAGCAAAGTTTCCGGCAGTGGATATGCATTCTCATGATTATGCGAAAACGCCTGAAGAGGTCGTCAAATGGGTAAAAACGATGGATGGTGCAGGCATTGAAAAAACCATTATCCTGAGCGGTGCCACCGGGCGCAGGTTCGACAGCATTTATTCTAAATATGCCGTTCACGGTAATCGTTTTGAGATATGGTGCGGTTTTGACCTTATTGGATATGATAAGCCCGGTTGGAGCGAAAAAGCAGTCAGGGAACTTGAGCGTTGCGTAAAAATGGGCGCCCGTGGCGTGGGAGAACTTAGCGACAAAGGCTTTGGACTAAGATATCCCGGGGGGTTCGGACCTCATATTGACGACCCGATCATGAAACCACTTCTAAGAAGATGTGGTGAATTAAAGATTCCAATCAATATCCATGTAGCAGAACCCCTATGGATGTACCTGCCGATGGATTCAACAAATGATGGGCTCATGAACGCCTATACCTGGAAAATTGACTCCACCCAAAAAGGAATTCTTGGTCATGCAGCGCTTATAAAAACACTGGATAATGCGGCTGGGGACAATCCCACAACAACGTTTATCGCCTGTCACTATGCCAATTGTGAATATGATCTTTCCATTTTAGGGTCCCTGTTTGACAAACATAAAAATCTTTATGCGGACGCTTCGGCCCGCTTTGGTGAAACCTCGCCCATTCCGAGGTATATGGCCGAGTTTTATGAAAAATACCAGGACAGGCTATTGTATGGGACCGACAACGTTCCGGAACCAGATATGTATGAGATAACGTTCCGGATTATGGAAACTTTGGACGAACACTTTTACTATTACCGCTTTTACCATTGGCCTTCGTATGGATGGGGTTTGAAAGACCAGGTTTTGAAAAAGATTTACCAGGTCAACCCAAAAATGATTTTGAAAAAATGATATTGAATACCGGCAACTAAAATCCGAATTATAGAATGCAAGCAAATTATGATAATTCGAGACGAAGATTTTTAAAGAATTCACTACTGACCGGTGCATTATTTCCGATTATGCCGAACGAATTACTATCCTTCGCAAACTCAAGCATTGAAAATTCTTTAAAGATTAATATTTTCTCAAAACATCTTCAATTCCTGGGCTACACGCATATGGCTGAAGCGGCAGCCGAAATGGGGTTTGATGGTGTGGACGTTTCGGTTAGACCAAATGGACACGTATTGCCCGAAAGAGTTGAAACCGATTTACCTGAAGTTGTCGAAGCCCTGAAAAAGGTAAATTTTGTACCATTGATCATGACCACCGCCGTTGCCGATGCCAATGATGTAATAGACAGAAAGGTATTGACTACTGCTTCAAAGCTTGGCTTCAAATTTTATCGAATGAATTATTACAGTTACCCTGATGGAAAGGAAATGACGGCATCCATTGAACTTTTTCAACAGAGGCTAAAAGAGCTGAGCCAGTTGAATAAAGAACTGGGTTTAATCGGTTGCTATCAGAATCATTCAGGAACGTTAGCGGGATCTTCCATTTGGGAGTTATGGGAATTACTGAGGACTGCTGACGGGCAGTTTATGGGGGTCCAGTACGATATACGACACGCAGTGGTGGAAGGCGCTTTGTCATGGGAAAATGGACTTCGCCTGGTACAATCGCAAATCAAAACGATAAATGTAAAAGATTTCAAATGGCTCGATGAAAACGGAAAGTACGCCATAACTGATATACCAATTGGTGAAGGTGTAGTTGATTTTAAAGCTTACTTTAACCTGCTGAAACAATACAAACTTAATGTGCCGGTAACCATGCACACGGAGTATCCATTAGGGGGAGCAGAGCACGGTGCCAGGGAGATTACGTGCAGCAAACAGGTCGTATTTACCGCAATGAAAAAGGATTTACAAAAAGTTCGGGAACTGTGGCAACAGTCATAGAAATGAAAGTCAGAATCTCACTTATCTCGCTGGTTGTATTCTGCCTGGTTAGCAGAACTGAAGCTTTCCAGGTGAAACCCGATGTTTTGCCCGGGACAAAATTGCTGACAGGAAATGATGATTTATCAGTTAAGATGCTCGACGGAGCTCACAAATTCATTGAAAGGAAAATTGAGGAGTCTATCGTCGACCGGTCAAAATCCTGGAACAGGAATTTCAATTCGAGGGAAGAATATGAGCGATCGGTAGAACCCAACCGAAATAGATTTATCAAATATATTGGAGTGGAAGACAAAACAGCGCCATTTAAAAACTTCAACCTTGGCTTGCCGGATAAAAATCCGCCGGTGATGATGCAAAGATTTGCTGTTGATGGTGATCCTGAAGTGATCGCTGAAACGTCAAAGTATCGTGTCTACCAGGTGAGGTGGACGGTATTGTCAAGGGTTAATGGAGAAGGGCTTCTTCTGCAGCCGAAAACGAAACCAGCGGCTAACATAATTGCAATTCCGGATGCCGATCAGCAGCCGGAACAACTTGCGGGCCTGTTACCGGGAATTCCTGTGGAGTCACAATTTGCACGACGGCTTGCTGAGAATGGATTCCAGGTCTTGATTCCCGTTCTTATTAGCAGGGACCTGATTTTTCCCGGAAAGGAAGAGCAACAAACCTACCGCGAATGGATTTACCGGCAGTCATTTCATATGGGGAGACACATCATAGGTTACGAAGTACAAAAGGTGATGTCCGCGATAGATTGGTTCAAACAATCAGACACTAAAGATTTAAAGATCGGTGTGGCGGGTTATTTTGAGGGCGGCCTCATCGCATTTTATGCTGCCGCCGTTGACAAAAGAATTGACGCTGTGATGGTGAGTGGATATTTTAATTCAAGGCAGCATGTTTGGGATGAACCAATTTATCGCAATGTCTGGGGCCTTCTCTCGGAATTTGGAGATGCGGAGGTTGCATCATTGATTGCCCCGCGTTCTCTCGTAATTGAACACAGTGCGATTCCTGAGATCGTTGATAAACTGAAAACAACTAATGACAAACTTCCCCAAGTTGAAGGATTCGCCTATACTGGTTATAAAGGCAAATTGCAGACGCCACAGTATAAAGATGTTCAACTCGAGTATAATCGCATTGACAAATTGGTAAAGTCGGGTTTTCAACAGACCGCTTTGGTTGTTGGCCCACAGAATAGTGCTATTAGCTTTGGATCTGAAAAGACATTAACTGAATTTACCCGTTTTCTCGGTTATAGTTCGTCAATGAGTATTAGCAGCGAAATTCCAGTTGACAAACGCTTTTCTTTAAATGTTGCTGAAAGGCAACTACGACAGGTAAAAGAAATAGAGGATCACGTTCAATGGTTGCTTAGAAATTCCGACTATGAGCGAAACCAATTTTTTCTTTATAAGGTCATGCCGGAATTTGCAGAAAGAAAATGGAGTACTCGGCCGGTTCATCCCTATTACCAGCGTGGACGGTTTACCGTCAAAGCAGGTGAATACCGGAAATATTTCCGCGAAGAAATCCTGGGTAGTTTTGACGATCCGATGCTGCCACCTAATGCGCAAACAAGAAAAATCTACGACAAGGAAAAATGGACGGGTTACGAAGTTGTATTGGATGTTTATCCTGATCTCATCGCGTCTGGAATCCTTCTCGTTCCAAAAAATTTGAAGCCCGCAGAAAAGCGACCAGTCGTAGTTTGCCAGCATGGACGAAGCGACACTCCCAACAAACTGGTTGAAGGCAACAACACAGCATACAATAATGTAGCTGCAAAGCTTGCCGACCGGGGTTTTGTTGTTTATGCACCGCAGAATCCTTATCGCTTTGAAGACCGGTACCGTTGGCTCAGCCGAAAAGGAAACACCATTAAAAAAACGCTTTTTTCATTTATTGTTTCACAACACGAGCAAAGCATAAAATGGCTCGGTTCACTTCCATTCGTTGATAAGAAAAGGATTGCC
>Ga0310810_10005466_pt1 | contig 14213 bp, 15 predicted proteins | sample NCmetagenome_FD_207641 | JGI IMG/M metagenome (GOLD analysis project Ga0310810, IMG submission 207641) | Soil microbial communities from experimental microcosm in Duke University, North Carolina, United States - NC | ecosystem: Engineered > Artificial ecosystem > Soil microcosm > Unclassified ... | reverse complement strand
CGCTCCGGGCCGTCGGCAATTTTCACGATGTCATCGCCTGCGCCAACTTCACCTTCCTGCAACACGCGAAAGTAAAATCCAGGCCTTTTATGCGCGACCAGCAACGCCGCCATTCGCGGCTCATTCATACGAATACCGACGCGATAGCAGGTCACGCGCGGTTGCGTCACTTCACACAGCGCGTCACCGATGCGGTATCGATCGCCGATGCAGACCTCATCATCGGCAAGCCCATCGACGGTGAAGTTTTCGCCAAATTGACCGAAGCTGAAATCCTTTCGGCTCAGAAATTGTTCCCAGTAGTGATAGGAGCCCATCTGATAGACGAATACCGCGCGATGCTCTCCGCCATGACCGGCGAGATCGCCCTGCCCATCGCCATCGATATTGAGCTTGCGCACCATGCGGCGTCCGGTAACGGGAGTTTTCCAAACGGAGGTGAAGACGGTTTTGCCGTTCCACATCACATTGCGAGGAAGACCAACATTCACTGAGAGGAGGCATGCCATGGTTTCAGATTACTTCGCCTGTTTCTTCTGTGGAGTCGCGGGCGCTTCCTTGCCTGCCCGCTTGTCCCATCCGTGGAAATGCGAGAAGTCGCCCGCGTTCCACGCCTCGCGAAGTCCAGGCTTGCTCAAGTCCCAGTCTGGACGAATCTGGCTCGTCACAACCCGCAGATCGTGCCAGAGATCAACTACCGACGGACGACCCCAGAACCAGTAGCCGTTGTAAATACTGTGGATCACCAGCCCGGGCTTGAGCACGAGAGTGTGCGGAATCATGGGATTGTGCTCGGGGTCGGTGTACTCCTGAATGTCGAGGTCTTTCTGAATCTTCCGCTCGTTATCGGAAAGAAAAGTCCACTGAGCGCCGACCGATGCGCGAAACTCCTGCAGCGTGTGGTGTTCGTCGGTCGAAATGGTGACGATCTGCGTGTACGCGACCGAAATCTTGGGATAGAACGCGGCAAGTTCAAGGTGCTGCTGGTGTTCTTTGGGGCAGTAGTGTCCGCGCGCGAGCGTTAGGATCAGCGGATCGTCGCCCTGCAGCTCGCTGAGCTTGCATAACTTTTCCGTGTGATCGGGAAGTTCATAGTCTGGGAAAACGCCGCCAGGGACGATATCGAAACGCATGGTTGCACTCCAAGCACTTGCAGGTTGCGCCACTGCTTCGAGGCTTTGGCGATCAGTAAACGCCGGTTCAGCCCACAGCCAATGGTAAGCCAAGAGTGGCTATGCCAATTTTCAATTAGGTGGATATTGTCCCGGTCCCCGGTCCATGACACTCTTCCATCGGAATAGTGTCACCTCGGGGCAAGTCATGAACAGTCGAATCAGGTTCAATACATCTCTCGGACTGCTGCTTTCGTTGGCTCTCGTCTGCTTGATGAACGGTTCGCAGAGTATGGCGGCAGACGATTCGCAGAAGCATGGTAAGAACAACGTTGTGTATGTCTGCGCTTGCTTACAAACGAAGTCGTGCTTCTGCATGACTGAAGCCAAGATGCAGGGCCCGTGCGCCTGCGGAACACAAGGCGGTCCGCCGATGAAGGGGGTGCCGTCCGATAGTGACTGGGCGAAGGAGAACCGCGAGGCACTGGCGAAGAAATGAATGCGCCGGCAAGCCTGGCGGTCCTGGTGATTTCCAGCCAGGTGATCTGGTCGTATTGCGTCGCCGGAGTCGTTTTCGCAATCGGCCTGGTCACGATCTTTCTTCGCGGCGACTGGAAAAACGCGCGAGGACTGGACAAGCTGATTCTGTTCGGGCCGGTTTTCTACGCCGCGCCGCTCGCCGCATTCGGCACTGAACATTTCACCATCACGAAGATCATTGCCTCACTGGTGCCGGGGTGGATTCCGTGGCATCTGTTCTGGGCGTACTTCGTGGGCGCGTGCTTTATCGCCGGCCCGCTGAGCCTGGTGACGAGAATTCAGTCACGTCTCGCGGCCAGCTTGCTCGCGCTGACATTCTTCTTTTTTGTTGTGCTGATGGACGCGCCGGGGTGGGCACGGCATCCGGGAAATCGGTTTTCGCTGATACTCGCGTTGCGGGAATTGTCTTTCAGCGGCGGCGCACTGGCGCTGGCGGCCAGCCTCACCGAGCCGGGCCGCAGACGAATTATTCTCGCGGCGGTCGCGCGCTACTTCATCGCAGTTCCCGTGCTGGTTTACAGCTTTGAGCAATTCATGCACGGAGCTCATGTTCCTGGTGTTCCGCTCGAACCGCTGACTCCCGCGTACGTTTTCGGGCACGCCGTCTGGACATACCTGGCAGCTGTGATTTATGCCGTGGCGGGCGTCCTGTTGCTGGTTGGCAGGAAGACTCGCGTCGCCGCAACGGTTCTTGGAGTGACAGTTCTCTGCATTGTGTTGGTCGTGTATGTGCCGATGGCGATCGTAGAGCGGGCCAGTCTCGAAGGACTGAACTACCTCGGCGACACGCTGATGTATTGCGGCGCTATCCTGCTGCTCGCGGGAGCCATGCCGCGCGAAGCATAGGATGAGTAACAGCCCGGCGTTGCGCGCTTACGAATGACGTTTACCCTGCGTTCCAGATTCGAATTTCTGGCTGGCATTCAGCAGGGCGTCCCGCATCTTGCCCATAGCGATGACGATTTTCTTTGCATTTTCAGGCGTGAGTTCTTCCTTCTCGATCAGCTCTATGGTTTTCTGGTAATAGGCAAGCATCACTGGAAACTGAAAAAAACCCACTGGACCGGCGCCCTCTGACTTAAAACGCAACTCATAGTCCTTGTACGCTGAGTCAACGATCGTCTTCCGTAACTCGGCGCGATTCTGGTTACGGTTTTGCACCATCTGGGTCGCGATGCTGCTGAAGGCTCCGACCAGGGTCCCGGCGAAGCCCCACAAGGCTGCTGAAAAATCTTTTGTGGAAGAAACGTCCATGTGCTTACCTCCTGTGAGCGGTCTCGAGGACGCGTTGGCACAAAGTATAGGTGCGTCGAGTTCCATTTGACATCGGATCTGGGACTGCTCATTTTGGCGCAATCTTCACTTGCCCGCGCGGCATTACTTAGCTAGCTTGTTCGAGGGTCAATCTTGGAAGTCTTTTTAATCGACGGCACCTACGAACTCTTCCGCCATTACTACGCGGTACCATCCGCGCGGGACGAGCGGGGCCGCGAAGTCGGCGCCGTGCGAGCCGTGCTCTCATCGCTGTTGGGGATGATCAAAGGCGGCGCGAGCCACATTGCAGTTGCAACCGACCACGTCATCGAGTCATTTCGCAACAGTCTGTGGCCGGGCTACAAGACCAGCGAAGGAGTTGAACCGGATCTGCTGGCGCAGTTTTCGCTGCTTGAAGAGGTTCTGTCGACGGCGGGCATTGTGGTGTGGCCGATGATTGAATTTGAGGCCGATGACGCGCTTGCAGCGGCTGCTGTTGCCGCCGCCCGCGATCCGCGCGTGGAGCGCGTAGTCATCTGCACGCCGGACAAAGATCTCGCACAGTGCGTGAGCGGCACGCGTATTGTTCAGCTGAATCGGCGCACGCGTACCACCCTGGATGAAGCGGGGATTATTCAAAAGTTTGGCGTCTCGCCAGTTTCTATTCCCGACTATCTGGCGCTGGTTGGCGATTCGGCGGATGGCTATCCCGGGCTTCCAGGCTGGGGCGCAAAGTCGTCAGCTGCGGTACTCGCCAAATTCCTTCACCTTGAGTCGATCCCCAAGGACTGCAGCGAGTGGCATGTGAATGTCGCAAATGCCGGAGCACTGGCATTGACTCTGCGCGGGCATCTGGAGGACGCACTTCTGTTTCGAACTCTTGCGACCTTGCGGACTGACATCCCGCTCTTCGACAACGTGGACCGGTTGCACTGGAACGGCCCGAACGCTGATTTCGACGCGGTGGCCGCGCGCTTAGACGCGGCGAAAACTCAGCCACGCCCCAAGTCAGCTAAAAGCCGGGGCGCAACTAAGCCTTAACTAGTTTCTTACTCCCGCCGCTGACAGCTTGATCCGGTACAGGCTGGTGCTCGCGGTGATGTAAAGAGTTTTTCCGTCTTCGTCGCCCCAGGCCACGTTGCTTACAACTTCCGGAACTTTGATTGTGCCGAGGTGATTGCCTTCGGGCGAAATAATCCACACCCCGCCGGGCCCTGAGCCGTAAATGTTTCCGTTGTGATCCACGCGAATGCCGTCAGGGCCGCCGGGTGCCTTATCGGTCGTCGCATCCAGCAAGAGTTTGCCCTCGCCCACCGAACCATCGGGATGAACGGGATAACTCATCCAGACTTTCTTGCCGGAGTCGGCTATATATAAGGTCTTTTCGTCGGGCGAGAAAGCAATACCGTTTGGGCGCGGCAGGTCCTTGATGATCAACTGCAGCTTGTTGCGATCGGGAGCGGCGCCCGCCTTCTGCTGGCGCGCGTTCGGAATGCGATAGACGCCATTCACCTGCAGCTCTTTCAGCGGATCGGTGTCCAGCTGGGTGGGCAATCCGTACGGCGGATCGGTGAAATACAGTGAACCGTCTGAGTGATAAACCAGGTCGTTGGGGCTGCTCAACTTCTTTCCCTGATACGAATCTGCGAGCACGGTAATAGTGCCATGCGGATCAAGTGTTTCGAGGCGCCACACGTTCCGGCGCCCGTGGCCCGCGACAGAGACGCGTCCATCCTTGTCCAGCGTCATGCCATTTGACCCGGGCTCCGGGCCGCCGTAGGGCGCTGACCCCATGTAGCCGCTCGGCTCGATGAACACTTGGGCATCTTTGCCCGGCGACCAGCGCACGATCTGGTTCGAAGGGATGACGGCAAACAGCAGGGTGCCCTCGCGCGTCCATACCGGGCCTTCGGTCCACTTGTTGAAGCCGCTTGCGACCTTTTCCAGCTTCGCATTCGACGGCACAAGCTTATCGAAAGCGGGATCCAGCCGCTGAATTTCCTGGCCCAGCGCCGCGCAGGCGAAGATTATGAGCACAACCGCGATGGTAGCGATCTTCATAGAGCCGACATCTTACACCTTTTCCGGCAAAATGCGACGGAACCGATCTCACCCTTTTTGCGTACTCACGTCTATCAGCATGGCACGCGTGTGCACGCGACAGGAGGAGTGATGAAATACATCGGATTGCTGGCTTTGGCAGTGGCAAGTATCTGCGCGGTCCCGGCGGCCGCAGAACAGTGGTCGAAGACCTACAACATCTCCGGCGCTCCCGACCTGCGCATCGAGACCTCCGACGCGAACATTCACGTTGAAACCTGGGAACAGAAATCGATCGAAGCGACCATTATCAGCTCACATTACAGCTTCGGCCCCGGGGGACTGACCGTCGAAGAGCATCAGACCGGCGATGCAGTGGAGATCAACCTGCGCTTTCCCCGTCATTTCCTCACGGTCAACGGCGACAATCATCGCGTGGACATCAACATTCACATGCCCCGAACCGGCCGGGTAAATCTGCACACCGGAGACGGAAATATTGACCTGGCAAATTTCAACGGCGAAATGCAGCTGAGCAGCGGTGACGGTCACGAAGTTCTGCACGCGGTGGACGGCAAACTCTACGCCAGCACCGGCGACGGCCACATCACCGCTGACGGCAGGTTTGACGTGGTGAACCTGAAAACCGGCGACGGGCACCTGAGCGTGCACGCCGCGACCGGATCGGCGATGGCCGACGAGTGGTCCCTGAAGACGGGCGACGGTAACGTCAGCCTCGAAGTTCCTGAAAACCTCGCCGCCGACCTGTATCTCCACACCGGCGACGGCCACATCGAAGTGAACGTTCCCATGACGACCGAAGGCCGATTCAAAGGCAACGATGTTCACGGAAAGCTGAACGGCGGCGGAAAACTGGTGACGATCCACACCGGTGATGGCTCCATCTCGCTGAGTAAGGTATAGACCCGCTCAATAGCTAGACGCTTTGCAGCATCCCATGTGTTCCACAGAGAGTGGTGTCCCCGCATTCCCTGCTCTCTTCGCCCGATGCCGCGCGGCAGCTATTGAGGCTCTTGAGTTGACGGGCTTGAAGAGGGCGCATCAGCTGGTTGATTGGAGCCGATGTGTTCGCCGATGACGTCGCCGGAGACGATCATCTCGACACGGCGATTCAATTTACGACCGGCGGCGGTGCTGTTGTCGGCGACCGGATCGGATTTCCCGAGACCCTTCGCAGCAACATTGTCCATCGTCACTCCGGAACTGACCAGATAGTCGCGGACGGTCGCGGCGCGCTTTTCCGAAAGGGTTTGGTTGTATTCGTCGCTTCCGATGCTATCGGTGTAACCCTCGATCTGCAGCTTCAGGTCGGGGTAGGCGAGCACGATTCCTGACACTCGCGCCAGACGCTCACGCGCGGCGGGTTTCAGCGTGTACTTGTTGAAATCGAACAGCACGTCGGGCATGTTCACCACCAGGCCGCGCACCGTATCGCGAGTCTGTAATACCTGGTTCAGCTGGGCCAACAGGCGTGCGCGCATTTCCTCTTTCTGCTGCACTGCCTCAGCTCGCGCGCGCTCCGCTTCTTCCCTGTTGCGGTCGGCTTCCTGCCTTTGAAGCTCAGCCTCTTGCTTTTGGCGCTCGGCGTCTTCTGCCGCCTGCCGCGCTGCCTCGGCTCGGGCTTGCGCCTCCTGCTGCGCAGCCAGAGAAGCTTCCTGTCGCGCCTGCGCTTCGGCTTGCGCACGCTCGGCCTCAGCGCGCCGTCGAGCATCCTCGTCTGACCTTGCTTGCGCCTCTTCCGCGCGCTGTTGCGCGGCCCGGGCATCGGCCTCGGCTTTTTCTTGTGCTTCCTGCCTGGCGCGCCGTTCCGCCTCCAACCGCTCCTGCTCCTTGCGGCGAAGCGTCAGCACGCGAGCATCTTCCGCCATCTGCGTGGCGCCGCGAGCGGCAGTGCCGATTGGAGTGCGACCCTGTTTGCGCTGGAGGTAATCCTCGGCTCGCGTCAGCATGTCAACCGCTTTCGCCAAACTTTCGGGCGCGTACTGCTCGGCTCCTGCAGCCTTGGCAATCGCGACCGCGTCACGCGCCTCCAACAAATCGAGAGGCACGCGGCTGTCGGCGTTGGTGACGGGAAGTTGGTCGGCGGGCACATCAATGATGTACTGGCCACCTTCGAGCACGTCGAACCTTGTATCTATTTGCTCTTCGAATCCTTTCGTCTCCTGGCGCAGGATATTTTCTGCAACAACAGTATTGCTTGGGTGCGTGACAGCGTAGTACGGCTCTGCCGTGACAATGAGTCCAAATGCCTGCAGGTCGGTGGTTACATCAAGCTTGCTCTTGCCGTTATCTCCCGGAAGCACCTCTCCAAGATTGACTGCCCGGCCTTCGGGGGTGATTGCCCACAAGACGTACGTGAGATATTGCCCACCGTAATTTCTGGCAGGGGGAAGATGAGTCAGTTCGGCGCTGATGGCGAGCCGCCCGGCTTTTCCGTCCACTTTCGCGTGGCCGCCGACTCCGGGGAGCAGGTCGGTGCCTCTGAAGTCCACCGTCGTAGAGCCACCGCGGTGGCGATAATTCACGGCCTTCGTGGTGCGCGCAAATACTTTGACTCGGAAAACGGTGACCTGATTGTTGCTTGGGTTTTCTGCGGCATTGTCCTGGGATGGCGGTGGATTTGGTTCCGATGACTGTGGGGGTGCGGCGTTGTCCTGCGCCAAAAGACCCACAGAAAAGATCACGCAAAGCACGGAAACCAGAGCGGCTCGTTTCATGTGAACCTCCCGGAAAAAATGCGTTCAGGTCCTTCGCTCGCGACTTCTTTGCCGCATCACGATGGAAGACTTTCCAGTTTAGACGTTTGCAGGCAGGTCAGCCATACTGTGGTTGTGGTATTGAAGTTCAGTGAAGGGTTTGCACTACCGCCATATCTTGGCGAGACGGGAACTTACACGAAAATAAATCGGCGGCTTTTTAAGCCGCCGTTTCAGGAGTTGGCTCTATACCGCCTAAGCTGCTCTCTGTGAGAAATCGGATATTGCATCCGAGCCGTGCTGCTTCACCATCTTGTTGTAGTTCCCCATGATCAGAAAAGGCGCGGCCCACTGTCCAACGAACATGCCCAGCCATTCTTGCCGACAATTTTTAGAACTGCCGACCCGATCATCGCGCCAAGGGCACAACCCAGGTAAACCGAGGATGGCGCCTTCGAAGTCACCCGCTCAATGGCTCCAGTGAACCGGTCTTCAGATCTTTCCCCTGCTCCTACTTTGTTTTGCATTGCGACACTCCTATGAATGGTTATTCAGTACTTCGATGCCGCCAAGTCGAGGGCGGGAAGCGTAGCCGGGAGCAAAATCGCGAGTAGATTTTCGAGTAGATCGCTTACATAACTAATACGTTTTAATGGGCAGCCGCGGAGGGGCCAGCTTCGAAGCGAGGTACGAATACGGGCGTGGTGGCGACCGAAGCCGGAGGGGTGCTGTGCAGGGTTATCGCGATCAGCTTGGCAAACACCTGGTTTCGCTCTATGTCGAGCTGAGAGGGCGTGTGCGGAACATCGAAGTGGCAGGCCAGCGATGCGATGGCCGTGTCACCATCGAGCACCGGGACCGAAAAGGCAGCACGAATCGGTGAACTGACAGCACCGTTGCGACCCTCGGCAAAGAGCGGATCGCTCAGCATGTCAGTGACAATCCACGGTTTTTTGCTTTCCACCGCGCGACCGCAGCACTGACTTCCAACGCGGACCGTTCCGATTCCTTCTATGTATTCTTGTGGCAGGTTGTAAATAATGCCGGGCCGCAACACGGCCCCGTCCACGAGAAACAGGGTCGCCCCTTTGGCTTCGGCCAACTCACACGCGAGTCGAACCATTGTCACTATAAGTGGATGAAGCACGAATAGAACCTAGCATTCCGTGCCTTAACTTTAAAATACAGGAAAAACCTGATGCCTTGCGGAGTACACTCTTCCTGTCCGCGGCCGCAACTCTTGCGCAGAATGCCACGCCGAAAGCGAGTGTGACCAAGTGGCCGCAAAAATCGGGCTGTGGAGATATCATTCCGATGTCGCAGAGGCGATAGCTGCCCAGGCAAGCTCGTGGAATTTTCGGTCCATCTGTTCTGCCGTCACCTGATTCTCGTGCCGCGTCCACCAGTCGAGGTGCGCCATCAAAGCGCCCGCGAGCGCATGCGCCAGCGCCTCACGTTCAATCTCCGGCAACTCGCGCGCCCGTGACACCTCCCGCAGGCGCTGGACTATCCCGCGCGCAAAGTGTTCTCTTGCCAAATCGAAAAAGTCGGACAGGCGATGCGAGCGCAAGAGCGCGCCGCGAACTTGCTCAGCTTCGCCTACGTGCGAAAAAAACTCTCGCACCGGAGCGATCCTTTCTGGCTGACCAGACCCACAAAGTGCCGTCGCGACTCTCTCAAGAAACTCGTCCATGTCGGTCAGCAAAAGGTCCTGCGTGCTGTTGAAATGGGCATAGAACGCGGAACGACTGACGCCGGCTTCATTTAGTACATCCTGGACAGTGATTTCGTCCAGCGTGTTCTGTTGCATCAGTTGGCGCAGTGCCGCGCCGAGGCGATCGCGCGTCCGTCGCGCGCGAGAATCGCGCTTCGCGTGCCGCGGCTTGCTTACGATTGTCATCCTTCACTCCCGTACATTTCCCGCCGTTTTGTACGTTAACCGGATTTGAAACTTCATTTCAATTGACGACTGCCGGGCAAAAAGGAAATCTAGCAGAATCGGCGTTTTTCGCAGAGGAGATCGGATGAACAGCTGGAGACTCATCGTGGTGGTCCTTGCCTTTGAGTTCATGCTCGGCACTTTGATGGCGTCGGCGCAGCATAGTGCGCGACCGTCAGCTTCCGTCGCCGGCAAATGGAATATTACTTTCACATTGCAGGGACAGACGGCGCCTGGGACGCTCGTTTTAGCGATTGACGGTGAAACCTTGACCGGTACAGTTGAAACTCACCACACCGGTCCAGGCAAGCTTCAGGACGGGAAATTCTCGGCGACGAAGCTCAGCGCGACTTGTGTCTTCGAACACCACGAATCGATCGCGCTGACGGGTGAACTCAAGAACGAAAAACTTGTTGGAACGTTCCACACTGAAGCGCATGGACGGCACCTGGGAGGCAACCCGTACCGAAAAAGCCAGCGTTGCGAATCAACAATATGCTCCATTTGCATTCCTGATCGGCACCTGGGATGTAGCGGGCCAGGCCGATGCTGCGCCGGTCGCAATTCAGCGATTCACCTGGGGAGCGAACCAATCCTACATTCTGTGTTCGGGAACTTTGTTAGTCGGCGGCAAGGAAGTTCCCCACTTCGAAGGAATGCTGGTTTGGAACGGCGTCACCCGGAACCTCGACATGCTGCTGGCGATGGATCTCCAGAGCGGGCGCGCCGCGGAACAGGGTACGTTCAGTATCGGCGCAGATGGAACCGCCGTACGTGACATAAAAGGAGTGTTTTCCGAGGGGACGCAGCCCATTGGTGGATCGCCAGTTGGCCCCGATGGAGCGATCGAACATTTCCGCCAGACTTACAAGATGCAAACCGCTGATACGATTCTCACCTCTGTGATGCACGAAACCGCAACTGGATGGGCCCCGACTTTTCCCGGCAGCGATCGTCTCATAATGACGCGACGTTCGGAAACGACTTCGACGCGAATCGTCCGGTGAAACTGTTGTCTGCTGCAGGTTCCATCGGCTTTGAATGGTTTCTGGGAAGTAAAGATTCTGTGTCTATGGTGTCGGCGGATCGAGTCGTAGTCACTCCCCTTACCCTGTCTCCCTGTTGAGGTTTGGGAGCCAAGGCACATTCAAACCTACAGCGCCAGTGGGGTTGGTCCGTCCAGGCTCATGCCCGAACCGGAAAGCAAAATGTCGTAGACTGTGTTTGTACGTTGCTGAATTAAGCAGCGTGGTAGTTCTAAGTCGAAGAGCGCCTCACGTCTGACCTCGTCTGAAGTGCAAAGTTCGCAGTCTGTACGGGAGTACTCACATGATCGGCCATCTCCAGAAGTGTGCTTTGATGCTTGTGCTGGCCTGCGTTGTCGCGGGCTCACCGGTGCTTGCCCGCCAGAAGCACGAAAGCCCGGCTAGTTCCGACTCCTCGCTCTTTTCCTGTCCTGCCGGCGAGGAAGATGCGATGCAGTATTTCGTCATGCGCAAGGACTTGCGAGAGGACCACTACCTGAGCGGCGAAGCGAACCCGAGTTATACCAAGATCTTCCCCGACGTGGACTTCGCTCCCACCGGTTACTGGTTCTGGCTGAAGAGTCCGGAGGCGCACGGCTTTGATGTCAAGGCCTACGACGAGAAGTACATTTACATTCGCGGAACCGAGTTGGAGTGGAAGGACAACCGCACTTTCAAGCGCAAAGAGCAGGATAATGCGCTGAGCACGCGCTGCGTCCCGGTGAACGGTGCCTCGCCTACGCAGCGGGTCAGCAACGCGCGGTTCAGCTTCTACTCCAATTGCAAGCCGTACAAGAGCAGTTCGTTGGGCACGATCGTGGATGATTTGGACGCACCCGAAATGATGGACGCGGGCGGTGACATCGGACAAGTCATGACCCGCGTGCTCCACTACCGCTTCAACTGCGACAAACGTTTCGAGAACTGCAAAGATGAAGAACAGTCGTTCCTCGGCAAGGGCTACGGGCGCTGGAAATGGGTGCACCTGAAACACGGGGAAGTTGTGAAAACCACCATAGTGAACCGTGTCAGCAAGGGAACGGCTCACGCCATCCCGCCGTGCGAGGAGTCGTACAAATAGCGGTTTTATTGCCGCTCCGCGCCGTCCTAACACATGGTCTCTCGACTACGCAGTGCGCTCCGCGCGTGCTTCACTCGAGATGACTGACTTTTTTTGTGATTGCCATTCTGGGGATCGATACATCGCTTGGTCTCTCCTTCCGCGATGTAGAATCTCTATCCTCGTTTAATCACGGAGGTGAAGAATGAATGTGCAATTGGCAGCAGCGTCTCGGAGTCCTTCCCGGCGCGTTGGGCAAAGCATTCTTGCGCTGCTCGCGGGGATCGTTTTGGGCGTCGTGCTTTCAACCGGAACAGATTTTGCCCTGCACGCGATGGGACTGGCGCCTGCTCCTAATCTTCCGGAGCGATGGTCGAACGATTTATTGCTGTTGGCGACTGCTTATCGGTCGATCTACGGCATCGTCGGCGCTTATGTGATTGCGCGGCTGGCGCCGAACCGGCCAATGGGACATGCGCTGCTGGCAGGCGTTCTGGGCCTGGGAGTCAGCATCCTGGGCGCAGCCGCTATCTGGAACAGCACCGAGGGTCAACACTGGTATCCAATCGCGCTTGCGCTGACCACACTGCCGACAGCATGGATCGGGGGCAAGCTTCGCTTGTTGCAGTTGCAGAGTGACGCTGCGTCGGCCGCAGTGAAATGATCTGAGGTTATCAATTTAGAAAACCGCTTTCCCGCATATCTGAAGAAATTTCCTGCGAATGGGCAATGAAGTAGCAGGCCTTCTATAATCCGCCCATGAACCTCGAACAGAAATTGGCGGAACTCAAGCGGCTCGACCGGCTCGCGGATGAGGGCGGAGGCAAGGAACGGCGCGAGCGCCAGCATAAAGAAGGAAAGATGTCGGCGCGCGAGCGTGTCGAGTTTCTGCTCGATGAGGGAACGTTTGAGGAGACCGACCGGTTCGTGACGCATCGGACGAATGACTTTGGGCTCTCGGAGCAGAAATATTATGGCGATGGCTTCATCACCGGATACGGACGGATTGAGGGTCGGCTGGTTTTTGTTTTCGCGCAGGACTTCACGGTTTTCGGCGGCTCGCTTTCAGAGTCGAACGCGGCGAAGATCGTAAAAATTATGGATATGGCTGCGCGGGTGGGTGCGCCGGTGATTGGGCTGAACGATTCGGGCGGCGCGCGCATTCAGGAAGGCGTGGTTTCGCTAGGCGGCTACGCTGACATTTTTCTGCGCAACACGCTTTACAGCGGCGTGGTGCCGCAGCTCTCGGCGGTGATGGGGCCGTGCGCGGGCGGCGCGGTTTATTCGCCTGCGATTACTGACTTCGTCGCGATGGTGGACAAGACTTCGTACATGTTCATCACCGGGCCGGATGTGATTAAGACGGTAATGCACGAGGATGTGAGCAAAGAGCAGCTCGGCGGGGCGACCACGCACAACGAAACTTCCGGCGTGGCCCATTTCCTGGCGCATGACGATGCCGAATGCCTGTCGATGCTGCGGGAGCTGTTGAGCTTTATTCCTTCGAACAACGTTGATGATCCGCCGCGGAAGGCCTGCACGGATCCGATTGACCGCGCCGATGCTGCGATCGACACGATTGTTCCCGCGCAATCGAATTTACCGTATGACATCAAAGATGTGATTCACGCGGTGATCGATGACGGCTACTTCTTCGAAGTGCACGAGCATTACGCGAAGAACATTGTTGTCGGGTTTGCACGGATGAATGGGCGGTCGGTCGGGATCGTGGCGAACCAGCCGGCGGTGCTGGCGGGGACGCTGGACATCAATGCGTCAGTGAAGGGCGCGCGGTTTGTGCGCTTCTGCGATTGCTTCAACATTCCGCTGATTACGTTCGAGGACGTGCCAGGATTTTTGCCGGGAACGCAGCAGGAATATGGCGGCATCATTCGGCACGGCGCGAAGCTGCTGTTTGCTTTTGCTGAAGCGACGGTGCCGAAGCTGACGGTGATTACGCGCAAGGCTTACGGCGGGGCGTATTGCGTGATGGCGTCGAAGCACATTCGCACGGATGTGAACTATGCGTGGCCGACGGCGGAGATCGCGGTCATGGGGCCGGAAGGCGCGGTGGACATTGTTTACAAGCGCGATCTGGACCGCGCCGCAAATCGCGAGGAATTGCGTAATCAGAAGATCGATGAATTCCGCGACCGGTTTGCATCGCCGTATGTTGCTGCCGAGCGGGGATATGTGGATGCGGTCATCCAGCCGCGCGAGACTCGCAAGAGGCTGATTCAGGCGCTAGAGATGCTCGATACCAAGAGAGATAAGAACCCGGCGAAGAAGCATGGGAACATACCGCTGTGAAATTACTTGTGCCACCCGCTATTTGTGCACTATGTCTGAGCCGAGCAGATCTCTGTGAGAGCCACATCATTCCTGCTTTTTTCGGGGCCTTCTTGAAGGAAACCTCCGCGACTGGATTTTTGCGCGGTGCAGAAGCTCCAAACCTGCGACGGCAGGACTTGATGAAGGAAAGGTTGCTTTGCGTCTGCTGCGAAGGTCGCTTCGCGATATGGGAGA
>Ga0310810_10005465_pt1 | contig 14215 bp, 16 predicted proteins | sample NCmetagenome_FD_207641 | JGI IMG/M metagenome (GOLD analysis project Ga0310810, IMG submission 207641) | Soil microbial communities from experimental microcosm in Duke University, North Carolina, United States - NC | ecosystem: Engineered > Artificial ecosystem > Soil microcosm > Unclassified ... | reverse complement strand
CACCTGGCGCAGAGCTGGGCCTCCCACGAGCCCCGCGCGCTCCAGCGGGAGCTCGACATGATGCGCGCGATGCTGCAGATGCCCACGCTCTTCGTGGTGACGCCGGACGGGCGCCCGCTGGCCTTCAGCCCGCTCACCGGGGCCGACGGCAGCTCGAACCTCGCGCTCCGCTACGCGGATCGACCGCTGCTGCAGGAGGCCATCCGCACCCAGGCCCCCGCCGTCTCCGGAATCATCTTCGGCCGGGCCACCCGCGACTTCATCGTGGGCGCGGCGGTGCCGATCCGGATCGAGCAGCAGGTCGTCGCCTACCTGCTCGGGAGCATCGGGCTCCGGGCCTCGATCGAGGCCATCGAGCAGGCGGCCGCCGGGCCGGGGGGTTGGCTGGTCATGATCGACGGGGACAAGCAGGCGATCTTTCTCGATCCGCGGACCCATCAGGTCACCCAGCAGGACTGGAAGAGCCACCCGGTGGTCGAGGAGCTGGGCCGGCGGCGCTCGGATGGCCTCGTGGCCATCGACGGGGACGAGTGGCTCGTGACCCAGGCGGTGATGCCGACCGTGCGGGTGAACCTGGTCTTCGCGGCCTCGGTGCGGCAGATCCTGGAAGGCCAGCGGGCGGTGCTGCTGACCCTGGGCGCCACCCTGCTCGTGTCACTGGGGACCAGCCTGGCCCTCAGCACGACGGTGGCGATGCGGTTCGTGCGGGAGCAGCGCGAGGGGGGCCGGGTCGAGAGTGGCGTGGTCGCGGGGAGTTAGCCGATGGAGCCGGTACTCTTTTCACAGGCGGGGGGCTGCGGGGTCTCAACGGGTAGGGTGATGGCAGAGGATGCCTTCGAGGCGGTGGTGGGAGCCCATCACGCGGAGATCAGGCGATACCTGCTGCGGGTCACGGCGCGCGCGAGCGATGCCGACGACCTCTCGCAGGAGACCTTCCTCCGCGCGTTCCGGGCGTACCGCGCCCTGCCGCCGGGGGCGAACGTGCGAGCGTGGCTGTTCACGATCGCGACCAACCTCGGCCGGAACCACTTCCGGGCGCAGTCGCGCCGGCGCCGGGCGTATGCGGCCGTGGCGCAGGATGCCCCGGCCGGGGCGCCGGACCGGTCCGACGGCCGGCTCATCGCGGAGGAGGCACGGGCGCGGGTGGAGCAGGTGATCGGGGGGCTGCCCGAGAAGCAGCGATTGGCCTTCATCATGAGAAAGATGCACGAGCTGGACTACGCGGAGATCGGAACGAGTCTGCACTGCTCGGAAGAGAGCGCGCGGGCTCACGTCTTCCAGGCGCTCCGGAAGATCCGGAAGGGCCTGGACGGTCATCCTCCGGTGGGAACGGAGTCTCGGTCATGAGCAAGATGCCTGCGAGCTGCCGGGAGATCGAGCCCCACCTGCTGGCCTCCGCGATGGGAGAGGCGGCGCCGCCCGCGGCCGAGCGGGTCCGGGCGCACGTGGCCGAGTGCCGCGGGTGCCGGGAGGAGCTCGCGCGCTATCGGGCGGTGGACGGGGTGGTGCACACGCTCCGGCGCGCGCCGATGCCGGACGACGACGCGACGCTGGCACGGGCGCAGCTCACCGCGCGCCTGGCCGACCTCCGCTCCCGCATGGTGAGCTTCGGGATCTTTCCGTCGCCCCTCGGACCGCTCCTCATCGGCCGGTCCGAGGTAGGGGTGGCCCTCGTGCAGTACCTCTCCACCTCGGGCTCCCTCGGTGGCCACGTGCGGCGCCTGCTCGGCGAGGAGGCGGTCGAGGATCCGGCCGCCACCGAGGGGCTGCGGGCCGAGCTGATCGAGTATCTCGAGGGGCGTCGCGCGCGGCTCGACTGGGCGCTCGACCCGCGACGGATGCGGAGCGATTTCCAGCGCCGCGTGCTGGAGGCCACCGCCGCGCTGCCCTACGGCGCGGTCACGTCGTACGCGGGCATCGCGGTCCGCATCGGCGCGCCGTCCGCGGTCCGCTCGGTGGCCCAGGCGCTGCGCTGGAACCCGCTGCCGATCGTCATTCCCTGCCACCGCGTGATCGGCAGCACCGGGGATCTCACCGGGTACGCGGGCAAGCGGGTGGAGCTGAAGCAGCGACTGCTCGCGGTCGAGGGGGTGAAGGCCTTGCCGGCGGGCCACCACGACTTCAAGGTGCATCGCGAGGCGATGTACACGCTGATGAACGGGGAGGTGGAGTACTGCCTGCCCACCTGCGGATCGCTGTCGTCGCACCCGCTCTCGGATCTCACGCTGTTCGGCAGCCGCGAGCGCGCCGAGGCCGCCGGCTTCGCGCCCTGCACGAGCTGCCGGCCCGATCTGCATCCGCTCCCCGCCTAGCCCCGCGCGTCCCCTCTCCACGTTTCACGTCCCGCCGGCGCCGGTGTTTCACCCGGTGTACGCACGGCACACGAAAGGGGACGACACGATGAGCGTCGAAGCGGAGACCACGACCATGATTGTGCTGCTTCCATTTCTGGCGGTGTGGGGCCTGCTCGCGCTGGCGGGCTTGCGCGAGCGACGGCGGCAGGCCCGGGTGTTCCGGCAGATCGCCCTCACCGACGCGATCCATCGCGAGATGGGGGCGGTGGCGGCTCCGGAGGTGCACCGGACCTGGTCGGGCGAGTGGGTGGTGTCGGTCCGGGTGGCGCTCTCCCGCGAGGCCACCGTCGGCTCCATCGCCCGGATCGCGGACGACCTGTTCCGGCGGCTGGATCGCCAGGAGCCGCCCCGCCTGCGCGTGGTGCTGATTCCGCGGGACGTCCGTCCGGTCCGGCGGATCCTGGCGACGGATCCGTCGCGCCCCGCCGATCATCTGCCCCGGGCGGCCTAGAGGAGGAGCACCGTCATGGACGTGAGCGACTACGTCACGGAGAAGATGGCCGCCGCCCGCCTCGAGGAGCTGCGGGAGCGGAGTGCCCGGCTGGCCCTGCTGGATCAGGTGCGGGGTGGGCGGGGGCCCCTGGCCCGCAGCCTGGGTGCCGCCCTGGTCCGGGTCGGTCGATGGCTCGCCCCCGACGAGGTTCCGGACCGGAATGGGGGGGTGCGGGTCGCCCGGGTGAGGTAGTATGCTTGCCGCAGGCCAGAGGAGGGGCCCGGGCCATGGCGGCGATGACCTACGATCGGCGGGAGCAAGATCTCGGTAACATCCTGCTGCTGGAGCACGTGAACGTGCGCGTGCCGGATCAGCAGGCGGCCACGCTCTTCTACATCGCGGGGCTCGGGCTGACGCGCGATCCCTACCTGATGGTGAGCGTGGAGAACATGTGGGCCAACGCTGGGCAGACCCAGTTTCACCTGCCCACCGGCAAGCCCAACGTGCTGCAGGGGCATGTGGAGCTGATCGTGCCGGATCTGGACGCGCTCACGCGGCGGCTCGCCTCGGTGCGCCAGGCCCTGGCCGGAACCGCCTTCGCCTACGAGGTGAGGGACAAGCACGTGGCGGTCACCTGCCCCTGGGGCAACCAGTTCCGCTGCGTGGGCCCCGGCCCGGAATGGGCCGACATCACGCTCGGCATCGGCCGGGTGGAGGTGCCGGTGGCGCGGGGCGCCGCCGCGGGGGTCGCCCGCTTCTACCAGCAGGCGCTGCGCGCGACCGCGTGCGTGACCCAGGACGATCAGGGTGCGGCCGCCCGGGTGAGCGTGGGCTACCGGCAGGAGATGGTGTTCCGGGAGACCGACGCGCCGATCGCGCCGTACGACGGCCACCACGTCGCGATCTACATCGCCGACTTCTCCGGGCCGCATGACTGGCTCGTGCAGCGGAACCTCGTCACCGAGGAGAGCAACCCCTATCAGTACCGTTTCCAGGTGATCGTGGATCCGGACGGCGGCGCGCCGCGCTCCGAGATCGAGCACGAGGTGCGCTGCGCGACGCATCCGATGTACATGCGTCCGCTGGTGAACCGCAACGCGGCCCAGCGACAGGCGACGTACGTGCGCGGTCGGGACGCGTTCGTGCCCGGCCTGCTCTAGCCCGGGCGAGGAGGATCCGCATGCTCTCGGACCGCTACGTGAAGGGTGTGCTCACCGTCATCGCGCTGGCCCTCGTCGCCATCGCGGGCAACCTCTGGCTCACGGAGCTACGGCCGCGCGCCGCGGTGGCCGAGACGCCCGCCAAGTACGAGATCGGCGTGCCGCGCGCGTGGGGCAAGCTCGTCGGCTTCTCGAACAACAATCTGCTGCTCGAAAGCAGCGACGGGCTCCTCCGCATCGTCGACGTGGAAGGCCGGGAGCCGGAGTATCCCAAGATCAAGGTTCAGATCAACCGGAAGTAGCCGCATCGCCCGCTTCGCCCCGCCGCTCGCGCTGGTCGCGCTCGGCGCCCTGCTGGTCGCCGGCTCGGCCTGGGCCGGCTTCGAGGACGGCCGGCGCGCCTACGGCCGGGCCGAGTACGCCACCGCGTATCGCGAGTGGCTTCCCCTCGCCGAGAGCGGGGATCCGTCCGCCCAGTTCCTGGTGGGCTTCATGCACGAGCGCGGGCAGAGCGTTCCCGCCGATCCCGCGACCGCGGTGACCTGGTACCGGCGCTCGGCCGAGCAGGGCGACGTCCACGCCCAGTTCCGGCTGGGCTTCCTCTACGAGTACGGCCGTGGAGTGGACCGCGACGACGTGGAGGCCGCGGTGTGGTACGGCCGCGCGGCCGAGCGGGGCAACCGGGCGGCGCGCGCGGCGCTGGAGCAGCTTCGCTCCGAGGGCCGGCTGGCGGGCCCGACGGGCTCGCGCGAGGTGCTGCTCCTGCGCGCGGCGGCCGAGCGCGGGGCCGCGGCGGCGCAGTACCAGCTGGGGCTCCGCTACGCCGCGGGCGAGGGCGTGCCCCGGGACCCCGCCGAGGCGGCGCGGTGGTACGGCGAGGCGGCCCAGCAGGGCCTGGCCCCGGCGCAGTACCAGCTGGGACTCCGCTTCGCCAACGGGGACGGGGTGCCCCGGGACTTCGAGGAGGCGGTGAAGTGGTACCAGCGCGCCGCCATGCAGGGCGTGGCCTTCGCCCAGTTCAACCTGGGCGTGCGCTACGCCAACGGCCAGGGCGTCGCGCGCGATCCGGTCCTCGCCTACCAGTGGTTCTCGCTCGCCGCGCGGGGGCTGCTCGGCCGGGAGGCGGAGACCGCGCGCCAGGCGCGCGACTCGATCCGGACCCAGCTCACGCCGGAGCAGGTCGCGCGCGGTGACGAGATGGTGAAGGCGTGGCGGGCCCGGCCGGAGCGCCCCGACGCCGCGGTCGCTACGCCTCGAAGCTGATGTCCTGGGCGCCCTCCCAGCAGAGCAGGCGCCCCACCTCGCCGAGACGCTCGCGCCCCTCCACGATCGTGAGGAAGTGGTTCCCGGCCAGCGGCCCCTTCACGCTGGCGAAGCGCGTGGTCCCGTAAGGGAAGAGGATCTCGGTCTCGCTGATCCCGCCCGGATAGAAGAGGAGCGCACCGGGGGCCGGGTCGCTCGTGGCATTCTCGGGGCCCACCCCGAGATCGAGGTCACCGAGCGGGACCCAGCCCGCCTCGCCGCTCCAGCGCGCCTGGATGATGCGCTGGCGGTAGGGCAGGAGCCGCCGGAACTCGGCGCAGGTGCGCGGCGCCCCCGCGTCCTCCCAGCGCGCCGCGAAGACGAGCGGGCCCAGCCGGATCCTCACCCCATCCATCAGAACTGCAGCCGGATCCCGCCGTGGGTCATGAAGGGCGCCCCGATGGAGACCACGCCGTCGCTGGTGCGGCCGGTGGTGTGGGTGGTGTCGAGGAGATTCTCGACCGCGACGAAGACCTCGGCCCACTGGGTCACCCGACGAGACACGAAGAGGTCGACCAGCACGTAGCTGCCGAGCATCAGGGTGTTGAGGTCGTCCTCGAACTGCTTTCCCACGTAGCGCGCGGTGACCGCGGCGGTGAGCACCGCGGGATTGTCGTAGCGCACGGTCAGCGCGGCGCCGTGCCGGGCCACCTGGGCCAGGCGCTTGCCCTCCAGGCTCCGCTGCTGCGGCGCGTCGATGACCTCGGTGTCGGTGTAGGTGTAGCTGCCGATGATCCGCCAGTCGCGCGCCGGTCGCAGCTCGAGCTCGGTCTCGATGCCGCGGATGCGGGTCAGGTCCAGGTTCTGCCGCTGCCGGCAGATGGTGCCGGCGGGGCAGTCGGGCAGGCGGTTGACCAGGGTCACGTTGGTGACGAGATCCCGCACGTCGTTCCAGAAGGCGGTGGTCCGCGCCTCGAAGGGCCCCATCCGCTGCGCGATCCCGAGCTCGCCGCCGGTGAGTCGCTCGGGGCGCAGGTGCTCGTTGGCGACGGTGACGTCGTTGCGCACTCGGAAGACCCGGTACAGCTCGTTGATGGTCGGCACCCGGAAGCCCTGGTAGACGGAGGCGCGCAGGTCGGTGGAGGGGGTGGCGTGGTAGAGCAGCGCCAGCCGCGGGCTCGCGCCCATGCGGTCGATGTCGGAGAAGGTCTGGCGCGCGGGGACCCCCGCGGGCGGCGGAGTATCGCGCCGGAAGGCGTCGTAGGCACGCCAGTAGTCGCCGCGGATGCCGCCCACGATCTCGAGCTGCGGGATCGGGGTGTAGACGTCCTGGAGGAAGAGACCGTAGAGCTGCTGCTGGCCGCCCGCCACCCGGGTGCGCGAGAAGGCCCCGGCCACGTAGACCCGCTCGTCGGTTTCTCCCTCGATCCAGCGGAAGTCGGTGCCGGCGAGGATGCGGTGGGCTCCGAAGGCGCGGCTCCAGGTCGCCGCGGCGCCCACCGAGGTGGTGGGCACCCGCTGATCGAGCGCGAGGGTCTCCGAGTTGCGGTCGGCGGCCTGCGTCGAGAAGGTGCTGTGGAAGCCCTGGAAGTCGGTGAACACGGTGACGGTCCACTCGCTGCCGTCGCCGGTCCTCGCCCGCGCGCCCGTCGCAAACGAGCCCGCGTCGGTGTTGTTGAATTGCAGCCGGGTGCCGTTGTCGCGGCTCTCTTCATAGTAGTTGCCGCGCACGAACAGCGAGAGATCCGGGGAGGCCTGTAGCTCGACGCGCCCGTTGAAGGTGGTGTGCGACGAGCCCGCGTCGACGTCGATGGTCCCGCGGCGCGCGGCACTCACCACCGGGTAGCCGTCGGTGGCGAAGTGGCTGCCCTCGAGGCTCAGGCGAAACGGCCCGAGCACGTCGGCGAGGAGCAGGTCGACGTTGTGGGCGTCGTTGGTGCCGTAGCTGCCCTCGAAGGAGGCGGCGCGCGCGGTGGGCCGGCGGGTGACGATGTTGATCACCCCGCCGAGCGCATAGTTGCCCCAGAGGCTCGCGCCCCCGCCCCGCACGACCTCCACCTGCTCCACGCTCTGCAGTGGGATCCGGTCCCAGTACACCCACCCGCCGAACGGATCGTTGACCGGTACGCCGTCGAGCAGGACGAGCGCGCGACTCGCCCCGCTCGGTCCGATGCCGCGCAGCGACACGCCCTGAGTGGTGGGGTGCGACACGAGGCTCGAGGAGCGGCGAAAGAGGCTGAAGCCGGGGACCTGGCGCAGCAGATCGTCGAGGCTCTGTCCCGCGCCCTGCCGGATGTCGTCGCGCGAGAGCACCGTCACGCTGGCCGGCGCCTCGCCGATCGGTTGCTCGGTGCGGGTCGCGGTGACCACCACCGGCTCGAGACGCTCGGCCTCCTGCGCGCGGGCCGGCACCGGCGAGGCCGCGATCAGGAGGAGCAGGACGACGAGGCCCCCGCGCGTCATCGTGGGCCAGGATGCTACGCGCCCATTCATGGAGTGTCAACGCGGGCGGTGTGACCGCGGTGTTAGTATCCGGGCGTGGACCGGATCTGGCAGGCGCACTGGCCCCCCGACGTCGACGAGACGCGCATCCGCGTTCCCGACGAGCCGTTGTCGACGCGGCTCAAGGCCACCGCGGCGCGTGTGCCCCGCAAGCCGGCGCTGATCTTCTACGGGCGCGAGGTCTCGTTCGCCGAGCTCGACGAGGCGAGCGATCGCTTCGCGGGCTGGCTGCGCGGCCGCGGGGTCGGCCCGGGCGATCGGGTCGCGCTCTACCTGGAGAACTGCCCCCAGTTCGCGATCGCTCACTTCGGCGCGCTCAAGGTTGGGGCCATCACGGTCGCGCTCAACCCCATGCACAAGGCCCACGAGCTGGGCCACGAGCTCGAGGACTCGGGGGCGCGGGTCATCGTGGCGGCCGCCCCGGGCCGCGGGGTCGTGGAGAGCGTCCGCGATCGGACCGCGCTCGACGCAGCGGTGCTCGTCTCCTATCGGGATTACCTCCCCGCGGAGCCCACACTGCCTCCGCCCGCGTCGCTGCTCGAGGAGGCACCCCGGCGGGCGGTCGGCTGGCACGAGTTCGGGGCGATCGTCGCGGGCGGGGGCACGCTCCGCACGCCCGAGCCGCGGATGCGCCACGACACCGCGCTGATCCAGTACACCTCGGGCACCACCGGCGCCCCCAAGGGCGCGGAGCTGACCCACGGCAACGTCACCGCCAACTGCGAGCTGATCCGCGCCTTCTTCGCCATCACCGCGGCCGACGTACTCCTGGGCGTCGTTCCCTGGTTTCACATCACCGGCATGGAGGTGCAGCTCAACCTGATGGCCTACACCGGGGCCACCCTGGTGGCGCTCCATCGCTTCGAGGTGGAGACCGCGCTGCGCGCCATCCAGCGCTACCGGTGCACGGTGACCACCCTGATCGCCACCATCAACGTCGCCATCCTCAACCACGAGGCGACGCCGACCTACGACCTGACCTCGCTCCGGCTCTGCGCCTCCGGCGGGGCCCCGGTGCCGGCCGAGATCGCGCGGCGATGGGAGGCGACCACCGGGCATCGCCTGGTGGAGGGCTACGGGCTCACCGAGACCACCGCGCCCACCCACTCCAACCCGCCCCACCGGCCGCGCTACGGGACGGTCGGCGTGCCGCTGCCGTACACCGGAGTGCGGATCGTGAGCCTGGAAGACGGGATGACCGAGATGTCGCGGGGCGAATCCGGGGAGATCGCGATCCGGGGGCCGATGGTGACCAAGGGCTACTGGCGCCGGCCGGAGGCGACCGCGGAGGCGATCCCGGACGGGTGGCTCCGGACCGGCGACATCGGGCGGGTGGACGAGGAAGGCTACTTCACGATCGAGGAGCGCAAGAAGGATCTGATCAAGGCCTCCGGCTACAGCGTCTTCCCCGCAGAGGTCGAGGCCATCATGTACCGGCACCCGGCGGTGGCCGAGGTCGGCGTGGTCGGCGTGCCCGACCCATACCGCGGCGAGGACGTGCTGGCCTTCGTGGTGCGCCGGCCGGGAGCGACCACGAGCGAGCGCGAGCTCGTCGAGTGGTGTCGCGCCGAGATGGCGGTCTACAAGGCGCCGCGCGCGGTGCGATTCGTGCCCACGCTACCCAAGACCGGCTCGGGCAAGATCGTCAAGCGCGCCCTGCGTGAGCAGGCCCGTGCCGGATCGGCCTGAGGCGTGCGAGCCGACGCTCCGTCCGTCCGGCGCGGCTCAGCGGCGGCGAGCCTTCCGGGGCGCCGCGCGGCGCGCGGGCTTCCGGCGGGCCGCCTTGCCGGTGCCACGCTCGGGCAGCACCGCCACTGCCTCGATCTCGATGAGCAGATCCGGGCGCACGAACTGGGAGATCTCGATGAGGGTGCTCGCCGGTCGGCTCGCCCCGAAGTACTCCTTTCGCACCGCGTTGACCTTCTCCCGGTCGCCGACGTTCTTCAGGTAGACGGTCACCTTGCAGACGTCGGCGAAGGTGGCTCCCGCGGCGGCCAGGCAGCGCTTGATGTTCTCGTGGACCTGGCGGGTCTGCGCCGTGATGTCGCTGCCGCCCACCGTGCGCCCGTGGTCGTCGCTGGCCACGCAGCCGGAGACGAAGACGAGCCGGCCGGCCCGAACCACGTGGACGAAGTGGCTGATCGGCTCGGGCATGCCCGGCACCCAGATCTCTTCCCGGTGAGCGATCGTGGCCATCGAAGTCTCCTCTCTCGTGTGGGGGTGAGCGGGGCGTGTCGCGCGGCGATTATTCTCCGTCGGGCGCGGTCGGTCAAGTCGTGACCGCCGACGGCCAACCGCTTGACGTCGTCTGTCAGCCGATCGCCGCGGGCGCCCGGCGCCGGCGCGGATTCCCGCTGATTTCATGGTCTCTCGGCTGGTCCGACTCTTGCTGACCCTGGACGCCATGATCACCCGACTCACCACCGCCGCGCTCGCCGCTCTGCTCGTCGTGACCTGCTCCGCTACACCCACCCACGCCCAGGCCCTCGATCCCGCCTCCGCGGACGCCCTGGCGACCACGCTCCGCATGCTGGCCGACCCGGCCATGCGGGGCAAGATCATCGCCAGCGACCCCACCGCCGCGGAGGTCGACCGGCAGGTGCAGGGGATGGCGGGGTCCTCCGCGCTCGTCCAGGAGGTCTACGGGCTCGCGGCCGACGTCTTCGCCGACCTGACCCGGAACTCCAACGGCGACCCCCGGGCCATGAGCGAGGCCCTCGATCGGGCCAAGTCCGATCCGGCCGGCTTCGCGGCGATGCTCCGGCCGGAGACGCTGGAGCGGCTCCGTGCGCTGTCGGTCAAGATCTCGGACGCCCAGCGATGACCCTCGACCCGATCAGCCTGCTGAAGGGGCGCATGGCCGAGGCGCTGGTCGAGGCGGTCTTCAAGCGGGCGAAGTACACGGTGGCCCGCGTCGGTCGCGAGACCCACGTGCCGGCACTGGGGCGAGCCGACCGCTCCGAGCTCATGCCGGACTTCGTGGTGTGGCGGGCCCTCGACGAGCCGAGCCTCGGGCATCACTCCTACCGCCTGCTCGCGGTCGAGGTGCAGTACCGCGCGGACCTGGACTACCTCCGGCGCGACTCGCCCTCACGCTCGACCGAGGTGGCTCAGCAGTGGCCGGAGCTGTACGAGATCATCGTGACCGACCGGCCGCAGCCCGGCCGCTCCTGCTTCCAGGCGGTTCACGTCTCCACGCTGCCCGCGGCCATGACCCCGGTCACGCTCGATCTGCACCTGGTGCCCGGCCTCGACATCTACCGGAGGACGGTGGAGGAGTACGAGGGCCTCGTGCGGGAGATCTTTCCGATCCTGGGATCACACGGCACGCGCGCCGAGCCGGAGCGCAGGCCGGGGGCCTGGGTGGCGGGTCGAAGCGCGGGGCACGGCCACCGGCGCGGCCGGCCCGCCGACGCCCTGCACCGCTACCGCCGGTCGATGGTCAGCGAGCAGCGGCCGGGCGTGAGCGAGTAGCGCAGTCCCGACGTCTCCACGACGCTGTCGCCCTTCCAGCCCGCCAGGAGCGAGAACCCGATCCGGAAGTAGTGGTCGGTCGCGTCGAGCCCCGTACTCTGGCCGTTCACGAGATAGCGCGCCCGGCAGGTCATCCCGCCCAGCAGGCTGGGCCCGCAGGTGAGCGCGGTGATGCGGACGTCGATCCGCGACGCCAGCACCTCGCGGTCGGCCGTCTTGAGCACGCGAGCGATTCGCCGCACGTGCTTGCTCTTGACGTGGCTCTCGATGGCGGCCCGCGCGCCGTCCAGGGTCAGGCACGAGCGCGCGAACCGCGCGGCGTGAAAGCCGACCACGCCGAGCGCGGCCGCCAGCAGGAGCAGCAGGACGCCCCGGGCGAGGGAGAGGGGGCGGTGGACACGGGGAGAAGCCGTCGCGGTGACCGTCGCTCTAGCCAAGCAGGCCTCCCTGGAGCGCGAGGCCGGCGAAGGGGTCCAGCAGGGATTGCCCCTCGTGCCGGAAGGGAATCCAGGCCAGCCGCGCACCCTGGAACGCGGGTTCGTCCTTGGCCGCGGCCTTGACCGCGTCCGGCGTCCGCCGTCGGCCTGCCGCGGTGAAACGGGCCAGCAGCACCGCGTCTTCGACATCGTAGAAGCAGCCCTGCACCGTGGGGCGCTCGCCGGTCCATGGCTCGTACACCGGCGGCTTCGCGGAGAACCGCGCGGCCAGGTCTTGCAGAGCCTTGAGCCGGCGATAGCGGAATGCGGGCACCCACGCGGCTCCGTCCGGGCCCGGGACCGCCGGATCGAGCCGCCAGAACGGCAGGTAGATGAGATCGGCCGGGCGGCCGACGGGCGCGGCCTTCGAGGCGACCTGCGCGATCTCGTGCGGAGTCGCGGTGAGCTCGGCCCCGTGGATCTGCCAGGCCCGGCTGCACGTGGCGCAGAAGAAGATCACGTCCTCCGGCTCCACCGGCAGGCTGGCCCCGCAGTTGGGACAGACCAGCGGCCGCAGGCCCACCGTCCGCGACGCCTCGGCCGCGGGGCGCGAGAGCGCATCGTAGAGCGCCAGGGGAGCGCGGGGCTGGACCACGTTCTCCGCCACCGCGTCGACCACGGTGAGCCACCGCTGGGTTCCCTGCGTGAGCTCGACCACCCAGAACGGGAAGTAGATGATCGAGAGGATGCGCCCGAGCACCTGCCGGTAGACCACGTGCTCGAAGCCGGTGGCCGACAGTCCCTGGGTCATGGCGGCGGCCAGATCCACCTGCACCGGGACCACGGTACCGAGGGCGGTCAGCGCCTCGCGCTGAAAGAGCGCGACGTGGAGCGCCTGGGTACGGATGCCGAGCGAGTAGACCCCGAGCCCGGGAAGGTCGGCGGCGGGGAAGCTCTTCTCGACGTAGCGGTCGAGGAACTGCACGGTAGCCTCCCCGCTGGCGGGCGTGGCCGGCCGCGGCGGGGCCGCCATCAGCACTGCCTGCTCCAGCGAGCGCTCTGGCTTCGACGCGCCGCCCAGCAGGTCCCGCACCACGTCGCCGGCGCGCCGGCCCAGCAGCAGATCCGCGCCCCAGCCCAGCATCGAGCCGATCGGGACCTCGATCTGCGCCCGGTCGGTATCGCGATCGCGGCCGCCGACGACCAGCGAGGGGAACGCGCCGCTCTCAGGCTCCGGCTTGGGCGGGACGTCCTGCCACTGGAAGTCGTGCCCGGTCAGCCGGTAGAAGGGCACGAAGAAGAGCTGGGTGCGCGCGACGCGCGCCTCGAGCCGACCGGTGCGGGCCGACGCACCGGCCACGTCGGGCTTGACGGTGGGCTTTACCCAGTAGCTCAGCACCTGCTTGCGGCCGGTGACGAGGAGATGGGAGCCGCAGCTCGGACAGCGGAGGGCATTGGCGCCCTCGGAGAAATCCAGGGGCCCGCTGCAGGTGGGGCACTCGGTCGAGACGACGAGCTGGCTCATGCCAGCCGTCCCGTCTTCAGCTGCCCGGGACGGCCTGGCCGCACGACGCGCAGAAGCGCGCGCCGCCCGGGAGCTCGGCCTGGCAGCGCGAGCATCGCGCGGTCGCGGCGAGCTGGCGCCCGCACCGCGGGCAGAATCGGCTGTCGGTCGCCACCGCCGCCTGGCAACCCGGGCATGTGATCACCGCGCTCGCCGTCGCCGGCTCCACGCCCAGGCCCTTGGCGAGCATCCCCGGCATCATCATGCCGAGCCCCGCTCCGACGCCCACCCCGACTCCGGCGGCGGCGCCGTTGCCCAGCCCGCCGCCGCTGCCCTGTGCCGCGTCGCCCATGGCCTTGGCGGCCTTGAACTTGAGGAAGCGATCCAGGTCACCGACCGCGCCCATGCCCGAGCGCTCGTCGATCATCCGCTCAACTTCCTCGGGCGGCGTGATGCGGTTGATGTAGAAGTCGACCAGCTCGCTCCCGTACTTGCGGAACTCGTCGACGAGGCGGGTCTTGAGCCCGACCGCCATCTCGTCGTAGTGCTGGGGCAGCTCGAGCAGGCTCTGCACCTTCTCGCCCAGGAAATCGTTGAGCCGCGCGACGATGACGTCGCGCAGGTAGTCCTCGATCTGGTCGGTGGTGTAGGAGCCCTGGGTGCCCACCAGGCTGTTGACGAAGAGCAGCGGCTGGGTCACGCGCATCGTGAAGTTGCCGAAGGCGCGCAGCCGGATGAGCCCGAGCTGGGTGTCCTTGAAGGCCACCGGATCACGCGTGCCCCACTTCATGTTGGTGAAGACCTTCAGGTTGACGAAGTACACCTCGGCGCGGAACGGGCTAGTGAAGCCCCACGGCAGCGAGAGGAGGCGGGTCAGGATCGGGAGGTTCTGGGTCGACAGGGTATGACGGCCGGGCCCGAAGACGTCGAGCCCCTGGCCGTCGCGGAAGAAGACGGCGGCCTGGTTCTCGCGGACCACGAGCTGCGCCCCCATCTTGATGTCGCCCGAGCCGCCCTCGGGATAGCGCTGGACGATCCCGGTGCCGGTCTGATCGAACCACTCGATGACTTCCATCATGATCGGGGCCATAGCGCGTCCTCCTCAGTCCGTCTCGACGATGCGCTGCCGC
>Ga0310810_10005464_pt1 | contig 14215 bp, 19 predicted proteins | sample NCmetagenome_FD_207641 | JGI IMG/M metagenome (GOLD analysis project Ga0310810, IMG submission 207641) | Soil microbial communities from experimental microcosm in Duke University, North Carolina, United States - NC | ecosystem: Engineered > Artificial ecosystem > Soil microcosm > Unclassified ... | reverse complement strand
CAGCGATCCCCAATGGCCCTGCGAAAGCCGAAGGTCTGGCGGTCGGCCAGGCGGCGGCCGCCGCGATCATCGCTGTGCGGACTGGCGACGGCGCGGCTCAGAACATGTTCGATTTCGATTTTCCCCAGGGTACGGAACCGGGAGAGTGGCGATTCACGCCGGACTTTCCGCTCCCGCTCGCCTTCGGACCTCGATGGGGCACCGTCACACCCTTTGTCCTGCATCGCAGCTCGCAGTTCCGGCCGCCGCCGCCATATTCCCTGAAGAGCGCGCGGTACGCCGCCGACTATAACGAGGTCAAGCGGCTCGGCGGAAACGGAAACCCGACCCCCCACGAGCGCACGCCGGACCAGACGGAGATCGGACTGTTCTGGCTGGAGAGCTCGCCGCTCGCCTGGAATCGTCTGGCGCGTGCGGTCTCAGTGGCGCGCGGATTCGACGCCTGGGAGAACGCGCGGCTGTTCGCGCTGCTCAACCTGGCGATGGCCGACGGCTACATCGCTTCCTGGGAGGCCAAGTATCACTACCTTTTCTGGCGGCCGATTACCGCTATTCGACTCGGAGAGACCGACGGTAATCCGAGGACGCAGGGCGAGGCCGACTGGACGCCGCTGCAGTTTACGTATCCGATGCCGGATCACGACTCGGGGCATGCCGTGCAGGGCGGCGTGGCGGCGGAGATCCTGAAACTGGTGTTCGGGACCGACGACATCGCGTTCACGGCGTGCAGTACGACGCTGCCGACTGGCAGCACCTGCACGGATCCCGCACCGGTGTTCAGGTCCTACACGAGCTTCTCCCAGGCCGCCGACGAGAACGCATTGTCGCGCATCTACGTTGGCATTCACTTCCGGAACGCGGTTGAAGATGGGGTCAGGCACGGCCGGAGGATCGCCGCCTATGCGGTCCATCGCTTCCTGAAGGTGGTGCGATGAAAGAGTCGCAGATGACACTCACTGAACGGTGATGGCGCGCCGGCCGAGGACGACCCGGCCGCCGGGTCCCTCGAGCACGTAGCGGATCTCGTACGCCCCGCCTTGCGCCGGAGCGGTCAGCGAGCTGTTCGTGTCCTTGACCGCGTAGAAGTAGGTCAGCTCGCCCGAGGTCGCCGTGTGGCCGCCCTTCACGAGGTCGATGTAATCGCCCTTCCTTTGCGGACCGGTCCATGCCACCGTGAAGGGCGCCGACGGCGCCACCTTCTCTGGTGCCTCCAGGGTGACGACGGGCAGCGTCACCTCGAGCGGCGTGCTCGCGAGCACCTTCTTTCCGCCGGGCCCCTCGAGGAGGTAGCGCACTTGATACGAGCCGGCGGCCGCTGGGGCCACGAGGTGCGCCGGGCTGCCTTCTTTCGCGTAGACATACGTGAGCTCGCTGTCGGGCGTCTTCGTCTCCGCCCGCGCGATGTCCACGTAGTCGCCCTGGCCCGAGGGGCCAGTCCAGGCGACGGTGATCGCTTCGGCCGACTCCGCCTTGGGCGTCGCGGTCACCGTCGCCGTCGCGGCCGACACGGTGACGGGCGCGACCGCCTTCACCTTTCTGCCCGACCCCAGATCGGCGACGTAGCGGACCGCGTAATCGCCTGGCGCGGTGGGCGCACGGAGCCGCGCCACCGGCATCGCGTCCTTGGTGTAGACGTAGCCGCTCTCGCCGCCGGCCTCAACGCGGCTTCGTGGGACGAGGTCGATGTAGTCGGCGGTGTTGCCCGGACCGGTCCACGCGACTTCGACCTCCCCGCCCGCGGTGACCGTGGCAGGCGCCGTGACCGTGGCGTCGCCATCGATCGGCGTGCCGGTGTTGTGCCCCTGTCCCGCGGCTGCAGTCCCGGCCGGTGCCGCGCTCGGCGTCGCCGGCGTGGCCGGTGGGGGAGTGGCCGGTGCCGGGCCTCCCGCTGGTGCATCCGGTTTCTTCGAACAGGCGGCGACGACGAGCACGGTGCCGATCGCGAGCACGAGCGGTCTGCGGATCATGGGGGGCCTCCTCGCCAACACGCTGGATTGAATCACAGCTGACGAGGCGGCGGTGGATCGACCTACACTTTGCGGCATGATGCGCCGCTTGTTCCCCATCGTCTGTGTCGCGCTTGCCCTTGCCGCGTCAGCCGCCGCCCAGGGTCGGCTGCAGAGCAGTGACCTCTTCAAGCTCCGTTCGGTCGGCAACGTGCAGTGGTCCCCCGACGGATCACGCATCGCCTACACGATCACCAGCAACGACGGCCCCGGCGGACCATACTCGCAGCTCTGGATCCTCAACGTCCCTGCCGGTCAATCGGTGCGGGTTGGCGACGAATCGAGCCGCGGCTCGCAGCCGGTGTGGTCGCCCGACGGACGCTCCATTGCCTACATCGGCAGCGCCGGCGGAAAGTCCGGGCTGATCATCTGCGCTGCCGATGGCAGCGGGTCTGCCTGGAAGGCGGAGGTGCTCGGGACCAACAGCAGCGCGCTCACCAACACGGGCCGGACTATCGCCTGGGCCCCGGACTCGAAGACGCTCGCCTACGTGCACGCGACGCCGGGGCCGGAGACCGCCGACGCCACCGGCGACCCGATGTTGATTACTCGCTTCCTCTACAAGCCGACGGCATCGGAAGGCAACACCCGGTTCAACGACAACCGCCGGCTCCACATCTTCCTGCTCGACACTGCGTCCGGCCGCAGTACGCAGCTGACAGATGGCGTGTTCGACGAGCACTCCATCGACTGGGCCCCGGCCGGCGACGAGATCCTGTTCGTGTCGAACCGCGAGCCGGACGCCGATCAGTTCTTCAACAACGACATCTTCTCGATTCGCGTCAGCTCGAAAGAGATGCGTCGCCTGACGACGACGGAGAGCGCGGAGTACTGGCCGACGTGGTCACCCGACGGGAAGCAGATAGCATTCGAGGCGACGAAGCGCGGGCTGACCGATCTCGAGACCCAGATGGAAGACACCCACGTCTGGACGATGGGCGCCGACGGCGGTCATCGCAGGGAGGTGGGCGGCGCCATCGACAACCGGCAAGGCCCGGCCCAGTGGTCCGCTGACGGGCGCGCGTTGTTCTTCACCGCCCAGGAGCGAGGGCTGGTTCGCCTCTACCGGATTGGCGCTGACGGCTCCGGCGCGCAGGCGATCGTCGCCGAGCGGGGGACCGTTGGCCAGTTCGACCTCGGCCCGGCGGATCGGGTTGCCTACACCTTCACGAGCGTCCGCGACATGTCGCAGCTCTATCAGCTGGTCGGCACCGAGCGGCGGGCGATGACGGACCTGAACAAGGACGTGCTCGCCGGCAAGACGTTCGCCGACGTGGAGCCGTTCACGTTCGTGAGCAACGACAACAAGTTCAACGTCGAGGCGTTCCTGACCCGGCCGCTCGGGCAGACCGCGGGCTCGAAGCACCCGCTGATCGTGATGATTCACGGCGGCCCGCACGGGCAGCAGGGGCCGGCCTTCAATTTCCAGAGCCAGGTCTATGCCGCGCGCGGGTGGGCGACGCTGCAGGTGAACTACCGCGGATCCACGGGCTACGGGCAGGCGTTCACCGACGGCGTGTTCCGCGACCAGAACGGCGACGAGGCGCAGGACGTGCTCTACGGCGTCAACGCGGCGATCCGCCGCAACCCGTGGATCGATCGCGAGCGGCTCGGTATCGAGGGCGGCAGCTACGGCGGCCAGCTCACCGCGTGGTTGATCACCCAGACCCACATCTTCAAGGCGGCGATCCCGAACCGAGCGATCATCAACCTGGTCAGCTACAACTACATGACCTACTACAACCAGTACGAGGAGATGGAGTTCGGCATGCGGCCGCACCAGGCCGACCTGATGGACGAGTTGTGGCGGCGCTCGGCGCTGCGCTACGTCGCCCAGGTGAAGACGCCGACACTACTCATTCACGGCGAGAACGACAACGACGTGCCGATTGCCGAGGCGGAGCAGTTCTACATCGCGCTGAAGGACGTGGGCGTGGAGGCGGCGATGCTGCGCTATCCGCGCGAAGGGCACGGGCTGCGCGAGCCGAAGCACGTGGTCGACAGCATCGACCGCTCGATCGCGTGGTACGAGAGGTTCTTCGCGCGGCGGTAGTCGGACGCGCGACCCGCCGCGCAGGCTTCAGGCTCCAGGCTTCAGGCTTTCGGGACGATTGGGAAGACGCGCTCGAGATCGTCGGCGGGACGCGGGATGACGTGGACGCCGATCAGCTCGCCAACCTTGCGGGCAGCCGCCGCGCCGGCGTCGGTGGCGGCTTTCACGGAGCCGACGTCGCCGCGGACGATGGCGGTGACGAGCCCGGCGTCCACCTTCTGCCAGCCGACGAAAACGACGTTGGCGGTCTTCACCATCGCGTCGGCGGCCTCGATCATCCCAATCAGCCCGCGGGTCTCGACCAGGCCGAGCGCCTCACCGGTGTCGTTGTCTGCCACGGCAACATTCTACAGGCTTCAGGCCTCGGGCTTCAGGCTTCAGGCGGCGGCGTTTCCGCGAGGATCGTCACGCTGAAGAGGATGTGCACCCTGGCGGCGGCGCCGACCGCAGACACGCGGACCTGGATCTCTACCTGCCCAGACCGCTCATTCCATTCGGCGTCCCATGAATCGAGGACGCACTGGGCGCTCTCCAGGGTCGTCGGCTCCAGCTGGCCGATCGACGCCAGGCACGAGGCGCCGATGAACTCATGTTCCTTCAGTAACGGACCTACCAGGCAGGTGTAGGTCTCGGTCCGTCTCTCGCGTCCGTCGATATCAAGGCTGAGCATCGCACCCACGATGGTCGTGAAGCGGCACACACTCGGGAGGACCCGAACATTCGTTTCAGACTGCCGGAAGATCTTGACGTTGCTCACCACCTCTGCCATGTCATACCCCGCAAAACGTGGGTCGTGCGGCCTTTCTGGGCTCAGGCAACCCGCTGCATTATCGGTCGGGAAACCGCACCATCAGCAGGTTGTGGCCAATCGCGCCAGTGGTCCAGTACGCCTCGACTTGCGGGAAGAGAGCGAGGAGCTCACGAACCACCTCGTCCGGCGGACGAAACTCCTGCTTTGCGAAGATTCGCCGAAGCCACGGCTTCTTCTGCGAGAACCAGCTGCTGGTGCCGCGACCGCGCTTTGGCTGGAGCCGTCCGCTCTCCCGCAGCCAGCCGGTATAGACCTGTTCCACCGGGAACTGTCCGTTCGGCGTGTTCAGTCCCCCGGCCGGGCAGGTGCCGAAGTTGATCACGAACGTCGGACCACCGTACTTGTCCCACTGGACCTCCAGCAGATGAACCACATCGCCCGCTGGACGCCGAAAGTGGATCGTGTGGGGCGCGTCGCGGTCGTCCTGAATGAAGCCCTTCTCCCCGAGGAGCGGGAAGAAGCGCTGTTTCAACTCGCGGCGCAGCGGCGTGGTTAGCCCCATGCACGTCCCGGTCAGTCGGCGTGTCGCACTGCCGTCGCCCGATCAGCGAGTGGCGGTCGCAGCCGGAGGCGATTGGCCAGCAACACGGCGGCGAACGTCAGCTCGAAGATCAACAGGGGGAACCAGATTGCCCATGTCACGGGTGACGACCAGTTCGTGCTGGCACCAGCGGCCCGCTGCACCAGCAGCTGCACCACGAGGCCGCCTGACGAGAACAACCCGAGCACGGCGAGTGCGGCCGGAATCATCCGGTCCTTCAGCAACAACCAGCAGAAGAGCGTGCTGCCCACCGCGAAGTAGATCTCGCCATTGCCGGAGCCGGCTTCGAGCACCCGGCAGAGCATGGCGATGAGCGCCAGGTCGCGATCGACATGCCGGGTGATCGCGTACAACGTGGCACCGAGTGTCAGCGCGCAGAATGCCATCACGGTGCCCAGCACTGGCCGGATCTGAGCCGGTGCGGCCATGCTGCCGATGCCGGTCGCGATATAGAGAAGATAGGCGGCGCCCGCCAGGCGGGCGTTGGACGGCAACGTCATCACGGCCTCCTCGGACCCAGATACGTTGGCGGCCAGGTACTGTTCCTCGGTTACTCCGCTGACGATCTCAACTCAGCGTTTGCGTCGTTTGGTCGGTCGAGGTTCAGTGGGGATAGCCTTTGAGCCTTGGCGTCCTCGGCTTCCAGTCGGGCAGGGGGGCGTAATCGTCACCGATTGGCATCTTCACTTTCGGGAGCGTCTGGGCGTCGAGAATCTCGTCCTCCCGGATGACATCGTTGATGAACAGCAAATAGGCCGTCAGCGAGTAGACCTCATCGGCCGACAACGTCCCCTCTCTGTTGAGAGGCATGGCGCGATTGATGTAATCCCACACCGTCGTCGCGAACGGCGCGCGAAGCGGCAGGATTCGTCCGCGCGCCCAGAGGTCGACCTCCGGACCGGCTTTGCTCTTCAGGATGGGCGCCTTGCCCTCGACGCCAGTCTGGCCGTGGCAGCCCGCACAGCCCTTGGCGCGATACAGCTGCGCGCCTTCCCTGACGGTTCCGCGTCCCGGCGGGAGCTCTTCGCCGTGGGGACCGATGGAGATGTCCAACGCGCGGATTTCCTCTGCGGTCGGCGTGCGACCCACGCCATAAGTGAGCGACTGCGCCAGCGCGGTGCCGCCCATGAGCAGCGCACACGCGAGCACTTTAAGCGAAGCCATTGGTGACGCTCCCGTCGCTGGCGATCCTCCACGGCTGAATGCTGTTGTCCAGGCCCGGCACGCTGAAGGTTTCGTCGAACGGCTTGTTCCAGTACTTGGCAATCTGGGCTCGCGAGGGTTGCACCTGGCCGAGTTCGTCCGTGCAGCGCGACTGGAGCTCGGTCTCTTGTCCATCCCAATTCCACATGTAGCCAAACCGGGCGTGCGCCATGCGATGCGCGGGTCCCTTGATCTCGGCGGCGTTCCAGCGCTTGCCGCCGTCGGTCGACACCTCCACCTTCTTGACCGCGCCGCCGCCGGACCAGGCCAGGCCGCTGATCTCATAGAAGCCGCGCCCGGGCAGCAGTTGGTCGCCGGAGGGGTACGTGATGACCGACTTGGGACCGATCTGGTAGTCCAGCGCGGCAATCTTCGGATCGCGATCGAGGTGCCCGTAGTCGTTGTAGTTCATGTAGTAGCGGTCCACGACCTTGATGCGCCGCAGCCACTTGGTGTGAAAGATGCCTTCGAAGCCCGGAACCATCAGCCGCACCGGAAACCCCTGCTGCGGCCGCACCGCCTCGCCGTTCATGCCGTAGGCGATGATGCAGTCATCCATCGCCTTGGCAATCGGCATGCTCGACGCGCCCTTCACTTCCTCGGACCCTTCGGCGACGAACCAGGTGGCCGCGCCCTTCAGGCCGCACTCCTTGAGCAACGTCGACAAGAGTACGCCGGTCCATTCGGCGCAGCTCGTCATGCCGTGCGTTTCCTGAACGTTCTTGGCCCGGCGCGACGATCGATTCCCGGCGCACTCGATGAAATGAACGCGGGTCACTGACGGGAAGCGCTTCAGGTCGTCGATGGTGAGCGTCAGCGGACGATCGACCATGCCGTGAATCATGAGACGGTGCTCCCGGGGATCGATGTCCGGGAGGAACGAGCCGCGCGTCGTCCCCATGTAGTGGAGCGAGGACGGCGTGATGATCCCGACCGAATCCTGGAGCGGGGCCGCGACATGAAACGTGAGTCCCCACGGGTCGGGCGACGGCCTGCCGCCGTGGGCGATGCGCACCGAGGTGACGTGGGGTGAGCGCTCGCCGTAGGCAATCTGGTCCTTGCCCTCCTTGATCATCGGCAGCGAGTGGTGTTCCTGGCCGGCCGCGGTTGTCTGGCCGAGCGCGGGCGCTGCGCCTGCCAGGGTGAAACCGCCGGCCAACGCGGCGCCGCTTCTGAGAAATTCCCGTCGAGCCGGTCGTTTCGAGCCCATGGGTCTCTCCTTGGCAGATGAGCTACAAGGATCAGTTCTCCAGCGTCGAGAGTATACGCCGCGGGATTGCCGCGCGGGGACCCTGTCGCCCAATCTAAGGAGCATCTCTCCGCCACGCCGGACCGTCGCCTATCTTCACGACCTTGGTCACAAACGTGACGCTCGCGTCCCCGACGCGGCCCGTGACTTCCCAGCAGCCGGGCGTTGGAAAGATCACATACGTCGCCTGAAAGCCACGATCGCCATAGCCGCTCGGCACCTCCGCTCGCAATGGTGGTGCCGCGCCGTCGAGACGATGTCCTTCAATCCTGAGCTGGCCCGAAACGCCTCGCCGCCATCCGAACTTCATTCCGAGCGAACCGTCTCGAGTGACGAACCCCGCGCCCCCCGGCCTGAAGAAAACCGTTCCGTCCGGCCATAGTCCAAAGGGTCCGACAGACACTTCGCGGCTGCCGTAGCTGTTGGGGTCTTGTTGTTCTTCACCAGCTGCGATTCCGTTCGGTCTGGTGACGGCACATTCGACGCTCGCCTGAACACTCGGACCGGACACATGAAGATCGCCGGCGCTTCCGAGCAGCGGCAGGGCGATGAGACCGAGAACCGGGGGCTTGAGAGTCATGGGGCGGCCCTCGCTTTCAACACCGAGACTCTTGGGTGGTCTGTCCGGCGGCCATCATCGCACACAGCACCGAGCGCTGGTCGCGTTCTACTTGCCAGGCAAACCTGGTTCGGGGGCCAGCCGCGGCGCACTCACCTCGCCGGCTGGCTTCAGTGGCATGCCTGCCGCCCGCCAGGCGCGGAGCCCGCCGATGACATCGGTCGCACGACGTAATCCAAGCGCGTGCAGGGCAGCGGCGGCCAGCGAGGAGGCATAGCCTTCGTCACACAGCACGATCCACTCGACGTCGGTACTGGTGGCTTCCGGGATCCGGGCGGCACTGTCAGGATGCAGTCGCCACTCGAGGTGATTGCGCTCGACAACGATGGCGCCTGGCACCTCCCCGTCGCGCCGCCGCTGAAACTCGGGCCGGATGTCGACGAGACGCGCGCCGCGTTGGGTGGCGGCATGGGCCGCCGCTGGCTCGAGCCGGGCCAACTTGGCGCGAGCCGCAGCGAGATACTGGTCCAGCGCGCTCGGTTTCATTTCTTGCTCAGTCGCTTGCGCCGACGCATGGCCAGCTAGGACGCCAACCTGGGGAATCGCCTCACGCCCGGTCCATCCAACGATAGTAGAACCACCGCAGCGATGTGCCCCCCGGCATCTCGCTCGAATTCGATTGGCATCTCCGAGAACTCCAGAACGAACTGCTCCGACCCTGTCGGAATCGCTCGGCCCGGCGTACTCCGACGCTCCACTGCCCGCGGTCCAGGCGCTCGACGTACAGAGCAGCGCCGTCGCGCATGACGCTGTTGCCGCTGGACGAGTCGCCGTCCGTTCCAATGTAGTTGGCTAAAAGGGCCGTCCCGATCGCGGTTCGACGCGCGAGCCAGGTTCCATGAAATCGAGCGAGTAGCCACCGGCCGTTCTCCCGACGCGCGAACCCTGTCTCGACTCCCGAGACGTCAGCCACCACCATGGCCAGGCAACCCGGACCGTGCATCCTGGGATAGACGCGCCGATCTTAGTCCTATAACCCAACGCGCCGCCGGGCAACGAACCGGAGCGCCCGATTGAAGCACGGGTCAGTAGTTCGTCCACACACCAGGCGTGGCCAACTCGAGCAGGTGTCCATCGGGGTCCCGGAAGTAAAGACTCCGGCCACCCAAGTCCCAGGTGCGACGCTCCACGATCGGCACGCCGCGCTCCGCCAGACGACTCTCCCACGCTGCCAACTCGGGTGTCGGGATGGCGAAGGCTAGGTGCAGCTGACCGTCGCCGTCGTGCGCACTGGCACCGAGTCGCACGGAAGCCCCTTTGCGGAACAACAAGAGGACCTGGCCGGGTCCGACCGCGAGCGCCGTCAATCGCTCGCCTTCAGCGACTGGACGAAAACCAAAGAGCCCTTCATAGAACTCGCGAGATCGGCGAATGTCGCTGACGTAGACAGCGGTCTCGAGGATGCCAGTCACTGAAGGCATAGCGATGCTCCCTGAAGCGCGAGGCTCTCACGGCCGCAGCTTGTAGTCCGCACCAAGCGGACCGGCGCCCTCCCAGTGCTTGCGCGCCCGGACCAACTCCGCGACCTGGCGGATGTGCCCCAGATCGTGCATCGCCCACTCGTGGAGCATGTTTTCCAGCGTGATCTCCGTCGCCGCACCCTTGTGGTAGGCGACACGGCGCCCTGCGCTCCCAGGCAACCCGCGCAGGTAGTCGACGTTGGTCCGGCGCTGATCTGCGAAATGGTCGAAGGCACCCTCCGGGTCGGTCTTCCGGTAGAGCTCCAGGTGAAACGACGCTTCGTCCGGTTCCAGCTCGGGCCGCTCCTCGGACATGAACTGATCGACTCGTGTGCGGTAGCAGTGCCACTCGCTGTGGGAGAGGTGCACCATTACTTCCCCGATGGAGAAACGATCGGGGGCTGGCTTCCAGCGGACATCATCGTCTGAGAGTCCTGCCGTCAGTCCGCGGAGAATCTGCGGGGTCGCCTCAAGCAAATCGAGACACGGAAGTTCGGCCATGCGTCATCCTACGAGTTCCCGCGCTTCGATTACATCCGGAGCACCCGAAGTCCGCTGTTAAATCAGGTTGTACGACAGCGAGTGCGCCGCGGCCATGAGTTCGTCTGCGGCTACTGACGCTCCCTGCTCGCCATTCATGAAGTGGAACGTGTGGACCCTGTCGCCGCGGTACACCAGGAGCGTCCGGGCTTGCACCCACGTCCGTCCTGAGTCGTGCTCGTAAGAAAAGCGCCACACGGACAGCGTCGCGGGTGTACCACAGGCCAGGTCGATCGGAGCGGGTGCCACCTGGATCGAGGCGTACTTCAGAAAATGGACCCACCTTTGAAGCGCCTGGCGATGACCCTCGAGGGCGGTGTCGACGCCAGGCCCGGTCGGCTCGTCGTAACACGTGATGCACGGATTGAGATCGGGATGTTCCGCGTCGTACTTCGTGACGACGAGGAATGGTGTGGAGCTCGGATCGCGGAGCGCCTGCACGACGTCGGGATCGTCGATAGCAAGAGGCTGGCGTTGGGCGATCGCCGGAAAGTCAACCAGCGACAGGAAGCGCCAGCCGGCTGGCTTCACGAGCGAGATCCCGATCCGGCTGTTCGTGTACCGATCGCCTGACGCCAGGACCAACGCCGTCGGATCGATCGCCGCCACGGCCGACGCCATCCCGGCGAGTCGCTCAAACTCCCGTCGTGCCAGCAGCAACGGCAACACCCGATTCTCAAAGCCGAGGAGCCACGGCCGCCGCAGCCTCCGCGGACGTCACCACCGGGATGACCTCGAAATCGGTGAGGTCGCTCCAGTTGGCCATCCATTGATCGAGGAGGCCACGGTCCTGGCATTCCATCACCTGGAAACAGCGTCGCAAGTCGTCGGTCACCCAGCTGCCCAGGTACGCGATTCCGTCCGGCATCAAGCGGCCTCGATCCCTGAAGCGCCGGTACACCGGAACCGGATCCCCGCCGCGAAAGGTTTCGATGACCATGTAAAGCATGTGACTGGGTGTTGGATCCGGAACAGTCTAACGTCAACGGATCAGGCGCGCGTCCCGCCAGCGAGAAAAGTGTGGGTTTGGATTACGCCTTCCGTACCGGGTAGCGCAGGTGGGTCACGCCGACGCCGGCGATCACCGTCGGGTTGCCAAGGACGGCCGGCGTGCCGGCGAGGCGGTCAAAGAGTCGAACGCCGGAGCCAAGAAGAACCGCGGCGACGTCGACATGGATTTCGTCGAGGAGACCAGAGGTCAGCAACTGCTGGATGGTGTCAGCGCCGTGGACTCCAACGGACTTCCCGGCGGCGGCGGCTTTGGCCTGGGTCACGGCGCTTTCGATGCCGTCGGTCACGAAATGGACCGTCGAATTCGGTCGCGGCCATCCGGCGGGGATGTCGTGAGTCAGTACGAACGCTGGTCCCCAGGCGTGATGTCCGTTCCAGCCGTGGGCGACCTCGAAGGTACGCCGGCCGGTGAGCACGGCACCAAGTTCGGACCAGAGATCGCGAAGGTGCCTGGCGCTCGGCGCCGACACCTTGAACGTCATGGGGTCCGACCCGCCGGTGTGAAATTCGACGTCTCCCGAGTGGAAGTACCAGTCGAACACTTCACCCACGCCATCGTTGAGGTCGGCGACGTAGCCGTCGAGTGACATGGACATGATGGCGACGAGCTTCGACATTGAGATAAGTCCTTCATTTCGATGTCAGACATCGGCTGATGCCGTTGCGGCGTTCCCTCCGTTCACGATCGGCCGAGGATCGTAGTAGCCGCGCACGAACACGACCTGTCCGTTTACGACATGAATGTGCTCGGCGAGCGGGATGGTGCCGAAGACCGATTCGATCTCGAGGAGCGCGACGCAGTGTTCGCCGTCGACCACCAGGCGCAGCACGTCGATGCGCTTCACCATTCGCGCGAACGGCTCCAGCGCGTCCCGGAACGCCTCCGCACCGCGGTGCGTGTTCGCCGGAAACACCCCGACCATGTCCGGGTGCAGTGGCAATGCGGAAGCATCGTTGCTACGAACGGCGTTGATGTATACCTCGACCACCTGAACTGTTTGATCTCGCACTATCCCTCCAATCGGGTCTGCGACAAGCCCTCATTCAGCCATGCTCGCCATTGTCCGTTCTCAGCGAAGTGTTTCAGAGCGCGAGCGCGGTCGGCAAGAAATGTCGACAGGTAGGAGTTGAGATACACGCGCTCGACGAGCCGGCCTGCCAGGCCGAATGGACTGGAGTAGTCCAGGACGTCGCGGACGATGGTGCCGGTAGCAGTGGGTTCGAAGTAGTGGTCATGCACAAATCGCACGAAGACGCCGCCAACCATTTCGTCCCGAAAATAGCCCGGACGGTCGAACCGCGTGATCCGGCTGGTGAGTTCCTGGACCACACCCAGGTGCCGCGCGCGCCAGGTCACCTCATCGCCCGGCCCGAGCAGGCCGGTCGTCACACCCGCCACAGCCCGTTCGTGCGTCTTGCGAGTCGATGCGATGTGTGCCTCAACGCTTCGCGCGAGATCGAAACACACGCCGACCTCGGCGGCGATCTCTGTTGACACGGTGATGATTGGCATCGCCTGGCGTGGCTACGTCCGAGCGTCGCGCGATCGTTATTTTGACATCGCCTTTCGCTTCCAGAACTCCCAGGCGCGATCGAGGCCGGCGTCCTCTCGTGCCAGGACCTCCCTGGCCTCCTGGGGGGCGAGGTAGACGATCTCGCCGCCCAGGGCCATCGCCTGCATCTGAAACGTCGCATTCAGTGCCAGGTTGATGCTGCGACGGACCACCAGCGGCAAGGACGGCCCGACCACGACTGCTCCGTGACCGCGCATCAACACCGCGTTGTGACTGGCCAGGCTCTGGGCGAGCGCCCGACCGAGGGCCGCGTCGCGAATCAGCAGGTCGGTCATACCCGCGGCCTCGCGAGCATCGAAGACGGGGACGCCCTGCGCGATGAAGGCCGCAGATTGATGCACCGCGCGAAGCGGCACGCTACTCACGCCGAAGGGGATCAATGAGGCAGCGTGAGTATGGACAATCGCTTTGACATCAGGGCGAGCACGGTAGATCTCGCCGTGAATGAAGCGTTCCAGATACATCGGCCGGCCGGCGTAATTGACCGGACTGCTGCTAAGGTCGTATTCCATCAGATCGTCGAGAGCCACGAGCTCTGCGGATCGTGATTGCGAGAGAAAGTATCGATTTGGATCGCGATCGTGGCGGACGCTCACATGGCCCAGGGCGTCGAGCACGCCCTGGTCTGCCAGGATGCGATTGGCGGCGACGAGATCTTCGAGGAGAATCGGGCTGGCGGGACTCGCTGATGCAGGTGCTTGCGCTGCACGACTTCGGGTGGCGTAGAGCACCCGCCCAGCGAGGACTGTCGCGCAGCCGGTTACGAACTGCCGTCTGGTCGTTGCGTGGGATCCAGCCATACCGTTACGTCGACGGCAACACGCCGCGGGTTCGAAGCACCTGCCAGAAATCTTCGTGCTCGTGTTGAAAGACAATCCTGGCCGCGCCTTCCTTGATATGCACCATGAACGTGGAATCGACGTCGACATCAACCGTTGGTGTGGCCCCCTTCTCAAAGCGCCATACGAACTGAGCGCGGACCATCGTGTAGTGTTCGTCCACCCTCGTCTCGTCGAGAGACGCAAGCGTTGTCGATGTATGACCCACCGTCTTCAACAACTCCAGCGCCTTCGGAAAACCCTCAAGAAGCGCCTGCTTCTCAACAACGCGTGCGCCTTCCGGGCCGGCAAACATGCACGCGTCGGCAT
>Ga0310810_10005463_pt1 | contig 14216 bp, 13 predicted proteins | sample NCmetagenome_FD_207641 | JGI IMG/M metagenome (GOLD analysis project Ga0310810, IMG submission 207641) | Soil microbial communities from experimental microcosm in Duke University, North Carolina, United States - NC | ecosystem: Engineered > Artificial ecosystem > Soil microcosm > Unclassified ... | reverse complement strand
TTTCTAAGCCCCCACTAATCCACTCCTAACTTCCCTATGATTGGATCAGTGGCAGCCAAAAGGAAGACCGACATGCAGAAAACGCGGTCGAATTATCATTATCGAGGCCGCATCATTACCCTGCTGCCGCAGATGGAAGGCTATATGTGGGCGTGCCAGTTTGTGATCATGAGATCAGGCAGGACTGAAATGGATGGAACTCCCGGCAACACCTACCTTTCTCGCGAAGCAGCAGAACAGGCCGCTCTCTCTACCGTCAAGACGTTCATCGACCAGTGCAAGCTCGACAAAGACCCCTTTCTGCCCTGACGCTTCAATGCGATTCGGTTACGCCTTCCCATTTTCTGCTTCCGCTGAACCCATGAACGCCTCGAAGTGCGCCTGCAGCCCATAGGCGCCGTACAGGACTTCCAGATCTTTCATCACGCGTCCTACCGAGGCGACGAGCTGCGCTTCCTCTCGTTTCACCTGGCGCCGTAACTGAGACACTTCAATGGCACGCCGTACGGCAAACAATAATGTCCCTTCCTCGACCGGTTTCACCAGCACGTCGTAGGCGCCCGCGTCCATCGCCTGCCGAAAGAGGTCTTCCTGATGTTTTTCGATCAAAAGCAGAACCGGACATTCGGGATGAATCTTGTGTACGGCCCGAACCAATCCGATGCCTTCGAGTCTGGGTTGGTGTGCGTCGCACAGGATGGCCGCATAGTCCGTCGACCGGATCCGTTCGAGAGACGTCAACGCGCTGTCCGTGGTGTCGATGTGCGCGTGCGACAGCTTGAGGCGCAAGGTCGACGACAAGGTGTCGAGAAAAATAGCATCGTCTTCAATAACGAGGACACGAGAGGGGGGCATGGGGTTCCTTATCGGAAAAAGATGTGTATGATTCCACTGAGGGCAACATGACGATTGCGCCAGCGAACAGGTGCCATTATATGATAATTTGGTCTTCGAGTGGCCTGGCAATTTTGAAACGCCTCACGGCACATCGCGAGGGTGCAGACCTATGAGAATTTGGCCTGGGAGTCCGTACCCTTTGGGAGCCACGTGGGACGGCGAGGGCGTGAATTTCGCGCTGTTTTCTGAAAATGCGACGGCTGTGGAGCTCTGTCTCTTTGACAGACCGGACGACCCCCGGGAAGCGCATCGCATTCGAATTGAAGAGTGCACCGATTTCGTCTGGCACGTCTACCTGCCGGAGATCCGGCCGGGACAACTCTATGGCTACCGTGTCCATGGCCTGTATGAGCCGGAAGCCGGCCTCCGCTTCAACCCAGCCAAGGTTTTGATCGATCCCTATGCCAAGGCGATCGCCGGCAATATCGATTGGTCGGATGCGCTCTTTGGGTACCGGATCGGCGATCCCAAGGCCGATCTCTCCCTCGACGATCGAGATAACGTCGGCTCGATTCCAAAATGTGTGGTCGTCGATCAGGCGTTCACCTGGGGCGGCGACCAACTGTTGCGGACGCCCTGGGATCGGACGGTGATCTATGAAGTGCACGTGCACGGCTATACCGCCCGGCATCCGGATGTCCCCAAGAACCTACGCGGCACCTATGCGGGACTCGCGGCCCCGGAAGTAATCGAGCATCTGCAGCAAGTGGGCGTGACGGCCGTCGAACTCCTCCCCGTCCATCATTTCGTCCGCGACAAACACCTCGTCGACCGCGGGCTCACCAATTATTGGGGCTACAACTCCATGGGGTTTTTCGCGCCGGACATCCGCTATGCGAGCACGACCTCGCCCGATCGCGCCCATCACGTCTGGGAGTTCAAGACGATGGTCAAGGCGCTCCACAACGCCGGCATCGAGGTCATTCTCGACGTCGTCTACAATCATACGGGCGAGGGCAACCATCTCGGTCCGACGCTGTCCTTCCGCGGAATCGACAACGCCTCGTACTACCGGCTGGTCCCCGACCTGCCGCGCTACTATCAGGACTATACCGGCTGCGGCAACACGCTGAACGTCCGCCATCCCCGCGTCCTGCAACTCATCATGGACAGCCTGCGGTACTGGGTGCTCGAAATGCACGTGGACGGCTTCCGGTTCGATCTCGCCTCCACGCTCGCCAGGGAATTGCACGACGTGGACCGGCTCAGCGCGTTCTTCGACATCATCCATCAAGATCCGGTGCTCTCGCAGGTCAAGCTGATCGCGGAGCCCTGGGACTTGGGAGAAGGCGGCTACCAGGTCGGCAATTTTCCGGCCGGCTGGGCCGAATGGAACGGCTTATATCGCGACACGATCCGTCGCTACTGGAAGGGCGACGGCGGCCAGGTGGCGGAGTTGGGCTATCGGCTCTCCGGAAGCAGCGATCTCTATGAAGGCGGCGGCCGGCGGCCCCACGCCAGCATCAATTTCGTCACGGCGCACGACGGATTCACCTTGCACGATCTTGTCTCGTATAACCACAAACACAACGAAGCCAACGGGGAAGACAACCGCGACGGCACCGACGACAATCTCAGCTGGAACTGCGGCGTGGAAGGGCCGACGACGAAGCCGTCGGTCGTGGCGCTCCGCGAACGACAAAAGCGCAACATGCTGGCCACGCTGCTCTTGTCCCAAGGCGTGCCGATGCTTTCCAGCGGCGATGAAATGGGGAGAACGCAGCGCGGCAACAACAACGCTTACTGTCAGGACAACGAGATCAGCTGGGTAGACTGGACGCTGAGCAAACCGCAACAGGCGCTCCTGAGCTTCACGAGGGCGCTCATCGCGCTGCGACAGAAACATCCGGTATTCCGACGCCGCCGGTTCTTTCAAGGCCGCCGCATCCGTGGAGCGGAAGTCAAAGATCTCTACTGGCTCCGACCCGACGGCAAAGAGATGACGGATGAAGATTGGGCTCAGGGCTATGTCCGCTGCCTGGGCGTCCGTTTGGCCGGCGACGCGATGGACGAGAAAGATTCGAAAGGCAGACCGCTTCTTGACGAAACATTCGTCCTCCTGCTCAATGCACACCACGAGCCGAGGCCGTTTACGCTGCCCGCGCACAAGCGAGGCGTGCGATGGCAACCGGTGTTCGATACTGCCATGTATGATAAGGGCGGAAAGCCAGTCACGCTCTTGAGAGGGGGCGATCAGTATGATCTCGAAGCCCGCTCACTCGCCCTGCTCCGCTTACGCCCGAAACAACCCCCGGTCTCATAAATGCGCGCCTTTCCTTTTCCCCGCTGCGACGAAGGAGATTAGCATGAGAGGAATCCTCCGAATTGCCCTGACGTTGCTGGTATGTAGTATTGCCGGGGAAGTGGTGGCGGCCGAACGAGGCAGTCCGGCAGAAGCTCAAGCCATGTTGGAGAAGGCCATCGCACACTACAAACAGGCGGGCCGGAACCAAGCGTTCTCCGACTTCACCAAAAAACAGCCGCCGTTTGCCGACCGGGACTTGTACGTCGTCTGCCTGGCTGCGGATCATAAGATCGTTGCGAACGGAGGATTCCCCCACCTCGTCGGGAATTCTGCAGACCAGCTGAAGGACGCCGACGGAAAGCCGCTTGGGGCATCGCTGTGGGGAGCAGCCGGTAAAGGCGATGGGTCTGTCCGCTACCGGTGGATGAATCCCCTCAGTGGCAAGACCGAACCGAAAATCAGCTTCGTTCAGAAAGTCGGTGAAGACCTCTGCGCCGTCGGCGCCTATACACAATAAAAGTGGTCCCTCCAAGCTCACTCGTCCTGCTCTCGCATTCTCTGCAGGTGGTGCCGCGGGTGGTGCCGATCGACATTCACACCCGCCCAGCCCAGCCGCACTTTTTCCACCCGCCCAACCCACCGATTGCTACGCAATCGATTTCCCGGGACGCGGCTCTCACCAAGCGCCCGCAGCGGGGCCCCACACCGGGCGGGGTGCGAGGACGAGCGGTGATCGGCGACAGGACCCGCAATCTTTCACTCCTCCCTAAGAAGCACTCCATCCCCCTCTCACGAGGAAGGCGAGGCCCACAGGGACGGAGTAGCCTTGAGAGGAAGCGTTCTTGGAGAACCTGCCTTTATGGATACAGTGCAAGTCATAGAAAGCACCGTACCCCTGGATGCTGCCGAAAGCTGCGAACATGGCGGCGATGCGGGACAAGTTCGGGAGGACTATTTAGACCGCCGCGGCGCCGTACGGGCGCCGGTAGAATGTCCGGTCAGCTTGATTTCGGAAGAACGTTTCGACCACTGGTCAGCGAGAGAAGGCAGGCTCCGCGATCTTTCGAAAACCGGATGCCGGATTTGCAGCCAGCATCCGCCCGAGCCTGGCAGTCAAATCACCCTCATCCTGCCTCTGCCGGACGGCATGCCGCCCATTCGTCTGATCGGTACCACCGTGTGTCACGTGCGCTCGAATGAGTTCGGAGCCAAGTTCCAAACACTCACCCCGGAAGAACGAAGACGCATACAGGCCATCATCTTCAAGTACGTGACCTGGTCCCCCTATGCCCTTCGGCGCCCGGCCTTCCTGATCCTATAAATTCTCCTGGCACGCCTCATAGGAAAAGGCCGGCTCTCCCTTTTTCAATCTCACTAATGACCCTTCCAAGCTCGCTCGTGTCCTCCTTAAGGCGGGCTGGATTGATCTCCTACTGCGTGATTGGACTTGTAATGACCTTTCCAAGCTTTCTTGGCTGCTTCCTCCACTGGGATGAGTCGGGTAACCGAACGGAACTTCGAACAATGCTCGCCATCGCTTACGCGACCGCGCCGACAGGGCCATGCACCCTCGCAAGGTGCAGGGAGCCAAGTGCGGACTGGCCATGCGGTTTCACCCTCGCTGAAGCAGTGGTTACCCGATCAGCCCTTGTGCTCTTTTCTGGTGTGCATCTTCGGCGAGCAAAAGGATCAACCAGCCCTTACGCCCTCTTAGTCTTCTAGGCTGGGGCGAACGAGGATTGGTCCGTAGACCAGTGCGAACAGTAGATAGGCCCCGCTCCAACCGACGGCCGCAAGGATGAGCATCAAGTTGCCCCAAGCTGCCGGCGCGTCCGCGGTCGGCGCCAACACTCTGAAGATTGCGCCAACGTTCACCAGGGCATACATCGCTGCGGTGGTGAGACCTGCATGCCGCGGCCGGCCCGTATGACCCAAACTCGCGCGTGTCATGACTCCCATCGTCATCGCTCCGACAGCCCCGGTCGTGAGGACATGCACGGCATTCGCGGCAGGCAGCATGCCGAACGCCGCACCTCCAAGAGCAAGCAACGACAGCGCCAACCACCCATAGCCTACAGAAAGGATCCACACCAACGGCTCACGCCAGGCCAACCACGCGCGCCACCGCGCGACACGAATGAGATTCGCCGCGCCGGCCGCAACGAATACCACTCCCACTGCATGGCCCTCGGATTGGACGATCCACGTCATAGCCGCGGCGAGAACCAGCAGCATCGACAGGCCATCGAAGCGGGAAAAGGATGCAGGATGCCCGGCGTTCTCCTGCCCGGCCAAATATTCGACAGTAAATGCAGGAGTCACTCGGCCGCCAATAAAGGTCAGCAACAAAAGGATGATCGACAGCGTGACACGGTCAGGCAGGTCGGTCGAGATCCCGCGCAGCGCCAGTACATGAAATAGAATATTGGCGCCGGCATACAAGGTGATCAAAAGACCGATGGCCGACCGATTCCAGATTCGCGCTGCGGCAATCTCGCGCCAGATCACGGCAGCCAACGAGACGAGAAATGCGGCATCCACCATCGCGGCGACCACTGGAACGGGCATCGGAAAAGCGGCGATTAGTCGGCCTGCCAGCCACAAGACTGCCAACGAGACCAAAAGGGTGCCTCTCACGGGAACTCGCCCGGTCCAGTTTGGTATCGCAGTCAGAATGAATCCGGCCATCGCGGCCGGCAGAAAGCCGAAGAGCATTTCATGGACATGCCACTCGCGCGCGGGATAGAGGAAGTTCGAGCCGATGGCGTCGGTGACGATCAGGATCCAGGCCGGCACAGCCAGGCCGGCGAACAATGCGGCACCTAAAAAGAATGGCCTGAACCCATAGGAGAAAAACGCAGGGCCATCGTACGAAGGAATGCTCGGCTCATCGGTTGCTCGAGGCTGGGCAACACGTACTTCGATCGGCTTGCTTGACACGCCGGTCATTTTCATCTCCCACCGAATGCTTGTCAAATGCTTCATCCAAGCTCGCCCGTTTTTCTTCCCCTCTCACGGCATGAAGATGGGGTACCATTACATTTCGCGACCATGACCAGAATATGATGCTCCTTCCAAGCTCGCTCGTTCCTCTTCTCAAGCTGATTGATGGTTCGTACTCTCTGCGGGTGGCGTCGATCGAAGATTCACACCGCCGAGACGCGGCCTTCACCAAGCGCGCACAGCCAAAACCCATCTGTGATTTCCCCTTCTTAAGCGGGTGGCCTCGATGAGCGCTTTTCACCCGCCCAGCCCAGCCGCACTTTTTCCACCCGCCCAACCCACCGATTGCTACGCAATCGATTTCCCGGGACGCGGCTCTCACCAAGCGCCCGCAGCGTAGGATCGCTTCAAAATTTATGGTTCCAAGTCCCCTCTTCCCCGTTTTTTGAGGCGAAGGGCTTGATTGATCTCCAACTGCGCGCCCAGTCTCACCCTCCCGGACCCCGCCGCGCCGAGACGCGGCCTTTCCCAAGTGAGCACCGCCCTGGATGGCCCCTTCAAGTTTCCTCGTTTCCCCTTCACCAATGGAGGTGGATGGATCGCCTTCTGCGACTTGCGCTGGATGCAGGACCCTGTCGTTGTGCTTGCCGTAGGCAATGGCGTGACGCAGTGTTCGAAGGTCCGTTCAGACGAAGTCATGGACGGACCAAGTTTGCGGAGCCAAGCAACGACAGGGTCATGCAGTCTATCCATCGCTGAAGCAACGGCGATCATCCGCCTCCTGTATCCCTTCTGGTGTGCGCGTCGGGCGAGCAAAGGAGATCAACCAGCCCTTCATCTATTTCTCCTACACCGGGCGGGGTGCGAGCACGAGCTGTGATCGACGACAGGACCCGCAATCTTTCCATATCACTGGCAAACTTCTTTTCATTTTCATCCGTTTCACGTACTGTGCCTCTCCAACCTGTTCATGCTGCCAACCGATTCTCAACCATCTCGTCAGCCCCTCCACCCTCGTTGGTTCGTGCGCCAAGATGTCGACGGCTTGCTCGGCCTCGCGCTCGACAACCTCATTCAGATTTTGTTGATCGTCGGTCTCTGCCGGGGCCTGCTCGGCTATCCGTCAGAGCTCGTCTACGGTCGCATCCTCCCGGCCGTCGCCTTGAGCCTTATCGTCGGCAACCTCTACTACAGCTGGCTCGCGTATCGTTTAGGCATTAAAGAAGGGCGCGACGATTGCACCGCCTTGCCCTACGGCATCAACACCGTCAGCCTCTTCGCGCACGTCTTCCTCGTGATGCTGCCGATCAAATTGATCGCACTGGATCGCGGAGCCACGATGGACGAGGCAATCGCCTTGTCCTGGCAAGCGGGACTCGTCGCCTGCTTGGGATCGGGCATCATCGAGCTGATCGGCAGCGTGTTCGCCGATCCGCTGCGCCGGTGGCTGCCGCGTGCGGCGCTTCTTTCGACGCTTGCCGGCATCGGACTGACGTTCATCGCCCTCGGCTTTCTCTTCCGCACCTATGCATACCCGGTCGTAGCGCTGGTGCCGCTCGGCATCATTTTATTGACGTATTTCGGCCGCGTCCAATTTCCGATTCCCGGCGGCCTGCTTGCCGTACTTGTCGGAACCGCGCTCGCCTGGATCACCGGATTGGTTCGTCTTGACGCACCCATGTTTGCGGACGCGGTCGCGCCGCTGGGATGGCATCCACCCGGCCTGTTCGTTGGCGCCCTGTGGCAATCACTCGAGGTCATGCTCACGCACCTCAGCGTCATTCTGCCGATGGGTCTGTTCAATCTCGTGGGAAGTCTTCAGAATCTGGAAAGCGCCGAAGCGGCCGGAGATCGCTACCCGACCGCGCCTTGTCTCGCAGCCAATGGGGTCGGATCCATTGTGGCAGCGGTCTGCGGTTCTTGTTTTCCGACCACCATCTACATCGGCCATCCCGGGTGGAAAGCGATGGGCGCCCGCATCGGATACTCCTGGCTCAATGGGGTGGTCATGGCGCTGCTCTGTGTCACCGGGGCGGCAGCAATCGTCGCCGCGGTCATCCCGATCGAAGCCGGCATGGCGATCGTCTTATGGATTGGCATCGTGATCGGCGCACAAGCGTTTCAGGCCACGCCGGTCAAACATGCGCCGGCCGTCATCGTCGGAATTTTACCCGGGATCGCAGGCTGGGGCGCGCAATTGATCAAGACCAGTCTCCGTGCGGCTGGATTGGCCACCGCCGATCGGCCGTTTTCTCCTGATCTCCTCCCGATCTTCGCGCGCGCAGACATCTACCTCGGCGGCGCCTTCGCGCTCGAGCAGGGGCAGATTCTCTCTGCCATGCTGCTCGCCGCCATGACGGTCTTCATCATCGAGCGGCAATTTGCCTGGGCCGGCGCCTGCACGCTCGTGGCTGCGGCCTTCTCCTGGGTGGGGCTCATGCACAGCTATCAGTGGATGCCGTCCGATACCGTTCTGCATCCCGGCTGGGGCACGGGACGCACGTGGGCCATCGGATATCTGCTGCTGGCACTTCTTTTTTATTGGGCCTCCTGGCGTCATCCGGTACCGGTGGCTGTATTGAAGGGTGATGACAGATGAATGAGGTCATCCAAGAGACTGGTGACTCCGGCTTGCCCTCCGAGTAGTATTGGTCCTGAACAAGGTTGGTAGGAGATCACGTGTTCCCCAATTGGCGGATCGGAACCAAGCTGCTCGTGCTCACCGTCCCATTGATCGCCGCTGCGACATTGGTCGCCATGTGGACGTTTTCCCGATTGAATGCGGAGCGCTTGCAGGAAAAACTCAAGGACCGCGCTCATAGTATAGCCAATCAGGTCATGGCCGATCGGCAATACTACGGCGCTGTGGTCGTGCCCCGCGTGGGCGAGTTGAAAGGCTCGCTTGGGACCGACTATCGGGACGTCCACGGTCGCTTTCCATTACCCGCGACGTTCGTGCGCGAGGTGTCAGAGCAGATCGCCCGTTCGGGAGACGGGTACACTACCCGGCTGATCAGTCCCTGGCCTATCAATAAAGAGATGGGGCTGCGGGATGCGTTCGAAAGAGAAGGGTTCACGTCGCTGGCCCATAGTCCCGGCGACCCGTTCGTGAGGACCGATACGGTGGAAGGGCGACCGGTCATACGCGTCCTGATGGCCGATGTTGCCTCGTCTACCTCGTGTGTCAGCTGTCACAACGCCCATCCGCAGAGTCCCAAACATGATTTTCACCTTTACGATGTGATGGGCGGCCTGGAAGTCATCATCCCGACGGACCAGTACCTCGCGGAAAGTCGCCAGGACATGGCAATAGCGCTAGGCGGTGGATTGTTCCTCTGCTTCTTGGTGTTGGGCATTGTCTCCATCGGAACACAGTGGACGGTGACCCGTCCGCTGGCTCAGATCGCCGAACGGATGGCGCAGTTCATGAGGCAGCGGCCTGACGAGCAGGCATCGGGGCAAACGCCCGAGTTGCCGCGGGGAGATGAGGCGGCGTATCTCGCGCAGTCCTTCTCGAAGATGGCAAGCGTCATTCGCTCACAGCAGACTGCCCTGCAGGAGGCCAATACCTCGCTGGAGCAGCGGGTGCAGGAGCGAACCGCCGAGCTGCGCCGGACGACGGCCGAAAAGGAACGCATCGGCAGTGAACTCCGCATCGCCAGCGAGATCCAGAAGTCGATCCTTCCGCGGACATTTCCCCCCTTTCCAGATCGCACCGACTTCGAGATTTACGCGACCACGATCCCCGCGCTGGAAATGGGAGGAGATTTTTACGACTTCTTCCTGATCGATGATAAGCGGCTCGGAGTCGTCATCGCCGACGTCTCGGGTAAAGGTGTCCCCGCGGCCATCTTCATGGCAGTCAGCCGGTCGCTCATCAAAGCCACGGCGTTGGCGTCCGTCTCTCCAAGCGAATGTTTGGAACACGTCAATCGCCTTCTCTGCCCGGACAATGAGTCCGCGATGTTCGTCACCGTCTTCTACGGCATCCTGCATACCGAATCCGGAGAGTTGGAATTCAGCAACGGCGGCCATAACGTTCCCTATGTCATCGGCGGGGACCGCCTCGTCCCTGTCGGAACACCGTCGGGCATGGCTCTTGGGATCATGGACGATGTCCGGTATCAGACCAGCCGCTTCTCGCTCACCGCCGGCGAGACGCTCGTGCTTTATACCGACGGGGTGACGGAAGCGATGGATGCACAGGGGCGCCTCTTCTCGGCGCCGCGCTTCGAACAGACGCTCTATCGGCTGTCGACGCAGCGGCCTATCGACCTCCTCACGAAAGTCGTCGAGGACGTGCAAGCGTTCTCGAGCGGGGCCTTGCAGGCGGACGATATTACGATGCTCGCGCTGCGTTACCGGCAGCCGGCGCTTCTGGAGCTCACGCTGGCGAATCGCTCATCGGAGCTGCAACGGCTGGCGTCGGAGATTGAGCAGTTCGCGCAGAACCATCGGATTCCGGACGCGGACGTGCACGCATTGTCGCTGGCCCTCGATGAAGTGATCACCAATACCATTTCGTACGGCTACGACGATCAGGGGGCGCATGAGATCCGGGTACGTCTAACACTGGCCGACGGCCGGCTGTCCGCCGAGGTTGAAGACGATGGACGGCCGTTCGATCCCCTCACAGCCCCTCAGCCGGATCTGACGAGCGCCGTCGAAGACCGTCCGGTAGGAGGACTCGGCATACACCTCGTGCGATCGTTAATGGAGCAAGTAGACTATCGTCGAGAATCCGGTAAAAATCACCTCATCATGAGCAAACGGCTGAGCGCGGTCGCGCAGGCTGAAATGAAGGCGGGACAACATGGAAATCACTGAGCGGAAAGCGGGCGACGTTTGTGTGGTGAGTATTTCAGGGAGGCTGGATTCAGGCACGTCGGACAGCCTCGGGCAACGGCTGCATCAGCTGATTGATCGCGGGGAACGACGCCTGGTGATCGATGCGGAGAAGCTGGACTACATCAGCAGCACGGGGCTTCGGGTGCTGCTGGTCGCCGCCAAGCACCTCAAGGCCATCGACGGCAGGATTGTGCTCTCATCGCTCAAGCCGCATATTCTCGAGGTCTTCGAGATCGCCGGATTCAAATCCATCTTCCCGATCTACGAGAACACGGATCAGGCCGCACAGCAGATCTCAGCGTAATCCGACATCTAGACATACACTCGCCTCAGCATGTCAGCCGCGGTCTCATCCAGTTGCTCGCCGCGGCGGAGTTCCTCGAATCGGGCAAGCAAATCGGCCGGACGTAACCGGCGCTTTTCGGCGCCGCGCACGTCATAAATGATGCGTCCCCGATGCATCATAATTAGCCGGTCGCCGAGCGTCGCGGCCTGCGACATCGAGTGCGTCACCATCAACGCCGTCAACTTGTCGCGTGCGATGATGTCCTCGCTGACGCGAATCACCTTGTCTCCGCTTTTTGGGTCCAGCGCCGCCGTATGCTCGTCCAATAAAAGAATTTCAGGCCTCAGCCACGTCGCCATCAACAGCGTCAGCGCCTGCCGCTCTCCGCCCGAGAGCGTGCCGATTGCATTTTCCAACCGGTGTTCGAGCCCCATATGTAGCACACGCACACGCTCATGCAGTTCGTGCATCGATCCTGCGCCGAGCGCCGGCCCAAGCCCTCGGCTCCGTCCCCGGCGGGCCGCGAGTGCCAGGTTCTCCGCGATCGACATGGTGGGGGCCGTACCGCTGAAGGGATTTTGGAAGACGCGGCCGATCAACGACGCCCGCCGATGCTCGGGCCAGCGCGTGACGTCGCGGCCGCCGAGATGGATCGTCCCCGAATCGACGAAGAACGTGCCGGCCACTGCATTCAACAGGGTGCTCTTTCCGGATCCATTCGTGCCGATCACCGTCACGAACGAGCCCTCCTCGATGGAGAGCGACACCTCTCGCAGCGAGCGCACCACGTTGATTGTTCCCGGATTGAACGTTTTCGAGATGCGCCGCAGCTCAAGCATGCGCGACCTGTGGTCTCCGCGACCGCAGCTTGCTCAACAGTGCGGGCAAGACGAGCGCGCAAAAGACGAACACCGCCGTAATCAGCTTCAAGTCATTCGGATCCAGGCCCCACCGCAGCGCCATCGCGACGAGTAGCCGAAAGAGCACCGAGCCCATGATGGTTCCGACGACGGACAGCCCCAATGATCGTACGCCGACCAACGCTTCACCGATAATCACGCTGGCAAGCCCCCAGACCAGCATGCCGATGCCCATTTGGACGTCGGCAAAACCTTGATACTGCGCGAGCAGCGCGCCGGACACGGCGATCAGACCGTTCGAGACCGCGAGCCCGAGAATCATCATGGCGCCGACGTCCACTCCAAGCGCACGAATCATCTGCGGATTGTCGCCGGTCGCCCGCATGGCGGTCCCGAGATGGGTGCGGAAAAACCAGTCGAGCGCGACCCCCATGACGACGATGGCACCAAACACGGCGATAAAGATCGCGAGATCGCGAACGCTGACTTCCCAGCCGAGAAGCCTCACGCTGCCGGTCATGCCCAGCGCCCGAGCCGCATCTTCCGCATAATTTCCGAATGTGGTCGCCGAGAGCAGAGGCACATTACTTTTTCCCATCACATGGAGATTCACCGAGTACAAGGCCGTCATGACGAGGATGCCTGACAGCAACCCATTAATCTTGAACTTGGCATGAAGCACACCCGTGACCGAGCCCGCCGCCATGCCGGCGAAAAACGCTGTGGCCATGGCGGCGAACGGATTCACGCCGGAGACGAGTAAGATGGCCGCAACGGCGGCGCCGAGCGTGATCGATCCTTCGGCCGTAATGTCCGGAAACTCAAAGATGCGGAAGCTGATGTAGACACCAAGGGCCAGGACGGACAGGATCAAGCCGATTGTCAGCGCGCCAAGTACGAGCGTCATGGCCGCCACGCTCCATCAACGGCGCCGATCGGGCCAATCCAGCAGGCGCCTTGGATGAATTCGCTTTGCCCCGCACCGACGCGCTCGCGATCGTCATGGAGGAGATGCAGCAGCGTTTGCGGCGATTCGGTTTCGAACAGTCCGCGGACCGTTTCATGAAGGTCGACCTGGCCCTTTCGCATCGGGCGATACGAAAAGGCGGCGGCATGTATGTGTCCAACCGGAAAGTCCGAGGCTCCGAACGGCCGGAGCAGCGGCGCGATCGCACCCGCATCGGTTCTGGCGCCCACGCCGGCGGCGAGCACCACCGTCTTGGGGTAGGCGCGTTCGGGAGTGAACGACAGCCACTGTTGGACCTCCGGAAAGCCGAAAGGCGCCGTGGTCGAGCCAACCGCAACCGGCGATTGCTTGAGTGCAGCGCCGACCAGACCGGAAGATTCCGCGACCATCGCGATCGCTGCCATGTCCGTCCCCGCGATCTCGAGGCAGGCGTCCATGAGCGCGCTGAGCGTGACGGGAACATCTTTGCGTGCGGCCTGAAAGCGGGCGAGATAGCGCCACGGCCCTTCGCACGTGAGACCATAGAGCACTTTTAGATCAGGCAGACCGGTTCCGCCCGAGATCAAGTAATCCGGTACGTTTGTCCCATCCGTGGGCAGATACACCGCGGCGCCCGCGATCCATAAAAATTCGCCGAAACGATTTCGACAGTCTTCGAAATCTTTCCCCAACGCACCTAGTCCAACCGCAAGCGAAGCCTGCGGAAAATGGGTGGCTTGGGTACGCAGATCATCCGCTGCAAAGCGGCAACCGTCGAGACGCGAGGGCTCTCCGATCGAGCGGCACGTCATCGTCCGGTCGGCCGGGAGCGCAAACACGTCCAAGGACACCGTGTCCCGTTCGATGCGCCGCACCGGAGACGGAGTAGTGGAGACCGTCTCCGGCGCCGCGTCGTCGGTTGAAACCAATAAGTTATGCAATCCCGCAAGCTTGAGCACCTCGCTCACATGTTGGGACGGGCGCCAGACGGCCAGGGAGCCGTCGATGGCGCGCAGTTGCTTGAAGCATTGCACGAGCACGCGGATGCCGGCGGAGCTCAGGAACGACACCTCCGACAGATTGACACGAATCTGGTGCCCGCCCTCGCGGACGACGTCCGCCAGTCCGGTGCTCAGATGCTCCGCCCAATAGCCATCCAGGCGTCCGGTGATATGGACCTCCATGATTTCG
>Ga0310810_10005461_pt1 | contig 14217 bp, 17 predicted proteins | sample NCmetagenome_FD_207641 | JGI IMG/M metagenome (GOLD analysis project Ga0310810, IMG submission 207641) | Soil microbial communities from experimental microcosm in Duke University, North Carolina, United States - NC | ecosystem: Engineered > Artificial ecosystem > Soil microcosm > Unclassified ... | reverse complement strand
TGAAGCCCAGATCTTTAAGGGATTTGGCCGCGAGAGATGCGCGGTTGCCGCTTGAGCACTGAAGATACACTTGCTTGCCCATGTCGGTCTTAACCGGAAATCCTACGTGCTTCCAGATTTGGAATTCGAGCAGACCGCGAGGGATGTTAATTGTTCCTGGAATATGTCCGCTCACATATTCGCCCGCCTCGCGGACATCGATGATCACCGCATTACCGGGACTATCGACGACCTTTCGAAACTCGGTCACAGCAACCGTCTTGACGTCCTTTTGAGCGGACTGAATCCTCTGGGCCACAGTCGGTGGATAGTTTTGCCCCACCACAACTGCGGGAACCAAGGATAGGAAAACTCCAACTATGGTCGCTGATGAGATAGAGACGTTTCTCATTGGTATCCTTTCTTATTTCTCGTTGCCAATTCGAGGTTGCACTAATCGGAGGCACCACCTTACCTATTAAGAGGAGATGTCGAGGTTGATTCGGCAGGGACGGCATCGCTTGCTGCGAATAAAGCCTGAGAACAGGTAGTTCCAAGGGCTGATAATAGTAAAAGACGGGGATCACGATGAGAGTGAGGAGCGTCGATGCGCCGACACCAAAGAGCAGCGACACTGCAAGACCCTGGAAAATTGGGTCTAAGATGATGACGAAGGCGCCAACCATCAGAGCAGCCGCTGTGAGAAGAATTGGTCTCGTCCGGATGATCCCTGCCTTAATGACTGCCTCGCGCAACGACGCACCTGCGATCACACCATCACAACGTTGGCGGAAGTGGCAGGTAATACGTTAAGACTGAGACCTTGTGAAGCCAGAGCATAATCGTAGACCTGGAGGATGGGCGTAGAGAAAGTGGATCTGAGTTTCTTCATGTGCTGCCGATTTTGAATTTCATCAGTACGAATGAACGACGCATTGCTCTTGCCCAGCTGTAACTACTAAGCGTTTGTAAAGCCTATGCCCGTCCGGAGTAGTGCTGTTCATCCCCCCCGCCGGACCTCGGACGGGCGGACCCCAGGTGCTTGGTGACAGACCTTTATCCGGGAGCACTTGGGGAGTACTATACTGTCGCCGATTCGGTTCTCAAGCATGAAAAGATTACGTCTGTTTAACGCGATTATCGTTTCCGTCTTGTGTACCGGGGCATTGCTCGTGGCCCTTGCACTGGCAACCGTGCAGTATCTGGACAAACGGGTGATTGAGGAAGCGGCTACCAGAAATCGGCACGCAGAGTTCATTAGAGCGGCGGGCGTTGTAACACGTGGAATCGCTGCTTCGGAGGATCTCCACAATTCTCAGCTTCTCCAGCCCGTCCTGCAAGACATACAAGAACTCCGACCTGGGATCCGCGCACTCGAGATTTGGGAACTTCATTCACGCAAACCGACAATAAGCCTTCAGACAGGAACGGTAGCACGACCGCTTCTGCCTTCCGAAATCTCCGATCTTCGCGCGAATAAGGTGCTCTCGTTTTTCGATGACACAGAGGATCGCGCATGGGTCTTTAGTGTGCCTTTGCTGTTGAATAGGGAGGTCATCGGCGCGCTTCGGGGGCGATTTTCGGTTTCAAAGTATGACGAGTTAATCCAAGCTCAAGCGGTGATCGCCAAACAGGCTGCGGTAGGCAGCGTCGTCGTAACTTCTCTATGTATGTTGCTCCTTATAAGGCTACAGATCCACCGACCTATCTCGCGGCTTTTAACGGCTATGGACGAAGTCCGTTTAGGAAATTTGGGCATTACCGCATCCCTCAAGGGTCCTGTAGAGATTCGCCGGCTCGTCGAGAATTTTAATCGAATGATGAGGCAAATCCATTCTCTAGTCTCCGAGAAGGATAAACTGGTACACGAAATCCAAACGTTGAATGATCATCTGGAGCAAAGAGTTTCAGCAGCCGTTTCAGAATTGGAAAAAGAGAAAGATCGAGTCACTCAGGCACAGCTCTTAGCCCAACGTAACAGTCAATTGGCGGCGTTAGGAGAGATATCGGCTATTGTTGCGCATGAACTTGGAAATCCACTGAATGCCTTGCATGGGCGGCTGCAGCTCATCAAACAATCTTCTATGTCGGACGTCACGGCTCGGCACGTGGGCGTCATTGAGGGTCAGATATCGCGCATGACCGATGTAATCCAGCACATTCTTAATTCTACTCGTCTAGAGCAGCGGACATCGCCGGTAACACTCAATGATGTGATTCGCGAAGTGTTGTCGCTTAGCTCACCACCAGGAATCACCGTCGCATTAGCTTTAACTGACGGCCTCCCTCCAATCGCAGTTAATCGTATGCTCTTGCACGGCGTTGTATTAAATCTCATTACTAACGCAATCCAAGCGATGGGAGAAAGGGGGACGCTGACTCTGAGGACGGGACTAGCAGAAGGCGTGGCACCGACTGACGTTATACTAGTCGAGGTTCTCGAAGACAAAACACCGATGGTACGTTTGTCCGTGACGGACTCAGGTGTTGGCATACCGGACACCCTACTCGCGCAAATATGCGAGCCGTTTTTTACCACCCGACATGACCAAGGTGGCACAGGGTTGGGCCTAGCAATTTGTCGTCGAGTCGTGGCATCGAGTGCGGGTCGGCTTGCTGTTAGAAGCTCAAAAGACGGGACTTGCTTTACGATCGATTTTCCAATCTGGAATAAGGGGTGTGAGTCATGAGCGGAGTCGCAGGAGACGTCCTACTGGTCGATGATGACAAGGATAATCGCGACTTATTGGCTGAAGCCTTAACGAAGTGCGGATATTCGATCAAAGTGGCATCAAGCGGCGAAGAAGCGTGCCGACTTGCGGGAGAGCAGGCCTTCAGCGTCGTGATTTCGGACATCCAGATGGGGCCTGTCTCTGGGATGCAGCTTCTCAAATGGCTCAGAAGTGAGTGCCCAGACATTCCGATTATCCTGCTCACGGCTTTTGGATCGGTCGAAACGGCGATCAATGCGATGAAGCACGGAGCCTTCGATTATCTAACCAAGCCAATAAATTTGGAGGAATTCGTGCTGGTTGTGAAGAGAGCGCTACGCCATCATGAATTAGTCTGTGAAAACCAAATGTTAAAGACTGCCTTTGATCAACGACTTCGACTCAATTCTATAGTTGCTCGAAGCCGTGCGATGGTAGAAATATTCAAACTCGTCGGGAAAACCGCTCCCACGAAGGCATCTGTATTGATCTATGGCGAAACAGGTACCGGGAAAGAACTCATCGCTCGAGCGCTGCATGACAATAGCGCGCGCGCAAGTCATCCTTTCGTAGCGATTAATTGTGGGGGGATGCCAGATAGCTTGCTGGAGAGCGAATTGTTCGGCTACGTCAAAGGGGCCTTCACCAATGCAATTCATCCTCGTCGAGGCCTGATAGAAGAATCAAGCGGTGGGTCATTATTTCTCGATGAGGTGTCCGATCTATCCGCGTCAGGGCAAGCGAAGCTTTTGCGCGTTTTGCAGGAAGGTGAAATTCGACGGCTGGGAAGCAATACAAACATCAAGGTGGATCTCCGAGTGATAGCAGCTTCGCGAAAGAATCTTGAATCGTTAGTGAAACTCGGAACATTCCGTGAGGATCTTCTATACCGACTGAAGACGGTCACCATAGAAGTGCCGCCTCTTCGCGAACGGAAGGAAGACATTACTTCGCTCATTGAATTGTTCCTGGCTCGATGTGGAAGCGCAAACGGCATACGAGGATTTTCCCCAAAGGCAATGGAGATTCTCCTCGACTATGACTGGCCTGGTAACGTCCGAGAGTTAGAGCATGTAGTAGAACGAACCTGCACGTTGGGAAATGGTCCGATCCTGCAGGAAAGCGATTTGCCTGGTGAGCTGGGACGGACGGCGACAGCCGAGGACTTGGACAGCACAGAGGAAAGTCCTATTGCTGCCGCTCGCCGGAGAACAGCCCTAATTTCGCGAGAGCAACTCATTGAGGAGTTGAATAAGGCGGGAGGAATGAAAGCCCGAGCCGCAGAAACCTTCGGTATTAGCCGTTGGGCGTTAAACAGACTCTTGGAAAAACACGGATTGGCAGGTGTCTCGGATGATTAGCTGATGTGCGCTTCGCTTTGCTCCGCACCACTCCGCACCGATCGCCCCTCATATTCTCTCGACAGCTTAGAAAGCCGCCTCATAAGATTCAGTAAATAGCCGGCTGGCACGTAGATTGCCAACCTTCTCGTAGAGATGCCTCGCTGGAGGCTCTATCAAATTGTTGGCGGTCATGCGTTCGTCTTCCAAGGCATAGGCCTAAGCTTATTCATCATTGTGATGGTGCTGTGCCTTGGTGGCATACTACAAATCCTCGGTGCAGAGACGACTTTCTGGAATTTCACTGGATCTGAGGCTATTTTCACCGGTTCTCTGTGGGAAGGTTTCGGCACGCCGTCAATGCTACTGCGGCTGCTCCCGGTATTCTCCAAAAACGTCACATGGTCAGTTGAAATTGGTCCTCCGGTCTTTCTCCTCGAGAACTACTTCTTCTTCCGCCCTCCTTTGATAATCCCTTAGCCCCTGGCGGCGCATCACGCAAAACATCACCAAACGACAAGTGGACTTCATCTCGCGGGGCGGATCAATGGGAAAAGACCAAGCATTCTATGAATTTGGCAAGTCGGCCAAGGAAATTGCAAAGCGGCTAGAGAGCGATGCCCATATGGATCAGACTGAACAGTTGCTTCTTGAAAACCATCTGTATCTGCTTGGAATGACCTATGCAGGATGGAAACTACGGAACTCGGCAACGCTTAGGGCTGATAAGCCAAAGAACGATCATAAAGACGATCTTCCAGCGAGCGAAGCGAGCTCATAAAGAGTGAGCCATGCCAACCGCACCCTATCCCATTTTGGTCGTAGACGACGATCAGGATAATTGCGACTTGCTAGCCGAGGCGTTAAGCAACAGAGGTTATCTCATAAAAGTTGTCCCCAGTGGCGAGCTAGCGTGTCAACTAGCCCGTGAACAGCAATTCAGCCTCATTATTTCTGACATACAAATGAGACCAGTTTCCGGCATCGAACTTCTAAAATGGTTCCGAAAGCGCTTTCCAACCCTTCCGGTTGTGCTCATCACTGCGTTTGGTTCAGCACACATACAACGCAATGTGATGGATCATGGGGCTTTTCACTATCTGAGTAAGCCGATTAACTTGGATGAGCTATTCGTTGTTGTAGACCGAGCACTGCGACATGAGGACGATTTGCAAGACTGTAGATACCCTTTTCGCAACAATAGCTAGCAAGATGTGGCTGAGCGTCAAACGCGGCGAACCGCACTTGGTTCTACCGCACGTATCCGCACTGTCCCAAGGATTCTCCGCACGCTCAGTTCAGCCTTTAACCCATTAACAGCGTTTGAAATCGCCGGCAGTAGTGCGACCGAGTCCCGGCACAACCATTGCGTGACGAGCACTAAACAGCCATTTACCTCTGATTTTGCGTTGATTTTATGGATGCTGGGACAGCCCAAAGACTGAGACGGAATTGGCAGGAGAAAGGGAATGGTCCCTGTAAGCATCCCAAGGTTGAACTGGAAGCCGCATCGGAGCACTACCTTACGGGTCGCCACGTGTGTACGACCTGCGGCGCTGTTCTGATCATCACCCACGAAACTGACAAAGATGAGTGAGCGTGACATTGTTGTGCACATCACAGGATCGAGTGAATCACTCTGTTGTCAATACTAATACACCCAGACCGATGCGGGCTGCGGTGGTCATGCTGTGGGTAGTATTTTATGGATGTGCCAATGTGGACACTATATTGCTAACGAGCGATACATTTCCTCCACGATCGCCAGCCACAGTCATTGTATTAGAGCACACACCCTCTGAATCACATATTGATCTGGCGGAGTTGCGCATTGGTGACAGTTGGCTGAGCTTTGGAAGCTTGCAAAAGAAGATCCTGAAGCGTGCAGCTGACCTCGGTGCGGATGCGGTCGTCTTTACATCTCCTCAAACGCAAACGATTCGCCAGGTGGCGTATGAGCCACTATATGACCCGTGGGGCTACAACAGCCCTTACTATGGATCACCGTGGAGATACGGTGGCTATGGAGGATGGGGTCCCCGGGGAGGATTCTCTTCCAGCAGTGTCCCATATGACGAAACCATAAAAATGCTCATGGGAACAGCAATTCGCTATACAAGACAAGCCGGCCTCTCACAACACGTCCGTTGAAGTGATGAAGACAGGACGCAATTATGCCAGTCCTTCGTTATGAGGTTCAGAAATTCGTCAGCGTCTGTGAGGACCTTCAGTCACTGTTGGCCAGGGGGCGATGTCCTTACCGCCGATAAGGAGGGCGTAATAAGACTATCTGCTTCTGATTTGCTGGTAACCGTGGTCCAGAGATCCGAATGCCAACACTTCATATAGCAAGACGAATTCATTGTATGTCCATGGCGGTTGTTGAAGCCCAAATCACGGTTTGGCTGTGAGGGCCTGCATCCTTGCTGCTCGCTGGTCACCATTGTTCTATATTTGCGCCCTGTTTTCTGGATGTGTGTCATTGCGTGTCGAACCGCTGACCCATGAGTCCTATCCACCTCGCGAAAGTATTGAACGAGTACAAGTGCTGGCGGTCGAGCCACTAGCTGCACATATCAAATTGGCATGGATTACTGCGACAAGCGAAAGTGCAGATGAGGATGAAATGCAGGAGAAAATCCTTGCTCGCGCGAAAACCTTGGGAGCGGATGCAGTAGTCATGGGGAAATTCGACGTCTTGGAGTCAATGGGAGCCGGGCCCCTCTATGAATCAACTTTGGGACCTACGGCTGACAGCTTTGGTCCATACTCCGGTGGGTGGGGGTGGTGGCCGTTTTATTATGATCCTTGGAGTTTTGTTCAAGGCTCGGCTGATCAAATCGGCCGAACAGAGTATTTGTCTGGCGTAGCCATCAGGTTTATGAAGGAGTCATAAAGGGTGCCTGCCGTGCGTTCAGGTTAAACGATCGGGTTGTAGATGCGGAGGATGTATGCGCGTTCATAAATTATCCCTCGTGGCCTGCATGTTGACGCTGGGTCTGGTTGGATGTGAGGGTCCAAAGCAGACGATACGTGACCCCAATCCCGGAGAAGATTTGGTCAAGAGTTTATTGAGTAAAGGCATCGCGCAGCTCGACATGAACATCAACGCGTTGTCAAAGCGTATGGATGATGTGCAGAAAGCCTCCGTAAGAACGGATGCGACATTGCAAGAACTGCAGGCGTTGGATCTGTCCGGCTGGCAACTCCACCGGCAGCAATGGGTCCTCCAGAGGGATCATCTCGTCCTGGCGCGCGATCTAATTCAACAGACCTCTACGAGCGGGAGCAAGAAAGGGCAGCTGCTGGATCGGTGGCATCAGCATCGCCAGGACTATGCACAGGCCTTAGAAGAATTGCGCCAGCAACGGCAAGACCTGGAGCGAAAGCATCTAGAAGTGGAGGGTCGTTTGATCGAACATCGGCTTCAATGAATCGCAATCGGTTTCGAGGAGCCGCGTCACATATTGGTGGAGGCCAATCATTATGAAGAAACGTACGCCGAGAATTCATACGGCAGAGTCCACAATCTCCAACGAGCAGCCGATCAACACGTCTGCCAATGGAACTTCGCAACTGATCGCCTTAAAGGCGTATGAGCTCTGGGAACAGGACGGACGAAAGGATGGTCATGCCTTGGAGTACTGGCTAAGAGCAGAAGCCATCACTACAAAGCATGACTAATTGAACGATCATCTATCTCGCTCGCCCCTCATTTGCCGCTCCTAAGGAGACAGTCATACTGACACAACGAGGTAGCGCCCATAACTGCGTGACATATCGCTCAATGCGAATGACACCACATCGCAATTAGGGAGTGACATCATGTTGGGATATTTTTTAGCCGCCCGTTACCATCGGCCTCGAAGGTTTGGCCGATCTTGCTCTCGATCTGCGGTGGACGTGGAGCCGTGCTGGGGCCCGAGTCTGGGAGATGCGGGATGCCGAAGCGTGGGAACGGACCGAAAATCCCTATTTTATTTTGCAAAGCGTTTCGGACGCCCGTCTAGAAGAGGCCGCAGCGAATCCCGAGTTCATCGACGAACTCCAGCGATGCTTGGCGCAACGGCAGCAGTCACTCGAGGACCCCAGCTGCTGGGGAAGTAAAAGGCGGACGCATACGCTCAACGGAGTCGCCTATTTCAGTATGGAATTCGGATTGGGTGAAGCGCTTCCCATCTATTCCGAAGGCTTGGGGATTTGGGCCGGTGACTATCTGAAAGCAGCGAGTGACTTGGGGTGCCTGTGATTGGCATTGGACTCCTTTACCAGCAAGGCTACTTTCGCCAAATCCTGCATCCGGATGGCCGGCAAGTCGGGCCCCGTATAACGATCCGAGGACTCTTCCTGTGATGCCGGTGCAGAACCGTGAAGGGGGCTGGTTGCGAATCCACATAGAAAGGCCAGGCAGATCGATTATCCTGCGGGTCTGGCAGGCCTGCATCGGAAGGATCACACTCTTTCTCCTCGACAGCAACGATCCGATGAATCATCCTGTGGACCGCGGTGCCACCGCGCTGCTCTACCCCGCGGACGTAAGGCCCCGCTTGACGCAGGAGATTATCCTGGGAGTGGGTGGCTGGCGACTTCCGGAAGAACTCGGTCTTGATGTTGAGATCTGCCATTTGAATGAGGGGCATGCCGCGTTTGCAGTGCTCGCACGGGCGCATAGTTTCATGCATGAGACCGGACAGCCTTTTTCCGAGGCGCTTCGAGCGACCAAAGTCGGTAATGTCTTTACGACTCATACGCCTGTCGAAGCGGCGTTCGATCAGTTTCCTGCCGATCTGATCCGCCCCTACGCAATGTTGGTGTCGGAGAAGCTGCAGCTGCCGCCGGAAATTTTCCTCGCGCCGGGTCGAAGAGATTCCAAAAAGCCGTTACAGCTTGGAGCGCAGTATCAGCGGTGGAAAGAGATCGAAAGGGCGCAAATCATATCTTGGGTGCAGCATGAAACTCATTAACAAATTAGTCGCCTTTGTCGTAGTGTTCTCATCGCTCTTCATTCTTCTGCGCATATATTCAGATTATAACCAAGTCATTTTAATGGCAGATCTGGAAGATATCGGAGGGGTGCCGTGGCTATATTCTGCAGTATGTCTTATTTTTAGCATTTTGGCGGGCTTTATTATCCAAACTCAATGGGGACACTGGAGCACGCTCAGCGCTGCCGTAAAAGGAGAGGTGAGTGCACTTCACCAGTTGTGGCTGTGGTCGACTTACTTTCCCAACGAAGTGCAGGCCAAAGCACGTGAGTCGATTCGGCATTACATAGCTACGACCATTGAGCATGAATGGGGAAGCCCCCCTCATGAAGAGAGTGAAACCGCGTCACAGGCACTGGCATCAATCCGGGAAAATGTATCCGAAATGTTTGATCGTCAAGAGTATCTATTGACGGCCTTTTCAATTTTTAGCGATGTACTGCGCCATCGAGAAAATCGCCTCCATTATAGTCAACAATCCATGCCAAAACCTTTGAAGTTTACCGTGTTGTTGGCTGATGGTCTCGTTATTGGTCTCTCCCTCCTTATTGGTGTGAAGCATATGTGGCTCGACTACGTGTTTACGGTGAGTATTGCACTGCTCGCTTTTAGCGTCTTCCTGGTCCTTGATGATCTCGATTCACCGCTCTATCCCGGCTTGTGGCACCTGACGCCGGAAGATTACGAACGCTTACTCGCCAAGTTGAAATGATGACTGAGTTGCCACCTGCTTTGGAGGACTCACATGGGCGTCCTAATCATTGTTCTAGTTGGGCTTTGGACCTTGGTGCCCCCCTCATCCAGCGGTGCTGAAACCCCACAGCGTACTCAAGAAGACACTGCGACGCCGGCTGCCGGCTCCTTACTGACGCTCGAGCGCGCCATTCGCATCGCACTTACTACCCATCCTCTTATCGACCGCGCACAACACGCGAAAGCGGTGGCGCGTGCCATAACCAAACAATCGAAGGGTGAACGATATCCGTGGCTGGAAGCGTCGGTTGCTGGAAGCAGCGGCTCTTTACGAGTTGTGAGTGCCGATGGACGCACCATTCATGACCAAGGGGCGCACGGGTTCGATCTCGGAGGGGCACTGCCAAAACACAATCAGAACATGCTTACGGGTGGCCTGCTGTTAAACCAATTGATCAGTGATTTTGGGTACACCGCCCATCGCATTCTCGCCAATGAAGCGAATGAGGAATTTTCCGACAAGCAGCTCATGACCCATAAAGCGCAAGTCATTTTGAACGTGCAACGGGCGTACTTGACGACGTTGCTGCGACAGCGACAAATGGAGCTTGCGCTATCGACTTTGCGAGCCAGACAGGCGTTCCGAGACCGGGTATCGAGTTTGTATCGAAATCAACTCAAATCAAAAATCGACCTCGACCTTTTGCAAGTGGAGGTAAGCAACGCGGAGTTCGACCTGCTAGGCCGAACTAATGACGTGAAACAAGAATTTGCCGCCCTCAACAATGCGATGGGGCTTAGCATTTCGCAGCCTTATCAGCTCGAACGGATCAGTGCTGTCATCAGGGTGTTGCCAACACTCCAGTCGTTAGTGGTCAAGGGGTTGGAGGTCCGTCCGGAGATCCGTGGCGCGCGGGACAAAGTTCAGACATCTGACGAATACCTCAAAGCCGTAAAGGCCCTGCATTATGGCTCCCTGTCTGGCGTCGGCGTCATCGGTGCGAGCAAATACTTTGACGTCCATGATTCGGGGTTGCAGGACGGTGAGGTCGAGCCGATCTGGGGAGTTGGCGGGACACTGCGGTTCCCGCTCTTTAGTGGTTTCAAAGTGCAAAACCAAATAGCGGAAGCTGCCCATCATAAGGGAGAGGATGAGCAGGACCTCCAGCAAACGATGAACGAGATTGCCGTACAAATTGCCCGCGCGTACCTCACACAAAACTCAAACGGTCAACAGATGCCGGTCGAAGAAGAGCGAGTGGCCGTAGCCCGTGAAGCCCTTTCCCTCGCGCAAGAGCGCTACAAAAACGGCCTCGCTCCGATCGTTGAAGTCGTCCAAAGCACCGCCCTGTTGTTTCAAGCTGAATCCAGGCTGGCCGAGCTTCAGTACATCTATGTGCTAGGAGAGGCCGCCTTGGGATATGCGACAGGTCAAACTTATCAACGATACTAAGCCGGCAACCGGAGGATCATGATGTGGCCGACATTAATCTTTGTGATGGTTTGGTGCCTTGCATTCGGCGGAATCACGGGCGCAGGTGAGGCCCTTCGCAAGCTATCGTTGGATGAAGCTGTCCATACCGGCCTCGAACAGCACCCGATGGTTCGACTTGCTCAACATGAAGTCCTGGCTATTGACGCAGCAACCAAGCAAATCGAATCCGCCTACTACCCGCAGGTGTCTGCGGTGTGGCAAAGCACAGGAGGTAACACGCGGGTACTTGCCAATCTCTCTGTTTCCGGCTCGCTTCCCAAGCCAACAAATTATATGACGACACCGGGCGTTCGCGTTGATTACCTCATCACGGACTTCGGATATACCGCCCATTCGGTATTGGCAAGTCGGGCGCTCGCGGACGCCGCAGGGAAGGATGTGTTGACCGTTAAGGCGCTGGTTGCCCTCAATATTGAACAAGCCTATCTGAATTGTTTGAAGCAGCAGCGCTTCATCAATATCCAGCAGGATCTCTTACGGCAGTGGGAATCAATTTTTGCGCAAGCTCAGGGACTGTATAGAAAGGATCTTCGAGCCAAGTTGGATGTCGAAACAGCGACGGCGCAGATGAATCAGGCTCAATTGGGACTGCTACGGGCGCAGAACGATTTGCAGGTGGCGTTTGCCGCGCTAAATCATGCGATGGGCCGCCCAGCGGTCGAAGGCTATGACTTGAGCCCAGCAGCACTTCAGTCAGGAGTCGACCTGCCGCTGAACAGTTACTATGAAGCGGCATTGAGACAGCGGCCTGAACTTCAGGGAAATGCCGATCGCATTAAAGCAGCTGAAGAAGGGATTAAGGCGGCGAAAGCCTTGCGCTATGGAAATATGACGGCCATGGGCACCGCCGGCTACACGTGGTGGTCCCGAGAGGAACAGCCAAGCGGCAAGGAAGTGAGTAATCCAGGAGCCCAGCTTGGCTTCTGGGGCGCTGGTGGCACCAGTGCCTTTCCGCTGTATACAGGAGGGCGTTTAGAGGGGAAGGTGGATCAAGCGGACGCACGGAAATCGGAAGCTCAGGCGACGGCTCGGCAAATTGCCAACGATGTCATCTTGCAAGTCACCCGAGCCTATATCGCCTCTCAGACTGCGGAGCAGCAGATCCGCGTCGCCGACGAACGCGTCGGGCATGCGCGGGAGGCTCTCGCGCTTGCGAGCGAACGCTACAAATTTTCACTCGGCTCACTGTTAGATGTCATCGCGGCGACCGCGTTCATGACCGCCGCGGAAGTCGGATTAGCCGAAGCACGGTATGAATACCAGGCCAGCCAGGTGGCATTGATGTATGCCAGTGGGGGCAAATTATGAGACTTAACCGGAGATGGATGGGCATGGCGGTCATGTTCGTGTGCACCACGAACGCTTATGCTGAATCTTCGCCTCTCCCAACGCCCCAATCCTTTCTCAGCATAAGCGGGGCTGTGCAGGTTGGGCTTGCCCATCATCCGCTTATCCGACGAGCCGGTGAAAGCGCCGAGGTCGCTGCAGCAGCAGTGGGACAGGTCCAAGCAAGATATTATCCGTGGCTGGATGCCTATGGCATTGGAACAGGTGGCACCATCCGGCCACTGAGTCGTTTCAACATCGCGGGCGCTCAAAACAAGCCCACTTCCTACGTGGAGAGCGCCGGGCTTTTGGCTGACCAGTTGATATACGATTTTGGACAGACGGGCCACCGGGTGAAGGCCGAGCGATACGCTGAAGAGGCCGCTCGAAGTGATATCGCGACGCGCACCGCCGTCGTGATTACGGCGATCAAACAGGCGTACCTCCGCTGTCTGCGCCAGCAGCGGCTAGTGACCCTCACGCAAGACATGGTTCGTGAACGCGGTATCTTAAAAGATCAGATCGCAAGTTTATATAAGAGCCAACTAAAATCGAAGATTGACCTGAACTTAATGGTGGTCGAACTGCGAGCTGTGGAAGCCCAACTCATCCAAGTGAAGAACGATCTGCAGCTGGCCTTCGCGCAGCTTAACGCGTCGATGGGATTGCAAAGTTCTGCCGAGTACACGTTGGATGAACCAGAGCAAGCAATCGCGACGGGAACGCTGGATGAACTCATCGCACGTGCCTTGGATGATCGCCCGGAGCTTGTGAGTCAGGAACACCGCATCAACCAAGCGGATGAACGCGTCCGAGCCGCTCAGGCCCTGAATTACCCCACCATTTCGGCGATGGGAATGTCCGGCGTTATCCACTTTAGCGACGCGCCGACCAACCAGTATGGCGGCTCGCATCCTGGACAAACCAATCTCTGGTGGGGTGCGGCAGCTACCGTTTCGATTCCGATTTTTACAGGATTTCTGCTCGAGAACAGAGCCGCTGAGGCTAAACAGGACCGTTATAAGGCCGAGCGGCGCCAGGACGATATCTCGAATCGCGTCCGCATGGAAGTCGCCGAGGCCTATTTCACTGTCCAAACGGCCAAGCAAGGGATCGGGGTTGCGGAGAACGAGATTCGAGCGGCGAGAAGCGCCTGGGAATTGGCGTCGTCCCGTTATCGGATGGGGCTTTCGTCAGTGGTCGACGTGACCACCTCGGCAACGGCTTTGTTAGCAGCGGAAGTGAACCTCGCCGATGCGCAATATGGAGTCCAAATCGCCGGGGTTGCGCTGGAATTTGCGATTGGAGGGGCCATCCTCTCAGAGCCTATCTCCGCCGGTCAGGGAATTGGTCTGATCGGACGTACTCGGGCTGGAGAATCAGCGCCGGAATATGGGCGGATCTCTGAGTAACCTGGCTCCGGCTGCTTCGGCCGAAACATCCGCCGATTAGGATCGGGATCCACTCGAAGATCCTGATCGCGTAATCCTTCTCGCAGTCGCTGCGAGGATTCCATGCTGCGCGCCGAAGGATCCATCCCAAATGGAACTTCTAGCGGATCTGTTTTCCTTACTTCTTGATTGATATCGGCCGACGGCTCCGCATTTGCTGACAAAGCCAGACCCGCGCCAATCCAAAGACTGACGGCACACACTGTTACAAAACGTGTAGGGCTCAGAGGTCTAGTC
>Ga0310810_10005460_pt1 | contig 14220 bp, 12 predicted proteins | sample NCmetagenome_FD_207641 | JGI IMG/M metagenome (GOLD analysis project Ga0310810, IMG submission 207641) | Soil microbial communities from experimental microcosm in Duke University, North Carolina, United States - NC | ecosystem: Engineered > Artificial ecosystem > Soil microcosm > Unclassified ... | reverse complement strand
GCCTCCGCCAGGTATTCCTCCGCCTCGGCCAGGTGGCCGCGCTCGAACGCCAGCACGCCGAGGAGGTTGAGCGCGCGCATCTTGCCGTCGAGGTCCCCCCGCGCGCCGAACCGCCCCAGCGCCTGCTCCGCCAGGGCGGAGCCGTCGGCGTACTGCCCGAGGCGGGTCGCCGCCGTGGCCGCCAGCAGCCGCGCGTCGGCCGGCAGGTCCGCCGGCATCGCCTCTTCCCGCCGATAGCGGTCGAGCGCGTCGCGGAAGCGGCCTGTGCGGACCAGCTCCCGGAGCTGATGGGTGGCGTCGTCGGCGAAGGGCGCGACCATGGCGACCGGTCAGTAGGCCAGGGCGTATCGGCTGAAGCCCGTGAGCTCGGCTTCGGCCTCCTCGAGATCCTTCACGACGGCGGTGCCCACGCGCACGAAGGGATCGCTCGGCGTTTCCTGGCGCCAGATCGCCATCGTGCTCTCGATGGCGTCGTCCTCGCTGTCCACGCTGCCGTCGTCGTTCAGGTCGCCGCGGGCCTCCTCGTAGCGGATCCTGAGCTCGGCCGGCTCATCGGCGGAGAAGGTGAGACCGCTGGGCTCCATCTCGAACAGCATCTTGGCCGGGTCCACCACCTGGATCGAGATCAGCACCGAATCGCCCTCGGCGATCGGACTGCCGTCCGGCCGGGCCTGGAGCGAGGGCGCGTTCACCCGAAGGCGGAGGTACTCCTCGCCTGGACCGCCCTGGTCGTCCTGGAAGTAGATCCGCGCCTCGGCGTCGCGTCCCTTCACCGCGTAGAAGCTCGCCTCGGCGTTGTAGAGCGGAGGCGCGTCGGGGGACACCTCGACGATGTTGAGCTCGGCCGGCGGCTTGGAGCCGTCATCGTCGTTGGTGCCGCTTGAATCGGAGCAGGCCAGGAGCGCGGCCAGCGGAGCGAGGAGCAGCAGGAACCGGGTACGCATGGGATACATCCTCTCGGGCATCAGTCGACCTGGCCATCGAGCAGCCGCTGGAGTCTCGGCCGGGAAATCCCCAGCCGGCGGGCCGCCTCGCTCTTGTTACCGCCGGTGAGGTCGAGCATCGCCCTCGCCGCGGTTCGCACCACATCGTCCAGCGGTGCCGGGAAGGGCAGCGTCTGCGCCGATCCCGTCGCCGCGGGCACGCCGTCGCCCAGCGTCTCGACCTCGAGCGTGCCCGGCGGAGACAGCACGACGGCGCGCTCCAGCACGTTGCGGAGCTCCCGGATGTTGCCCGGCCAGGGATAGCGCCGGAGCGCTTCGCCGGCCGCAGCTCCGAGCTCCGGCACCGGAAGTCCGTACCCCCGCGCGATCCGCTCCACGAACGCCCGCGCCAGCAGCTCGACGTCACCCGCGCGGTCCCGAAGCGGCGGGAGCACCAGCACCACCACGTTCAGGCGGTAATACAGGTCCTCCCGGAACTCGCCCCGCCGCACCGCCTGCGCCAGGTCCACGTGGGTCGCCGCGAGCACCCGCACGTCCACGGTGCGCCCCTGCTGGCCACCGACCCGCCGAATCGTGCGCGACTCCAGGGCCCGCAGCAGCTTGGGCTGCAACTCCAGCGGGAGGGTGGCGATCTCGTCCAGGAAGAGCGTGCCGCCGTGCGCCATCTCGAAGAGTCCCGGCTTGGCCGCGACGGCCCCGGTGAAGGCACCCCGCTCGTGGCCGAAGAGCTCGCTCTCGAGCAGGTTGACCGGAATCGCCGCGCAGTTCACCTCGACGAACGGCTCCCCGGCTCGAGGGCTCGCGTAGTGGAGGGCCCGCGCCAGCAGCTCCTTCCCGGTCCCGGTCTCGCCGCCGATCAGCACGGTGAGGTCGCGGTGGGCGGCGACCCGCCGGGCCTGGTCGAGCGTCTGCCGGAGCGCGGGACTGTCGCCCAGGATCGCCTGGAATCCGCTGGTCTGCCGCTCGCCTTCGGCAAAGTGCTCCGCTTCGAGTCGTCCCTCGGACCGCCGCGCCTCGCGCTCCAGCCGGCGGCGCAGAAGGTCCAGATCGCCAGGGAGCGCGAAGTAGTCCGCCGCCCCATTCTGCAGCGACGCGGCCGCGATCCGGTGGTCGGCCGAGGCGCCGATCAAGAACCGCGGCTCTCGCGGCTTGCTGTCTACCAGGAGGTCCACCCCGGCGCTCTCTTCTCCACCGGCCAGGATCAGCGTGGCGTCGGCATCGGGCCACGGCTCCCCCACGTGCGGACGCCCATCGATGACCGCGCCGCCCAGCTCGGACACCAGACGTCGCACGGCAGCCTGGAAGCTGTCCGAGATCGTCACCAGACCGACCCGCCACCGGGGGCCGGGCGTCACCCTGCCCGGCCCCGGTCGGGGTCAGATCCCGGCCGCGCCATCGTCGGCGCCGTGGCCGCCGCTGCCGTGGTCGTCGCCGCCCAGGTCATCGTCGCCCTGGTTATCGCCGCCGTTATCGTCGGATCCATCGTGGTTCTCGTCCTCGAAGGCGTTGAAGCCGCGGGCGATGTTGTCAGCCACGAGCTGCCCGTCCACCGACGACGGATCGACCAGCGTGCCGCCCGCGTCGCGGAACCAGGCTCCGAGGTCCGCGAAGAGGGTCAGGTCGGTGGTGCCGCTGCCGTCCACCACCAGCGGCGGGCTCAGGTCCAGCTTGAGCTCGGCCCGGAGGTCGCTCACGAAGGTGAATGGGGCTCCGTTGAAGCTACCCTCCACCTTCACGCTCGCATGGGCGAAGTCGGGGTGCTGGGCGACGAAGGCCGCGTCGGCAGCGGTGTCGTCATCGGGCTCCCGGATCTTGAACTTGACCTCGTCGTACGTCCCGGCGGGGACGCTGGCGGTCACGGTCCGGGCCGCGCCGCCGACCCCCAGCGGCAGGTCGACCAGGAAGGGACCGAGCTCGATCTCGGCGCATTCGCCGTCGGACGAGCTCCCGGTGTCGCAGGCGCTCTGGTGGGTCTCGTTCTCCAGCTCGACTTCACGGAGGACGAGCTGCACCCGGTCGATCTCCAGGGTGTTCCCCCCGGCGTCGGTGTAGGTCTCCGGCGCGCTCAGCGCCGCGGCGCCCGCGGCGGCCGCAGCTGAACGGGTCGCCAGGTTGAGACTCACCTGGGCATCACCGGCCGGCCCACTCGCGGTGTCGCTGCAGGCGGTCAGGAACAGCGCCATGCCGACGGCGGAGGCGGCGGAGCGGGCAAAGGCGGAGTGCATCGTAGTTCTCCTGATGGTCTGGGTCCGAATGGATTCGGGATCGCCGGACCTCAGGGGCAACCCATGTGCCGTCTTGCACTCAAATCTCAATATCTTGTCACACTATAACTTACGATATTGCCTCGAGCCGATCAGGCCGCTCCCCTGAAATGATCCATTATACCCTGGAACGATTCGTTACAACTATAATTGTGCGCTTCGCGGAATCGTCTCTGACCGAGGGAACACTGGTGACGGCGTGTCGATATGCGGGGAGAGCGCTGGCCCTGATGTGGCTGGCGGCGACGGCGGGATGCGCGCGCACCGATCGGCGCTGCGAGGGGTGTGAGACCCTGGTGGTGGCTGCCGTGAGCGAGCCGTCGACGCTGCTTCCCCCGCTGGTGAGCGAGACCGTCGGGCGCGACATCGGCGATCAGGTGTTCGAGCGGCTGGCGGACCTTCGCCCCGGCGCGGCGTCGATCGACAGCACCGCCTACCAACCCGCGCTCGCCGCACGCTGGGAGCGAGTGGATTCCTTGACCTGGCGGTTTCACCTCCGCCCGGGCGCCCGGTGGCACGACGGTCGCCCCGTGACCTCCGGCGACGTGCGCTTCTCCTTCGATGCCTTCAGCGACAGCACCATCGGCGCGCCGGCGCAGTCGGTCCTGGCCGGGCGCGTTGCGATCGTGCCGGAGGATTCGGCCACCTTCCTCGTCCGGTTCACCGAGGCGTCGCCGGAGGAGCTGTACGATGCGACCTATCACGTGCGCATCATCCCTGCCCACGTGTGGGGTACCATCCCGAAGGAGAGCTGGGCCGGCGACACGGCGCTGGCGCGCCTGGTGGGCAGCGGGCCGTACCGGGTGGCGCAGTGGCAGCGGGGGCAGTTCCTCACCCTCGCCGCGGACTCCTCCTTCACGCCTGCCCCGGCGCTCCGGCGAGCGATCTGGCGCTTCACCACCGACCCGGACGCGGCGCTCAACCTGGTCTTGAGCCATGAGGCGGACGTGCTCGAGGCGGCGGCCGGCCCCGAGCGCGAGCGACGCGCCGCGGGGGACTCCACCGTCCGGATCATTCGCTATCCCTCGGCCGCATACGGCTTCCTCGGATTCAACCTGGTGAGTGCCGGGGGACACGCCGCGCCGCACCCCGTGCTGGGCGATCGGGCCACCCGGCGCGGGCTCGCCATGGCGGTCGATCGCGCCACCGCGGCCAAGGCGGTGTTCGGGCCGGCGGCCAAAGCGCCACCGGGCCCGATGTCGCAGCTCCTCTGGCTCTGGAGCGACAGCATCGCGGCCCTGCCGTTCGATAGGCGCGCGGCCGCCCGCGAGCTCGACGCCGCCGGGTGGCGATCGGGCAAGGACGGCGTGCGGGTCCGGAACGGCCGACGGCTCGCGTTCGACATTCTGGTGCCCAGCACGAGCGCCGCGCGACGGCAGCTCGCGACCCTGCTCCAGGAGATGTGGCGCTCTGTTGGCGCGGCCGTGAGGGTGACTTCGGTGGACTTCCCGGTCTTCCAGGAGCGATTGGGTCAGGGTCGGTTCGACGCCTACATCGGCGCCTGGATCGACGAGCCGAGCGCGCGGGGCCTGGGCGATCAGTGGACCCGCCAGGGCTGGGCAGCGCTCAACTACGGGCACTACACCAATCCCGGCTTCGACTCGCTGTTCGCGCGCGCCAGCCGCACGGCGAGCGTCGCCGACGCGGGCCGTGCCTACCGGGCGGCGCTCGAGATGCTGAATGCCGACGCGCCGGCGCTGTTCCTGTTCGCTCCGTCCAACGCCGCCGTGGTGTCGTCCCGGGTGCGGGACCTCGAGATCAATCCGTACAGCTGGGCGAGCGGGCTGCGGAACTGGAGGGTCGAATAAGCTGAGTGCAGCCGTTTGCACCGGGCACTGAGGCAAGGTGCCCGAAAGCGGACGGCTCCCCGCCTTGCACTTGCGTCCACAAATCGTCCAACCTGCTCGATTCTCGAAGTCCTTCAAACTCCGTCTTTTCAATCCTCTCGTACCCGCTGCACGGTTGCTGCTGTATCAAATTCGCACATCTCGAAAATTGGAGGGCACGGGCATTGCTCAGATTCTCCGGTGCAGGTCAGCCCGCGACCTCCGAGCCCTCCCACATGGGGGCTCGGCCGGCGGCCATGGCGGCCGCGGTACCGTCGCACGGCGATCACCCTCACCGGGAGTAGATGATGACGAAGTGGCCCCGCAGGTTTGCCGCCCTCGCCCTCGGCGCCGTGCTCGCGGTGATGGTCGCCTGTTCCGCCGCCGACGACAGCGCGGGCCCGACTCCGCCGTCCGAGCTTCAGGTGGGGGGCGCGCTCCTGTCGCTCGGCGATCTCCACCTGCTCGCCTGCTCGGCCCAGCCCTACGCGGTCAGGACGCAGACCGTGGGCACCGCCGGTGGAACCATCGTGGTCGGCACCCACCGCCTGGTGATTCCGGCCGGCGCGCTGGCAAAGCCGGTGCAGATCAAGGCCGAGCAGTTGACCGGGAAGGTCAACTCGGTGCGGTTCTCGCCTGAGGGCCTGAAGTTCGCCAAGCCGGCGACGCTATCCCTCAGCTACAGCAACTGCTCCCCGCTGCTGCTGCTCAAGCGGGTGGTATACACCAACGAGCTGCTCGGCATCCTGGAGCTGCTGCCGTCGATCGACGACCTCCGCTCGCGCACGGTCTCGGCGCCGATCCGGCACTTCTCGAGGTATGCCGTGGCCTGGTAGGCTTGGCGCACCCGCTTCATCCGTCTCCCGCCGCTCGGCCGGGCCCCGACTCGGGGCCTCGCCGGGCGGCTGAGCTTCTGGCGGAGGCGATCACCGAGGAGCGTGCCGGCCGGGTCACGGAGGCGGCCGAGCGGTACCGCGCGTCGGGCGACCTCGCCGCCGCGGAAGGCGACTCGCGGACGGAGTCGGAGGCCTGCCGTCGCCTCTCGGTCATCCTGCACCACGGCAACGAACGCGAGCGCGCCCGCGACCTCTGCAGCCGCAGCCACGAGCTGGCCCGGACCGCCGGCGACCCGGTGCTCGCGGGTGAGGCGCTCAACGTGCTCGCCGGGTTCGATTTCGAGGCCGGAGCGATGGAGTCCGCCCGGACCCGGTTCCACGAGGCGCTCGCCCTGGCCGGCGACCTGCCCCGGCTTCGGGGCCGGGTGGAGCAGAACCTGGGCATCCTGGCCAACGTCCAGGGGGATCATCCAGGAGCCGTGGCCCACTACCGCCGCTCGCTCGACGCGTTCGAGCGCTCGGGTGACGACCGCGGCCGCGCCATCGTCTACCACAACCTGGGCATGGTCAGCGCCGATCGGGCGCGCTGGCACGACGCCGAGCGCTACTACGCGCTGAGCCGCGCGCTGTCGAAGCAGCTGGGCGACCAGCACCTCGAGGGACTCTGCCTCCTCAACCATGCCGAGGTGCTGGTGGCCCGGCAGCGCTACGAGGAGGGCCGGGCAGGAGCCGAGCAGGCGTTGGAGATCTTCAACCGCCTCGGCGCCCGGCTCGACAAGGCCGATGCCTACAAGGTGCTCGGCGTGGTCTACCGGGAGACGGGGCGTCCGGTGCTGGCGGAGTCGCGACTCCGCTCCGCGATCGAGCAGGCGGTCTCGACCGGCTCCGTACTCAGTGAGGCGGAATCGTCGCGCGAGCTCGCCCGGCTGCTTCAGGCCCTGGGGCGGAACCAGGAGGCGCTGCAGCTCCTCGGGGCCGCCCACCGGCTGTTCGGCCGGCTCGACGCGCGGGTGGACCTGGTCGACGTCGCGGGCAAGGTGGCGCAGCTGGAGGAGACCTACGCCGCCGTGGTGCGGGAGTGGGGGCAGTCCATCGAGTCGTCCGACAGCTACACGTTTGGCCACTGCGAGCGGGTGGCCGGGTACGGGGTCGCCCTGGCAAAGGCCATGGGGCTCGACGCGACGGGACAGACCACGGTGCGGATGGGCGCCTACCTGCACGACCTCGGCAAGATCCGGGTGCCCCACGAGATCCTCAACAAGCCGGGCTCGCTCACGCCGGAAGAGTTCGAGATCATCAAGCGGCACCCGGTCTGGGGCCTCGAGCTGCTGGCGACGGTGCACTTCCCTTGGGACATCAAGCCGATCATCCACTGGCACCACGAGCGATCCGACGGGACGGGCTACCCCGACCGGCTACGGGGGGAGGAGATCCCCCTCAGCGCCCAGATCATCTGCATCGTGGACGTGTACGACGCGCTCACCACGACCCGGAGCTATCGCGGTGCGCTGTCCTCGGCGGAGGCGCTCCAGCGGATGGAGGAGTCCCGGCCCTGGTGGCGGCCGGATGTGTATCGGGCGTTTCAGGAGGCGGTGTTGTGAGGGGTCGAGGGTCGACCCTCGACCCCCTGAGCCCGCCACCACACCTGGCCGGCCTCGGGCAGGAGATAGATCGGATCGTAGTACTCGTAGGTCCGTGACAAGGCGTCCGCAGCATCTTCCTCGATCGACGTGCGGTAGTTCTTCGTCCAGTAGGAGATCCCCCGCTCCCGATCGTATTCGGTGACCTGGTGGACCCAGCGCTTGCCGACGAAGGGCACGTCGCAGACCAGCCGCGGCGTCGCGAATCCCGGCAGGTATCCCATGATGTCGTGCTGGAGCCGCTGCGCTTCGAACACGCCGAGCCGCCAGTGCTCGGCGTTGGGAATCATGTCGCACATGTAGAAGTAGTAGGGCATGATCTTGGCGTGGTCGAGCATCATGAAGCAGAGCTCGACCAGATCGGCGGCGGTGGCGTTCACCCCGCGCAACAGCACCCCCTGATTGCGGACGTCGCGGAAGCCGATCTCCAGCAGCCGGTGCACCGCCCGGCCCACCAGGGGAGTGATCTGCTCCGCATGGTTGGCATGGCAGTGGAGCGCGAGATCGACCCCGCGCTCGAACGCCTTCTTCGCCAGCCGCTCCATGCCGCGCAGGACCTCGTCCTGGAGAAAGTGCTGCGGGAGACCGATCAAGCCCTTGGACGCGAGCCGGATGTCCCGGATGTTGGGGATATCCAGCAGGGCGTCGACGAACGGCTCCAGCTGGGTGATGTGGAGGTTGGCGATGTCGCCGCCCGAGACGACCACGTCGCGCACCGTCGGGGTCCGCCGGAGGTGGTCGAGGATCTGCGCGTGCCGGTTCTTCTGCGGCACGGTGAACTTGAGCTTGTCCACCTGGGGCACGTCATTGCCGACCAGGTCCATCCGGGTGCAGTGCCCGCAGTACTGCGGGCAGGTGGACAGGAGCTCGGCGAGCACCTTCGTGGGGTAGCGGTGGGTCAGTCCCTCCACCACCCACATGTCGGCCTCGTGCAGGCTGTCGCGGGAGGAGCGGGGGTGACTGGGCCAGTCGGTCCGGCGATCCGCCAGCGCGGGTGCCATGTACCGGCGCACCGGATCCCGCCACAGGTCGGACACGTCCATGGTATTGATCATCTGCGGCGGGATGAGCATCGACATCGTCGCCCGGCGCTCCTGATCCTGACAGATACTCTCGGCCAGATCGTCGGGCAGCAGCTTTCCCAGGGCCGCCTTCAACTCTCCCAGGTTCTTTATGGTATGGCGGCGCTGCCAGACGGCACTCTCCCAATCGGCAGCGGATACTCCGCGGAAACCGGGCAGCCGATTCCAGTCCGGCTCGGCGTATTCCCGGCTGAGGGGGTAGCGGAGCGGTTGCTCGGTGTCCGCGGCCAACTGTTGATCGCTGGGTGTCATCCGAGGTGGTCCCGGAGATGCTGGTGGCTACGACGGGCTACGCCGTCGCGAGCGTCTTGACGTAGACCAGCTGATCGTCGCCGGGGGCGTAGAAGTCTGGAATGACCGCGGCCCGGTGGTACCCGCGGGCCTCGTAGAAGGCCCGGGTCGGGCGGTAGTCGGCTCGTCCGGCTGTCTCCACGATGATCAGTCGGGCGAGACCGCGCAACCGGTCCTCCATGGCCCGGATCAGCGCGGTGCCGATCCCGGCCCCTTGAGTGGCCGGGTCCACGGCCATCCAGTAGAGATCGAAGGTGCCCAGAGTGCACGGGGTGGGACCCCAGCAGATCCAGCCGACCAGCCGGCCGTCGAGCTCCGCGCCAAGGGCGAGATAATCGAGGGATCCGGCGACGGCGCCGTCGAAGACCTCGAGGGCCACCGGTACCTCGTCGGCGCGGAAGACGCCGACGGCCCGGGTGAGGGCCTCGATCCGGCCGCGGTCGGCCGGGGTGAGTTGTCGGAGGACCGGTGAGGTGAGGGTGCCTCCCCCGCTCACGCGGCGGAGACCCCGCTGACCAGGGCGGCGGCGGCGCTCGAGCTCTGGGAGCGCATCAGCGTCTCGTCGACCACCTGCATGACCAGATCGTCGTAGTCCCAGCCGAAGGCCCGGCCCATCCGGGCGAGCCCGGCGTTGCTGGAGAGGTCGGGGCAGGGATTGACCTCGAGGACGTAAGGCTGCCCCTCTTCGTTGAGCCGGAGATCGACCCGCCCGTAACCCTCGCCGCCGGAGACGTACAGCCAGGCGTCGCGAGCCACCTGGCCGATCCGCTTGGCCAGCTCGGCATCGACCTCGGCCGGGCACACCGGCAGGGTACCTTCGTCCTCCGGGCTCCCGGGGAGCCACTTGGCGGCGTAGCCCACGATCGGCCAGGTGCCCTCGGGCATCCCGTCGAACCGGATCTCGGCGATGGGCAGCATCCGCTTGCCCACGAACCCGACGTTGAACTCCCGCCCCGCCACGTACTCCTGGACCAGCACCTCCTCGAACTGCTCCAGCATGAGGGCGACCCGCTTCTTGAGGGCGCGCTTGGAAGTGCAGACGGCGCCGTTGTCGATCCCGACGCTGGCGTCTTCGGCGGCCGGCTTCACGATGGCCGGCAGAGGAAATTCGGTGGGCACCTTGTTGCCCTGGGCCAGGACGAAGGCCGGGACCGGCAGGCCGGCGGCCGCGAGCAGCGTGTTGGCGACGTGCTTCCGGTGGGCGATGGTGGTGGCCCAGTGCCGGCACCCGGTGAAGGGGACGCCGGTCAGCTCCAGGGTGCCGACGACGTAGTCCTCGAACCGGGCGTGGCCGTTGATCCCCTCGCAGAGGTTGAAGACCAAGTCGGCGCGGCGGACCCGGGAGATCCAGCGGAAGTCGCCGAGGCGGACGGGGAGGAGCTCGACCTCGTGGCCCCGGCGGCGGAGCACGTCCCGGACCTCGTGGACGTTGCCCACCACCGCGGCGACGTCCTGCGGGCTCCAGTCGTCGCTGCCGGCGTCGTACAGGATCGCGACTCGCATCAGGCTACCTCCGCCAGGAGTGAACGGCCGCTGATCCGTCGCCACGCGATATCGGCGACGGTGCGGATGAGGTCGTCGTAGCTCATCCCGGCCGCGCGGGCGGCCTTGGGAAAGCAGGAGTTGTCCCGCGGGTCGGGCAGAATGCCCGGCAGCGGGTTCAGCTCGACGACCATCGGGCGATCGGCGGCATCACACCGGATATCGATGCGGCACCAGTCGCGACATTCCAGGGCGTGGTAGGCGCCCAGTGCGGCGGCGCGAACCTGCATGGCCAGCTCCTCGGGGATCCGGGCCGGGCACTCGAAGATGTGGAGCGGGTGACTCGGCGAGTCCCACAGCCACTTGGCCTCGTAGCCGTAGATCGGCGGCGCTCCCTTGGGCAGCGTTTCAAAGTCCATGCCCACGATGGGCAGACAGCGGGCATCCGGACCGTTGCCGAGCACCGCGACGGTGAACTCGGGACCGGACAGGTAGGTCTCGATCAGGACCGGCTCGGCGTAGGTCGCGAGCAGCTTGGAGACCTGGCGGACCAGCTGGCTCCGGTTGCGGCAGACGCTCCGGGCGGTCACGCCCTTGCCCGAGCCCTCGAAGGCCGGCTTCACGAAGAGCGGGAACGGCAGGTCCACCTTGCGGGCGTCGGCCGGACTGTGGGCCAGCACGAACGGGGCGGTGGGCACGCCGTGGTAGCTCAGGATCTGCTTGGCCCGCCGCTTGTCGAGCGCGAGGCCGAGGGTGAGCGGGTCCGAAGCGTGGCAGGGCACGCCGAGGAACTCGCAGATCGCCGGGACGTGTCCCTCGCGGTTGGGACCCCAGAGGCCCTCCGCGATGTTGAACACGAAGTCGGGCCGGAGCAGCGCGAGGCGAGCGGGGAAGCTCTCGTCGGCCTCGAGGCGGTAGACCTGCCCGACCGTGGAGAGCGCGGCCTCGACGGCGTCGATGGTGGCGGGCTCGTCCCACTCGGCGTAGAGATCCGGCTGCGGCAGATCGTCACGCAGCGCGCGCATGCTGGATTCGTCGGACGAAGAGGGGGAGGTGGGATCCGCCCCGGCTGGGTTAGCCGGCGCCTCGGGCTTGAGATTGAAGGCGAGTCCTATCCGAACTGCCAAAGGCACCCTCTACAAAAAAGGCCGTCCGCGAGAGACGAGCCAGGACGAGTTGGGTACGTCGACGAAACTAAAGTAAGGAAAAGGTTTCGGACGCACAATAGTTTTTGGGGGAAAGGGGAGGAACAAAGGTGAAGCTGATCGACCGACTTCGGTGGGCCCGCGCGATGATCCTGGCGCGTCACCTTCTCCTCTCCCCTTTCCTCCTTCGTCTCGGGCTACACCTTGTGGAACCCGACTCGCCCCGCCTCGCTGCCGTCGCCCGCGGAATAGATCTCGAAGTCGGCGAAGAGCGCCGGGGCCTCCCGCTGCAGCAGCCGGAGGCAAGCGACCGCCATCCGGCGGATCTCCAGCTCGGCGCCTTCCCCGAGGCGAAGCTCCAGCATCGTCCGCCAGGCGCGGACGTTCGCGCTGGCGACGATCTTCACCTCGGTCGCGTTCGGTAGCACGCTTCGTGCCGCTTCGCGCGCCATCTTCCGCCGGTGGACCCGATCCTCCACCCAGCCGTAGCGCTCCATCAGCCGCTCCACCGCCGTCACGTAGGCCGCCTGGGCCGCCTCCACCTGCGCCGTCCACGCCGCCTCCAGGGCGGCGTCGCCCTGGATCGCGGGGGGCATGACGAAGGCCGCGTGGGACTCGTCCACGTAGCGCTGCGAGAGCTGGGAGTAGCCCCAGCCGGCCCGATGCCGCACCAGCTCGTGGCTGCAGGAGCGGGAGATCCCCTCGATCAGCACCACGTAGGTGCTGTGCTCGAAGACCGACCCGTGCCCCTGTCTGAGGATGTTCTGGAGGTACTCCGCGGTGCTCCGCCCCGCCGGGTTGTGCTGGCTCATGTAGCAGAGCCGGCCGGCGAACTCCGCCAGCCGCTCCCCGTCGGTGGAGTCGCCTTTCCACTGCACCGGCAGATGCGTCGGCTCGAGGAACTGAGGACGGGCCAGGAGAGTGACGCGGGGCTCGCGGAAGATGTCCATGGTCCTGGATCGCTGGGGTGGAGGAGCGGTGACCGGCGCTCAGCGCGCGTCGGCCAGCTCGAGCCGGGAGCGGGCGTACCCGCCGCCGCGCTCGATCTCGCGAAGGGCCCGGGCAATGTCGTCGGGCAGCGCCGCGGCGTCGGCGCCGACCTTGAGCCGGCTGATGGCCGGCTCGCCGGCGGGAAGGATAACGCCGGGCGCGAGGATTCCGAGGGGGTCGAAGAACTGCTTGAGCCGGCGGAAGAGGGCCACCACCTCCTCGCCGTAGATCCGCCCGAGCAGTCCCGCGCGTAGCCGCCCGTCGCCGTGCTCGCCCGCGGCGGTGCCGCCCAGGCGGACCAGCGCCGAGGTCACTTCTTCGAGCAGGTCGGCGACGGCCGCCTCCCATCCCGGCCGGCCGATCTCCGGCAGCAGGTTCACATGCACATGCCCGTCGCCGGCGTGGCCGAAGACCACCGCGGCGATGCCGCGAGATGCGGCAGCCTGCCGCACCGCGCGAATGTAGTCCCCGGTTCGCTCCACCGGGACGCAGCCATCCTCCACCACCTGGAGCGATCGCCGGTGTTCCGGGAGTCGGGCCAGGATCGGACTCGCGGCGTGACGCAGCGCCCAGAGCCGAGCCGCCGAGGTCGGGCTCAGCGCCGTCTCCACCGACGCGGCGATCGGCCGCACCGCCTCGGCCGCGGCGTCAACCGCCCGGGCCAGGTCGCCGGCATTCGAGCGCTCCAGCTCCACCAGCAGAATGGCCTCGGCCCGCGCGAGTCCTTCGCCTTCCACGGTCCGGCTCACCAGCTCGAGGAAGGTGCGGTCGAGGAGCTCGATTGCGGACGGCTCCGCGCCGTGCAGCGCGGCGACCGCCTTCACCAGGTCGTCGAGCGAGCGCAGCTCGACCCGGAGCGCGGCCCGGTGGGCAGGGATCGGGTCCAGCGCCCATTCCACTTCGACGACCAGACCCAGCGTGCCTTCGGCGCCGACGATCAGGTCGAGCAGGTCGCCGCTCGCGAGCCAGGCGTCGAGGGCATAGCCCGAGGAGTTCTTGCGGGTGCGAGGGAAGCGGGCGGCGATCAGCGGCGCCGCCTCGCGAAGTGCGGGGGCCAGCTCCGCCTCGAATCGGCGTGCGGTCGAGCCGTCGCCGCTTCCGCCGCCCCGGCGGAGGACGAGGACCTCGCCGCCCGGCGTTACCAGCTCGACCGCGCGCACCCAGCGGCGCACGCTGCCGTAGCGCACCGAGCGGGCGCCGGCGGCGTTGGTCGACACCAGGCCGCCCATCGTGGCCCACCTGCCGCTGGAGGGATCCGGCGGCACCCGGAGCTCGTGCGGGTCGGCGGCCGCGTTGAGCTCCGCCAGGGTGATGTTGGCGCTCGTGCGGGCGATCCGCTCGGCAGGGAGGATCTCGAGCCGCCGCTCCAACCCGGTGAGGTCCACCACGACGCCCTCGCCGACATTCCCCCCGCCCATCGCACTGCCGGCTCCGCGAGGAACCAGCGGTGCGCGATGGGCCGAGGCCCAGCGGACGAGCGAGACCACGTCCTGCCGGTCGGCGGGAACGCAGATGGCTTCCGGCAGGATCCGGTAGATGCCGGCGCCTTCGGCGTAGGCGGCGCGGGCGCGGAGATCGGTGCGGTAGACGCCCCGAATCGGCGGGGGAGGCAGCATCGGGAAAAGCTTACTATCTTGGGGCCTATGTCGGACACCCCGCGCGCCCAGCTCATCCACATCGACGTGGATCGCCGGCTGGGGCACGAATGGGACGAGTGGGA
>Ga0310810_10005458_pt1 | contig 14220 bp, 13 predicted proteins | sample NCmetagenome_FD_207641 | JGI IMG/M metagenome (GOLD analysis project Ga0310810, IMG submission 207641) | Soil microbial communities from experimental microcosm in Duke University, North Carolina, United States - NC | ecosystem: Engineered > Artificial ecosystem > Soil microcosm > Unclassified ... | reverse complement strand
TCGATCAGCACAATGAGCGGCAGCGAGGAAAAGGATCCGTCGCGCCTGGTGATGTAGGTAGTGTCGACTTCACGTTTGCGTCCTTCGGTCCGAAAGACCACCGTCCCCTTGGGGAAGAATTCCGAGGCGACCTCCACCGCCGCGGTCACGATCCCCCCTGGATTGCCCCGCAAGTCGAGGATGGCCCGCCGCATGTGCTGGCCCTGGAGGTGGTTCAACGCGTCGTGCACCTCCTTGCCCGCTTCGGGACCGAACTCTTCGAGCCGGACGAATCCCGTGATCGAGTCGAGCATGCGCACGACAGATACCGAGTGGGCGACGAGGAAGTCGCGTTTGACGGAGATGTCGAGGGTATCGGGCTCGAGCCTCGAGCCACGCTCGAATCGCAGATGCACCTTCGATCCCTTTTCACCGGCGAGCCGCAGCTCGATCGTCGACACGGACAGCCCGGCGACCGAGGTGTCATTCACGCTGACGAGGCGGTCTCCGGGTTGCACCCCGGACCTTGCCGCGGGGCTCCTAGACGCGATCGCCAGGACCGTGACGGCGCTGTCGACCTGTTCCAGCGTGATGCCCGTGACGGCAAGCGTGCCGCGCTCGATGAGGTCGAGGCGCTCGGCGTCGAGGCGCGACAGGAAGCGACTGTGCGGATCGAGGGCCCGCAGCATGCCATCGATCGCGGCGTGGACGAGCTGGCTGTATCCCACCGAATCGACGTAGTTCAGCCGAACGTGATTGAGCACCCCCGAGAACGTCTGCAGCTCCTCGTAGGCGGAGCGCTGCTGCGCCGGCAGGCGGCCTGGGACGATCGCGAGGAGCAGCGTGACGCGGACTGTGCCGCGCCGCCACTCAGTGCAGCGTTGCCAGGCGCTGTTTGGCATCGGCCACCTGTTGAGTGTATCGGCTGGGGGCGAGGGAGATGAATTCGGAGAATGCGGTGTGGGCGTCCGTATTCTTGTTCTCATGTTGTTCGACGATGCCGAGCAGATAATGGGGGCGCGGATCGCGTGGGTTCGCGGCGATCGCGTCGCGGAGAGCCTTTTCCGCCTCGGGCATCTGGCCGGCGCGCGCAAGCGTTTTCCCGAGATCGTACAGCAACGTTCCATCGTCGGGGTTGGCGTTCACCGCCGCCTGCCGCTCATTCACCGCCTGCGACAGCATTTGATGGTCTTCATAAATGTTGGCCAGGCGCACATGGGCTTCATATAGCCCGATGTCGTTCTCCAACGCCTGGCGGTACAGATCGATGGCCTCGTTGTACTTGCCGGCGCGTTGCTCCATGACCGCGAGGATATACCGGAATTCGTTCGTGCGGAGCGGAACATGGAGGGTCGAATCCTTCTTGTTCGTTTCGGCGTCCAGGTACCGGTCGAGGAGCATCTGGAAGTCCTGGACGGCATCCTCGTGCTTGCTGACCTGCGCACACGACAAGCCGTGCCAATACAACAGCGTATTCCACAACCGCTTCTCGTGACTCACGCCGTTGATCTCGTAATAGACGCGCTGGAATCTGTTGTACGCGTCCTCGTATTTCCCGAGGAAGTACTGATCGAGCCCATCGTTGTAATCGGCCAGCCACTCCCCGAACACCTCCTTCATGATGTCCAGGTATTCCGTCGAGCGTGGAAACACGAGGTCGCCGAGGCGGACCTCGACGAGCGGATCGATCATCACGGCGCGGCGGTACTCGCGATCCGACTCCTCGAGCGCGGCCTTCCAGGCGTCGGGGACGCGGTTTTCGTTCTCTTCGTCGGCGAGGGACGATCGGCGGGCGTAGGGCAAGTATGCCAAGGCCATGTGGGGCGCCGGGAATTCGGGATCGACGCGAATGGCACGATGCAGGGCCGAGTCCACGTCGTCCCAGCGTTTGGCGTTCCAGTACGCCAGGGCGACGTTGTAGTGCGCCGCGGCATCGTTGGAGTCCACGTGCGCCGCCTTCTCGAGATTTGCGAGACTCGCCGAGAGCTTGATGCGTTGGGCCGCAATCGCCGGCGCGGCGAGAGTGAAGACAAGTGTCCAGATGACGGCGAATCGTCTCATGATCGGCTCCGATGGAGAAATGCGCCGGCGCCCCCTCAGGGCAGTCCGGCGAGCTTCTGTTTGGCGTCGTTGATCTCGCCGCTCATGCGGCTCGGCGCGATGCTCAGAAAGCGCGTGAACGCCGTTTTGGCGTCGCCGCTTTGACCCAACTGCAACTCGACGATACCCAGCTCATAGGGAATCCGCGGGTTCCGCGGGTTGGCAGCCTGTGCGCGACGGAGCGCGTCCTGGGCGTCGGCGGTGTGGCCCGCATCTCGCAGAATCGCCGCCAGATCGAGCAGCGTCGTCGGGTCGTCGGGGTTCGCGGTCTCGGCCCGTTGTGCTTCTTCGATGGCCGCGTCCCACATCTTGTGGCTCGCGTACAACCGGGCGAGCCGGACGTGGGCCATGTACAGGCCGATGTTGGTCGCGAGCGCGGCCTGATAGAACGTGATCGCGTCGGCCGTGCGCTCCGCGCGCTCATGGAGGAGGCCGAGGAGATACTGGTAGTCCTCGGTCCCCAGCGTGATCTGAATTAGGCTATCGCTCGCCTCGTGTTTCAGCGCACGGTTTAAAAGCAACTGGATATCGGCGATCGCATGCCGGTATGCGTTGACGTGCGCGGCGGCGAGTCCGCGCCACCAGAGCAGGCCGCTCGGAATGGAGTCGGTTGGCTGGCCCTTGTATCGCCGCTCCGCGTACAGATCGAGCGCGCTGTAGGATAGCAGGTAGCGCCAGCCGAACGCGCCGAGCCCCAGCTCCAGCAGATAGTCGGTCGTCTCCTGGCCGTAATCCCGGATCTCGAGGACGTCTTCCTTAGGTGGCGGCGTCCCGCGCACGCGGAAGTCGACCAGGGGATCGAGCAGAAAGGCGCGGTGCTCGAATCGATCCGATTCCTCCACTGCCTGCCGCCATTCCTGCGGCACCCGGTCGCGCCGCACTTCCTTCCAGAGCTTGGAGCGTCGTTCGTACGGCAGCGAAGCGAGCAGCAGCCACGCCTGGGCATCGCGTGGATCGACGGCAACGGCCTGGCGCGCGACCCGCTCGGCGTCGTCGTATCGTTTCGCGAGATCGTAGGCGACCGCCAGTTGGAAGAGTGCGTCGGGGTCGAGCGAGTCACGCTGCGCCGCCGCCTCGAGCGTCGCGAGCGACGGCGGGCTGGAGGGATTACTTGCCTGGCACCGAATCGGTGGAGCGGCGAGGAGCGCGATGGCCCCCAGGACCACGGGCTTCATCATTGTGGGGCCGGCAAGTGCTCCCGCCGTGCTTTTGCGTCCGCGATCATCTCGGCGTAGCGACTGGGAGCGAGCTCCAGGAATCGGTCGTAGGCCTCGCGCGCCTCCTGGAATTTCCCGAGCCGGGCGGCGGCGATCCCCAGCATATAGGAGGCGCGCGATTCTCGCGGGTTCAGGAGGACCACGCGACTCAACGTGTCCGCCGCTTCGGCGGTTTGTCCAGCTTCGAGCAGTGTCGTCCCGAGATCGTAGAGCAGCGTCGGGTCTCCGGACACGACCGCCAGAGCATTGCGGCGTTCCTGTACCGCTTCGGGCCAGCGTTGCTGGGCTTCGTAGATATTGGCGAGCTGGGTATGGGCGAGGTCGAGGCTCATGTCCTCTTCAACGAGCTGGCGATAGAGACGTTCGGCTTCCTGGAAATGGCTTGCATGCTGGTTCAGGAACGCGATGACGTAGCGAACATTCCTGCTGGCATAGTCGCCCAACACTGTCGAGTCCCGCATCGCCTGATCCAGCAACCGCTCCATGTCGTTGATCGCGGAGTCGAATTGTTGAAGTTCGACCTCGGAGCGGGCGTGAAACCATAGCGCAAAGGGCGGGGGCGGCTTGTGCCGCTGATCGGACTTGACGATTACGGTATCGAAAAGTGCCGCAGCCTCCTCGAAGCGGTTGCGTCGGTATTCCCTCATACCATGTCCCAGCGTCCCGGCCCATTCGTATGGCATGTAGAGACCGTTCGCCGTGAAAAACCCATTCAGCGGATCGAGCAGAAAGGCGCGACGAAACAACAGTGCCATGGTGTCTTGCGTTCCAGGAAGCCGGAACCGTAAGGTCGTTCCGTTCGACTGGAGCGTCATCATGGTCGCCCAGGGCAGCTGTGCCATTTCGATGCTACCGAGCAATACATACGCGGGGCTGAACTCGCGATCGATCAGGATCGCCGTTTCAAGCGAATGGCGGGCAGAGTCGACCTGTTTTGCCTCAAGAAATGCCTGGGCCAGCGCGAAATGGGCAACAGGGTCATTCGAGTCGGCCCGCGCTCGGGCTGCCAGCTTGGCTAGCGACGGGGCGTGCTGCGCGTCGAGTCCCGTTCCGAATAGGACGATCAGAAATGCGAGCTGCGCAGCGCGAGCGTTCATGACGGCTCCAGACTTCAAGATGGCAATCCGTCGATCGGATGGCCAATTTTCCCCATATGGACGCTGCTGCCACGAAGGCGATTCTCGAGCACTTCCCCTATGGGCTCTACGTCGTCACCGTCGCGCACGACGGCGACGAGCACGGCATGACCGCCAACTGGATCACTCAGGCATCATTCGAGCCACCGATGCTCGTTGTCGCCATCGAGAATAGGTCAAGGACGATCGGCCTCATCCGTGACGCTCGTCACTTCGCGGTCAGTCTTTTGACTACAAAACAACGAGAGTTGGCGGGAAAGCTGGGGCGATCCTCGGACCAGGCGCCCCAGAAGCTCAAGGGCGTCAAGACGAAACCGGCGCCGGCGGCGCACACGCCCGTGCTGAGCGAGGCGGTCGGGTGGGTCGAATGTCGCGCCGTCGCGTCACTCCCGGCCGGCGATCACACGCTCGTGCTGGGCGAGATCCTGGAAGCAGGAGTGGAGAACGGCGACGCGACGCCGCTGACACTGCAGGAGGCGGGGTTCAAGTATGGCTGACGTCTGACGTCAGCGGTCTGACATCAGCGTTTTCGGTAAACGACCTTCCCGCCGACGATCGTGACCGACACCCGAGCGGTCGCCAGCGATTCGGGGGCCATCTTGAACAGGTCGTGGTCCAGCACTACGACATCCGCGTCCAATCCGGGCGCGAGCGTTCCCCACTGGTGCTCGGCGAACACCCCCCAGGCGTTGCCCGCGGTGTAGGCCTTCAGCGCTTCGGCGAGGGTGATCTTCTGCTCCGGCACCCAGCCACCGGGGTTCTTGTTGTCGAGGGTGCGGCGCGTCACGGCCGCGTACACGCCCCAGAGTGGATCGATCGTCGCGACGGTCCAGTCGGAGCCGAAGGCGAGAGGCGCGCCCGTGTCGAGCAGGTTGCGGAAGGCGTACGTCGTCTTGATGCGCTCGGGTCCGATCCGCTGCTGAACCCAGCGACCGTCGTCGATCGCGTGATACGGCTGCATCGACGGCACGATGCGCCCCTGGCCGAACCTGGCGATGTCCTCGCGCCGCAGGTGCTGCGCGTGCTCGACGCGGAAGCGCCGGTCGCGCGTCCCGTGCACGCGCGCGACGCTGTCGTAGATGGCGAGCAGGATCGCATTGGCCCGGTCGCCGATCGCGTGCACGGCGATCTGCAGGCCCGCCGAATCGGCATTGCCGATCCAGGTTCGCATGTCCTGCTCGGAGTTCTGCAGCAGCCCGTGGTAGCCGGCCGAATCGTTGTAGGCGTCGAAGAAGTAGGCAGTGCGCGCCCCCGCCGATCCGTCCATGAACCCCTTCAGTCCGCCAATGCGCACCCACTCGTCCCCGGCGCCGCTCGCGTGGATCGTGTCGGCAACCGCCCGCCATTGATCGATGGGGAGATAGAGGTAGACGCGCAGCGTCATGCGGCCGGCCCGTTCGAGGCGCCGGTAGCTTGCGAGCCCCGCCCACGACGCCGACATGTTTGCGGTGGCGGTGACGCCCAGCGACGCCGCGTAGGCGAGGGCGCGGGCGACCGCCGAGTCGGTCTCGGCGGGCGTCGGTTCTGGGACGGCTTTGTAGATCAGGTCGAGCGCCTGGTCCTTGAAGATCCCCGTCGGCTCGCCGGTACGCGCGTCGCGCAGGATCTCCCCGCCCGAAGGCGTGGGCGTGTCCTTGGTGACGCCCGCGGTCTTGAGCGCCGCCGTATTGGCGAGCGCCTCGTGCCCGTCGAGTCGGTTGATGAAGACCGGGTTGTTCGGGGTGACCGAGTCGATCCACTCGCGGCGCGGCAGCATCTGACCAGGCCACAGGGTGTGGTCCCAATCGCCGCCGAGGATCCACTGCCCCGGAGCGCGCGTCTTCGCGAACGCGGCGACCCGCCGGATGAACTCCTGCGGCGTGGCGGCGTCCCGCAGATCGAGCGAGGCGAGCTGGAACCCGCCGTCCACGAAATGCGTGTGCCCATCGGCGAATCCCGGCATCACGAGCCCGCCGTGCGCGTCGATCACCTGGGTCGCCGAGCCGATGTATTTGCGAATCGCCGCCGAATCGTCGAGCGCGATGATCTTCCCGCCCCGGATCGCCACCGCCCCCGCTCGTGCGTCGCCCGACGACAGACCGGTCCACACCATTCCATCGGTGATGACGGTGTCGGCCGAGCTGCCTCCCCCGCACGCGGCGAGCAGCAGCAGACCGGTGGCGACAAACGAGCGAGTCATGCGAGTCTCCTGATCAGCGCAGCTTGGTGACGCGGCGGATGGTGTCGAGTGCGGCGATCGGGTCGACGCCGGGGGGTTCGGCGCGGGGCGGCGCGCTCAACGCGTCGCGGATATCGAGCAACACTTCGAGCAGCAGCTGCTCACGCTGGAACGCCGCGTCGAGATCGAACATGCGGCGCTCGTCGCCCGCGGTCTTGGCGCGGTCGTACGCCTCCCGGTACACGGTCTCGAGATTGGCGAGGATGCGATCGCGCGGGCGTCCCGGCATGGCGGAAGAATATACGCCTACTCTGCGTCCGCCTGCCGCAGCACCAACCCGCTCGGAACCTTGGGAATGAAGTACGTCGACTTGGGAGGCATGACGTCGCCCGCGTCTGCAACCGCCAGCACTTGATCCACCCTCGTCGGATTGAGCAGTACCGTCGCGAGCGCCTTGCCGAGATGGGCCACTTCGAGCGCCGCGGTCGCGTTGGGGGTGTAGGTCAGCGTCGGTGTGGATCTTCCCGCGGCGAGAATCTCCTGCACGACGAGACGCTCGACGACAGCGACGTCGAGCGAGCGCACGGCCGGCGTGCGCCCCAGCTCGACCAGGGACGCGAGCGGCGCGTCGTGCCGCAGCAGCAGGAGGTAATCGCGGCGGCCCTCGGTCGCGACGACGCAGGCGGTGCGATCGCCCCCCGCCGCCGCGAGCAGCCGCACCGGGTCGTCGCCCGCGGGAATCGGCTGGACGTCGAAGTAGGTCCGCCATCCCGGCACGAGGCCGTGGACGTCGCGGTCGGCCGCATAGATCACCCGGTGCGTCGGGAGCACAACGAGCCCAGGGTCGCGGGTCGATACGACGAAGGCGAGGAGGCGCCGCGCGGCGGGATTCTCACCGGCATAGGCCACGGCCGTTTCGAAGCGATGGTGGCCGTCGGCGATGTAGAGCGGCGGGGCGGCGGCCCCGGTCAGCCGGTCGGCGTCGGCTCCGGACACCGCCCACAGCCGGATCGTGACGCTCTCCAGCTCGGCGGTCGCGTCGGGCGCCCGCGGTCCCTGGACCACCGCGCGCAACCCGGAGGCGAGGGCGCCGTCGGCGTCGGGGGCGAGGAGGAAGATCGATTCGAGATTGGTGTGTGTGGCGCGCAGCAGCTCGAGGCGATCGACTTTGGGGCCGCGATGCGTCTTTTCGTGCGGCCGGATGCGGCGCGTTTCGTAGGGCTCGGTGGCGGCGGCGGCGAACATGCCGACCCGCGTGTGCCGCTCGCCGGCCGGGGTCTGAAACTCCTGCGCCACGACGTACACCGAGGGTCCGGCGTCGCGCACGAACACACCCGCGGCGCGCCACGCGTCGAGCTGGGCAGCGGCGGCGCGGTAGCGGTTCACGTCTCCCGCGGCTTCCGGGAGGATGAGGTGGACGATATTGTGCGGGTCGGCGGCGGCGTAACGGCGGCGTTGCTCGGTCGAGATCACGTCATAGGGGGGCGCGATGAGGCGCGAGAGCGCGGCCACATCGGCGTAGCGCTCCCCTACGAACGGCGTGACGAGCAGCGAGTCGACACCCATCCTTGCGACGGAGACTCCCCGTGGCGTTTCGCGAAGCTCAGGCGACGGTCGACGAGTGGATCCGACAATATAAGGAAGGCTACTTCCCTCCGCTCACGATCCTCGCCCGGCTCACGGAGGAGGTGGGTGAATTGGCCCGCGAGCTGAACCACCGTTTCGGCGAGAAGCAGAAGAAGCCGGGCGAGCCCGACGGGGACCTTGCGCTCGAGCTCGGCGACATCCTGTTCGTGGTGATCTGTCTCGCCAACGCCCAGGGGATCGATCTGGATCGGGCGTTCGAGTCGGTGATGACGAAGATCAGGACTCGCGACGCGGATCGGTGGACCAGGAAGGAACGTTGATCTCCTCAAAAATGCGCTCGTAGGACAGCAGCCGGTCCGGATCGACGATTCCCGCGGCGGCCGCCGCGCGCACGGCGCACCCGGGCTCGGCCTTGTGGCGGCAGTCGTCGAAGCGGCACTGATCGAGCAGGGGACGGAATTCCGGAAAGCACGCGCCCAGCTCGTCGGGGGCGATCCCCCACGCGCCCACCTCGCGCATCCCCGGCGTGTCCACCACGTAGCCGCCGACCGCCAGCGGCACCAGCTCGGCCGCGCGCGTCGTGTGCATCCCAGTGCGCCACTTCTCGCTGATCGCGCCGATGCGCAGCTTCAACCCCGGCTCGAGCGCGTTCAGGAGGCTCGATTTTCCGACACCGGACGCCCCGGTGAAGACCGTCTCGCGCCCACGCAACAGATCGCGCAGCGCGGGGAGTCCTTCAGGAATCTTCAGCGACGTCGCGAGCACCTGATAGCCGGCCGGGCCGAAGCGACGACTGAACCGCTCGACCACGTCGCGATCGAGCTCGATCTTGTTGACGACGATCGCCGCCGGAAGGCCGTTGGCCTCCGCGATCACGAGCATGCGATCGAGCATCCGGGGGTTCGCCTCCGGGTCGCGGGCCGACGCAACGACAACGACCTGGTCCACGTTGGCCGCGATCGGCTGGGCGCGACGCACGCCGCGCCCGCCACTCGGCCGGCGGCGGGCCAGGACGCTCCGCCGTGTATGCACCCGCTCGACCGTCGCCGGACCCTCGCGGTGCAGCGCGAGCTCCACGATGTCGCCTGCCACCACCCGGTCGTCGTCGGCCTGTTTGATCTTGCCGCGCAGCACCGCCGTCACCTCGCCGTCCACCGTATGCACGCGGTAGGTGCCACCGGTCCGGGTCAACACGACGCCGGTCGTCATGCGCCGCGCCGCGCCACGCAGCGGTCGAGGTGCGCCTTCACTTCAGCGAGGGTGAGCGCGAGCACGGGCACCAGGGCTGCATCCGGCGTCGAGCCGAACGACAGGTAATCGGTCTCGAGGTGGCCGACCGCCTTCTCCCCGGCCTCGGACCAGCGCACGAACAGCAGCGCCGCGCCGAAGCGCCCGGCGGCATCGGGATCATCGTCGACGAGGGTGGACACGGTGTACGCCGCGCCATCGGTGCCGCCGAACGCCGGGGGGCGCTGGTGGATCCGCAGATAGCCGCCCAGCGTCCCGTCGTCTTCGCTCAGCGACGCCGTAGCGACTCCCGGACGACGTTGCCGAGGATGAATCCGATATTCGCGGGGCGCTCCGCGAGGCGCCGCATCAGGTAAGGATACCAATGACTGCCGAACGGGACGTACACACGCATCCCGTAGCCCGCGGCGCGCAGTTCGTTTTGCAGGTCGCGCCGCACGCCATAGAGCATCTGATATTCGTAGCGAGACGGGTCGATACGCCGCCCTTTGGCGAACGCGCGGGCGTGCGTGATGATCCGCTCGTCGTGCGTGGCGATCCCCGGATAGTTGCCGTGCTCGAGCAGTCGCTCGAGGCACGACACGTAGCTCGCATCCACGTCGCGCTTGTCCGGAAACGCGATATCCGCCGGCTCCTTGTACGCCCCCTTGCACAACCGCACCCGCGCGCCGAGCGCGATCATCGCCTCGACGTCGGCGGCGGTGCGCCGCAGGTAGGACTGCAGCACGACGCCCGCGGTATTGCCGAATTCGGGGTGGACGGTGCGGGTGAAGAAATCCAGTGTGCGCTGCGTGTACGCGGAACCTTCCATGTCGATCCGCACGAACGAGCCGTACTGGCGGGCGCGGGTCAGGATGGCGCGCATGTTCTCGAGACAGAGCGACTCGCCGATATCGAGCCCCATCTGCGTCAACTTGACCGAGACATTCGCCTCCGCGCCGGCCGAATGAATCCGGTCGAGCAGCTGGAGGTAGACGTCCCGCGCGGCGCGCGCCTCCTCGGCCCGACTGACGGACTCCCCCAGGAGATCGAGGCTGGTGGAGATGTGCGCCGCATTGAGATCGCGCAGCACGGCCATCGCGGTGTCGATCGTCTCGCCCGCGACGAAGCGCGACGCGAGCCGCCCGGCGAGGCGGTTGTTGCGGACGAAACGGAAGACGCGGGGCTGCTCCGACAGCCAGAGCAAGCTGGCGCGCAGCATCAGGGATAGAACCGCGCGCGGGCCCGCGCCTGTTCGACGATCGCTTCGCTCGGCGTGAAGCGCGGCCCGAGGCGCTCGGCGAGCCGCTGCAGCTCGGCGAACACTCGATCGGCCCCGAGGTCGTCGAGGTAGCGCAGCGGGCCGCCGCGGAACGGCGGGAACCCGAATCCATAGATGGCCCCGATGTCACCGTCGCGGGGCGAGCGGACCACCCCTTCCGCCACGGCGCGGGCCGCCTCGTTCAGCATCGCGAAGGTCAGCCGCTGCACGATTTCCGCGGTCGGAATGCCGCCGTTGGGCTGTACGCCGAGCAATGGGTAAATCGCGCGATCGACGCCACCCTTCTTGCCGCCCGAGTATGTGTAGAAGCCCTTCCCCGCTTTGCGCCCCAGCCGGCCGTCCTTGACGAGCGCCGCCAGGGCGGGCGGCGGCGTCATGCGCTCGCCGAACGCCGCCTGCAGCACCTCACAGGCGTGTTGCGCGACGTCGATCCCGACTTCGTCGAGCAGGGTGATCGGTCCGACGGGGAATCCGAACTGCGCCATCGCCGCGTCGATATCCTCGGGACGCACGCCCGACAACAGGAGATGGGCCGCCTCAATCATATAAGGGCTGAGGATGCGATTCACCCAGAACCCCGGCGCGTCCTTCACGACGATCACCGTCTTGCCGAGTCGTCGCCCGAAACCGACGGCCGTGCTCACCGTCTGCGGCGCCGTGGCGGCGGTCGGGATCACTTCGAGCAGCGGCATGCGCGCGACGGGCGAGAAGAAATGCATCCCGATTACCTGCTCCGGCCGCCGCGACGCCTCGGCGATCCGGCCGATCGGAATGGTCGACGTGTTGGAAGCGAACACCGCGCCGGCGGGGAGGACGGCCTCACACTCGCGCAGCACCTGCTGCTTGACATTGAGCTCCTCGAACACCGCTTCGATCACGAGCTCCGCGCCGCTGAATCCCGTGTATTGGTCGCTGCCCGACAGAAAGGCGACGAGACGCGCATGCTCGAACTTCGTGATGCGGCGCCGGGTGAGCCGGTCGTTCACGAGGTCGCGCGCCGCGAGGAGCCCTTTGGCGACGCGCCCCAGGTCGGCGTCCTTGAGGCGGACGTCGATGCCCGCCTGCACGACCGTCGTTCCGGCGATCCCCGCTCCCATGAACCCCGACCCGACGACGGCGAGCCGATGCACCTCGCCGGGCGGCGGGGCGCCGGGAACGCCGCGGTCCTTCTTCAGCTCGCGTGTGGCGAAGAAGATCTGCACCAGCTTGCGCGACACGTCGCTCAGGGTGAGCTGGCCGAACAGCTGCGCCTCGCGCCGCAGCCCTTCGCGCATCCCGTGGCTCAGGCCATGGCGCACCGCCTCGAGCGCCGCGAGCGGCGCGGGATAGTTGCCCTTGGTCTGCGCGAGCACCTGCTTCCGGGCCAGATAGAACACCAGGAGCCGGCCGAGTGGGTTGCCGTCGAGCAGCAGCCCGAGGAGCCCGCTTCTACGGCTCCGGCGGAAGGGGCCCCGTGCCAGCCTACGGGCAGCGGCGATCGCGACCTCCTGCAGGATCGACGGCGGCACGAGCTCGTCGACGATCCCCAAGCGAAACGCTTTCGCCGCACGCTCGCTCTTGCCGGCGAGAATGATGTCGAGCGCGGCCCGCGCCCCGATGAGCCGGGGCAGCCGCTGACACCCACCGGCGGCCGGCAGGATACCGAGCTGGACCTCGGGAAGGCCGAGCTGCGTCTTGGGGTGGTCGGTGGCGACGCGATAGCGGCAGGCGAGCGCGAACTCCAGCCCGCCCCCGAGGCAGGCCCCGTGGATCCCGGCGACGATCGGTAGAGTGAACGTCGCGACGCGATCGAGCAGCGCCTGCCCGTCGCGCGCCAGCTGCTCGGCGTCGGCGGCGCTCTTCAGCTGGACGAACTCTTCGATGTCGGCGCCGGCGATGAAGTTGTCGGGCTTCCCCGAGAAGAATGCGACCGCCTTCACGCTGGCGTCGCGCTCGAGCGCCGCCAGCATCTCGTACATCTCTTCTTTGACCCTGCGCGAGATGACGTTGACGGGCGCACCCGGCGTGTCCAGCGTGACGACGGCGACGCCGTCCTTCACTTCCCACGTGAAGATCGCCATCAGCGCCGCTCCAGCACGACCGCCGAGGCCATTCCGCCCTGTGCGCACACGGAGATCAGCCCGTACTGCACGCCGCGCCGCTTCATCTCGTTCGCGAGTGTCGTCACGAGCCGTCCGCCGGTGGCACCGAACGGGTGTCCGATCGCGATCGAGCTCCCCATGACGTTGATGACGTCCTCGTTGATCTCCCACCCCTTCGCGGCGAAGCCCTGAAGGTTCGACAGGACCTGTGAGGCGAACGCCTCGTGCATCTCGATCAACCCGAGGTCCTTCCACTGGATGCCCGCGCGTTCGAGCGCTTTGGGAACGGCCCAGACCGGACCCTGCAGCAGCTGCCAACCCGGGTCCACCGCGGCCACCGCGTAGGAGCGGAGAAAGGCGAGCGGCTCATAGCCCAGCGCCCGGGCAACTTCCTCCGCCATCAGCAGCACCGCCGACGCGCCGTCGGTGAGCGGCGACGAGTTGGCGGCGGTGACCGAGCCGTAGCGCCGGTCAAACACGGGCCGCAGCTTCGCCATCTGCTCGAGCGACGTGTCGGTCCGGATGCCGTTATCGGCCGTCACGACGGCACGGCCGGCGCGCTCGGGGAGCCAGGGCGCGATCTCGGCCGTCAGCCGGCCGTCGGCGGTCGCGCTGGCGGCGAGCTGATGGCTGCGCAGCGCCCACCGGTCCTGTGCCTCGCGCGTGATGTGGTTCTCCTTCGCCATCTTCTCCGCCGACTGGCCCATCGACTCGCCGGTGGACGGCTCGGCGATCGCGGGAGACACCGGGATGAAGTCGCGCGGTCGAATGCGGCTGAACGTGGCCAGCCGAGCGCCGAGCGACCGCGCTTTGTTGGCGGCGACGAGGATGTCGGCGAGGCGGCGCGACACGAGGATCGGGACGTCGGACAGCGATTCCACGCCGCCCGCCAGAATGACGTCGGCGTGCCCGAAGGCGATCTGATCGTGCGCGGCGGTGACCGACTGGGTGGACGAGGCGCACGCGCGGTTCACCGTGTACGCCGGGATCTCCCTGGGGAACTGCGGCAGCAGGCTGACTTCGCGGGCCACGTTGGGGACGAGCGGTGAGGCCACGACCTGCCCGAAGATGACCTCGCTGACGGCGCGGGGGTTGAGGTTGGTGCGCTCGATCAGCTCGCGCGCCGCGTGGCGCGCCAAGTCCACGGCGCGGACGTCCTTCAGGTCCGTGCCCGCCTTGCAGAACGGCGTCCGGCACCCCGCGACGATCGCGACGCGCCGGCCGATGGGGTTCGTCATGCTGCTCGTGCCTCCCGTGTTCCCGCGCGGGAAACCTACAACTTCCGGGCGCGGCTGGGGAATCGGCGACGCGGTGTCGACACGTTCAGATTACATTTTCGGCCCACCCCTCGTGGTGGCGGTCCCGAGCGACCGTGACCGGGAACACGCACCGACGGGTCGTCCGCGGTCGCGGTTCGGCTCCCGCAACGCTGTCCCGGAGGGGAGTTGGCGGG
>Ga0310810_10005457_pt1 | contig 14223 bp, 18 predicted proteins | sample NCmetagenome_FD_207641 | JGI IMG/M metagenome (GOLD analysis project Ga0310810, IMG submission 207641) | Soil microbial communities from experimental microcosm in Duke University, North Carolina, United States - NC | ecosystem: Engineered > Artificial ecosystem > Soil microcosm > Unclassified ... | reverse complement strand
TCAGCTGGGGGGCCGTCCTCCCCCGACACGAGGATGTTCGATCCGGCGGCCGCCCGGGAAGGCCAGCCAGGACAGGAACTGCGGAGCACTCGGCTACGGCTCGGCTACTTCCTGCTCGCCGGGGAGCGGGGCCGGCGGGGATCTGCACGACGAGCCCTAACCTCCACTCGGGCTCAGGCGGATCTGGTGCAACTCGGCGCTCGTAGAAGGGCACGGCCGGGTGCATCAACCACCGCCCGCCTTGGCGCCGGGAGATGGTGCCCATGGGAGTCATCACCAGGTTCTATGCCGTAACCTGCCGTATCTCGGGCCGATTCCACGTGACCTGCGCCGTCGGCCGCGCCAGGCTTGAGCCATGAGCCCAGAAGCCTCCGAGAAGGGCCGCTGAGCCATGCGTGTCGTGCGCGGTCCGCTGCAGATGCCTCGACGGTTCAAACACCACATGGGTTCCCTGCACGGGGCCGCACTCCGCGCGCACTACACGCAGCTAGCGGAGACCTACGGACCCTTCACCAGCCCGCTCGTACGTGAGGCGGCGGCCGACTGCGCGCAGGCGCACGTCCTCAAGCTGGCCGCCTCGATGGCGTGGGAGGAGGCGCAGGTGGCGCGCGAGACCGGGCGCGGCCGTCGCCCGCGGCGCTCGCAGGTGATCACCCTGAGCAAGCGGGTGAACCTGGCCGCCTCCTCGTACCAACAGGCTTTTGATCGCTTCCAAGCCCTGCTGACTCACCGCCAGCCGGATCTGGCGCAGCAGACGCTGCTGGCTCAGCAGCAGGAGGGCGCATGACGCGCCTCACCACGCTGCATCACGACCTCCTCGCGTGGGCCGATCACTACCGGGTGGACCTCTTCCCCTGGCAGCGCACCGCGTTCGGCCAGGCGACCGAGCGCGCGGGCACCCACTTCCGCTACCGCGTGGCGGGCGTCTCGGTGCCCCGGGGCAACGGGAAGTCCTGGGGCGCGGCCGCGGTGGGCTCCTGGCGCTTCCAGCACGGGCCGCAGCCCCAGCTGGTGCTCTCCTGCGCGCTGGACTACGAAGGCGCCCGGGTGATCCTCGACCACGCGCGAACCATCCTGCAGTCTCATCCCGATCTGGCGCGCGGCGTGGAGTTCCTGGCCAACGAGATCCGCATGAAGAGCACGGGCTCGCGCTGGCTGATCCGCTCCCGCGAGCACACGTCGTCCCGCGGGCTGCACCCCAATCTCGTGCTCTACGATGAGGTGGGCTGGGCCAAGGACGACGAATTGTTCGCCTCGCTCCTGGCCGCCCAGGCCTCCGCGCGCGATCCCCTCATGCTGGTCGTGAGCACCGTGGGGCGTCGTCGGAGCGGGCCGCTCTGGCGCATCAAGGAATTGGCGGAGACCGCGGCCTGATGCGCACGCCCGTGAAGGTCGCGGAGCCCACCAAGCCTAAGCGCACGCCCGTACGGCTGACCCAGGAGTCGGTCTACTGGTTCTACGCCTCGGAGAACGCGAGCCCGCTGGTCACGCCGGAGTTCCTGGCCATCCAGCAGCGCCTGCTGTTGCCCGGGCAATTCGCGCGGGAGCACCAGAACGCCTGGGTAGATGCCGCGGACTCCCTCTTCAGCGCGGCCGACGTGGACTTCGCCATGAGCCAGGGTTGGACGGAGCCCGCCTACGGCGACTCCCAGCTGGCCGCCGCGTTCGTCTATTTCATCGACCTGGGCGCGATCAATGACCCCTCCGTCATCGCGTGCGGGCACCTGAACGCGGTGGACCACGCGGTGATCGACAAGCTGATCACCTTTCAAGGGTCCAGGGAGCAGCCGGTGCAGCTGGCCCACGTGGAAGCGACCTTGCTGGACTGCTGCCGCGCCTTCCCCCCGTGTCTGATCCGCATCGAGTCCTGGCAGGGACTGGGCTCGGTGCAGCGCCTGCTGGCGCTCGGCCTGCCGGTCGAGCTCTACACACCGACCATCAAGACGGCCACCGAGGAGTGGCCCATCCTGGTGCACCGGTTCACGGACCGGACCATCCTGCTGCCCCGGCACGCGCGGCTGCGGGAGGAGTTGCTCAACTTGCAGTACGAAGTGACGGCCATCGGCATCCGGGTCACGGACAAGGGCAAGATTCACCAGGACCACGCGGTGGCCGTGCGCGGCGTCGTCGCGGCGCTGCAGCCCTTCGTGCTGGGCGAGCAGGTGGACCTCAGCCACCTGGAGCAGCTGTCGCCGGAGGAAGAAGCCTTCCACCGTCAGGTCGCCGTCTTCTGGGGCACGCCCGGGATCGAGACGCACCCCGACTACGTGCCCGCAGATGATGTCAGCGGATACGAGGGTCGAGATATGCACTGGTCTCGCGTTGCCGCCGACGGCGCGCGGAGACCGCTCTGGTGATCCCTCACCCGTGGTCGCCGACTACCGGCGTGCCCCGGCCCCCGGTGAGGAACCACAACAAGGACAAGGAGCCATGGCATGAGTGAAAGACACGACCGTCCGTCTGGTGAAGATGTTGACCGAGCAACAATCCACCTCCGCCGTGAAGGACAACGTCCGTCCCGCGCCCTCGTCCGCGCAGGACCCCGACGAGCTTCTGCGCCAGCTCCGCGCGCACTATGCAGCACACCCGCTACCCCATGTTCCGCCACCGCCCGCGCGCAAGTACGCCACCTTACCCGGAGGCGACGGCGTCACGCTGACGGAAGCGCAAGCCGCGGCCGCCCGGCGACAGCTACTGTACGGCGACCGGAGGCCGAGCCTTCCGGCCGGGGCTCACGCGCGGCTCATCGCCGCGTTCACGAGATAGCCATGGCGAGTAAGACCGCGAACCTGGCGAGCGAGCTATCCAGCCCGGATATTCCGCAACGCTCCCCTTCATCGAGTTTGCCCCGGCCACCCGTCACCAACGTCATGGTGGTGGCGCAGCAGCTCGCCCAAGCCCTCGGTCCCGCCCGGGCCCTGATCAACCGGATACCCGAAGATCCCGAGGCTGCCATCCAAGACCTGCGACGCTGGTTTGCCCGCCAGCACCCGGCTGAGCGCGATCGCCTCCTCTGGCAGGGTTTTCTCGAAGCGGGGAAGACCTATGGGCACCTCCAGGGCGCGATCCAGGTCGCCCGGGAGGCCCTCACCGTCGAACGGCGCGCGCTCGTCCAAGCCGACGTAGAACGCAGTGCCCTCGCAGCCCATCCTCTTCCACATACGGTGGAAGAAGATGCGACAAACGCGCCCTTCGAAGCGCGGCGGCGCTACCAGTCCCTCGGGATCGAGCACGACGCCAGACAGGCCGCCATCGCCGAACTCGAGCGGCTGCTTCCGGCGCCTGAACAGGCCCTCAGTCTGTTGGCCGAAGTTACCGTTCGCCTGCTGGAAGCCGCCGTCACCATTGACCGGGAAACGTTCGTGCGACGCGTTCGTGAGAGCGACGAACTAGAACATCTGCGCTCTCGGTTTGAACGGCTGAGGACCATGGCACACACCCACGCCGCAGAGATTGACGAATGGAGCCGGCGGATTGGTCGTCCAGTCCGCGTCCCCAGGGTCGCATTCCCCTGGCCTCCGGCAGCCCTCTGGGATGCCTTGCTCTCCGCAGCTGTAGAACTCCCCCAGCTCGTGTGGGATGACGGGTCCCCGGCCGCCTAGCGCATAGCCAAGCCGTCGTCCTCGATCCGCTTCCACGAAGAGTGTCCTGAAGGTGCATCGTTCTGGTCGGGATGCTTGACCCCTCTCTACTGCCGGACTACTCTCGCGCTACCTGTCTGACCTGTCCCGGCTCGCTCGGAGGCTCCGGCATGACATGTCCCCGGTGCCAGGCTGCGAACGACGCGGGCGCACGTTTCTGCGAGGACTGTGGCGCGCGGCTTGAGGCGGCCTGCCCGAGTTGTGGCACCCCCGTCACCTCGGGCAAGAAGTTCTGCCGTTCCTGTGGAGTTGCGCTCACGTCTGAGCCCAGCCGCTTCACCTCCCCCGAGTCCTATACCCCCAGGCATCTCGCCGAGAAGATCCTCACGTCAAAGGCCGCCCTGGAAGGCGAACGCAAGCAAGTGACCATCCTGTTCGCCGACCTGAAGGGCTCGATGGAACTGCTCGCTGACCGCGACCCCGAGGAGGCCCGGAACATCTTGGATCCGGTCATCGAACGGATGATGGAGGCCGTCCACCGATACGAGGGGACCGTCAACCAGGTCATGGGCGACGGCATCATGGCACTCTTCGGGGCGCCGCTCGCCCATGAAGATCATGCGGTGCGCGCGTGTTACGCGGCGCTGCGGATGCAGGAATCCGTCAAGGCATATGCGGAGGACGTCCGGCGCACCGTCGGTATCCCACCGGCGATCCGCGTCGGGCTCAACTCAGGCGAGGTCGTGACTCGCTCTGTAGGAAGCGACCTCCGCATGGACTACACGGCGGTTGGCCAGACCACTCATCTGGCCGCGCGGATGGAGCAGGCAGCCCTGCCGGGTACAATCGTGATCACGGCGGACACGCTGAGGCTCGCCGAGGGCTACATCGAGGCAAGACCGCTTGGTCCGCTGACCGTCAAGGGCCTCACGGCGCCCCTCGAGGCGTACGAGCTCACCGGGGCCGGGCCAGGTCGAACCCGCCTGCAGGCTGCGGCCGCTCGCGGCTTCACCCGCTTCGTCGGGCGGGCTTCGGAGCTCGAGCAGCTTCACATGGCGCTCGAGCGATCGCGACGAGGCCACGGACAGGTCGTTGCGATCGTGGGGGAACCGGGTGTCGGGAAGTCGCGTCTCTTCCACGAGTTCGCGCATTCTCACCGACTTCACGGCTGGCTCGTTCTGGCGTCCGAGTCCGTCTCCTACGGTAAGGCCACCGCCTCCCTGCCGGTCGTCGAGCTGCTCAAGGCATACTTCGAGATCGAATCGGAGCACGACCCCCGAAAGATCCGCGAGAAGGTCACGGGCAAGCTGCTCTCGTTGGATCGGCAGCTCGAATCCTCGCTTCCGGCCCTCCTGGCACTGTTCGACGTGCTGGTGGAGGACACGGCGTGGCAGGGCCTCGACCCGGGAGAGCGGCAGCGGCAGATGCTGAACGGGGTCAAGGGCCTGCTCCTTCGGGAGAGCCACGTGCAGCCACTCTTGGTGATCTTCGAGGATCTCCACTGGACCGACGCCGAGACCCAGACCTTCCTCGACAGCCTGGTGGAGGGTTTGCCGGCCGCTCGGATCCTGCTGCTCGTCAACTATCGACCTCAATACGAGCACGGCTGGATGACAAAGACCTACTACACCCAGCTTCGTATCGATCCGCTGCCCGCCGAGGCTGCGGCCGAATTCCTCGACACACTAGTCGGCGCCGATCCCGGGCTGGAGCCGCTGAAACAATTCCTGGTCGAACGGACCGATGGGAACCCCTTCTTCCTGGAGGAAACTGTACGGATGCTGATCGAGACGAAGGCGCTCCTCCGCGAGGGTGGTGCCTATCGACTGGCCAGAGCCCTTGACGGCATCCAGGTGCCCGCCACGGTCCAGGCGATGATCGGCGCACGCATCGATCGCCTCCCCGCCGAGACCAAGCGGCTCCTGCAGTGCGCGGCGGTCATCGGACACGACGTTCCGTTCGCGCTTCTGCAGGCCGTCGCCGAGGAGGCGGCGGAGCCGCTCCGTCGTGAACTCGCCGACCTCCAGGCCAGCGAGTTCCTGTATGAGACGCGCCTGTTCCCCGAGCCGGAGTACCGCTTCAAACATGCCCTGACGCTCGAGGTCACCTATCTGAACATGCTACGGGAGCAGCGCCGGGCGTTGCACGAGCGGGCGCTCGGCACGCTGGAGGCGAGTGACGCCCATGGGGGTGGTGTGCCCATCGAGCTCCTGGCCCATCACGCGGTCCGGGCTGAGGTATGGGACCGAGCTGGCCGCTACCTGTGTCGATCCGGGGGAAAGGCATACGCGCAGGGCCGATACCACGCCAGCGCCGATTTCTACGGCAGGGCGCTTGACGCCCTCGATCGTCTCGGCGCGGCCGCCGATCTTACCCTGAAGCTCGATGCCTACCTCGAGCTCTGGTCTGCCCGGATCCCCTTCGGTCAGTGGGATGGCCTGCACGAGCTGGGGGAAAAGGCCGCAGCGCTGGCCCGGGCCCTCGACGATGGACGGCGGCTTGCCCAGGTGCAGGTGCGCCAGGCGCAAGCCATTTCCTTTAACGGCGTGATCCCCGGGACGCTCGAATCGGCCGTCGAACAGGCACGCGAAGCGTTCGAGCACGCCGACCCTCGAGATCTGAGAACGAGGAGCTACGCACAGTTCATCGTGGGCCACGCGTGCCGGGACCTCGGACGCATCGCCGAGGCGGTTCAAGAGTTTGGCGTGGGGATCCGGCTGTTGGAGGAGGCGAACCTGCAGGGAGCGGAGCCCGGCCTCGTGCTGCCCATCTCCGTGAGCCTCCGCGCCTGGGGTTCGGAAGCCTATGCAACCTCGGGGCACTTCGAGCAGGCGATGGTCTTGGCACGAGACGCACTGCGGGTCGCGAAGCAGATCCAGCACCCGGCGAGCCTGGTCGTCGCCCAGGACTACCTTGGGTACGCTCATCTTCTCCACGGTGATCTTCGCGCCGCTGTGCCGCTCCTCGAGCGCGCGCTGGCGCTCGCGACCGAGCAGGATCTGATTCACGCCACCGCCCGCACATCTTCTCGTCTCGCTTACGTCTGGGCCCTGCTCGGTGAGGGCCGGCGGGGCCTGGACATCCTTTCTCGGGCCCTCGACCGATACAGGCCGAGACTCACGCCGCCGGTGCTGGCCTACGGAACGACGACGGCGAGCGCCTTCCTCGCCGCCGGGGCATACGAGGACGCGCGCCCTGAAATCCAGCAGGGGCTCGCGGCCGCGGTCGAGCGACACGCCGATGGTCATGTGGCGCCGCTGCTGCGGCTCGCCGCCGAGCTTCTGATGCACGATGCCGACTTCGCTCAAGCCCGCACGCGCCTCGAGGAAGCCATCCCCACCGCGGCGGCGCACGAGATGCGTCCCGAGGTCGCCCACTGCTATCTCGCGCTTGGCGGGCTCTGCCGTCGCATGGACAGAGGTCAGCAGGCGCAGGAGAACCTCATGATTGCGACGGCGATGTACCGCGAGTTGGGCATGACGTACTGGCTGGAGCAGGCGGAGGGGAAGACACGGGAGCTGGTATGAGAATCGTCGCGCTCCTTGCCATCCTCGGTCTCGCCGCCATGGACCTCCTCGCCATCCTCGCGGGCTCGGCACTCTCCACCGCGTCAACGAGTGATGGCGGCCCCCTCAGCCGCCGCGGCACCTACGAGGGTGGGCGGTACACGATCGAGATCCCGGCTGTCTGGAACGGGGGGCTCGTCCTCTACGCCCACGGGTTCCGCGGCACCACGGTCTCGCCGCTGGCCTTACATCTCCTCGACCATGGGTATGCTCTTGCTACCTCGAGCTATCGTGATGAGGGCTACAGGGTTGACTGGTTCGTGGATGATATGCGCGCGCTGCTTGAGCTGTTCATCCGAGAGGTGCGTCGGCCGCGATGGACGATCATTCACGGCCAATCCATGGGTGGCCATGTGGCAATCGCGTCCCTCGAACTCCACCCTGGCCTGTATCAAGGCGCGCTCATCGAGTGCGGTGTCATCGATGGAGTCGGGCTCGCCGACTTCTACATGGCCGCGCGCGCCGCCGCCGAGTACCTAAGCGGTATCAACCTCTTCGAAGCGCCGGATCGCGAGACGTTCGTGCGTCGGGTGAACCAGCAATGGCTGCCCCTCATGGGGACTCCGCCCGCGTACACGGAGCGAGGCCGGCGCTTTGACAGTGTTCTCAAGTATCTGATGGGCGGCGACCTGCCGCTGCGGCTGCAGGGCATGCCACCGTACTACATCCGCTATGTCGCGCCCGATGCGGGCCCGGACACCCGGGAGCTCTTGCGCGCCGCGAGCACCGTGCACGTGCGGTACCGGATCGATCCAGGCCTCGGTGTGGATGAGAACGAGCTCAACGCCAAGATTCGTCGCATCGTTCCGCTCGCGGACGCGCGGTCACGCAGATTGAACCCGGCCTTCGGCGAGCTGACGGGTCGCATTACCGTGCCCGTCCTCGCCATCCATGAGACCGGCGATGGGCGCGTGCCATGGAGCCTCCAGCAGGCGTACCGGCGGCGGACACTGGCCGCCGGTACGGGCCATCTGCTCGTGCAGCGTGCGGTACGATGGCCGGGCCACTGCGCGTTCGACGGCGAGGTGCGCGAACAAGCCTTCGATGACCTCATCGCGTGGATCGAGCGAGGGGTTAAGCCGGACGGCGACGATGTGCTCTCAGCCGACATGGCGACGCTGGGCTTGCGATGGACGCCCATCCTGCATCCCGACGATTCGGAAGCACGGCGAGCGGTTCCTTCGAGATGACTGCCGATCTCCCCGTCGAGCAGCCAGACAAGTTCGAGCTGGTCATCAACCTCAAGACCGCCAAGGCCCTCGGCCTCACGATCCCGCCGTCGCTCCTACAGCGGGCGGATCAGGTGATCGAGTAGGCTCGGAGACGTGAGCCAAGACGAGCGTTGGCAACTGAGCGGACACGCGGCGGGGTACTATGAGCGGTACGTCGGCCTTCTCATGGAGCCCTGGGTGCGTTGCCTCGTCGACGTGGCCGTCCTCCAGCCAGCTGAGCGCGTCCTCGATGTCGCCTGCGGAACGGGCTTCGTGGCCCGCCTCGCTGCCCGCTGCGTCGGCGCGGATGGTCGGGTGGTCGGCCTCGATCTGAACGCAAGCATGATCGAGGCGGCTCGAGCGGCATCAGGTCGGGAGGGCGGAACCACGACCGAGTGGCAGACGGGTGACGCCGCAGACCAACCATTCGAAAGTGGTGTCTTCGACGTAGTCCTCTGTCAGCAAGGTGTACAGTTCTTCCCCGATCGTGTCCAAGCGCTCCGGGAGCTGCGTCGAGTTATCCGCCCCGGGGGCCGATTAGCCTTCACGGTGTGGGGCGCCATCGGTGACACGCCATATTTCGTTGCCCTTGCCGATGCTTTGGGGCGACATGTCAGCGCCGAGGCCGCCTCCATGGCACGAGCGCCCTGCGCACTTCATGACGCCTCCGCACTGCACGGTCTCGTCATCTCAGCTGGTTTCCGGAACGTGCGCGTGCGCCCAATGATCAAGGCGACGAAGCTCCCATTGCCGGTGGAGTTCGTCCCCGGTCATCTTGCAGCGCTGCCTATGGCCCAAGCAATCGCTCAGCTGGCCGCCGAACGCCGTGCTGCGTTGCTCGGCGACATTACCGAGGCGCTCCGCTCCTACGTTGACGGGGACCAGTTGACCGTTCCAGCGGGGGTTCATGTCGTGACGGCGGACGCCTAGCATGGGACGGTTGCGGTGGGCGGGCCGGTGACCGATGCCCCGTTGGCTCGTCATCTGTTCCGGCGGCCGGGAGCGTTTCGAGCTGGTGATCAACCTCAAGACCGCCAAGGCCCTCGGCCTGACGATCCCGCCGTCGCTCCTGCAGCGGGCGGATCAGGTGATCGAGTGATGGACCGGCGAGCGTTTCTCGGCAACTTGGCTGGTAGCCTCCTCGCCGCCAGGACGCACGCCAAGGCAGAGGGCCGGGAAGGTGAGGAAAAGCCGACGGTCACCAAGGGCAAGTTCGCTGTGCCAGTCAACCCTGAGAACGTCAAACAAGACTGGACCACGCGCGGCTACTCCGCTCCGCAGCTGCGGTCCTATCCGCAAGGGTGGTCCAGGGGCGAGCATACCCACCCCGTGAGCCTCATCATGACCGTCCTGAGCGGGCGCATGGAATTCACCTTCGCCGCGCAGCGTTTCGTACTAGAAGCAGGAGACGAACTGTCCTACGCCGCGAACACTGTTCATTCAGCGAAGAACCTTTACGATGGCTCGACCCTAATGTTGGAGAGCGAGAAATAGTGACGCCACGCGATGCGTCGCGTTGACCCGTCGTTACACGTGTCAGTGCTTCCAGCCAAGGCCCTCGGGCTGACGATCCCGGCGTCGCTCCTGCAGCGGGCGGATCAGGTGATCGAGTGATGGATCGCCGAGCCTTCATCGCGGCTGTCACTGGCGGCCTCCTCGCTGCATCGCGCGCCGTGGAGGCGCAGGGGAAGGTCTACCGCATTGGCTACCTCGCGACAACTCCGCCCACGCCCCTCACGCTTCCGCTTTGGGAGGCGTTCGAGGAAGGACTCCGAGAGGGGGGCTATGTCGAGAGCCAGAATCTTTTTATAGAGCGCCGGTACTCAGAGGGCAAGCCCGAGCGCTTCACCGATTTTGCTTCCGAGGTCGTCCGGCTCCAAGTGGACGTGATTGTTGTGACAAGCACTCCAGCGGCCAAGGCCGCGAAACAAGCGACCGGGACGATCCCAATTGTGATGGTGTACGTCGGTGATCCAGTTGGGTCAGGACTGGTCGCTAGCCTCGCCCGTCCTGGTGGAAACGTCACCGGGCTATCCTCCCAGGCCGAGCAGGCAGGGAAACAACTTCAACTGCTCCAGGAGGTCGCCCCTGGCGCGTCGCGAGTCGCGGTGATCTGGGACCCTTCAAATCCGCCGCATGTACGATCCTTTAAGGATGTGGAGGCCAGTGGGCAAACGTTGAGAATCGAGGTCCGATCCCATCCAGTGCGAACTTTCGATGAACTGGAGATTGCTTTCGCAGCCATCGAGCGTGAGCGAGCCACGGGATTTCTACCGTTTGATAGCCAGGTGGCCTTTGTGAACCGGCGACGCCTGGTCGAGTTTGCGGCCCGGAACCGCCTTCCGGCCGTCTATGGGGTGCGCGCCTACGCCAATGAGGGGGGTTTGATGTCCTATGGGCCGAGCCTCGCTGATCTCTTTCGACGGGCCTCCACCTACGTGGCCAAGATCCTCAAGGGCGCCAAGCCCAGCGATCTCCCTGTCGAGCAGCCCACGAAGTTCGAGTTCGTGATCAACCTCAAGACCGCCAAGGCCCTCGGCCTGACGATTCCGCCGTCGCTCCTGCAGCGGGCGGATCAGGTGATCGAGTGAGAACCCGTGTCGGGATCGTCCTGGCGGCGTGTCTCGTACTTCTTGGTGTGGGCTTTGCCACCGCCCAGCCCTTTCGCATTGCCTTCCGACGCGAGCGCGACGAGCCCACGTCTATTGTCCTCAGGGGAGAAGTGTTCAACGACGACGTTCGGGATCTGGTGGATGTCTGGGTAACCGCGGAGGCGATGAGTGCCGGGGACCAAGTCGTGGGCCGTGGGATCGCCTTCGTCACGTCCTTCCTGCCTGGGCGCGGAAGCACGCCCTTCACGGTCAAACTGCCCCGGGGGGAGGAGCCCCGCTCGTTCCGTCTGTCCGTCTCGTCGTTTCGATACGCATCCGGGGTGCAATCTCCGTAGTGATCTTGGCCGCCTGTCCCGGAGACATCGTGCGGAGGCCATCCTGACCGAGCCCCCGTACACGCCGACGCGTTGAGGCCGAATGTGAGCGGACGGTTTCAGGTCATTGTGTGTTTTCTTATTGAACGAGACCGTCAGGTCTTGCTGCTGAAACGGACTATGTCCAAAGATGAGGCACCGGGCCAGTGGGAAACAGGCAGTGGCCGTGTGGAACAGGGCGAGTCAGCCATTCAGGCGGTCGTGCGCGAAGCCAGAGAAGAAACTGGCCTAGATGTTGAGGTCCTGGAACCGCTCGACACGTTCCACTTCTATCGCGGGCGGATGCGGGAGGAGACCATTGCGATCACCTTCCATTGCCGAGCGAGCGGCGGCTGCGTGGTTCTCTCGTCGGAACATGACGAAGCGAAATGGGTGCCGCTTGAACATCTCAACAAGCTCGACGCCCTGCCGGCGTGGGTGCACCGTTCCTTGCAGCTGTTCCTGCGGCGGCGAGCTAGCGGGGATACGAGGGACTATCCCCTGTGACCGTCCACTGGTCCCGCTCCGGGACCGTCACACTCGGAATCGCGACTCCTGAGGGCGGACCAGCTGAACGAATAGAGAACTGAGTGATCGGACCATGACGGCTGCACGGACCCTGATCGGCGTTGGCGTACTTTGTTGCCCTGGTCTCACTGCTCGCCGACCCCTTGCGCCTGGGGCGGTATCCTGGCTTTGGGTGGCTACAGGAAGTTGGGGTTATCGTCGGCCTTTTGGCGATCCTGGCCGGCTTCTGTCTGCGAGGCCGGGCGTCTCGGTAGGCACCCTGCGCGCAGACGCTGCTGTTGCGAGCGGATCAGATGATCAAGTGACCGATCGCCACCAACACGTGCTTTTCGTCACGCGATCTCACGGAACATGAGCCATATCGCGCCGACCAACCTGTTTTGGGCCGCCACGGTTCTCTGGGTTGTTCTCTGGGTCGTGTTCATCACTCGGCTCGCCTGGCTTGACGCTCGGCTGCGCGCGCACCTTACCGAGCACCATCCGCACCGACGGCGGCGGCTGTCGTGGAGCCAGCGGCTCACCTGGTCCGTTTGGTTCGTCTTCCAGTCTAGGGAGGACTATGGCGATCCGGCCATCGAAGCCCGGCGACGTGAGATGCTGACCGTATTCTACGACATGCTGCTAGTCCTGGCTGCGATGATCGTGTGGTTCGTCGTCTCGGCGGCAATGATACCGCTGGGTCCGTAGCACTAAGGCGCTGCAGCGGGCGGATCAGGTGATCGAGTGCCCCCCGTCCGTGTGCGCTGGGCGGAGGGAGGCACAGCGGAAGATATGTTTGTCGGGAACCGGATCACACGTCCGAGGAGTAGCCGATGGAACGCGGAGAAAAGCGAGTTGATGGCTTTCGATTCCTGCCGCCCGGCTTAAGAGCCTGGATCCGCTCGTTCATCCCGCAAGGACATTTCACGGGACCCATCCCTTGGACACCGCTGGCCAAGCCGCTACGGCAGGCGACGATGGGGTTGGTCACCAGTGCCGGAATCAGTCTGAAGATAGATCCTCCGTTCGATATGGAACGGGAAAAGCGGGAACCTACCTGGGGGGACCGATCCTTCCGGGAGATCCCTAGACACACAACCGGGGACGACATCGACGTCAACCACCTCCACATCAATACCACCTATATCCAGCAGGACATCAACGTCGTGCTTCCCCTGGCCCGGATGGCCGAGTTCGAACAGGAAGAGATCATCGGCCGGCTGGCCCCGACCGCCTACGCCTTCTACGGGTTCCAGTGGCAGAGCATGGCGTTTCTGGAGACCGCCATCGCCCCGATCGCCCGGAAGCTGAGACTGGAAGGAGTGGAGACCGTGCTACTTACCCCCGCGTGACCGTTCTGTTGCCAGTCCGTTGGATTGGCAGCTAGGTTCTTGGAGGAGGCGGGGTTTTCGACCGTCATTCTGACGCCGACACCGGAATTTCACCGCGCCATCGGAATCCCGAGAAGCGTCGCCATTGAATACCCGTTCGGACGGCCAGTCGGGCAGGTTCATGACCGCGAGGGACAGCGGAACGTGCTCCTGAAGACCCTTAAGGTTCTGGAAGACGCGCAAGCACCCGGAGAGATCTGGCACCTGCCCTTCACCTGGCCAGAGGAACCGAAGAAGACGGCTTGGCAGCCCCCAGAGATGTCCCCACTGATCAAGCTCTATCTGGCGGACATCAGACACGCGCGGCAGCGCGAAGCGGAACGAGAGAATGCCAAGGGCCCAACCGACGGCAGGAGCTAACCGGGCGATGATTGTAGCGCTTGGCCATGAAAGCATCTCGGTTGTCGCCGGCACACAAACCGGCACGCCGGCACAGCATCGCTGTACACGCTGGGGCTGGAGGGGACCGCGATGGTAGTGTACGCGTTCGACGTGGATGAGACACTGGAGGTCAGCAACGGTCCGGTGCAGTTACTTGATCTCGTCAAGCTGCGCGAGTACGGCCACATCGTCGGCCTCTGTGGGAACTGGGCGATGGTGACGCGGCACTGCCCAGACTGGCACCACATCTGCTCGTTCGTCGGGCCATGCGGCATCGAGAAGGACGATTTCTTGTGCCAGCTGCGGCAATACATTCCGGCGGATGACTATGTGATGGTCGGCAACATCCTCGGCGTCTCCGGTGCGAGCGACGACCGGGGCGCTGCGCAGCGCGCAGGCTGGCGCTTCATCCAAGAACGCGAGTTCGCCAACGGAGTGCGATGAATGGTGTTTGCGCGTGTCGGGCGAGTGGCCGGGACGGTTGCCGCGAAAGTTCGAGCTGGTCATCAACCTCAAGACCGCCAAGGCCCTCGGCCTGACGATCCCGCCGTAGCTCCTGCAGCGGGCGGATCAGGTGATTGAATAGTGGACCGCCGGGCGTTTCTCACCACCTTGAGCGGC
>Ga0310810_10005455_pt1 | contig 14225 bp, 10 predicted proteins | sample NCmetagenome_FD_207641 | JGI IMG/M metagenome (GOLD analysis project Ga0310810, IMG submission 207641) | Soil microbial communities from experimental microcosm in Duke University, North Carolina, United States - NC | ecosystem: Engineered > Artificial ecosystem > Soil microcosm > Unclassified ... | reverse complement strand
ACCTCGAGCGCGCGGTCGCGCTCGAGTACCGCGAGATCGGCAAGTTGGCAGAGAGCGGCACGCTCGAATGACCGGAGTCACGGCGCGTCGAAGCGCACGACAGCGGTCGTCGAGGATTCGTCGTCGGCGCGCCTGAACGTCGCGAACACGCGTGCGGCCCGACCTTTGCTCTCTCGCGGGACGATGCGCTTCGTCGTCCTCGTCACGCTCACCGGTTGCACCGTCGCCGCGAACCGCGTCGCGCTGGTCCCGCACGCGACCCCGCTCACGACCACCGGCCAACCGCTCGGCGCGAGCGCCGCGTTCACCGCGGGCGCGACCAACGCGTTCGACGTCGCGAAGCCGCAGCTCGGCAATCCCGAGGTCGGGCTCGAGATCCCGAGCGTGCAGGCGCACGGCGACCTCGCGTTCCGCCTCACGCGCAACTTCAGCATGTCGCTCAGCTACGATCGCGGCCTCCATCAAGGCGCGACGCCGCTCAAGTGGACGCAGCCGCCGGTCGACGGCGGCGACGCCGAAGGATACGGCGTCGGCTTCGCGTATTCGATCGAGACCGACGAGCCGGGGCTGCGCGTCGGAATCGGCACGCAGCTCACCGCCTGGAACGTGCCGTACACCGAGTACCGCGCGTGCATCTCGGGCTGCGACTTCGACGGCATCCCCGTCGAGTACTCGGACGTCGTCACGGGCACCGACGACGTCGGCGGCCTCGCGATCGCGATCGTGCCGAGCTACCACACCGGCAAGTGGACCTACTTCGGCGGCCTCACCGGCGCGAACCACCCGACGCTCATCGAGAAGGGCATCGAGAGCTCGCTCGACGTCGGCGGCAAGGTGCAGGGCGGTCCGTTCAACCTGATCGCGCACGCCGGCGTCGCGGTCGAGCTCGTCGACGGCGTCAGCGCGAGCGCGTACGTCGCGCAGGATCTCGTGCGCGATCCGGTCGCGTATCGCCCGAGCGTCGGCGTCTTGCTGTCGGTGCCGCTCGGCCGCGATCCGGCGCCGGACCCCGACGGCCTCTAGCGCCCGCGATGCGCGGCGACGTACGCGTCGACGAACGCGTCGGTGCCCTGCGCGCGCACGGCGAAGACCGCCCAGTCCTCGACCTTGCCCGCCTTGGCGTGCGCCAGCACCAGCGTGTGCGTCTTCGCGAGCGCGACGAGCTTCTTGCGCTGCGCGGCGAGCGCGCTCGGGATCGCCGGCGGCTCGATCGCGTCCCAGCTCGCCGCGGCGTCGAGGAGCGGCGCGGTCCCCATCGCCAGGCACGCGAGCACCGGCGCGACCTTCGCGGCGTCGCTGACCGTGCCGCGCGCGCCGATCTTCGCGCACGCCTTCTTGGCGGCGGCGTCGGCGTAGATCGCGCCGTCGTACCAGAACGGCGTGCCGGTCATCGCGACGGCGTCGTCCATCGCGCCCTTCGCCGCGGCGTTGGTCCACGCGGCCGCCGCCATCGCCGCGCCGGCGTCGTTCGGCTTGTCGGCGCGCGCGCGCGCGGCGGACGCCAGCACGAGCGCGAGCGCGAGCGCGAGCTTCATGCGCGCGCCGGCGGCTGCAGGCCCGGCCCGAACGTCGCGAGGTACGCGCGCACCTCGCGCTCCTCGGCGATCACGCCGAGGTGCACCGCGATCGTGCGCTCGCCTTCGCCGTCGCTGACGATCACGACGCGGCGATCGTCCGCCCACGCCGCGCGCCATGGCTTGCCCAAGAGCGAGCCCTCGCGCTGGATCGGCAAGAGCGCGAGCGGGCGCTCCGCCTGATCCTTGGTCGGCGGCTTGTAGGTCGCCTCGAGCGAGACGATCTTCCCGCTCTCGAACACCGCCGCGACGATCAACGCCGGCAGCGGCGGCGCGTAGGTGTAGCGGCCGTCTTCGGGTCGGATCGTGTGCTCCCACCCGTGTGACTCGCAGACGGCGATCGCCTCGGACGTGCTCATGAGGAGCGCGAGCCCCTCGATCTCGATCGTTTCACTTGCGCTCACGTTCAGCTCCGCGGTGCCGACTCGCCGATCTTCTCGCGCCCGCCCGAGTCGCGGAAGACCTGCGCGGTCACGTTGTGCCCGATGTCGGCCGAATCCGCGGTCGCCCAGCCGCCGTTCACCGTCACCCGGTGCATCTCGTGCACCGGGTTCTGATAGCCGCCCATGAACGCCGCCGCGTCAGACGCCTGGAACGAGTTCACGAACCGCACGTAGACCTCGGTCGAGTCCTCCGGCGAGATCTGGAAGCGGAGCAACCGTCCGTTCCAGACGAAGTTGCTGCACGACTGCGCGCCGACGACCGGCTGCGCGGGACGATCCGCGCGACCGGTGTCGTGGCCGATGCGCGCCGACTCGCCGATCTGATGACCGTTGCGCAGCACCTTCACGTACGGCGTGTCGCCGGGCGGGTTCGGGAAGAACGTGACCTCGTCGGACAGCATCGCGCCCTGCTGGAAGTGCGCCGCGACGCCCGACATGCTGAGCAGCGAATCCGACGCGACCCAGTTGTGCTCGAAGGTCTCGACGTTGAGCAGCGCGTCCTGCTGCTGCGGCGCCGGCGTGTCCGCCTCGAGGCGGAACTTCACCGCGTGCCCTTCCCAGTGGAAGCGGTTGTTGTGGATGCGCATCGGCGGCGACCACACGCGCTCGGCCGGCGTGCGATCGTGCGTGGGCGACGCGTTCGGATCGACGTTCGGGTTCGTCGTCGCGTCGGTGCCGGTCGCGCGCGGCATGTGGCCGTGCGGCGCCGGATTGCTCAGGCCCTCGAGCATCACGTTCGAGCGGCCGATGCGGCACTGTCCGCCCGCATCGCCGGTGACGACGATGTAGCGATCGCTCTGATCGTACCAAACGCGCGACGAGACCGCGCCGCCCTGGCGCGGCACCGTGATGGTCTGCTGGATCGTGCGCGGCGCGCTCGGATCGGCGCCGGCCGCCGGCGGCGTCACCGAGACGAACACGGGGAAGCTCGCGTACTCGCTGTCGGTGTTCACGGCGCCGCGGCCGCGCTCCTGCGAATCGACGAGCCCGTAGCCGGGCATGCCGCTCTGCTCGGTGTCGTAGCCGTTGTCGCGGTTGAAGCACTTGATCTGGATCGGGTACACGCTCGGCGCGCAGCCGGTCACGTTGAGATCGAAGGTCACCTGATCGCCGCCGGTCCAGCGGAAGTTGTTCGCGGCGCGCGGCAGCGTGTGGCCGGCGTCGTCGCGCGGCGCGTACAGCTCGAGCGCCTGCTGCGGGATGTCGGCGGCGCTCGCCGCCGCGTACGCCATCGACACCATGTCGCCGAGGCGCCGGATGAGGAACGCCTTCAGCATCGAGATGTTCAGGCCGGTGTTGTGATCGCCCTCGTGCGACGTCGGGCCCGCGGGCCGCGGCATGAAGAGGATCTGCATGATCTCGTGGCAGATGCGCGTCATCATGTCGGTCTGCGGCTGGTGACCGCCGTCGACGTTCAGCGGGATCACCTGGCCGCGCACCATCGCCTGCAGGCGCGCGATGCGCCCGTCGTCGAGCTCCGCGTTGGCCCACTGGCCCTGGAAGTAGTCCGCGATCCACGACGGATCCATCCACGCGCGCTGCGGCAGATACGCCTTGATCGCGTTCGGGTTGAAGTTGTTCTGCGACACCTGCTGCTGCGACGCCTGCACGCACGCGTTCGCGATCGACATCGTCTGCGCCTGCAGGTGATCGTCGCCCTGGCAGCGCCAGCGATTGCCCATGCCGTTCTCGACGGTGAAGCCGATCGCGTTGAGCGCGTCGTGGACCTGGAGGGCGGCGAGGTTGCCGACGCCGAGCTGATACGAGTTGCCGTCGGCGCGCGCGCTGTTCGGGTCGAGCGAGTTCGGACCCTGGCCGCGGGCGCGATCGAAGCTGCCGCCGTGCTCGGGCTCGAGCGGACCGTTGCCCTGTCGACGCCACGGGCTCTCCATGAGCACGTCGGTGATCATGCCGGCGACCATGCTCGCCGGCAGGTTGCGCATGATGCGGCCCTCGCCGCTCGTCACCGTGTGGTTCTCGATCGCCTCGTTCACGCCGGCTTCCCACTGGTGCATGACGTTGGGATCGCCGAAGCACGCGCCGACCGCCGACTTCAGCTCCTCCTTCAGGACGTCGTTGTCGCTCATGCGGCTCGCGCCCGCGACGTGGCCCGGCGCGCGCGCCGTGTCGACCATCATCTTCGTCGCGTACGTCATCAGCTCCGCCTTGTCGACGAAGTGACCGGTCGAGAAGCGATCGGTGAGGAAGTGGCAGCCGAAGTTGTCCGAGGCGAGCGCCATCGCGCGCCCTTGATCGTCGCGCGCGGAGGCGTGCGCGCTGCACGCGCGCTGGTGCTGATCCTGCCAGTGCGCGAAGTTGTCGGGCGTGAAGTGCGAGAGGTTGTTGGTCGCGAGATCGAGGTAGTCACCGCCGAGATGACCGGGATCCTGCGCCGGACCTTCGTGCTTGTTCGGCCGCCACGGATGCGGATCGCCCGGCCGCGGCAGCGAATCGTTGGTGCCGCGGAAGCGGCGGCGACCGATCGTCGCGCGCAGGATGCCGACGCCGGTCTCGGGCTGCGTGTTGATGTCGAAGTGGATGTTGAACGCCGACCACACCGACGAGAACTGGTTGAAGATCTGCTGGCGGCACATCGCGACCGAGACGCCGGTGGTGCCGACCATCGCGTTCGGATCCGACCAGACCGGGTTCGCGCCGTCGAGGTGCGGCAGCGTCTGGAGGTGGGTGGCGCTCGGGCCCGTCGGCGAGTGCGCGGCGGCGCCGGCGACCGCGGGCGGCGCGCCGGCCGTGTTGCCGCCCGAGCCCTCCGCGACCTGTCCGGCCACGAGGCTCGCCTGCGCGTCGTGCGAGGTGCCGTGGCCCTGCGCGGCGAGGCGGCGCGCGACGAACCACACCGCCTCGAGCCGGCAGATGCCGGCGAGCGCCTCGAGCTCTTGGCGCGGCGCTTCGCCGAGCTGCTGCATGTCGGCGTAGAAGTCGCCGAACGCGACGAGCTCACCGCTGAACAAGGTCGCGCCGTTCGGGAACGTCAGGTTGCCGTTGCCGACGGGATAGTTGGGGCCCGAGCCGAGCATCGCGTGCTCGCCGGACTCGTAGCGCTGCACCGCCTTGCGCTGGATCGATCCGCTCATGCCGGCCTTGAAGCCGCCGTAGCGCGCCGCGAGATCGGTGGTGCCGCCCGACGCGACCTGCGAGGCCGCGTGATCGGCCTCGCGCTCGAACGAGTCGCCGGCCTTGCCGACGCCCGACGACGGACCGGCGCCGCTCTGCTGCTGCACGACGTGCGCGAGCTCGTGCGCGACCAACGACGGCGTCGGCGACTGCGCCATCGCGATGCTGTTGCCCATCGTGTACGCGTCGGCGCCGATCGCCTTCGACGCGGACTGCGCGCCCGCGCCGCTGTGGAAGCTGACGCTGTCGAACGACGTGCCGAAGCCGCGCTCCATCTCGGCCTTGAACGGGACTGGACCACCGCCGCTCGCCACGCCTTGCTCGGCGATCGGCTGCACGACGGCGGGGTTGCTCGGCGCGGCGCCGCCTGCCGATCGCTGGACGATCAACGGGGCCTTGCCCGGGGTCGGGGCCGCGGGCGCAGACGTCTCGATCTGTTCCGGTTTCCGTCCTTCCCGTTCCACGTCGCGCATACCCTCTCCTACGGGATCCGGCGACCCCTGCTTCCCGATCACGACATCGTAACCCGGCAACCTTCGATCGCGCGGCGCGTCATCGCGCTTGGTCGGATTCCGCGAGCAAAACTCCGGGGTTCATCACGCCGTCGGGATCGAGCGTGCGCTTGACCGCGCGCAGCGCGTCGGCGAACAGCGGCGGGCGCTCGCGCTCGTACCACGGGCGATGCACGCGACCGACCGCGTGGTGGTGCGTGATCGTCGCGCCGCACGCGATCAGCGCGTCGGACGCCGCGGTCTTGATCGCGCGCCACTGCTCGAGCTCGCCGCCGATCCTCGCGCGGCCGAGGAACGTGTAGTACGGCGCGGGCCCGTCGGGATAGACGTGCGTGAAGCGGCACGCGACCACGCCGCCGCCGCAGACCTCTTTCAGCGCCGCGGTGACATCGCGGGTCACGCGCGCGTGGAGCTCGGGGAACGCGGACCACGTGCACGCGGTCTCGAACGTGTCCGCGAGCACCCCGATCGAGACCAGCGCGGATTGCAGGTACGGCGCGTCGAAGAACGCCTGGCGCCAGGTGCCCGCCTCGCCGCGATGGGTGGCGCGATCGTTCGCTTGCTCGTCGGTTTCGGCGGGACCGCTCGCGAGCTCGCCGCGGTGCGCCTTCGCGAGCTCGACCGCGCGCGCGATCCACGCGCCGAGCGGATGATCCGCGCTCTCGAACCCGAGCAGGAGCACGTGGTGCCCGCTCATCGACACGCGATGGAGGAGCGCCTCCGTCAGGTCGAGCAAGCGGCAGTTGGTCGGGTGCAGGCCCGACTGCGCGATCGCGCGCGCCGCGGCGACCGCGTCGTCCCACGCGCGGAACTTGACCGTCGCGCTCGCCCGCCAGCGCGGCTTCGGCTGCACGCGCATCCACGCCTCGGTGATCACGCCGAGCGCGCCCTCGCTGCCGAGCCACAGGCGCTCGGGCTGCGGCCCGGCGCCCGACGCCGGCAAGCGCCGCGTCTCGACCTTCCCGCGCGGCGTGACGATCGTCATCGCCTCGCACAGATCATCGATGTGCGTGTACACGGTCGCGAAGTGACCGCCCGCGCGCGTCGCCAGCCAGCCGCCGAGCGTCGAGTGCTCGTACGACTGCGGGAAGTGGCGCAACGTCACGCCGGAGTCCGCGAGCGCGTCGTCGATCGCGGGGCCCTTCATGCCGGCGCCGATGCGCGCGGCGCGCGAGGTCGCGTCGAGCTCGCGCACGCCGCTCAGCTCGCCCAGATCCAAGGTGACGCGGCCGGCCCGCGCGTGCGCGTGCTCGACGCCGCCGACGACGCTGGTGCCGCCGCCGTACGGGATGCACGCGGTCTGGCTCGACGCGCACCAGTCGAGCACGCTCGCGACCTCGCCGTCGTCGCGCGGCCGCGCGATCCAGTCGGGCGCCGCCGCGAAGTCGCGCGCGAAGCCGCGGATCAGATCGGGATAGCCCTTGCCGTAGGTGTGCGCGGCGCGATCGCGCGGCGCTTCGCTCGCGATCGCCGCCAGCGACGACGGCGGGCGCGTGCGCGGCGCGGGGAGCTCCAGCGCGTCGTCATCGCGCGGAAGCGCGCGCTGCTCGAACCCGCCGCCGCCGAGCAGCATCGACGCGAGCTGCGCGAGCTGCGCGCGGCGCGCGCCATCCGGGAAGCGATCGTTCCAACCCCAGGCCCACAGGCTGCGTTCGCGCGTCACAGGTGCCTCCCGACGAAGTCGATCCACGCGGCGTACCACGCGCGGATGTTGCGCGGCTTCAAGATCCAGTGGTTCTCGTCGGGGAAGACGACCAGCTCGGCGTCGACGCCGTGGTGGCGCAGCGCCTCGAACAAGAGCAGGCCGTCGCTGATCGGGACGCGATAGTCCTTCTCGCCGTGCAGCACCAGCACCGGCGTCTTCCACTTCGCGACGTGCGCGTGCGGCGAGAAGCGATCGAACGCGATCGGATCGGTGTACGGCGTGAGCCCCATCTCGAGCGCGAACCACGCGGGGTAGTCGGTCGCGCCGTGGAACGCGACCAGGTGATAGATGCTCGCGTGCGTGACGATCGCGGCGAACCGATCGGTCTGCGTGCCGATCCAGTTCGCCATGTAGCCGCCGAACGATCCGCCCATCGCGGCGAGGCGCGCGCCGTCGACGTGCGGATCGCGCGCGAGCGCGTCGGTGACCGCCATCAGATCGCGATAGCAGGCGTCGCCCCACGCGTTGCCCTGCACGCCGTCCATGAACGCCTGGCCGCGGCCCGTCGAGCCGCGCGGGTTGGGCAGCGCGACCGCGTAGCCGTGCGCGGCGGCGACCAGCGGATTCCAGCGCCAGTGCCAACCGTCGTGGTGCTGGCCGATCGGGCCGCCGTGGATCCAGAGCAGCGCGGGGCTCTTCTGCGCGTGCGCGGGACGCACGAAGAACCAGCCGATCGGCGTGCCGCCGTCGCCGGGCGTGTCGCGATACGAGACCTCGGCGATCGCGCGGCCGTCCGCTTCCGTGAAGCCGGAGAGGTTCGCGAGCAGGCGATCGCCGACGAACGGCTCGGGCGGATGCGTGATGCGATGGCGCACGCCGGCGATGCGCCCGTCGGGCAGCTCGCGCAGGTGACCGTGGCAGCCTTCGGTGGTGAGCCGCGTGACGTCGCCGCGCGCGGCGTCGACGCGATAGACCGGCACGCGCCCGTCGTCGTCGGCGGTGACGATCAGGCTCGCGCCGTCGCGGCTCCACGCGTAGAGGTGCGGGACCGCGTCCCAGTCGTTCACCGGCGCGACGCGGCGCGCGTCGAGCTCGCCGATCCACAGGCGCGTGAGATCGGCCTTGCCGGTGCGCCGCACCGCGCGCGTCATCGCGACCCGCGATCCGTCGGGAGACAGGCGCAGCTCGCCGATCAGGTGATTCGCGTCGGCGGCGAGCTCGATCGTCTGCCCGCGATCGAGATCGAAGACGCGCACGCGCGAGTCGAAGTTGCGATCGGCGGCGGGCGTCGCCCACGCGACGGCGACGCGCGTGCCGTCGGCGGAGACGTCGAGCGCGGGATCCTGCGGCTGGTTGCGCAGCTCGTGGCGCGCGTCGGGCGTGAGGTCGACGCGCGCGCCGTGGCGATACGCGATCGCGTGCAGGCCGGTGTCCGGAATCCATCGATCCCAGTGGCGCACCGGCATGTCGCGATAGTGGAGCGCGCTCGGCCCGCGCTCCTCGCGCTCCTTCGCGCGCGCGCGCTGCTCGGCGTGCGGCACGCCGGCGATGACCTCGGCGAGCACGACCAGGGTGTCACCGCCGAGCTCGAACTGCGCGACGCCGAGCGGCTCGTCGGTGATCGCGATCGGCTCGCCGCCGGCGACGGGCAAGAGCCACACCTGGGTCCGCTTCTCCGCCCTGTCTGACAGGAAGTAGAGGCCCTCGGCGCCGAACCGCGGTGCGCTGTCCTTCGACGCGCCGTGCGTGAGCGCGTGCGGCGCGCCGCCACCGTCACCGAGCGGCACGCGCCACAGATCCGAGACGTAGGCATCGTCATCGCCCAGCCGCGTGACCGCGACCGCGAGCCACGTGCCGTCGGGGCTGACGTCGATCGCGCCGACGCGGCGCAAGCGAGTCAACGCGTCCACATCGAATGTCGGCATGCCGGCGGCAGTATATGATGCGCGCCATGGCCGACGCCCTTCCCACGCTCCAAGACCTGCTCACCGGCAGCGGCCTCGAAGACCGCGCCGAGCAGATCGACGCCCACATGGTCCGTTTGCAGTGGGGCTCCGCGTTCGTGATCGTCGGGACCTCCGGATCCGCGATCGTCGCGATCGCGCCGCTGTTCCGGAATCTCCCGCCCGGCAAGGAGGAGGCCTTCTACCGGAAGCTCCTCGAGCACAACGCGTACATGGGCGGCATGGCGTCGTTCGCGCTGCAGCCCGACGGCTGGGTCGTGCTCCACGCGGGCCGTCCGATCAAGGGCATCGATCCGCAGGAGTTCGCGACGCTGGTCTCCGGCGTCGGCCGCTTCGCCGATCAATTCGACGACAAGCTGATCGCCGAGTTCTTCGCGGGCGACGCGGAGGCCGCCGGCGCGACGATCGCCGAAGAGCCCGCCGCGCCGGCCGATCGATGAAGTGTCCCGTCTGCGAGCGGCCGAACACCGACTACGCGCCGTACTGCGTGTCGTGCGGCGCCGACCTGAAGGATCCGGACGTGCTCGCGCTCGCGGGCGCGGGCCCGACGGTCACCGCCCCGGGCGCGGAGGCGTCGCTCGCGTCGGATCGCTTCCTCGGCGTGAGCGCCGCGGGCCTCGCCGACGGGAGACATCTCTCGAAGCTCGCGTGGATCGGCGGCGCGCTGCTGGTCATCGCGTTCCTGGTGCCGATCGATCCGGATTTCGGCGGGCTGCGCATGTCGTGGTCGTTGCTCGGCGAGGGACGCACGCTCGCGCTGATCCTCCCGCTGTTGGTGGGTGCGGCGGCGATCGAGCTCGCGGTGCTCGGCAACAAGATCCCGCAGGTCGCGCGCGCCGCGTTCCTCGTCGCCGCGGGCGCGGCCGTGTTCGCGCTCGCGATCGATCCGCTCGCGCCGGGCGCGGGCGCCGCGCCGTCGTCGCCGTGGCTGTGCTGGGCGGGCGCGCTGGTCGCGGGCGTCGGCGTCGCCGTGCGCGTCCTGCGCCCGCTCGATCGCAACGCGCGCTGGGTGATCGCGGGCGGCTTCGCGCTCGCGCTGATCGGCCTGTTCATCCCGTTCGAGGACTCGTCGACGCACCTGCCGATCGAGTACGCGCTCTACATCGCCGACGAGAAGCTCGCGCACAAGTCGCTGTGGGACGCGAACCTCGTCGGCCTCGGCCACGACTTCTCGGTGCGCTTCTTGTCGCTCTGGCACCTCGCGCTGCCGGTCGCGATCGCCGGTGCGTTCGCGCTCGCGTGGCGGCGGCCGCAGGGCCCGTGGGACACCAAGGCGACCGGCCTGCGCCCGCTCGGCGCGGTGATCGTCTTGTACGTCGCGATCTCGTTCGTCTTGTACGCGTTCAACCTCGTCGGCGGCAACCTGCCGGGCGAGTACGTGGTGATGTACGGGCGCGGCGTCGACATGGACGCGTTCCAGCGCGCGATCTTCGCGGGGCGCGCGCACCTCGCGCTCGTCACGCTGGGCGCGAGCGCGTGGATCGTCGGCGGCGGCGCCGCGCTGCTGCTGCGCTACGTGCCCGTTACAGCTGAACCGACGAAAAGCGCGTGAGCTCGCTGAAGGCGTCGAAGCGGTCCTGGATCTGATCGAGCTCCAGGCCGCGCAGGCCGTCGACCGAGAACTTCTCGACCGCGAACGACGCCATCACGCTGCCGGTGATCATCGCGGTGCGGATCGTGTCGGGCTCGAGATCGCCCGCGTACGCGAGGTAGCCCATGAAGCCGCCCGCGAAGCTGTCGCCGGCGCCGGTCGGATCCTTCACCGTCTCGAGCGGCATCGCCGGCGCCGCGAACACGCCGCCGCCGTGGAAGAGCAGCGCGCCCGCGTCGCCGCGCTTGATCACGACCGAGCTCGGACCCATCGTCAGGATCCGCGCGGCCGCCTTGCGGAGGTTGTGCTCCTCGGCGAGCTGGCGCGCCTCTTCGTCGTTCAGGAGCAGCGTGTTGACGCGGCGGAGCAGCTTGGTGAGCTCGGCGCGCTTGCCGCTGATCCAGAAGTTCATCGTGTCGGCGGCGACCAAGAGCGGGCCGTGCGTCTGCTCGACGACGTCGAGCTGCAGCACCGGATCGATGTTGCCGAGGAAGACCAGCGAGGCCTCCTTGTGGAGCGCGGCGAGCTTCGGCGTGAAGGTCGCGAACACGCCGAGGCGCGTGTCGAGCGTCTCGCGGGTCGCGAGATCGCCGGCGTAGCGACCGACCCAGTGGAAGGTCTCGCCGGTGCGGCGCTCGATGCCGCTGGTGTCGACGCCGGCGGCGCCGAGCTCGTCGATGTGCTTCTGCGGGAAGTCGTCGCCGACCACCGCGACCACCGACACGTTCTTCGTGAAGTACGAAGCGGCGCGCGCGATGAACGACGCCGAGCCGCCGAGCAGATCGCGATGGAGGCCGAACGGTCCGTCGATGTCGTCGAGCGCGACGGAGCCGACGACGAGCAGGGAGCGGTGACTCGAGCGAGCGTGCATGCGATCGGCTTGGTACCATCCCCGTCGGTGGCGATCAATTCGAGCGGAGACCCGTCCGATCCGGATGTCGACGCCCTGGTCGCCGCCGGCCGCCACGCCGAGGCCGCGGCGCGCGCGCTCGCGATCGGCAAGCCCCTGCGCGCGGCGGAGCTGTACGAGCGGATCTGGGACTTCCCGTCGGCGGCGCGGGCCGCGCGCGAGGGCGGCGACCTCGGGCGCGCGCTGCGCTTCGCGGCGGAGGCGCGCGATGAAGCCCTGATCGCGGAGGTCGTCGCGGCCTTGTCGTCGTCGGAAGCCGGTTCGCGAACCGCGCTCGACGTGCTCGCGCGCGCGCGGCGTCACGCCGACGCCGCGGTGATCGCGGAGAAGCTCGGCGAGACCGATCGCGCGATCGATCTCTACGCGCGCGCGCACCGGCACCTCGACGCGGGGCGCCTGCACGAAGCGGCGGGGCGCGATCGCGACGCGGGGCGCTTGTACGAGCGCGTGCTCGATCTCGCCGCCGGCGCGGAGAAGGCCGAGGCGCACCTGCGGCTCGGGCGGTTGCTCGCGCGGCGGGCGGATTACGACGAGGCGTCGCGGCACCTGCAGGAGGCCGCGCGCGAGCCGGCGCTGCGCGCGGAGGCGTTGCGCCACCTGGTCGGCGCGCTCGCCGCGCTCGGGCTGCGCGACGCGGCGCGCGACGTGCTCGTCGAGCTGCGCCGCGGCGATTCGTCGACGGCCGAAGATCTCGACGCGTACCTGCGCGCGTGGCGCGACGCCGCGCCCGCGCCCGCGCGATCGGATCGCGATCTGATCGCGGGGCGGTATCGGCTCGGCCGCTTGCTCGGCGCCGGCGGCGCGGGCCGCGTCTTCTACGCCGACGACGAAGCGCTCGGCCGGCCGATCGCGCTCAAGATGCTGCACGCGGGGCGCGGCTCGGTCGCGTACGAACGCTTCGTGCGCGAGGCGCGCATCGCGGGTGCCTTGCGCCACCCCGCGCTCGTCGAGGTCTACGACGTCTCCGTCGAGCAGGGCTTCCTCGCGATGGAGTACCTCGCCGGCGGATCGCTCGCACAGCGCCTGTCGGCGGGCGACATCCTCGGCGGCGCGCAGGCGCGGCGGCTCGCGCTCGAGCTGTGCGCCGGGCTCGAGGCCGCGCATCACCGCGGCGTCGTGCACCGCGACGTCAAGCCGGCCAACGTCTTCTTCGATCAGCGCGGCGCCGCGAAGCTCGGCGACTTCGGCGTCGCGCACCTGATCGATCTCGGGCAGACGCAGACCGGCGGCTTGATCGGCACGCTGGCGTACATGGCGCCCGAGCAGATCACGGGCGCGCCGATCACGATCGCGGCGGATCTCTACGCGCTCGGCGTGACGGTGTTCGAGGCGCTGACCGGCCGCCTGCCCTTCCTCGGTCCGGACTTCGTCGCGCAGCACCTGGGCGAGGCGCCGCCGGCGGCGACGTCGGTCAACGCCGAGCTCGCGGCGGGCTGGGACGACATCTTGCTGCGCCTCTTGCGCAAGAGCCCGGCCGATCGCTACGGATCGATCGGCGAGCTGCGCCACGCGCTCGAGGCGATCGATCTCGGCGAGCGCGCCGGCCCGCGCGCGGTCCTGCCGCGCCGGCGCCGCGACTCCGCGCCGCACTCGATCGCCGCGCTCGCCGCCGATCTCGACACGCCGCACGAGCGCGCGCCGCGCTATCAGTTCGAGACGCCGCTCGGCGGCACGACGGTCTCGACGCTCGTGCGCGCGGTCGACACGATCTTGGATCGCTCGGTCGTGATCGAGCGGTTCGGCGAAGGCGAGCTCGCCGACGCCGCGATGGCGCGCGTGCGCGCGCTCGCGCGCGCGTCGTCGCCGTTCGTGCAGCGCGCGCTGTCGCTCGATCGCGCGACGCGCACGGTCGTGTTCGAGGCGCCGGCCGGCGCGCCCGCCGAGCAGCTGTCGCGCCCGCCCACGCCCGCCGAGGCCGCGCGCCTGACCAAGCGGCTCGCGCGCGCCGCGGCCGCGCTCCACGAGCTCGGCGCCGCGCACGGCGCGATCGCGCCCGCCCACGTCGTCGTCGACGATTCGCAGATCCCGACGATCATGGTCGCCGGCCTCGGCCCGCCCGCGATCTCCTCTCCCGCCGCCGACGCGACCGCGATCGCGGATCTGATGTCGCATCTCGTCGGCGCGTCTTCCCCTGGCTGGCGCGGCTTCGTCTCGCATCTCGTCCCCGACGCATCCCGCGCCGCGCCGATCATCGATACGCCGCTCGTCGACGGCGAAGCCCTGTACACCGCCGCCGACGCGCTCGAGATCGCCGTGCTGTCTCGCTAGCACGTTCGCGTAGACGTTGTCGGGGTCGTGGTCGTAGTCGTCTACATTGACGGCGACGGCGACGGCGACTTGGACCTAGACGTCGATGGGCTTCCCGCAGTTTCGTTGACACGCGGTTAGGCCGCCGCTTCGAATTCCTCCTCGAAAGCGGCCGGTGAACGATAGCCCAGCGACGAGTGCAGCCGT
>Ga0310810_10005454_pt1 | contig 14225 bp, 9 predicted proteins | sample NCmetagenome_FD_207641 | JGI IMG/M metagenome (GOLD analysis project Ga0310810, IMG submission 207641) | Soil microbial communities from experimental microcosm in Duke University, North Carolina, United States - NC | ecosystem: Engineered > Artificial ecosystem > Soil microcosm > Unclassified ... | reverse complement strand
ACCGCGCTGATCGTGCAGAACAGCGGGCTGTTCCCCGACGGCTCGCAGCGCCTCCCGGGGATGGACACGCCCAAGTCCGCGCTCGCGAAGCTGCGCATGCCCGTGCTCTACATCATGGGCGGGCCGAGCGACATCGCCTGGATCAATGGCCGCGACGACTTTGCGCGCATCGGCACCGTGCCGGCCCTGCCGACCGGCCACGGAGGCACGTATTTCGACCCTCACGGCGGCGCGGCCGCGGCGATTGCCGTCGACTGGCTCGAATGGCAGCTGCGCGGCGACAAGAGCGCCGCGCGCAGCTTCCTCGGCGCCGATTGCCGCCTGTGCACGGTTCCCGGCTGGACGATCGAGCGCAAGGGCTTTTAATGCTCCAAAGCAACCATTGCGACTGACTTGGCCGGCAGGTCGATCGTCATGACCCCGCCGGCCAGCTTGCCGGCGATTGGCCGCGGGGTGACAGTGTTCGGCTGCTCGAAGGTGTTGACCGAGTTTACGTTGGGCGCGGTCAGGACCTGGCCCGCCGCCTTGCCGAAGCGGCCGCCGGGCAGTGTCACCTTCACCTCCGCACTCGCCGCCGGATCGAGGTTGACGAGCGAGAGGTAGAGCTTGCCGTCCGTCGCCTTCACCGCGACCGCGTCGATCCGCGGCAGCTTGATCTGGCCGTGGCGATATTCGCCCGCGTCGAACTTCACCGGGACAAAGGTCGCGTCCTGGAACGGCAGGTACATCTGGTGGACGTAATAGGTCGGCGTCAGCACCATCTTCGGCCCGTCGGTGAGGATGAGCGACTGCAGCACGTTCACCATCTGCGCGATATTGGCCATCCGCACGCGGTCGGCGTGCCGGGCGAAAATGTTGAAATTGAGCGCCGCGACGATCGCGTCCCTCATCGAGTTCTGCTGCTGCAGGAAGCCTTTCGGGCTGCCCGGATTCTCGGCCAGCCACACGCCCCATTCATCGACCACCAGGGCGACCTTCTTGTCCGGATCATACTTGTCCATGATCGCCGCGTGGCGGGCAATACGCTGGTCCATCTTGAGCGTGGTCTCGAGGATCGAGGCGTAGTCGTCCTCGCCGAAGCCGACGCTCGGCAGCGACGGCGGCCAGTGCGGTACGGTGTAGCTGTGCAGCGACAGGCCCTCTATCGACCAGCTCCAGTCGCGCTTGCTCCAGGCCTCCATCACCCCTTCGGTATAGGAGGTGTCGTCGTCGGTCGGGCCGACGGCGATGCGCTGCATCGCGTTCGGGTTGGTGTCGCCCTGCTGCGCGGGGTTGTAGTTGCGCGTGAAGCGCGCGTAGCGCTTCAAGAGGTCGGTGTAATACTGGGGTCGCATGTTGCCGCCGCAGCCCCAACTCTCATTGCCGAGGCCGACGTATTTCACCGCGTAGGGTTCGGCATGTCCGTTGGCCGCGCGGTCGGCGCCGGCGGAGCTGCGCTGGTCGGCGGTCATGTAAGCCATCCAGTCGGAGGCTTCCTCCAGCGTACCGGAACCGACATTGACCGAGACATAGGCTTCCGCGCCGATCTGGTGGAGGAAATCCATGTACTCGTCGGTCCCGAACGTATCGGGCTCGATCGCGCCGCCCCAGTTGGCGTTGACGGTGCTGCGGCGGTGCGGTCCGACGCCGTTGCGCCAGTGATACTCGTCGGCGAAGCAGCCGCCCGGCCAGCGCACGTCCGGCACCTTGATCGCTTTCAGCGCCGCGACCACGTCGCTGCGGATGCCGCGGACGTTGGGGATCGGCGAGTCAGGCCCGACCCACACACCGCCGTAGATGCCGGTGCCGAGATGCTCGGCAAACTGACCGAAGATGTGACGGTCGATCTTCGCGCCGGGCTGGCCGGCCTCGATTTCGACGGTCGTGGCCGGATTCTCGCGCGCCGCCACGGCGCTCGGCACGAGAGCCGCGAGCAGCGCCAGCGGCGCGACGGCCAAGCCCATTTTCCTCATTGCATTGTCTCCCTTGAATTGAGTGCGGCGACGAGGGCGTGTGCCCGTCGCCCGATTTCGGTGGGCTCGATGCCCGGCCGGTAAAGCGCGCCGCCGAGCGCCACGCCTTCAGCGCCAGCGGCGAGCCAATCGCGAGCCTTCGCGGCATCGACGCCGCCGACCGCCCAGATGCCAATGTCGGCTGGCAGCACGTCGCGCACGGCCTTCATAAGGCCCGGTCCCGCCGAAGAGGCCGGAAACAGCTTGAGCCTGCGAGCCCCGGCTTCGACCGCGGCCAGCGCTTCGCTCGGCGTGAAGAAGCCGGGCATGACATCGAGGCCGAGCGCCAGCCCGCGCGTGATGACCCGGGCATCGGTGTTCGGGGCGACGAGCAGCCGGGCGCCGGTTTCGGCCAGGCGATCGACCGACGCGGCGTCGAGCACGGTCCCGCCGCCGATCAGCGCCTCTTGTCCGAACTGCGCCTGCAGCGTGGCGATGGAGGCGAACGGATCGGGCGAATTGAGCGGGACCTCGATCATCCGCACGCCGGCCCCGACCAGCGCCGCGCCGATGGCGGCGACCTCTGTGGACCTGACGCCGCGCAGGATCGCGATCGCCGGCGGCGCGCCGTGCGCGAGCAGGTGGTCAAGCGTCGGCATCGAGCAGCCTCAGTCCGGCGATCGTGCATTCCTCCGCATCGAGGCACGCCGGCAGCAACCCGCGCCGACCAAGCGCGCGTGAATAGCGGGCGGCGAGGGCCGGCTCAGCGAGGATCGTCACGTTCTTTTCCGGCTCCATCGCGGCGACCTCCGCGCCGATCAGCACGCCCGAGACGAAGCCGCTCGCCCAGCCGGCCGACTTGCCGCCGACGAGCTGCCCACTGCGGGCCTCGAACAGCAGCGAGCTGACCGGGCCCTCGCGGTCGAGGCCATGTTCGAAGCCCGACTTCTGGTCAGCCTCGGCGTCGGCCCCTCCCGCAGCAAACAGGCTCGAGCGTTGTAGCAGGTCGAATAGCTCGCCGGTCATGAAGGTGCGGAATGATTCGATGCGGCCCTCGGACAGCCGGACCCACTTGCTATGCGTGCCAGGCAAGACCACGCACTGCCTGCCGGTCGCGAGGCGGGGATTTTGGACCATCGCGCCAAAGATCTGGGTCTCTTCCCCGCGCATCACGTCGAAGCGATCGTCCGACGTGACGAAGCCGGGCGCGATGGCGACCGCGGTTTCCCGCCAATCGCACACGGCCACGCGTGACCTCCAATCCGCCGCCCCGGCGGGACAGGATACGTAAGGGGCCTCGTGAAAGCCGTTGCGCGCCCCGGCCATGCCGCACAGCACGATCCTTTTCGCGTTCCAGTCATCGACCACCTCGGCCAGCGCCTTCGCCGGATCGCCTGCCTCGGCGATGCCGGGGCCTTCGCGCCGTTCGGCCACCGATCCGTTCTCCAACCGCCACAACCTGAGCCGCGTATTGCCCCAATCGCCTATGACATGATCCGCGCTCACGCCGTCACTGCGGCGCCTCGGGTGGCAGCGCTGAGGTCGGCTTGCTGCCCCACAGGGCGTAGACCAGCACTATCAGCTCGCAGGCGGCGGTGAGGAAGAAGCTCGCCTGGATCCCGTAGAGGTCCGCGAGCCAGCCCTGCACGACGACGAGCGCGCCGCCGGCGATGGCCATGATCAAAAGGCCCGAGCCTTCCTCGGTCAGCGGCCCGAGCCCGCGGATCGCCAGCGCGAAGATGGTCGGGAACATGATCGAGTGGAACAGCCCGACCAGGATCAACCCGTACATCGCCGCTTGCCCGTGAGCGAGCGAGGCGACAAGCATGGTCAGGAACGCACCCGCGGCGAACGCTGCGAGCACTTTCTCGGGCGCGATCCAGCGCATGATGAAGGCGCCGGCGAAGCGCCCGACCATCATCCCGCCCCACACGAAGGTGAGGTAGAACGCGGCCTGCTCGTGGGTGATGTTGCCGATGTCGGGCTGCGACACGAAATTGATGAACAAGTTGCCGACGCCGATCTCGGCAATGAGATAGACGAAGATCGCCACCACCCCGAGCACCAGGTTGCGGTGGCGCCAGAGCGAGAGATGCTTGCGCTCCTCGGCGTTGGCGCGCCGCGTCGCCTCGCTGAGCGCGGGGAGCTTGGCCCGCGCGATGGCGAAGGCGAGCACCGCAAGGACGCCGGCGACGATGAGGTACGGCAGCTGCGTCGCCTGCGCGTCGGCCATGCGCTCCGCGTAGGTCAGCCGGGTTCCCTCGAGCGTGGTTCCGCCGCTGGTGCGGCTGAGGATCAGGTAGCGGCCAAAAACGACGGCCAGCACGTCCCCCGTGGTGTTGAACGCCTGCACCAGGGTGAGGCGGGATTCCGATGACTCGGGCGGCCCGATCACCGCCACGTAGGGGTTGGCCGCCACTTGCAGCAAGGCGATGCCGCAAGCGACGATGAAGAGGGCAAGCAACGTCACCTCGTAGGACGGGATCCGCGCGGCCGGGACCATCAGCAGCGACCCCACCGTCATCACCGCGAGCCCTGTGACCAGCGCCCTTTGATAGCCGATCCGCTCGATCAGCTTGGCCGATGGGATCGACGCCACCAGGTAGCCGATGAACCACGTCGATTCGATCAATGTGGTCTGAGTATAATTGAGATCGAACACGCTGCGCAGGTGCGGCAGGAGCGTGTTGTTGATGACCGTTATGAAGCCCCACATGAAGAACAGGCTGGCGAGCAGCGCGAGCGCCCTGCCGTAAGGCGCCGTCGCCCCGTTTCGAGATCCCGCCACCCCAATTTCCTTCCCGCGGTTGCGAATTTATTTGTATGAGTATATGCGGCGCGTAATGGGGTCAACTCCTGACAAGAAGCTTCGCTCGGCGGCCTGGTTTGACAACCCGGCGAACATCGACATGACCGCGCTTTACCTCGAGCGGTACCTGAACTTCGGCATCAGCCTCGACGAGTTGCGCTCCGGCCGGCCGGTCATCGGCATAGCCCAGACCGGCAGCGACCTGTCCCCGTGCAACCGCCACCACCTGGTGCTCGCGGACCGCTTGCGCGAGGGCATTCGCGAGGCGGGCGGGGTCGTGCTCGAATTCCCGGTCCATCCGATCCAGGAAACCGGCAAGCGGCCGACGGCCGGGCTCGACCGCAACCTCGCGTTCCTCGCCCTCGTCGAGGTTCTCTACGGCTATCCCATCGACGGCGTGGTGCTGACGATCGGCTGCGACAAGACCACGCCCGCGTGCCTGATGGCGGCGGCGGCGGTCAACATTCCCGCGATCGCGCTGTCGGTCGGGCCGATGCTCAACGGCTGGAACCGCGGCCAGCGCACCGGTTCGGGCACGATCGTGTGGAAGGCCCGCGAAATGCTCAGCCGCGGGGAGATCGACGAGGCCGGATTCATCCGCCTCGTCGCCTCGTCGGCCCCTTCGACCGGGTACTGCAACACGATGGGCACGGCGACGACGCTCAACAGCCTCACCGAAGCGCTGGGCATGTCGCTTCCCGGCTCGGCGGCGATTCCGGCGCCTTATCGCGACCGCCAGGAGTGCGCCTATCACACGGGCAAGCGGATCGTCGACATGGTCCGCGAGGACCTCAAGCCGTCGGACATCCTGACCCGGGAGGCGTTCCTCAATGCGGTCGTGGTGAACTCGGCGATCGGGGGCTCGACGAACGCGCCGATCCACCTCGCGGCGATCGCGCGGCACATGGGTGTCGAACTCGACATTCGTGACTGGCAATCGCACGGGCATGCCGTTCCGCTTCTGGTCAACCTGCAGCCCGCGGGGGAGTACCTGGGCGAGGATTACTACCACGCGGGCGGCGTTCCCGCGGTCGTCAACCAGCTGATGGCCGAAGGGCTCATCCGCGAGGATGCGCTGACCGTCAACGGCCGCTCCCTCGGTGACAATTGCCGCGGGGCGCGGATCGAGAACGAGCGGGTCATCCGCCCGATCTCGAGCCCGCTGCGCGAGAACGCGGGGTTCGTGGTCTTGTCGGGCAACCTGTTCGACAGCGCGATCATGAAGACGAGCGTGATTTCCGACGAATTTCGCGCTCGCTATCTGTCGAACCCCGACGATCCGGACGCCTTCGAGGGTCCCGTCGTCGTGTTCGACGGGCCGGAGGACTACCACGCGCGGATCGACGACCCCGCGCTCGGGATCGACGAATGCACGCTGCTGGTCATGCGGGGCGCCGGGCCGATCGGCTATCCCGGCGGCGCGGAGGTCGTGAACATGCGCGCGCCAGCCTATCTGTTGCGCGAAGGCGTGAGCGAATTGCCGTGCATCGGCGACGGCCGGCAATCGGGCACCTCGGGCAGCCCCTCGATCCTCAATGTCTCGCCGGAAGCGGCGGTCGGCGGCGGGCTTGCGCTGCTCGAGACGGGCGACCGGCTGCGGATCGACCTGCGCCAGGGAACCGTCAACGCGCTGTTGCCCGACGAGGAGCTGTCCCGCAGGCGCCGCGAGCTCGAAGCCCGCGGCGGCTACGCCTATCCTCAAGCGCAGACTCCCTGGCAGGCGATCCAGCGGGCGCTCATCGGCCAGCTCGGGACCGGCGCGATCCTCGAAGGGAGCGAGGCCTTCCAGCGGATCGCCCAGACCTACGGCATCCCGCGCGACAATCACTGAGGGATCGAGTGGCCGCAGTCGAAATCGCCTCGCTCGTGCAATTCCGCAGCGACGGCTCGCGCGGTGTTGCGGGCATCGACAGCGACGGCCGGGCCTACGTGCTGCCGGGGACGGCGAGCACGCTCGACCTTGCCCGGCAGGCGGTGGCGGAGCGCTGCAGCCTCGGCGCGCTGGCGGCGAGGCGCGCCGGCGCCAGCATCGACTTGTCGGGCGTGTCCCTCATCACCGCCATCGACCACCCTGATCCGGCGCATCTCACGGTCAGCGGCACCGGCCTCACCCACCTCGGTTCGGCCGAGGGACGCGACCGGATGCACCAGGCCGCCGCGTCCGGCCGGGCGACGGATTCGATGCGCATGTTCCTTTTGGGTGAAGCGGGCGGCAAACCCGCCGAGGGAACGATCGGCGCCCAGCCGGAGTGGTTCTACAAGGGAGACGGCTCGGCGCTCGTCGCCACCGGAGAGCCTCTGCCGCTGCCGGCCTTCGCGCAGGATGGCGGCGAGGAGCCCGAGATGGCCGGTATCTACCTGATCTCGGACGACGGCACGCCGTTGCGGCTCGGCTTTGCGCTCGGCAACGAGTTCTCCGACCACGTGACCGAGCGGGAGAACTACCTCTGGCTGGCGCACTCCAAGCTGCGCCACGCGGCGCTCGGCCCTGAACTGCGGCTCGGCGATCTTCCCGCCGAGGTTCGCGGGACCAGCCGCATTTTGCGCGCCGGCGCCGTCCTGTGGGAGAAGCCGTTCGCCACCGGCGAAGCGAACATGACCCATACGATCGCCAACCTCGAGCACCATCATTTCAAGTACGCGCGGTTCCGCCGGCCGGGGGACGTCCATGTCCACTTCTTCGGCACCGCCACCGCCAGCTTCGCCGACGGCATCGCCACGAAGGAAGGCGACGTCTTCGAGATCGAGGCGGAAGGGTTTCGCCTGCCCTTGCGCAATCCCCTCGTCGGCGAGGCCGACGAGGGGTTCATCCAGGTGACCCCATTGTGAGGCGCATCGCGATCGCCCTCGCCGGATACGGCAAGATAGCGCGCGACCAGCACGAGCGGGCGATCGCCGATAGCGAGGACTTCGCGCTCGTCGCCATCGGCGATCCGGCGGCGCGCCACGCCAGCCTGCCTTCGTACGACAGCCTTGCGGCGATGCTCGAAGCGCAGCCGGAGATCGCCGCCGTCTCGCTGTGCATGCCCCCGGCCAGCCGATCCGACGCCGCCATCGCGGCGATCACGGCGGGTCGTCATGTGCTGCTCGAGAAACCGCCGTGCGCCACTTTCGCGCAAGCGGAGCATCTCGTGAGCCTTGCCGAGCAACGCGGCGTGACGCTCCACACCGCATGGCACTCGCAGCACGCGGCGGGGGTCGACGCCGCCCGGGACTGGCTGCGCGGCAAGACGATCCGCTCGGTCCGGGTGAACTGGAAAGAGGACGTGAGGGTCTGGCACCCGGGCCAGGCGTGGATCTGGCAGCGGGGCGGTTTCGGCGTTTTCGATCCCGGCATCAACGCCCTCTCGATCCTCACCAGGATCCTGCCCGCCGAGCTTCGCCTGAGCGAGGCCGAGCTCGAGGTGCCAGCCAATTGCGTCACCCCGATTGCCGCCCGCCTAGAGCTTGCCGGCGCCGGTTTTCCGGTCTTTGCCGAATTCGATTTCCGGCAGACCGGGCCGCAAAGCTGGGACATCGAGGTAGCAACCGCCGCCGGGCTCCTCGTGCTTTCGCGCGGCGGCAACGAGCTGGTCATCGACGGTGAGCGGCATGAGGTCGGCGCGGAGGCCGAATACAGCCGTCTCTATGCCCGCTTCGCCGAGCTGATCCGGTCCGGGCGGAGCGAGGCCGATCTCGCGCCGCTGAAGCTCGTCGGCGAGGCACTCGATAGAGGCCGGATCGTCACGACGGACCGCTTCGAAGACGCGGCATGACCCAGCTAGGCTATTCGACGACAGGACAGGAGGTTGCGACATGAGGACTTCGATCTTACCGGCCATCGCGCTGATGCTTGCCGCTTCACCCGCCCTCGCCGGTGAGGCCCGCAAGGAAACCTTCGGCAAGCTCGCCGACGGAACACCGGTCGAGGCCGTCCTGCTCAGCAACACCCATGGGATGAAGGTGCGTGTCCTTGCCTGGGGCGCGGCGCTGCAGGAACTCGTCGTGCCGGGCCGAAAGGGCGCCACCGACGTGATCCTCGGCTACGACGACATGACCGGCTACCTCAAGGCCTCGAACTATTTCGGCGCGACTGTCGGGCGCTATGCCAACCGCATCGCCAAGGGGCGCTTCACGCTCGACGGCAAGGTTTACGAGCTTGCCACCAACGACGGTCCGAACGCGTTGCACGGCGGCGTCCGCGGCTTCGACAAGCACTTGTGGACCATCGACCGGGTCGCGTCAGACGCCAAGAGCGCCTCCGCCACGCTCGCCTACACCAGCCCCGACGGTGAAGAGGGCTATCCGGGCACGATGAAGGTTACGGCGACCTTCACCCTCACCGAAACCAACGAACTTAAGGTCACCTACCGCGCCACGAGCGACAAGCCGACGATCGCCAACATCACCAATCATTCGTACTTCAACCTCGGCGGAGTCGCGGCCGGCCATTCGGCGACCGAAGCGGTCGTGACCATCCCGGCCGCCCATTACACTCCGGTCGACACCACGCTCATCCCGACCGGAGAGATCCGTTCGGTCGCGGGCACACCGTTCGATTTCCGCAAGCCGAGGCGCGTGTCCGAGCGCATCCGCGACGGGCGCGACGAGCAGCTGCGCATCGGGCGCGGCTATGATCACAACTGGGTTGTCAGCCGCGCGCCGGTGAGCGGCCTGCAGCTGATGGCCAAAGTCGAGGATCCCGCCAGCGGCCGGACGATGCAGATATTCTCCAACCAGCCCGGCGTGCAGTTCTATACCGGCAATTTCCTCGACGGCACCGCGACCGGCAAGGGCGGGGTGATCTATCGCCAGGGCGACGGCCTCTGCTTCGAGCCGCAGGTCTTTCCCGACACGCCCAACAAGCCTTCGTTCGGATCGGCGCGGCTCGATCCCGGGCAGACTTACGAGAACCGCATCGTCTACCGGTTCTCCGTCGCGCGCGCCGCGAGTTAGCGCTCCTTGGTCACCGCAAGGGCGGAGTTGGCGGCGAGAATGTAGGCGGCAGTCGTGCCGACGGTGTATTCGTTCTCGTACCACAGGAACGGCCAGTCGACCTTGAGCTCGGGAAAGTCGGGCTTGATGATCAGCACGCCCGGCACCAGCCCGCCGGGGATGAAGCTGTAGTCCGCGCGGTTGTGGCCGTAGCCGATCAGCTTCGACTGCGTGCCCACCGTGGACACCAGCGACAGGTTGTTCGCCGGGTGCCTGCCGAGCAGGTAATCGATGGCATCGAGCGTGTAGCGGGTACCGACGATCTCCGGAAAGGCCCGGTGCAGGAGGTACATGTCGGTGCCGAACTCGGCGACCTGGTGGGACCCGGCCCACGAGCCTTCGCCGATCGGCACGCCGAAGGGATTTTTCACGCGTATCGCATCGGCCTGCTCCCTGGCAGCGCGAACGGCGGGCACCAGCCGGGCTCTGTAATCGGCCCCCATGTAGGGGATCGCCAGCACGGCCGACGCGGCGACCTGCGGGAAGTTCTGCTCGATCACGGGCAGGAGCTCGGTGAGCCGGGCGCGATAGATGCCCTCCCCTCGCGTGGCCATCAGCAGCTCGATCGTCGCTTCCGCGTCGGATAGCGCCAGATTGCCCGGGCCGTCGCGTCCGTCGCTGGTGTCGGCGACGCCAAGACGGCTTCGCTGCACCTGCCACAGCGTCTTGGCCGCGGCGAGCGCCTTTCCGGCAAGGTCCGGATCCGAAGCCCTGAGCGCCCGGCTCGCCGCCGCCAGCGCACCCGCCATGGAAAGATCGTTGGCCGGAAGGTCGGTCGTGAACGCCCAGCGGTCGTCCTGCCGGCCGGAGCGATCCCCCTTGCTCTCGTTCGCCTTCAGCGAGGCATCGTAAACCTTGCCGTCGGTCTGCGACGCGGCATCGCCGAGGTGGGTGTACTGCTGCAGCGTCGGGTCGACGATGCCGACGATCGCATGCCCGAAGACGTCGAACTGGGCGAGCAGTTGCAGCGTTCCGTGGCGGATCTGCTGGATCGAGTCCGGCACGCCGTCGGGCTTGCGGATCTGGACGTAGCGGGCCGCCTCGTCGACGCTGGTCTCGTCCCAGTCGAGGCCGAACAGCTCGCGGCCGCGGACGAGGTCGCGCACGACGAAGGCATTGCTCGGTGTCTGGATGTCGTAATCGCCGGCATCCTGCCAGCCGCCGACGGCGAGGCCGGGAATGTGCTCGCCGGGCTTGAACGGCGAATCGAGGTTCGGCCCCATGTGATAGCCGTCGAAGTGGACGATGTCGGGCGGCGCCTGGCGAGCGTCGTCGAGGTGCGAAACGCCTTGCCAGATGCGATACTGCTCGCGCACCCGCACATGGTCCATCTGCACGGCGAGGTAGGTGTCGAGCGACGTCTGCCAGATGTGGTCGTAGGCGTCGGCGGCGATCGTGAACGGGCCGGTCGTGCGGCCGGCATAGGAGATTTCGTAGAGCCCCGGGTCGCGCACGCTCGAGAAGTCGAACGTGGCGTAGCGATAGCGCATCCATTTGCCCCAGGGCTTAACGTTAGCGGTGAGAACCGCCTTGGGCTCTCCGGCGGCGGTCAGTTTCAGCAGCGTTGCCAGGGCTGGCGCCTTGAAGTTGGGATCGAGCTCGATCACCGCGACCTTGCTGCGCGCCGGCGTGTAGCCCGCCTGGTTGTAGGACACGACCGGATCGCGCACCCAGTCGGCGATGAGGTTCGGCCTGACGTGCCAGACCACCGCATCGGTCCGGGCGCCGGCCGCGATCAGGGAGCGGACGACGAACCAGCCGTTCTGCGCACGGTTGCGCGCGTCGTACAGCGCCAGCGGGGCCTTGTCGGAGGTGATCGTCACCCGCGACAGCGGATCCTCGGGCGCGAGCGTGATCGAGTGCCCGCCGGACGCGAGCGGCAGCGGATCGCCCGAGCCGTCGCTGCTCATCGGGCCCGTGGGATCGCGCGGGAACAGGCCCGGCGCGCCGTCGAGATAGTAGGTCTTGCCGAAATAGACGGTCGGCAGGAAATCGAGATTGAAGCCGGCTTTGCCGGCGAGGCTCGCGGGAAGGGGCTTGTCGAGGTCGACGGCGATACGAAAGCCCGTCCCTTCCGGCGAGACCCTGATGTGATAGGCGAGGTCCTGATCCTTGCACGCGGCCTTGACGACGACCGCGTGGCGGCCGGCGTCCACCGAGCGGTCGATGAAGAGCGGAACCGGATCCCATTGCTCGGGCGTCGGATTGAGCCGCACGTCGCCATCCGCGGCGACGCGCTGGCCGTGGAGGATGATCTGGATGCCACCGTTCTTCTCGTCGAAGAAGATCGGGCTCCACGGGTCGTGATCGACGACCACGGTGATGCCGCGCCCCTCGAGGGTTTGCGCCGGCGTTATCACGAGGCCCTGCCCAAAGGCGGCGCAATCCGGTGCGAGCGCGCAAGCCGTAGCTAGCAGCGCGGCGGCAAGTCGCTTGTGCATCTCACTCCCCTGGCAGTCTGGTAGCGCTATCATGAAAGTTTCTCGGGAGGCTTGCAACAGTCAGAGTAATAGGCTCTCCTGCCGGCACCGGCTTCGGGAGGGCAATCACGGGTGCCAAGGATCACGCGCCGCTCGATGCTCCAGGGCGGAGCGGCGCTCGGCGGGGCGATGGCCTTCCCCGGCTGGGCGGCGCCCCCTTGGCCGTCGCGCGATCAGCGCCTGTGGTACGCTCAGCCGGCGCAGGCGTGGACCGAGGCCTTGCCGGTCGGCAACGGCCGCCTCGGCGCGATGGTCTTTGGCGGCACGACCCGCGAAAGGCTGCAGCTCAACGAGGACACGCTGTGGAACGGCGGGCCCTACGATCCGGTCAATCCCAATGCGAGGGCGGCGCTGCCGCACGTTCGCGAGCTCATCTTCGCCAACCGCTGGGCCGAAGCCGAGGCCCTTGCCGACGAAAAGCTCATGGCGAGGCCGCTCAAGCAAATGGCGTACCAACCGGTGGGCGACCTTTTGATCGACATCCCGGGTGCCGCCGGAGCGGTGACCGGCTACCGCCGGGAGCTCGACCTCGATGCCGCGATGGCGGCAACCCGGTTCACGCTCGGCAAAGTGGCGTTCACGCGCGAGGTGGTCGTCTCCCCGATCGATCAGGTGATCGCGATAAGGCTGTCGGCAAACCGGCGCGGGGCGATCAATTGCGACATCTCGCTTCGCTCGCCCCAGTCTGCGGTGGAGACGGGTCCCGACGGACCCGACCTCGTGCTCGCCGGCCGCAATGCGTCTCAGGACGGCGTCGAGGGAGCACTGCGCTTCGAGGCCCGGCTGGCCGCGTTGGTCTCTGGCGGAAAGGTCCAGCATCGCGCCGATCGCATCTCGGTTCGTCGCGCCGACGAAGTGACCCTACTGCTTGCGATCGCAACCAGCTATCGCCGCTTCGACGACACCGGCGGCGATCCGGCCGCCATCACCCGTCGGCAGATCGCCGCCGCGCGCGGGAAAAGCTTCGGGCGGATCGCGGCCGAGACCACCGAGGCGCATCGCGCGCTGTTTCGCCGCGTCCGGCTCGATCTCGGCCGCACGTCCGCCGCCGACCAGCCAACCGACCGGCGCATCGCCACCAGCCAGGCGAGCGCCGATCCCGCGCTCGCCGCGCTGTACTTCGACTTTGGGCGCTACCTGCTGATCTGCAGCTCGCGGCCGGGCACGCAACCGGCCAACCTGCAGGGCATCTGGAACGACAGCACCACGCCGCCGTGGGAATCGAAGTACACGATCAACATCAATACCGAGATGAACTACTGGCCGGCCGAGCCGCTGGCTCTCGAAGAGTGCGTCGAGCCGCTGGTGGCGCTCGTGCGGGACCTTGCCGTCACCGGGGCGAGGACCGCGCGCGAGATGTACGGCGCGAGCGGCTGGGTCGCCCATCACAACACCGACTTGTGGCGCGCCACGGCGCCGATCGACGGCGCGAGATGGGGCCTGTGGCCGACCGGCGGTGCGTGGCTCTGCCTGCACCTGTGGAGCCGCTATGACTACGGACGCGACGCGGACTACTTGAAGGCGATCTACCCGGTGCTCAAAGGCGCCTGCGAGTTCTTTCTCGACGTGCTCGTGACGGACCCGAGGACCGGTTTCCTGGTCACGAACCCGTCGCTGTCGCCCGAGAATGTCCACCCCCACGGCGCATCCTTGTGCGCCGGGCCGACGATGGACATGGAAATTCTCCGCGACCTGTTCGACCGCACCGCTCGCGCCGCAGCGATCCTGCGGACGGACGGCGAATTCGCCGCCGACCTGAAAGCCGCGCGCGCCCGGCTGGCGCCGCCCGGGATCGGCTCGCTGGGGCAACTCAAGGAATGGCAATTCGACTGGGATGGCGAGGCGCCGGAGCGCGACCATCGCCACGTCTCGCACCTCTACGGCCTGTTCCCGAGCGACCAGATCGACCTCGACGACACGCCCGGGCTGGCCGCCGCGGCGCGCAAATCGCTCGAGATGCGCGGCGACCAGTCGACCGGCTGGGCGACCGCCTGGCGCGCCAACCTCTGGGCGCGCCTGCGCGAAGGCGAG
>Ga0310810_10005453_pt1 | contig 14226 bp, 15 predicted proteins | sample NCmetagenome_FD_207641 | JGI IMG/M metagenome (GOLD analysis project Ga0310810, IMG submission 207641) | Soil microbial communities from experimental microcosm in Duke University, North Carolina, United States - NC | ecosystem: Engineered > Artificial ecosystem > Soil microcosm > Unclassified ... | reverse complement strand
TCAAAGGCAAGTATCCCGGGCCGTCGGAATTCATCAAGGCGATGGCTACCATCAAGCTCGATCCGCCGCGGGGCCCCGTGCAGCTCGACCTCGCCACCAAGAGCCCGATCCAGAACATCTACGTCAAAAAGGTCGAGAAGAAGAAGATGTTCGGCTACGACAAGGACGAGCTCTGGAACACGGTGGTCAAGACTTACACCGGCGTCAGCACATACTGGAAATACGACCCCGCGACGTTCAGAGCGCAGCCCGTCTACAGCCGCGATTTCCCGCCCTGCAAATTCTGCGAATAGTTAAACTATTGGGTGACCGCGGTGCTGGTATAAGATGGACTATGAGCACGGCATTGGGCGCGAGACTTGTGCCCGTTCCAGTTGTCGATGTGCGGGACGGTGGGCCCCTTCGTCACGCCACCCAAAGCTGCGTGCGCGCACGGGCGCTGCGTGACGAGTGCATTCGCTGGCTACCGCGCGTCGCAGCCGGGCTGTTGCCGGCAATCGACTCGGTAACACGACGCTGGCTCCTGCAATCGCGCTCGTCTTATGCGGAAGAGGTCAAGGCGATAGCGGCTAGGCTCGACTTCTCAGGCGTCTGGTTTCTCAATGGCTGCTACCAGTGGGGTTGCACCGCGCTCTCGCGCGAGCAGGACGAGGTACCCTGGATCGCGCGAACGCTCGATTGGCCGTTTCCGGGTCTCGGCCGCCACGTGGAAATCGCGCGGATGCAAGGCCCTGCCGGCGAGTTCTACAATGTGACGTGGCCCGGTTATGTCGGCGTGCTGACGGCATCAGCGCCCGGACGGTTTGCCGCCTGCATCAACCAGGCGCCGATGTGGCGGCGGACTTCGCATCCCTGGTTACGACCGTATGACATTGCCTTGAACGCGCGGCACACATGGCGGATCAGTCACGTTCCACCCGATCATCTGCTGCGCGACGTGTTCGAGACATGCGCGACCTTTGCGGAGGCGAAGCACCGGCTGGAGACAACGCCGCTCGCCCGCCCTGTCATCTACACATTGACCGGCTGTCAACCAGACGAGCGATGCGTGATCGAGCGAACGCAGGACGGCTTCTCCAGCCGGACTCACGACACTTGCGCTGCAAATGACTGGTTGCTCAGCCTGCCGCGCTGGGAACCACGGGTCGCTGCTGAAGCGTTTCTGACACGCACAGGCGAAGAGGCAGCCGAGAACAGCCGCACGCGACGTGACCAGCTTGCGGCATGGCCCGGAATCTTCGGGACGGAATTTGATTGGGTAACACCACCCGTCCTCAATTCGCAGACCCGAATAGCGGTGGAAATGTGCCCCGCAAACGGGGTGCTTCGGGTCAAGGGCTATGAACAGTCTGAAGCGCTGGAACTGCCCGCGCCGGTCACATTGAGCGAGATATCGGCGCGGGCAAATTAACGCGCGACCTAAGGGCCACCGTGACCGTCAGTTCGCCCTGCCCAAGCGTTGCTTCCATAGTTTGATCACGCCAGGCGGAAATTCACGGGTTCCGACCCCAGTGCGGCGGCAGGCTTCAGGCCACATTTCAAGCAGCGAGTGGTCTTCGCAGAACAGCTTGTCTTGCGAAACCTGACCAGTTTCAGAATACGGCCTTCGCTCGGCTGCCATTTTCAGGAGCTCTAGGAGCGGAGCGATATCTTTCCCGGTGTTCATGACAACCCCCCTTGGTATTGCGGAGGAGCTTACAGATCCCAACGGATATCGCTGTGTCGGGCATCACGAAAAGGTACATTTTGGAGCACGGCGGTATTTCACTACTCCGGCGCGATTCAGAATCCGCTGTATGAGAGCGCGGGGTAGGGGTTTACGGGGGCCCTAATGAAATCCTCGGTCATTAAACGCTCCATCGTAATCGATGGGCACAAGACCAGCGTCAGCCTTGAAGATGCCTTCTGGGATGACCTGAAGAAAATCGCGCATGCTCGGCAGGTGACGCTGTCGGAATTGGTGACCAAGATCGACCTGACGCGTGAACAGGGCAACCTGTCCTCGGCGATCCGGTTGTTTGTGCTTCAGCGCTTTCGCAATGAAGACAAGCAAGCGGAAGGAGCGTAGCGCCTCGCGCATCTGCGGGTGCTTAAGGAATGCAAGTGAGCCGGCGCTAGCCGCAGCTCACCTGCCGCCGTTGCATTGATCTCGGATCAATGCTTCTCGCCCTAGCGGGACATGCAGTCATGGATAAATTGCCGGCGCTTCGTCAGCGGGACTTTTTGAGTCTTGGCCTGCTTGCCGCACTCGGCGCGCTTCTTCTTCAAGGCGGCCTCTTTCTCCCGCATGGCCTGCAGCTGCGCTTTGTCGGCAACGGTGCGGTCCGGCTTCATGCCGGTCATCGGCTTTTCGGTCGTTGGGGGCGGTGTTTGCGCGCGGACAAGGGTCGGCATGACCGGCGCCGTGACAACGAGTGTGGCGATCAGGATTACGGGACGAAACATCTGCTGCTCCCAGCTAAAATTCCGGTTTATCTTAGCACACGGCTGCGCGGGTGTTTGGGGCGTATGTCTCCCCGCTTCTGACCGATGCCGTATTATTTCTTGGACCCAGGCTCTGCTTTCGCTCTCAGCTGCGCCATCTCGCTATCAAGCTTTGTCACCGTGGATTTGAGTGCGGCGATTTCCGCCCGGCTGGCCGCAAGGTCGCGGGTGAGGGCGTTGATCTTCTCCCTTGTATCGCGCTCAAGCTTTCCCAGGGCCTGGTGGAGAAACTCGACATTTGCCTGCAGGCATCCGGTGCGGCGCTCCATCTGCGCTTCCACCGTGCATTTTTCGACGCCGCGAATGTCCTGGGCGAGCGCAGGCGGAACAAGTGTGCCGATTATAAGTGCGGCTGTGACGCAAAGCCGCGAGGCGTGATTTCTTCGGGATATCATGCAATTTTTCTCTTGCGTTTGTGTGCAATCATACAAACAATCATACAAGATTTCTTGTATTGAGTGGCGTCGAATGGCGAACGGCGAACGGCATCCGCGGCAGGCAACCGAACCAAGCACGTTCAAAATTTCGCTATCGAAAGGCAATGGCCGCCCGCTGTTCGTGCAACTGCACGAGCAGATCATCGACCGCATCTCCGCCGGCGAATTGACGGCCGGTGCACGGCTGCCGCCGGTCCGACGGCTCGCCGAGCAGCTCGGCATCAACCACATGACCGTCGCGAAGGCCTACAAGGATCTCGCCAAGGCAGGCTTCGTCGAGAGCCGCGCCGGCGGCGGGACGCATGTCCGCGCGCCATACGGAACGAAGCGCGCCCGCGGAGCGGAGCCCGCCGTTGCAGGGCCGCTTTTGTCCGAGCGCCTTTATGAGCTCGCGCATGCGCCGGGTGTGATCGCGTTTGTGACCAACTATCCCGAGCCGGATTCCGAATGCATGAAGGAATTCGAGAACTGCCTGCAGTCGGTCATCGCGGACGGTCTGTCGCCATATTTCATCTACGATTCCTCGAACGGCCGGATCAGCCTCCGCCGCGCCATCGTCGAATACCTGGCGCAACGCGGCCTGGCGACAACAGCGGAAGATGTGATCGTGACATCGGGGGCGCAGCAGGCGATCGAGCTTGTTATTCGCCTGCTGGTGTCGCCCGGATCGCCGGTGATCGTCGAGCGTCCGACATACTACGGTGTCGTCAACGCGTTGCGCAGCGCCGGCGCGCGTGTTCTCGAAGTACCGCTCGATTCCGATGGCATGGACATTGGTACGCTTGAGGCGCATTTGTCGCGGCACAGGCCGCGCCTGATCTACACGAATCCGACGTTTCAGAATCCGACCGGCGTGACGACAAGCATCGAAAAGCGCCGCACCATCCTTGCGCTGGCGCGCAAACACGGCGTGCCTATTCTGGAAGACGATCACAATTCGGAGCTGCGCTTTGCCGGCTCACCGATCGCTTCGATCCGTGCGCTGTCGGAACCGAGCGACGACGTATTTTTTGTACGCGGATTCGGAAAGGTGTTCCTGCCCGGCACACGCCTCGGTTATGTCGTGGCTCCGGCGCGCGCGCGGCAGGCTCTGCTCGCCCTCAAGGCGCAGAGCGACATGCACACAAACGGCATCATGCAGGAGGCGATGGCGCGCTTCCTCGCCCGCAAAAACTATCCGAAGATCCTCGAACGGATGAAAAGGATCTACGCCGGCAAGCAGCGCAAGCTGATCGCCAGCCTGTCAGCCGGTATGCCGCCCGGCACTTTGATTGCGAAGCCCGAGGGCGGCCTCAGTCTGTGGGTGACCCTGCCGGAAGGTACCGAGGTTTCCGAACTTTATTATCGCGCCGTTCGCCGCGGCATCGCTTTCGTCGCGGGAGAGGGTTTCTATGCCTCCAACGTCAATCCGCGCACCTTGCGCGTGAGCTTCGGGTTTGTGCGAGACGACGTGCTCGAGGAGGGTGTGGCCAGGCTCTGCTCCGTGGCAAAAGATCTGATGCCGCCGCGCAGCGCACCGAGTCCGATATTCACGTAGCTGTTCGTGGCCGAGCCCGGTTGAGAGGCCGACAAGCATGAACATGTTTTGGGCTAACCGGAGACACGCACTCCGCGTGCGGTAACATTGAACACCCTTGCGATTTTTTCTGGTACCGAGGTACCCGCCGCCGTTGTATTTTTGGCACAGAGCGGCAGGAAGTTGTGCACGTTATGTGATTTCATGAAGCCTCTTTAAGGTCCGCGCATTAAAAAAGCGTCATGGGTCATCCCGACCGGCATTAGTAAGGGGATCTGTCATGCGAAAATTTTCATTGGCGCTGCTGTCTGTCGCCATTGGTCTGGCTGCGAGTCAGGCATCGGCGGCCGACCTGCCGCGCAAAGCACCACCTGCGCCACCACCACCGCCGCCACTGACTTGGACGGGATGCTACATCGGCGTCAACGTCGGCGGGGCCTGGGGCCGCTTCGAACTAGACAGTTCGATTGGAGATTTGTCTCGGAGCAGGGCCGGCTTTGCCGGTGGTGGTCAGCTCGGCTGCGATTACCAGTTTGCCGGCAGTGGCCTGGTCATCGGCTTCCGCAACATGTTCGATGGGACAACCAACCATATAGATCGGTCGTTCTCATTCGTAGACGCAACTGGAGGCGTCGGAACTGCAACGGGTGAATTCCGTAATCGGTGGTTCGATGCTCTGACCGCTCGGATCGGCTATTCGTGGGCGTCCCCCTGGCTGGTCTACTTTCAGGGCGGCGCGGTCTGGAGTCGTGTCACGGCAGACTTGACGGTGGCGACGCCGCTCGGAGTTACGGCAGGCTCGTTCTCCGACACCAAGACCGGCTGGACGATTGGACTTGGCGGCGAATACAGATTCTCGCCAAATTGGTCGGTGTTCCTGGAAGGCAATTACTATGACTTCGGCTCGCATGATCGGGTTCTATTTACCCCGGCCACGACCTCCTGTGCGGCTGGCTGCGCGTTTAGCACCCACGCAAAAGCGGCCACTGTTCTCGTCGGTGTGAACTACAGGTTCTGGACAGGGATTTAGTTTCCCGCCGCAATCAGAACATCGGAGCCCCGAGCCAATCGGCTCGGGGCTTTTAGTTAGACGTGATGGAATTTGAGAGACCGCTGTAACAGGCGCGGCTCGATCAGGCCTGAAACGCCTTGAAGGTGATGATGGTGTGCGTGTCCTTTATGCCCGGGATGCACTGCACCTTCTCATTCACGAAATGGCCGATGTCGGTGCCCGTATCGACATAGAATTTTACCAGCAGATCATAGTCGCCGGCAGTCGAATAGACCTCGGAAGCGATCTCGGCTTCTGCGAGCGCGTTGGCCACCTGATAGGACTTGCCGAGCTCGCATTTGATCTGCACGAAGAAGGGGGTCATTTGAGCGCCTCCGGTCGGTCCGCAATCCAGCAAAATCAGGGCTGACTGGCAAGGGAGGGCACAAACCCGAAATTTGACGGAAATCAATGTGGCAGGCTCGCTGGTTGAAACAATAACAAGTTATTGAAGCGAGGTTGGCAATTTCAATGGGTAGGGCTGCCAGACGCGCAGTGAAGGAATTCGATTTTGCCGCGCAGCGCCGCAGCATGGTCGAGCATCACATTGCTCGGCGCGGCGTTCGATCGAAATCCGTCTTGCGCGCGATGGGTGCCGTTCGGCGCGAGGAATTTCTGCCACCCGATCTCTCTGAATTTGCCTACGAGGATTCACCCCTGCCGATCGCCGGCGGCCAGACTATTTCCCAGCCGTACATCGTTGCGTTCATGACGGAAGCGCTGCTGCTCGAAGGCGGCGAAAAGGTTCTCGAAATCGGCACGGGCTCAGGCTACGCCGCGGCCGTTCTCGCCGAAGTAGCGAAAGACGTCTATTCCGTTGAGCGGATAGGACAACTGGCGGAAAAAGCCGCCACAAAGGTGGCTGAGCAGGGATACCACAACGTGCACGTCCTGCACGGCGACGGCACACGCGGCTGGCCCGAGCATGCGCCCTACGACGCGATTGTGGTCGCAGCCGGCGGCCCCAGGGTTCCGGAAACGCTGAAAATGCAGCTCAAGATCGGCGGACGCCTGGTGATACCGGTTGGCAGCACCACGCGCGCGCAGGAATTAGTGCGTGTGACGAGAGTTTCCGAGACTGAATTCCGGCGCGAAGATCTCGCCGATGTGCGTTTCGTGCCGCTCCTCGGCAAGGAGGGCTGGGAGGCCGAGGACGAGGCTTCGGCGCCGGCGCGGCTTCGCCCCGCGCCCAAAGTCGAGCCGTCGCTGGCAAGACTGATCGCAAGAAACGCCGAGCCGTTTGGATCGATCGACGATGTCGATCTCGGCTCCTTGCTCGCCAGAATCGGCGATGCCCGCGTGGTCCTCATCGGCGAGGCCTCACACGGCACATCGGAGTTTTATCGCATGCGCGAGAGGATTTCGCGCGCGCTGATCGAGAAAAAGCAATTCGACTTCATCGCGATTGAAGGTGACTGGCCCGACGCCGCCCGCATCGATCACTATGTTCGACACCGCGAATATCGGCCATCCGAATGGGTCGCATTTGCCCGGTTTCCGACCTGGATGTGGCGCAACAATGAAGTACGGGACTTCGTCGATTGGCTGCGCGGCTACAACGCATCAATGGAGCCCGAGCGCCGCGTGGCATTTCATGGACTCGATCTCTACAGCATGTACGACTCGATCAGATTCGTTCTGCGTTACCTTGATGACGTCGACCCGGAATCCGCCAGGGTTGCACGCGAGCGCTATGGGTGTCTGACACCCTGGCAATCCGATCCAGCCACTTACGGTCATGCGGCGCTCACCGGCCGATATCCAATCTGCGAGAGCGACGTCGTGCGGGCCCTCAAGGACCTGCTCGAAAAGCGCAGCGCCTATGCTGCGCGCGATGGCGAACGTTTTCTTGATGCCGTGCAGAATGCACGGCTGGTGGCAAACGCGGAGCGTTATTATCGCACGATGTATTATGGCTCGCGTGCTTCCTGGAACCTGCGTGACGATCACATGTTCACCACGCTCAAGGTTTTGCTCAACCACCATGGCGAGCAAAGCAAGGCGATCGTCTGGGCGCACAATTCCCATATCGGCAATGCGGCAGCGACGGAAATGTCGGCGCGGGGGGAGCACAATATCGGCGAGCTTTGCCGCAAGGAGTTTGGTGAAAGTTGCTATGCCATCGGTTTCGGCACCGATCATGGCACCGTGGCGGCAGCATCCGATTGGGGCGGCGCCATGGAGGTCAAGGTTGTCCAGCCGTCACACAAAACAAGCTACGAACGGCTCTGTCACGATAGCGAGACGCCGCATTTCATGCTCGATCTTCGTGATCAGAAGGCCGCGCATACCCAGGGGCTGATGAAACCCCGGCTCGAGCGCGCAATAGGCGTGATTTACCGGCCGGAGACCGAGCTGGCCAGTCACTATTTCGAGGCCGTGCTGCCCAGGCAATTCGACGAGTACATCTGGTTCGATGAGACCCGTGCCGTCACTCCGTTCAAGACGCACGAACTCAAAGGCTTCCCCGAGACCTATCCGTTCGGAGTCTGAACCCCGCGTAACGGCAAGCCCTGAGGGCGGCTTGAGCCATATCAATGAAATGAGGGCAGCGCCGCGCGATCTTTGAATAGTTTAGCAGCGAGGTGACGAGTCATGGAAACGCCCATTGAGATCGATTTTCAAGGCATGGCCGCCAATACCGGCGTGCGTGACAACATCAGCAAACATGTCAGTCAGCTGGAAGAGCGGTTTGGCCGGATTATCGCAGGCCGCGTGGTGCTCAAGGCCCCGGGCGGACATCACCAGAAGGGCGGTCTGTACGAAGTCAACATCAGGCTCACATTGCCCGAAGGACGCGAGGTCGTGGTTGGCCATACCGCGCAGAATGACGAACGCTATTCCGATCTGAATTTTTCCATCAACGACACCTTCAAGCGCGCACGCAGGCAGCTGCAGGATCAAGTCCGTAAATTGCAGGGGCAGGTGAAACATCACGAAGGCGCGCCGGTTGGGACCGTGGCTGAGCTCGATCCGCTCGGCGAATTCGGTCTCATCGAAACCGAAGATGGTCGGGAGATTTATTTCCACCGCAACAGCGTGCTCGGCGGAGATTTTCCCAGTCTGAAGGTCAATTCGCGGGTGACGTATGCGGAAGAGATGGGCGAGAAGGGCCCGCAGGCGAGCACCGTCAAACTGATCGAAAAACATAAAATGCGAACATGAGTGACGCGTGTCGCGCGCTTCGGGCAGGCCCATCGATGTTGCTGCCCGACTGATGTCGGAATTCGCGGCGCGAACCGGTCTTGTTCGGGCGATTGAGCATCCGCGGCGGTATCTTTGGACCGACGCCTTCGCTGTTTGCAATTTTCTCGAACTGTCAGCGCGCACAGGCGAGCAGGAGTATCGGAACTACGCGATCCTGCTGATCGATCAGGTTCATCATGTGCTCGGCAGGTATCGAGAGGACGATGCGCGTAGCGGCTGGATCAGTGGCTTTCAAGAAGAGAAGGGACGCCGTCATCCGACCGCGGCCGGGCTGAGAATAGGCAAGGCTCTCAGGGAGCGCAGCGAGGCTGAGCCATTCGACGAGCGTCTGGAGTGGGACCGGGACGGCCAGTACTTCCACTATCTGACCAAGTGGATGCACGCGCTCTGCCAAACTTCTCTTGTCGAATCCAAGCCGGCCTATGCGCGCTGGGCGGGCGAACTGGCGTCCGCCACCTATCAAAGGTTTGGCGCTACGTCGGCATCGCACCGCGGTCTTATCGGTATCTATTGGAAAATGAGCACCGATCTTTCCCGGCCGCTTGTTTTTGCGATGGGCTCACATGACGTGCTGGACGGATTCATCACCTTCAGGGAAGTGCAGAATGCGATGATAACCGCGTCAGGCGTCGACATGAATATTCGGGAAGAAATCCGTTCCCTGGCTGCTCTCACCCGGGGCGGGAATTGGGCGACCGATGATCCCCTCGGGCTTGGCGGGTTGCTTTTCGACGCTTGCCGTCTCTGCCGGTTGTCGGAGAATAGCCATGCCGATGCCGAACTGCTGGAAGCCTTGCTGGATGGTTGCAGCCGCGGACTTGCCAGCTTTCTGCGAGCCCGCCCGCTGGCCGGGGCAGCCTCACACCGGTTAGCGTTCCGGGAGCTCGGCCTGGCGATCGGTCTGAAGGCAGTGGCGAGCATTGCTTCTGAAATCACACAACGCAGTTTCGACAATAATGTCGCGTTACGCAGGGCGGCTGATTGGCTTTTGCGGCAAGAGTCGCTCGGTGCCGAGATTGTCGATGACTGGCTGTTGCCGGCACGCCAGCAGGATGACTCCTGGCGCGCTCACCAGGACATCAACGACGTGATGCTTGCAACAGCGCTGATACCAGACACATTTTTGTCGATCGGTCGTCCGGTCAGGTGATCTCGTTTGCGATAGGACCGGCCGGACAAAGCCGACAAGGCAGGCACCAAGCTGTCATTCCGGGACGGCGCGTTAGCGCCGGACCCGGAATCCGGCGCAAGTTTCTGGATTCCGGGTTCGCTGTCGGAGCTTGTCATCGGGCCGGCCTTCGGCCGGGCCCGTTGGACAGCGCCCCGGAATGACAACTGATAGGCGCAGGCTCGCTATTGCCTTGGCCCAACATGCGGACTACCTATTGAGCAGCAATCTCGCGGGGTGTCCGGCTTCTGCCGGGCTGAGAGGCCTAGAGCCAACCCAACGAACCTGATCCGGGTCATGCCGGCGGAGGGACCAGAGATGCATCACCCGCAAGCAGAATCGCGCAACGGCTTTTCGCGCGAAGAGTTGGCGCAATCCGCGCTCGATATTCTCGCGCGGCTGCGGGCGCGCGCTCCGCGGATTCACTGCATTACCAACGCGGTCGCGCAGAATTTCACGGCCAATGTGCTGCTCGCGGCCGGTTGCATCCCGTCGATGACGTTGTCTCCGGAGGAAATCGGGGCCTTCGTTGCCGGCGCGCAGGGGCTTCTGGTCAATCTCGGCACCTTCGACGCCGAGCGGCGCGAGGCGACGAAGATCGCCGTCGACACGGCGGCGCGTGCGAAACTGCCGTGGGTGCTCGATCCCGTGTTCGTCGACCGTGCTCCGCCGCGCGCCGCGTTTGCACGCTATCTGATCGGTAAACGGCCAGCGGTCGTCCGCCTCAATCATGCGGAGTTCGCCGCCCTTGCGGGAAGCACGCCCTCGCGCGACCAGGCGATGGCTTACGCGCAGGCCAACGGCATCGTGATCGCGCTCTCCGGCGAAACCGATCTCGTCACTGACGGCAAGCGCGTTGTCGCGATCGGAAACGGGCACGCGCTGATGGCCAAGATCACTGCCATGGGCTGCGCCGGCTCGGCAGTCCTCTCGGCCTGTCTCGCCGTCGAGCCCGATACATTCCGCGCGGCCGTTGCCGCGCTGGTCATCATGGGCGTTGCCGGCGAGCTTGCAGGCGAAAAGTCCGAGGGGCCGGGCAGCTTCGCGGTCGCGATCGTCGACGCACTCTACAACCTCGATGAGCTGACGCTCGTCGCACACGCAAGGGTGGATTGATGGCCGTCAACCTCAGGCTTTATGCGCTTGTCGACCCGGCGGTTGCCGGCGGCCGGACGCTGGTCGACCTCGCGCGGCGTCTGACGGCGAGCGCGACCTTGGTGCAGCTGCGCGACAAGCATGGCTCGACCCGCGCCATGATCGAGGAAGCCCGTGACCTGCGCGCGGTGCTGGAGCCCGAGGGCATTCCGTTGCTGGTCAATGATCGCGTCGACGTTGCGCTGGCTGCCGAAAGCGATGGCGTGCATATCGGCCAGGATGACATGCCGGTGCCCGATGCGCGGTTGCTGCTCGGCCGCGGCGCGATCATCGGCCTGAGCGTCAAGACGGTGGAGCAGGCCAAGGCTGCGCCGCTCGAGCTGCTCGACTATGTCGCGATTGGCGGCGTTTACGGCACCACCTCGAAAGACAATACGGCTGCGCCGATCGGCGTCGCCGGCCTGCGCGCGATCGTGGATGCGGTCCGCGCGCGAAAGGCGAATTTTCCCATCTGCGCGATTGCCGGGATCAACGCCGGTAACGCGGCGGACGTGATCGCGGCCGGCGCTGACGGGGTGGCCGTCATCTCGGCGCTGTCACTGGCGCCCGATCCCGCCAAAGCGGCGCAGGACCTGCGCGCGGTAGTCGACGGCGCGCTTGACCGGCGGAAGCAGCCATGACCGCCATCGCCGTTACCATCGCAGGCTCGGATTCGGGCGGTGGCGCGGGCATCCAGGCCGATCTGAAAACATTTGGCGCACTTGGTGTTTACGGAGCCTCGGTCATCGTCGCACTGACGGCGCAGAACACGCAGGGCGTGACCGGCATTCACGACGTGCCGGCCGATTTCATCAAAGCGCAGATGGATGCGGTCTTCTCCGACCTTGATGTCGATGCCGTGAAAGTCGGCATGCTGTCGCAGGCGGCCAGTATCGCGGCCGTGGCCAAAGCCCTGGCCGACCACCGCGCCAAAAACATCGTGCTCGACCCGGTAATGGTCGCAACCTCCGGCGATCGCCTGCTGGCGGCTGATGCAGTCGATGCCCTGCGCAAGCTGCTTATTCCGCGCGCCCTCGTGATCACGCCCAATCTGCCCGAAGCGGCCGCTCTGGTTGGGGCATCACCGGCGCGCAACGAGAAGGAAATGGAGATCCAGGCGCGCGAGCTGCTGGCGCTCGGCGCGCGTAATGTGCTCATCAAGGGCGGCCACGGCACAAGCGACGAGAGTGTCGATCTTCTGATCGGGCAGGGCGACGTCGTCCGCCTTTCGGCCAAGCGCATCGATACCCAAAATCTGCACGGCACCGGTTGCACGCTGTCATCGGCGATCGCAGCCGGGCTGGCCAAGGGGCTCGACCTCAAGGAGGCGTGCCGCCAGGCCAAGCTCTACGTCACCGGCGCGATCGCAGCTGCCGCCACGCTCAAGATCGGCCGCGGCCACGGGCCGCTGCACCATTTCTACCAGTCAGGGAGAGACGCATGACCACCCGACGCAATTTCACCATCGGCGCCGGCCTTGCCGCCGGTGTGCTCGCCGCTCCCGCGGTTGCCCGGGCGCAGGCGCGGAAATGGCGCATGGTCACGTCCTGGCCAAAGCGGCTGCCCGGGCCCGGCATGTCGGCCGAACGCATTGCAGAGCGCATTCGCGCGCTCTCGGGCGGCAGGCTCGACATCACCGTCCACGCCGCCGGTGAAATCGTGCCGGCTTTCGAGGTGCTCGACGCAGTCGGAAATGATGTGGCGGATATGGGTCACACTGCCTCGTTTTACTGGCAGGGCAAGATGCCGGCAGCGACCTTCTTCACCACCGTGCCGTTCGGTCTGACGCCGAACGAGCACGTCGCCTGGGTCGACGCCGGCGGCGGGCAGGCGTTGTGGGACGAGCTTTACGCGCCCTTCGGCGTGAAGCCCTTCATGGGCGGCAATACCGGCATCTGCATGGGCGGCTGGTTCCGGCGCGAGATCAAAAGCCTCGCCGATGTGAGTGGCCTAAAACTGCGCACGCTCGGCCTCGGCGGCGAAGTCTATCGCCGGCTTGGCGTGACGCCACAGACCACGCCGCCCGCGGAAATCCTGGTGAGCCTGCAAACGGGCGTGATCGACGGCGCGGAATTTGTCGGCCCCGGCACCGACATTGCGCTCGGCCTTTATCGGGTCGCCACGTCTTACTATTATCCCGGCTTCAACAAGCCGAACGGCACCGGAGAATGCATCGTGTCGCTGAAATCCTGGAACGCGCTGTCCAACGAGCTGAGGGCCATCGTTGCGCATGCCTGCGCGACCGAAGCCAATTACGCGCTCGCCGAGATGGAGCGGCTCAACGCGCAGGCGCTGGCCGCGCTCGTCAACGAGCACAAGGTGAAGCTCGCGGCCTTTCCACAGGATCTCATCGACGCCGCGCGCAAGCAGGCGACCGACGTCGTCAATGAGCTCGCGGCCAGGAACGCGATCGCCGGCAAGGTTCATTCGTCCTATGCGGCATTCCGCGAGCGCACGGCGCCCTGGTCGCGCGTGTCGATCGAATCGGTATTGCGCGCGCGGGGATAAAGCCGCAGCGCATACGTAAATCTGATGTCCTCCGCAATGCGGGACGCGTCACGCGCTCGATCCATTGCAATTGATTACAACCGTTACGTGTATTAAAATTGTAGGATCGTTTTTGCACTCGAGAAGACCCTAATGACCACAAACGAGTTTGCGGATGAGGACGGTTTGCCGCTTGACGAGGTGGGCGTTTGGGCAAAAGAAAAACATGAGCGGCTGCTGAGATATATTGATATTTCGCGCGCTGCTCGGAGAAAGCTCGTCGAAGGAAGTGGCGGCGCCACCTACATCGATCTTTTTTGTGGTGCGGGCCGAGCGGCCATCCACGAAACTGGTGAAATTATCGATGGTAGTCCGCTGATTGCATTCAAGTGTGCCCGCGCGGGTGGAGTACCATTTACAGAGATTCATATTGCAGATTTTGACGAGAAGAAAGTTTCTTCGGCAGCATCACGAATTACCAAAGTCGGTGGGTCGGCGAAAAGCTACGTTGGCCAAGCCGCACGCACTGCAGGCCAAATTGTTGAGCATTTAAATCCGTATGGGCTCCATTTTGCGTTTCTCGATCCTTTCAATCTGGATGACCTGCCCTTCAGCGTTATCGAAACGCTGAGTCAACTGAAACGCGTCGATTTGCTAATCCATGTTAGCGCTCAAGACCTGCAACGGAATTGGACGCCTATTCAAAATCGGAAGACGGTCCGCTGGATCACTTTGCCCCAGG
>Ga0310810_10005452_pt1 | contig 14227 bp, 14 predicted proteins | sample NCmetagenome_FD_207641 | JGI IMG/M metagenome (GOLD analysis project Ga0310810, IMG submission 207641) | Soil microbial communities from experimental microcosm in Duke University, North Carolina, United States - NC | ecosystem: Engineered > Artificial ecosystem > Soil microcosm > Unclassified ... | reverse complement strand
GCTCTCGGACAATGCCGAGGGCGCGGTGCGCGACGCGCGCCAGCTCATGACCAGCCTGAACGATCTGATGACGCCCGAGAACCGCAAGCGCATCGCTGCGACGCTCGCCTCGCTGGACAAAATCACCGCCAATCTGCAGGTGGCCTCGGAGCGGCTTCCCGTCGTGCTCGAGCGCACCGAGGCGTGGCTCGGCGAGGACAACCGGCGCCTCGCGCGCGAGTCGCTCGAGCGCGTGAATGCGGCGGCGAAGACCCTGCCCGAGCTCGCCCGCGAGACACAGGCGCTCGTCAAGGATGCGCGCACGCTCGTCGACGGCATGGGCAAGCTCGCCGGCGAAGCGCACGGCACCACGGGATCGCTGCGCGAGGACACGCTGCCGCGCTACAACGCGCTCGCCGAGTCGGTCGAGCGCAGCGCGCAGCGCGTCGGGCGGCTCGCGCTGCAGCTCGATCGCGATCCGCAGAGCGCGCTCTTCGGTCGCAAGCCCGGCCGGCCCGGGCCCGGGGAGCCGGGGTTCCAATGAAGCGGATCCTCGTTTTCGTTCTGGTCCTTGCCGGTTGCGGGGGCGGCGCCGCCCTGGAACCGAAAACCTACGACCTGGGGCTGAATCCGCCGAGCGCCCCGTTGCCCCCCGTGCGCCTCGGGCGCGTGCTCGCCGTCGCGCCCTTCGACGGCACCGACATGCACTACCGGCTCTCCTTCCGAAACGCGGCCGAGATCGCGCCTTTCGCGACGAGCCGCTGGGCGGCGTCGCCGGCGGAGCTCATGCGCAAGCAGATGCTGCGCGGCGCCGACGGCAAGGCCGGCCGCTGCCTGCTGGAGGTCGAGATCCAGGAGTTCACGCAGGTGTTCGCCTCGAAGGAAGCGAGCGAGGCGCGCATCGAGCTGCGGGCCGCGCTTGCACAGCCGGCCGGGCTGGTCTCCAGGCAGGTCGCCATTGCCGAGCCGAATGCGGGGCCGGATGCCGCCTCCGGCGCGGCCGCGTTTGCCCGCGCCGCCGATCGCGCGCTTGGCGAGCTCGGTCGCTGGATCGCTACGCAGCCCGCCTGTAACTGACGACAGGGCACATGGCTTGCTTCTATCCCGTCATTCGACGGAATGGAGCAAGTCATGGAACGTCTCAAGCGCTGGAAGCAGCAAGGCAAGATCGGCTACATCCTCCTCTGGTTGCTCGGAGTGCCGATCCCGGTCCTCTTTCTGTTCTACCTGCTGCGCGGGTGCACCTGATGTCGTCACGCCCCGCCGCCCGCGAGCCGCAGCCGCCGTTTCCGAAGCAGCACCAGGATGCGCCGGGCGTGGAATCGGCGCTGCAGCCCGCTCCTCGCTATCGTGCACCCGAGTACAAGGCGGCGGGGAAGCTTCGTGACAAGGTCGCGCTGATCACCGGCGGCGATTCCGGCATCGGCCGCGCGGTCGCGGTGCTCTTCGCGCGCGAGGGCGCGAGGGTCGCGATCAACTACCTCGAAGAGGAGCAGTCCGACGCCGAGGTCACCTGCCGGGAAGTGGAGAGAGCGGGCGCGAAGTGCCTGCTGCTGCCCGGCGACCTGACCGAGCCCGGCCTCTGCGATGCGCTCGTCGAGCGCACGGCGAAGGAATACGGACGCCTCGACATCCTCGTCTCGAACGCGGCGCACCAGGAGCGCAAGAAGTCGCTCGAGGCGCTCACCGACGAGGCGCTCGCGTATACGTTTTCCACCAACTTTTTCGCGTACGTGCGTCTTGCGCGCGCGGCGCTCAAGCACATGAAGCCGGGCGGGGCGATCATCGCCACGAGCTCGGAAACGAGCATCTTCGGCTCCCGGCAGCTGCCCGACTATTCCGCCACCAAGGGCGCGATCAACGCCTTCACCAAGAGCCTCGCGCAGTCGCTGATCGAGCGCGGCATCCGCGTGAACGTGGTGGCGCCGGGCCCGGTGTGGACGCCGCTCAATCCCTCGGATGCCGGCCTGCCGCCCGACGCGGTGGCGAAGTTCGGCCAGAGCAATCCGATGGGGCGGCCCGCGCAGCCCGAGGAAGTGGCGCCGGCCTACGTCTTTCTCGCTTCCAACGCCGACTCCTCCTACATCACCGGCACCGTGCTGCAGGTGATGGGAGGCGAAACCACCGGAGGTTGATCATGAAGAGGGCCGTCACGAGAAAAGTCCCGCAGCGCTGGTCGCCCGAAACCCGCCTCATGGCCGGCGCGCTCGGCGGAACGGTGATCGCGATCGCGCTGGTCAAGCGCGCGCCGGTGATCCTCGCTCTTGCGGCCGGCGCCGTCGCGCTGATCGGGCGCCTCGGCGCGAGCCGGTAACCGTCAGAGCTTTTTCAGCCGGTAGAGCAGCTCGAGCGCCTCGCGCGGCGTGAGCTCGTCCGGATTCACCGCCTGCAGCGCATCGCGCAGCGGATCGCCTTGCGGCGCTTCTTCTTTTTCTTTCTTCATGAAGAGGTCTTCCTGGCCTCCGTCGCGCAGGCTTTTTTCCTCCAGCATTTCCAGGTACTTCTTCGCCTGGCGGATGACGGGCTTGGGCACGCCGGCGAGCGCCGCGACCTGCAGGCCGTAGCTGCGATCGGCCGGCCCTTCCTCGACCGCGTGCAGAAAGACGATCGTGTCCTTGTGCTCGACCGCATCCAGGTGCACGTTGGCCGCGGTCTTGTAGTCGACGGCGAGGCGCGTCAGCTCGAAGTAGTGCGTGGCGAAGAGCGCGAGCGACCTGTTTTTTTCCAGCAGGTGCCGGCCGATCGCCCAGGCGAGCGATAGCCCGTCGAAGGTCGAGGTGCCGCGGCCGATCTCGTCCATGAGCACGAGGCTCGAGGCGGTGGCGTTGTGCAGGATCGCCGCGCTCTCGGTCATCTCCACCATGAAGGTCGAGCGCCCGCCGGCGAGGTCGTCCGAGGCGCCGATGCGCGTGTAGATCTGGTCGATCGGACCGAGGCGCGCGCTTTTCGCCGGCACGTAGCAGCCGGTGTGCGCCATCAGGGCGATGAGCGCGACCTGGCGCATGTAGGTGGACTTGCCGCCCATGTTCGGGCCGGTGACAAGGAGCAGCTGCCGGAGCGGCGAGAGCCGGCAGTCGTTGGCGATGAACGGGTCCACGAGCGATTCCACGACCGGGTGCCTGCCGGCTTCGATCTCCACCCGGGTGTCGGAGACGAGCTCGGGCCTGCAATAGTTTCTCTTCGCGGCGATGACGGCGAAATCGCACAGCACATCCACCTGCGCCAGCGCGCGCGCGATGCGCTGCAAGGCCGTGATGTCCTTCTGCAGCAGGTTGAGGATCTCCTCGTACAGCGTTTTTTCCAGCGCGAGCGCGCGATCGCGCGCCGAGAGCGCCTTGTCCTCGAAGGTCTTCAGCTCCGGCGTGATGTAGCGCTCGGCGTTCTTGAGCGTCTGGCGGCGGCGGTAGTCGGTCGGAATCTTCTCCGCGTGCGAATTCGTGACCTCGATGTAATAGCCGTGCACCTGGTTGTAGGCCACCCGGAGGTTCGGAATCCCCGTCCTCTGTCTTTCTTTTTGCTCCAGCTCCACCAGAAACTGGCTGGCGTTGGACTGCAACCCGCGCAACTCGTCCAGTTCGGCTGAATAGCCCTCCGCGATCACGCCGCCGTCGCGCAGCATCGCGCCCGGCTCCCGCGCGATTGCCTTGGAGAGCAGGGAATGGCATTCCGAGGGGATCTGCAGCTCCTGCTTCAGTTGCTCCAGTAATTTTCCGGAGGGGAGGAGCCCCCTCAATGCGTCGAGCAGGCCCAGGCTGTCCCGCAGCCCGGACAGGTCGCGCGGGCGCGCGTTCCTGAGCGCGATGCGCGCGGCGATGCGCTCGACATCGGCGAACTGCCGCAGCGCGGCGGTTATTTTCTGAGTGTCATTGAGAAGAATTTCAATCGCCTCATGCCGGGCCCTCAGCGCTTCATGGTCCCTGAGCGGATGGTGCAGCCAGTGGCGCAGCAGGCGGCTGCCCATGCCGGTGGCGCACTCATCCAGCAGCGAGAAGAGCGTCGGCGCCGGCTCGCCTCGCAGCGTCTCGGTCAGCTCGAGGTTGCGGCGCGTCGCCGCGTCCATGCGCACGTACTCGCCCGCCCGCTCTGCGCGCACCGCATTGACGTGCGCGAGCGCCTGGCCCTGCGTCTTGCCGGCGTACTCGAGCAGCGCGCCGCAGGCGCCGAGCGCAGGCTCGAGATCCTCGCAGCCGAAGCCGGCGAGCGAGGCGGCACCGAGCTGCGCGAGCAGCTTCTTCCTGCCGGCCGCCACATCGAAATTCCACTCGGGAATCTTCGTCGTCAGGTAGCCGGGGATCTCCTCATTCGCGAGGATTTCCGCCGGGCCGATGCGCCGCAGCTCGTTCGCCAGCGCCTGGGGCGCCACTTCCGCGAGGCGAAGTTCGCCGCTCGCCAGAGACAGCCACGCCAGCCCGGCCGTGGATTTCGTTCTCACGATGGACAACAGAATGTTGTCGGCTTTCTCGTCGAGCAAGGCCGGATCGGTGAGGGTTCCCGGCGTCACGATGCGCGTGATCTCCCGCTCGACCGGCCCTTTCGCGCTCGCCACGTCGCCGACCTGCTCGGCGATGGCCACCGACTCGCCCATCTTCACGAGCTTGGCGAGGTACTGCTCGACCGAGTGCACAGGAACGCCCGCCATCTTGATCGGCGCGCCAGCCGACTCGCCGCGCGTGGTGAGCGTCAGGTCGAGAAGGCGCGAGCCTTTTTCCGCGTCGCCGTAGAAGAGCTCGTAGAAATCGCCCATCCGGTAGAACATGAGGATGTCCGGATGCCGCGCTTTCAGGCGCAGGTACTGCTGCATCATGGGCGTGTGGGGGAGGGCGGACATGCCGCCCGCATTATTGCCCAGCCGCCAGCGGCTGACATCTGGTGAAATAGCGCATCCGCATTCGCTACGCGATCCATGAACCTTCTCGCCGATCCGCAGGCCTGGCTCGCCTTCGTCACGCTGGTGGCGCTCGAGCTGGTGCTCGGCATCGACAACATCGTCTTCATCTCGATCCTCGCCGACAAGCTGCCCGCGCAGCGCCGCGAGGCGGTGCGGCGCCTGGGCCTGCTCCTCGCCATGCTGATGCGCATTGTGCTGCTCGCGCTGCTCGCCTGGCTGGTCGGGCTCACCGCGCCGCTTTTCGAGGTGCTGGGCCGCGCGGTGTCGGGGCGCGACCTCATCCTGCTGGGCGGCGGGCTGTTCCTCCTCTGGAAGAGCACGACCGAGATCCACCATCTCTTTCAGGGAGAAGAGGGCGGCGGCGCGGGCGCCGTGCCCGCCACGGTCGGCGCGGTGCTGGTGCAGATCGCCTTGCTCGACATCGTCTTCTCGCTCGATTCCATCATCACCGCGGTCGGCATGGTGGACGAGATCGAGATCATGGTCGCGGCGGTCATCGTCTCGGTCGGCCTGATGATGGCGTTCGCCGGCCCGGTCGGGCGCTTCATCTCGGCTCGGCCGACGCTCAAGATGCTCGCGCTGTCGTTTCTGCTGATGATCGGCCTGGTGCTGATCGCCGATGGGCTGGGCGTGCACGTGCCGAAGGCCTACGTGTACTTCGCGATGGCGTTCTCGGTGCTGGTGGAAATGCTGAACCTGCGCCTGCGGCGCAAGAGCGGCCGTCGCGCGGAGCGGTGATCGAAGGGCCGCGCGTTCCGCGGCGCGATTTTTGCTTCTAGGAATCCCCCTTCCTGGAGACGACGATGCCCTTAATCCTCTTTTTCGGCTGGCTTGCAGGACTCCTGTCCTGGGCCGTTCCCCTCGGCGCCTTGTGGATTCTATGGGCGCGGGCGACCAATGAGCTGACGGGCGCCGCGTGGCCGCTCGCGGCCCTCGTCATGCTGGCATGGTCGCTTTTCGGCCGGCATCTCGTGCTGGCCTTTTATTCGCGCGGCGATGAGCCGGACGTGCGCAACCCGGGTTGGCCGGCCGGAAGGCTATCGGCGCCCGACGGTAGCGCGCTTTACGTGGAAAAGGACGGGCCGGCCGACAAGCCTTCGCTCGTGCTGACCCACGGCTGGATGCTCGACAGCGCCGCCTGGTGCTACGCGCGCGGGCATCTCGCGCAGCACTATCGCCTCGTTCTCTGGGACCTCCCCGGGTTGGGACAGTCGTCGCAGCCCGCCGATGGGCGCTACACGCTCGAGCGCTTGGCCGAGGACCTGCGCGCCGTGATCGAGAAGGAGACGCCCGAAGCCGAGCGCGTCACGCTGGTGGGGCACAGCATCGGCGGGATGATGATGCTCACGCTCTGCCGGCTGCATCCCGACTTTGTGCGACGCCGGGTGAACGGCCTCGTCTTCATCGACACCACCTACACGTATCCGCTCAACACGATCAGCGGAAGCGCGGTGCAAAAAGCGCTGCGCTGGCCGGTGCTCGAGCCGATGCTGCACCTGACCGTGTGGCTCTGGCCGCTGGCGTGGATCACCAACTGGCTCACCTATTTCAACGGCACCGGCCACCTGATCGCCCGCGCCGCCCTGTTCAGCGGCAACCTGACGCGCGGCCAGCTGGATGCAGGCGCCTGGTACGCGGCGAAGGACCACCCGGGCGTGGTGGCGAAGGGAATCCTCGCGGCGCTGCGCTGGAACGAGGAAGCTACGGTTTCGCAGGTTAGCGTGCCCGCGCGCGTGATCACCGGCTCGGCCGACCGGCTCACTCAGCCCGAGGCGGCGCGCGAGATGAACCGGCGCCTGCCTCGCAGCGATCTCGTCACGATCGATCCGGCGGGCCACAACGGATTGCTCGAAAAGCACGGCGCAAGCTACGGGCGGGCGATCGACGAGGCCGCGCACCGGTTTGCCCATTGAAAGGAATCTCCGCGCCCGTTTTTCCGTCCGGTTGGGCCGCCCCGACGTCATCACTCGGCTTTTTCGTCGGCTCGGGACACATTCCCCGAAAACATGTTGCCTGCGGCCAAACGAGCGTATAAGTCAGTGGCGCAGCGAGAAACGAACCGATGGAATGCGTATCGTGATCTTAGCGCAGACAACTGCAGATCAATGAGACCCGGCTTTCAGCCACACACGCACTATGCCCGTAGCGGCGACGTCAACATCGCTTATCAGGTCGTTGGCGACGGCCCGCTCGATCTCGTGCTCGTCATGGGCTGGGTCTCCAATATCGACGAGTTCTGGACTGAACCATCGTTCGCCTACTTCCTGCAGCGACTCGCGGCATTTTCCCGGCTGATCCTGTTCGACAAGCGCGGCACCGGGCTTTCGGATCGCGTGGACGAAAACCGCCTGCCAACGCTCGAGCAGCGCATGGATGATGTGCGGGCCGTCATGGATGCATGCGGTTCACGGCGGGCTGCGCTGCTCGGCATTTCGGAAGGCGGGCCGATGTGTGCGCTGTTCGCTGCGACTTATCCCGAGCGGACTGCCGCATTGCTGACGTTCGGCTCGTACGCCAAGTCGAGCGCGGGGCCTGATTACCCGTGGGGCCGTACGGAAGCGGAGTACGCCGAGTTCTTCGCCGACGTGCGCAACAATTGGGGCGAGCATCCGGTCGGCCTGCAGGCGCGCGTACCCAGCAAGCTTCATGATCCTGCGTTCCGGCAATGGTGGACCCGCTATCTCATGCGCAGCGCCAGTCCGCAGGCCGCGCTTGCCCTCGGGGCGATGAATTGCCAGATCGACGTCCGGGCCGCGCTGCCGGTGATCAATGCGCCGAGCGTGATCATGCATCGAAGCGGCGACGGCGCGACGCGAATCGGCGGCAGTCGCTACATGGCGCGCGAGATTCGCGGCGCGAAATTCGTGGAGTTTGCCGGCGATGATCACCTGCCATGGACGAGCGAGGTCGAACCGGTGCTCGGCGAGATCCAGGAATTTCTGACCGGCAGGCGCCACGTCCAGGAGGCAGACCGCGTTCTCGCCACAGTGATGTTCGTCGACATCGCCGGTTCCACGGACCGCGCTGCCGCCATGGGGGACCGCGCCTGGAGCCGGCAGCTGGAGCGCTTCTGCCTGCTGGCCCGAGATCAGGTCGAGCTTCATCGCGGTCGCGAGATCGACACGGCCGGCGACGGCTATTTCGCCACTTTTGACGGTCCGGCGCGCGCCGTGCGCTGCGCTCAGGCGATCGGTCACGACGCGCTCGAGCTCGGCTTCGATGTGCGCGCCGGACTGCACACCGGTGAAGTCGAGATGCTCGGCGAAAAAGTGACCGGCATAGCGGTCCACATCGGCGCGCGCATCGCCGCGCGCGCGGTCCCAGGGGAGGTGATGGTCTCCAGCATCGTCAGGGACCTTGTCGCCGGCTCTGGCCTGCGCTTCGAAGACAGGGGATTACATGAGTTGAAAGGCGTCGGGGCACACTGGCATCTCTACGTCGCAGGCGCCTGAGCATGATCTACACGGTCGGCCACTCGACGCGCGCGGCCGCGGATTTCCTGGAGCTCCTGCGCTCGCACGGCGTGCAGCGGGTCGTCGATGTGCGGACCGTGCCGAAATCGCGCCATAACCCGCAATTCGGCCAGGAAAACCTGCGTGCGTCGCTTGAGTCCGCGGGCATCGGCTACACGCATATGCCGGCGCTCGGCGGACTGCGCCGCGCGCGCGCCGACTCGCCGAACGCCGGATGGCATAACGCCTCCTTCCGCGGCTACGCCGATTACATGCAGACGCCAGAATTCGCCGGGGGCCTGGAAGCGCTTATCGCGCTGGCCGAACGCGAACGCATCGCCGTGATGTGCGCCGAAGCGGTGCCCTGGCGCTGCCATCGTTCGCTCATCGCCGATGCGCTCCTTGCACGCGGCATTGCGTCGGAGGACATTTCAAGCCCGACTCGCACGGTGCCGCACCGCATGACGCCGTTCGCAAAGGTGAACGGCACCGCCGTGACCTATCCGCCGCTGACTTAGGATTTCTAGGTGGCTTGGCCGTGCGAAAGCACGGTGCGTTTGCCGTCGGCGTGATACCAGACGAGCCGCGACTCCGAAAATTCCTGGGGCGGCCCGTAGTCCTCGATGAGCCGGCGGGCGGTGTCTCGCGGTGTCTCGGGCCATGCGCCCACGATCTGCTCAAGGTGCGCCGGCGGCACTTTCGCGCCGAAGCGTCCGCGCCGCTCGCCGCTCGGCGTCTCGTCGCCCGGGCTGGGCTCCATCGCATTGGAAGCCGCCGGCACTTCGGCGTCATCAGGGTGCTTGGGCTCGATGCGGTGCTCTTCCCGGAACGAGGAGTGGCTCATGACCGAATTCAGTATGGAGCCCTCTGCCGGCGGCGCCTAGCGGACGGGCTGGCAATCGCCTGTCCCCGCCGGCGCGACGCCCTGCGGTCAGCCGCGTCGCACGAGGCGCCGCTCGAGCAGGCGACCGAAGGCGGCGATGCCGCCGAGCAGGCCGCCGATCGAGGAGAGCTGGTTGATCGAGCGCGCGCCTTCCATCGCGAGCGCCTGCACCACCTCGTGCTGGGGCACTTCGCCCTCCTCGCGCAGGCGCGAGAGCGCGTGCATGACGTAGAAGCCGGCCGCGGTGGAAATCGCGAACAGAAACTCCCAGTGCTCGAAGCGGAGCACCGCGAACTCCGCCCGCCTGGCGGAGGAGGACCAGTGCACCACCAGCGAAAGCTCGGCGGCTTTCAGCGCCTCGGCGATCGCGCCTCCGAGCATCGGCGCGATGCCGCCGGCGAGCGCGACCGTGAGGCTGACGGCGGCGAGATAGGCGGTGCCCTGGCCGCTCGGCGCGAGCTTGAGCCCGAGATTGCCGGTGGCAAGGCCGATGCCGCCTGCGGCGGCGCCCATCGCCACGTGCGCGAGGAAGAGCAGCGGCAGCGTGAGCGAGTGCGGCTCCGGGACGCCCGCGAAGATGAGCGCAAAGAGGCTCGCAAAATACACGGGCAGCGCCGCCGCGAGCACGCCCTTGTTGGAAAGCCGGTCGGAGACGCGGCCCCAGGCGTAGAGCGTGAACGCGTTGGCGAGCTGGCTCGACACGGTGAGCACCGTCACGGTGCTGATCGAGTAGGCGAGCTGGCGCATGAGGTAGACGGCGATGAAGGGCGCGGCGAGGTTGGAGGCGATGTTCCAGGCCCCCACGAACACGATGAGGCGCCGGAAGTTGCGGTCGCGGAAGGGCGTGCGGATCTTTTCCCAGGTCGAGACGCGCGGGCCGGCGTTTTCCATCCTCGGCTCGGGCACCTTGGCGAGGAAGTGCGAGCTGAGGAACCCGGCGAGGGCGCCGGCCGCGAAGACGAAGGCGTAGGCCTGCAGCGGATCGCCGAAGGGCCAGCGATCGACGAGCAGTCCTGCGGCGAGCGCGCCCACGCACGCCGCCGCGGTGCCCCAGAAAAGGCGCCGGGCGAAGAAGCGCCCGAGCCCCTCGCGCGGCAGCAGCTGGTGCAGCCAGGAATTGAGCGCGCAGGCGGCGATCGAGCCCAGGCCCGCGATCGCGAGCTCCGCGGCGATGAGGGCCGGCAGGCGGTGCTCGGGCGCGAGCGCCCAGGGGATGAGCGCGAGCGCGAGGATGCAGGCGCGCGCCGCCGTCACCGAGACGAGCACGATGGCGCGGCGCCGCCGCAGGCGCTCGACGAGCGCGATGGCCGGGAGCTGCAGCGCCTGCGCGATGAGCGGCAGGGCGGCCAGCACGCCCACCGCGAGCGGCCCGGCGCCAAGCGCGAGCGCGAAACCGACCAGGATCACCCCGCCGTAGAGCGATCCGGCGAGGCTCGCGAAGGCGGAGTCCTGCACCAGCGCGGTTTTTCCGCGCTCGAGGCTGCTTGCGCTGATAGCGTCGCTCAGGCGGCCTTCGCCTGCGCCCGCGCCGCGCTCTCGCGCACGGAGAGCTGGCCGAGGAAATGGTCCGCGGTGCGCTTCAGGCCCGCGGCGAGCGGCGTCGAGGGCCGCCAGCCGAGGAGCGTGCGCGCGAGCGTGATGTCGGGCCGCCGCTGGCGCGGATCGTCGGCGGGCAGCGGCGCGAAGGCGATCTTCGAGCGCAGCCCGGTGCGCGCGTGCGCCTCCTCGACGATGTGCTCGGCGATCTCGAGCATGCTGAGCTCGTGCGGGTTGCCGAGGTTGACCGGGCCGGTGACTTCGTCGGGCGCGTTCATGAGCGCGACCAGCCCGTCGACGAGGTCATCGACGTAGCAGAACGAGCGCGTCTGCCGCCCGTCGCCGTAGACGGTGAGCGGCGCGCCGGCGAGCGCCTGCATCATGAAGTTGGAGACGACGCGCCCGTCGCAGGCGTGCATGCGCGGGCCGTAGGTGTTGAAGATGCGCGCGACGCGCACGCGCAGGTTGTACTGGCGCCGGTAGTCCATGAAGAGCGTCTCGGCGCAGCGCTTGCCCTCGTCGTAGCACGAGCGCCGCCCGATCGGGTTGACGTGGCCCCAGTAGCCCTCGGTCTGCGGGTGCTCGGCCGGATCGCCGTAGACCTCGCTCGTGGAAGCCTGCAGGATCTTCGCGCGCAGGCGCTTGGCGAGCCCGAGCATGTTGATCGCGCCGTGCACGCTCGTCTTCAGCGTCTGCACCGGGTCGTGCTGGTAGTGCACCGGCGAGGCGGGGCAGGCGAGGTTGTAGATCTCGTCCACTTCGACATAGAGCGGGAAGGTGATGTCGTGGCGCAGCAGCTCGAAGCGCGGCTCGGCGAGCAGCCGCGCGATGTTGTCGCGCGTGCCGGTGTAGAAGTTGTCCACGCAAAGCACGTCGTGCCCGTCGGCGAGCAGCCGCTCGCAGAGGTGCGAGCCGAGAAAGCCGGCTCCGCCCGTCACGAGCACCCGCCTGCGCAAGCTGTCTCTCATGGTCTGGTCTCCTTTCTTCAGGTGGCCACTTCGGTCAGCAGCCGGTCCCAGTCGGCGGCGAAGCGGCGGATGTCGAAGCGCTCGGCCGCCTGCTTGCGCGCGGCTTCGCCCCACGAGCGGGCGAGCTCGGGAACGGCGATCAGCGTGCGCATGGCATCCAGCACGCGCCGGGGGTCGTTGTCGAGGTAGCCGCTCTCGCCATTGCGGATGACGGTGGCGAGCTCGGTGGTCGGAAAGCCGACGATCGGCAGGCCGACCATCATCGACTCGATGAGCGCGAGCCCGAGGCTCGTCCAGCGCATCGGATTGAACAGGAACCGGTAGCGCGCGCTGAAGGCGGCGAGGTCCATGTTGCCGACCTCGCCCAGGCCCTCCATCGATTCGGCGTCCATGCCGACGAGATCGAGCGGAACGCGCTTGCGCATGTCGGCGTAGGCGTCAGCGCCGAGCCGCCGGCCGCGCTCGCGCAGATGGTTGACGATGACCAGGCCCTTGGCGAGATCGCCGCTGTAGCGCACGCCCTCGGGCACCTTGACGCCGTGCTCGATGACGGTCGCGCGCGTGACGCCCGAATCCCACATGAGGCGATTGAAGTGCGTGACGTGCACGAGCACGAGGCCCCGGTCCTGGGCCCAGTGGCGCTGGCCGAACGGGCTCTCGAACGGCGGGTCGTGCTCGATGTAGAGGCGCGGCAGCTTGCGTTGCGATTCGGTCAGCACTTCCTGGCGGTCGCGCTCCCAATGCAGGCGGTGCTGGTAGAGGATGACGTCGAAGGTCTCCTCGGGAACGCGCTCGGCCGGCACCTCGTGCAGGTTCTCGCCCCAGGGCAGCTGGCCGACCTTGCCGGCATAGCCCGGCGGGTTGCCGGGGCGCGTGACGAGATGAAACTCGTGCGGCGCCTGGGAGAGGTAGTACAGATAGTTGCCGTGCACGTGCCAGGTGAGCACGCGCAGGCGCTTGCCGCGCGTCCTAAGCAGCATGAAGCTCCTTGCGATGAAGGCGCAGTTGCAGGCGCGCCGCGGCGATCGCCTCGCCGGCCGAGACGCCGAGGGCGCACTCGTGGCCATAGGGGCAGACGCGATGCATGCAGGGGCGGCAGGCCGGGTAGTGGGCGAGCACGCGATGGCGCTCGCCGTCGGCGGGCGCCCAGCGGCGCGTGTCGCTGCCCGAGGCGATGACGAGGCTCGGCGCGCCGAGCGCGGCGGCGATGTGCGAGATGCCCGTGTCGTTGCACACGGTGAGCGTGGCGCGCTCGATGAGCGCCGCGAGGCCGCCGATCGAGAGCGCTCCGGTGAGATCGAGCGCGGGATGCGTCATCGCGCGGCGCACCGCCGCGGCAATCGGCGCTTCGGCCGCGACTCCGGTGAGCGCGACGGTCAATCCCAGGGCGGCGAGCGCGTCGGCGACCGCGCCGAAGCGCTCCGCCGGCCAGCGGCGCGAGGCCAGCTGCGCGCCGGCGTGCACGATCGCGATCTCGGCCCGGTGCGCGCCGAAGCGCCTGAGGGCGGCCTCGCACTCCTCGAGGTCGGCGCGCCCGAGCGGCAGCCACATCGGCGGCGTTTCCGGCACGAGCCCCATGTAGCGAAAGAGCGCGAGGCAGCGCTCGGTTTCGCGCCCGCGCTCGGGCCAGGGCATGAAGCAGCCTCGGCGCGCCTCGCCGGGCTGCACGAACCCCGCATTGGAGCGCGCGCCCAGGCCGAGCACGATGTCGTTCGCGACGCCGCCGCTGCCGTGCAGCTGGATCGCGAGGTCGAAATCGCGCCGGCGGGCGTCGGCAAAAAACCCGGGCAGGCCGTGGCCTTCCTCCGATTGCTCCGGGAAGCCGGGCGCGCCGGGAAAGACGATCAGCTCGTCGACGAGCATCGGATAGCGCTCGGCGAAAGCCCGCGCCCAGGGCAGGCCGATGAGCGCGATGTGCGCCGAGGGCCACGCGGCGCGCAGGGCGGAGAGCGCCGGCACGGCGCATAGCATGTCGCCGAGCTGCAGGGCGCGAAAGACGGCGATGCGCTCCATCAGAAGAAGGCCACCCGGAACTTGCAGGCGCCGTACAGGCGCCAGGCCACCGCAAGCGGCGGGATCACGATCGAGGTCCAGAGCATCTCGGCCACATGCGCGGGCTTGAGCGAAGTGGCGCGCAGGCGCTTGGCCGCAAAGGCGAGCGTGAGGATGAGCCAGAGCGTGCCCGCCGCGGCGCCGATTCCGGGCCGGCCGACGAGCGCCGCAAGCACCGCCGCCGCGAGCGCGGCCACGATCAGGTAGTAGTTCCAGGGCGTGGCGGCGATGCGCGTGCGGTAGTAGTCCGCGTGCTTCTTGTAGAGCAGGGCGTCGAAGTGCGACTTGCGCACCTGCGAGATGCTCACGCCCCAGGGGGCGGGCCGCACCGGATGCACGACGAGCGCGCTGTCGGTGCGCATCACCTTGCCGCCGGCGCGCAGGAGCGAGAACTGGAGGTCCGAGTCCTCGCGCCAGGCCGCGGTGAAGCGCTCGTCGAACCCGCCGATCCGCTCGAGCGCGCTCCTGC
>Ga0310810_10005451_pt1 | contig 14230 bp, 8 predicted proteins | sample NCmetagenome_FD_207641 | JGI IMG/M metagenome (GOLD analysis project Ga0310810, IMG submission 207641) | Soil microbial communities from experimental microcosm in Duke University, North Carolina, United States - NC | ecosystem: Engineered > Artificial ecosystem > Soil microcosm > Unclassified ... | reverse complement strand
GCGCTGGGCGGAACGGATCGCGGGCTCCGCCGAAGGAGACAAAACCGCGTCGCTGCTGAAACGTCTCTCCGCCATCGATCCGGGGCCTTCGTGGCTGATGCTTATTGAGGCCGATGTCACGGATCCCGCTGCGGTGTCCGAGGCACTGCGCTGCGTTCGAGAAACCTGGGGAACGATCGATGTGATCATTCACGGGGCAGGACGGGTCGGCTCGGCAGCCGATCTGCCGATTTCCAATATGCGGCCGCAGGATGTCGGCCTGCACCTCGGCGCCAAGATCGACGGCATTCTGAACATCGCGCAAGCAATTCGCACAGAGCCCCCTAAGCTTGTTGTGCTGAGTTCTTCGCTCGCCGCACAACTCGGAGGGCTCGGCGCGGGCCTGTACAGCGCTGCGAATGCATACCTTGATGCCTTTGCCATCAGCCGCCGCGACGACGCCGCGCGCTGGGTTTCGCTGAATTGGGATAGCTGGCGGTTCTACCAAGACGCGGCCGTTCCGCCAAACCTGCCGATGCTCGAGCGCGACGCAGCGTTGCAGGCTTTTGTCCAGGCGATCGCCGTTGGAGAATCGGAAGTTCTGGTCAGCGCCACTGATTGGGAATCTCGCATTGCGCGCCCGGCGCCCCGTGTGGAGGCTCAAGCCGCTCGGACGGCGCAAGCGAGCGGGCCGGTCGCCTCACCCTACGAACCTGCGCTGACCGAACCGGAACGTCTGCTGCGGGACATTTGGCGCGAATTGTTCCATGCCGAAATCAGCACGAAAGATAACTTCTTTGCCCTTGGCGGCGATTCCGTCATCGCCATGCAGATGGTTGCGCGCGGGAAAACCCAGGGGCTCCACATCACGCCCAATCAGGTTTTCCAGCACCAAACCATCGCCGAGCTGGCGGCCGCAATTGCGCCTGCGACACGGCCGAAGGCTGCACTGGCGGCTCCGCAGAAAGCGGCAATGCTGGAGGCCCGATCTGCGCCGCTTTCCTTTGCCCAGGAGCGGGTCTGGTTTCTCGAGCAGTTGACGCCCGGAACGACCGTCTTCGTCTTACAAACAACGATGAAGATCGACGGACCTCTCGATATGGAGGCCTTGCGCAAGGCGCTCGCTCTGATCGTTGACCGGCACGATGTTCTTCGAAGCAGCATTCGGCGCGAAAATGGCGAGCCGGCCCAAACGATCCTTCCCTTGCTGCCGTTTGAGCTTGAGACGCACGATCTCTCCCAAGTGCGAAATTCTGAACAGGAACCGCTGGCCCGAACCATCATGGACACCAACGCGGGGCCATTTGAGCTCGAGAAGCCGCCGCTGATGCGCGCATCTCTCGTGCGACTGGGCGACCAGCGTCACTGGCTTGGACTGGCGCTGCACCATATCGCTGTTGATGATATCTCGTTCGCGGTTCTGTTCGGCGAACTCAGCCAAGCGTATGCATCCTTTCAGCGTGGGGTCGCGCCAAGCATTTCTCCGGTGGAGCAGTCCTATGGCGACTTCGCGGCCAAGCAGCGGGCTTTGCTTGCTGGCGAGGCCGGCCAGGCGCTGCGCCGGTATTGGGCCGAAAAATTGTCCGGCGACTTACGGCCGCTGGAGCTGCCGACAGACCGGCCGCGCCCTGCCGTTCAGAGCATGTCGGGTGCTGTTGAGACTTTCACGATTGCCGCAGATGCAGCGCAGGCGCTGCGAAAACTTGCCGGCACAAATGGTGCCTCTCTATACATGGCGCTGGTCGCGGTTCTCAATGCGCTTTTGGCCAAATACAGCGGTTCCGATGACGTTCTCATTGGCACGCCGTTTGCGAACCGCCCTCCCGAGGCGAAGCAATCCGTCGGGCTCTTCGTGAACACCGTCGTGCTAAGGACCGCGCTGAAGCCGGACATGGATTTTCTCGCGCTGCTAAAACAGGTGCGGCAAACCGTTCTCGATGCGATGGCGCATCAGGATCTGCCGTTTGATCAGCTTGTCAGGGCTCTTCAATTGCCTCGCGATTTGAGCCGGAGCCCCGTGTTTCAGGTAATGCTCTCGTTCCTGAATGCTGCTTCGCCGGATATAAAGCTGGGCGGCGCCGACGTGACCCTCGAGCCGCGCCGGGGTTCCGGCTCGGAATATGATTTGAGCGTCTATCTGCGGGACAATGCTCCCGGAGGCCCGCTCGCCGGATGGATCGAATACAATCCCGATCTGTTCGATGCCACTACGATGGCGCGTTTCTGCAAACATATGCAGACGCTCATTCAATCTGCGACGAGCGCGCCGGAGAAACCTATCGACCAGCTTCCGATCATGGACGAGCACGAGCGTGAACAACTGATTTCCGGTTGGAACCCGACATCAACGCCGCTTGGCTACGCCGGCTCGATCGCCACGCTTTTTGAAGCGCAGGTGAAGCGCGGACCGGGCCGAATTGCCGTCCAGTTTAATGGCCAGACGTTGAGCTATGCCGAGCTGGACCGGCGTGCAAACCGCCTCGCGAACGCGCTTCTCGCAAAGGGTAGCGTTCCCAACCGGCCCGTCGCTGTGATTCTTAGTCGCTCGCTGGATCTGATCGTCGCCCTGCTTGCGATCTCGAAGGCAGGGGCTCCCTATCTGCCCGTCGATCCCGACTTCCCCGCGCACCGAATCGCTCACATGGTCGGCGACAGCGGAGCCAATCTGGTCGTAACGGAAAGCGCCTATTTGCACCTGGCCGGCGACGGAATGCAGATAATCATCGGCGATGACGCCGTATGGCTGAATTCCCTCCCAGACACATCTCCGAACCGAAGCGCTGCTGCCGACGATATTGCCTATCTGATTTACACATCTGGTTCTACGGGGACGCCGAAGGGTGTCGCGGTCACGAACCGGAACGTCTTCAATTTCCTGACCGGGGCCGCCAAAGCCCCCGGCTGCGGGCCCGCAGATGTGCTCGTCGCCGTCACGACCGTGTCGTTCGACATTCATGTCCTGGAGTTGTTCCTGCCGCTGACGGTCGGCGGCACGGTCGTGATTGCGCGGCGCGAGGTTGCGCTCGATGGGCGCCTGCTGCTGAAACTGCTCAACGATGTCGGGGCGACCATATTCCAGGGCACTCCGGCAGCCTGGCAATTGTTGCTGGACGCTGGCTTGGGCGAAGGCGGCACGCTGAAGGCGTTATGCGGCGGAGAAGCTTGGCCGGCGGGGCTGGCCGAACAGCTGCTGCCGCGCGTTTCGGAATTGTGGAACATGTACGGGCCTACCGAAGCGACGGTATGGTCCTCCGCGACGCACATTACGAATTCATCCGAACCCGTCACCGTCGGATTTCCGATGCAGAATACGGAATTTCACGTCGTCGGAACGGACCTCCAGCTGCTCCCAGCCGGTCTCATTGGAGAGTTGCTGATCGGCGGTGCGGGGATCGCGGCCGGCTACCATAATCGGCCAGACCTCACTGCAGAACGATTCATGCGCACTCCGTTCCAGGGGGCGAGCGGCCGCTATTATCGCACCGGTGACCGAGCGCGGCGTCTTGCAGACGGCCGTATTCAGCTGCTGGGACGTCTGGACAACCAAGTGAAATTGCGCGGCTACCGGATCGAGCTCGGCGATGTCGAGGCGGCCTTCCAGGGTCTCGATGCTGTTCGCGAGTGCACCGCGGTAATCCGCGACGATTTGCCTGGCGGGAGGCAACTCGTTGCGTACCTCGTCGCGGAGGGTACATTCCGTCCCTCGCCGAAATCCCTGTCGGACGAACTCCGCAAAGTCTTGCCCCAATACATGATCCCCTCCCGTTTCGTATGGTTGAACGCAATGCCGCGAACGCCGAATGGCAAGATCGACAGGCGCGCTTTGCCAGTACCGGATTCCGCGGCCGTTGCGACCGCGGCATCGACTTCGGCAATGTCACCCCGAGAACAAATGATCGCTGGTATTTTCCAGACCGTGCTGGGCGTTCCGCATGTGCGGCGCAGCGATAATTTTTTCGATCTCGGCGGTCATTCCCTTCTGTCTCTGCGAGTGGTCGATCAAATCGAGAAGGCTACGGGCATGCGGATGAGCCCCGGCGAGCTTTTCTCGCAGACCGTTGCCCAACTTGCCCAAGCCTGGCCTGATCAACAAGAGAAGCCAAGCTCCGCCGTGCCGCCACGGGCAACTCCGAAAAAGCGACGACTTGCCGACCTGTTCTCGCGACCCGGCGGGTTGTGACGCATCCCAATGCAAACAGCGCTCGAGGACATCAGGCCGGCCTTCTTCCCAAGCAGCACAGGCAGGAGGTGCTTCGGCTGCCTTCAGATGCCAACGAGCGGATCCAAACGGCCATTCGTTGCGGTCATCTGTTCGCCCGTCGGACACGAATACGAACGCTGCCACCGCGCCTTGCGGCAATTGTCAGCAAATTTGGCTGAGGCGGGTTTTCCATCACTGCGCTTCGACTATTCCGGTTGCGGCGATTCGGATGGGGGAGTGGAAGACATTTCGCCTGCGAGCTGGCCCGGCGATGTCGAAACTGCGATCGAAACTGCAAAGCGGGGAGCACGCGTCAATCGCGCCATCCTGGTCGGTTTGCGCCTAGGGGCGACGATCGCGCGCCGGTTTTCGGAACGTGATGATGTTGCGGCAATCGTTCTGTGGAACGAAGTGTCGGGTAGCCGCATGCTGCGCGAATGGGATGACGAGGAGGCGCGTGTCGCGAAGGCGTTCGGTCGGCTGCCATCACCGGAAACAAGCGTTCAGGGTTGGCCGCTTTCCAAAACCTGGCGCGAGGAAATTCGGCAATTCTCCGGGCCGGAACGACAGGTAACGTCAAATAAGCCGATTTTGAGGATTCATCGCGCGGGCGCAGAAGCGGATTCCAGCCTCGAGCAGAGCCAAGTCTCGACCTATCTCGACGGGGGGCCGCCGATATGGCTGCAAGAACCCATGCAGGCGATCGTGCCATTCGCCACGATCCGGCATATCGTCGATTGGGCGGTGAGCCATTTGCGTGACTGAGAACCTGCTCATCTTCGGCGAGCACGGCAATCTCGTCGGCGTGCTTACGGCGCCTGCGAGGCAAAACAGCACCGCCGTGATTTTGCTGAATGCTGGACTCATTCATCGCGTGGGGCCGGGCCGCATCCATGTGCGGCTCGCGCGCGAACTTGCCACCCGCGGGTTCGGCTGTCTCCGTTTCGATTTTTCCGGTGTCGGCGACAGCCCCGTGCGCCCGGACGACCTGCCGATTTTCGAACAGGCGAGTCGCGAACCGAGCGAGGCCGTCGAGGCTTTGAGCGCGTTAGGATTCAGCGACTTTGTCCTTGTCGGAATCTGCTCGGGCGCCGTGGCCGCCCTGATGGCAGCTTCGCGCGATTCCAGAGTGTCGGGCGTGATCGCTATCAACCCGCCATCGCTCGAAACAGACCCCAACGCGGAAATTAATACTTGGTGGAACCGCTATCTGAAACGGTCTCTGTTTTCCTCGAGGGCTTGGCTCAATCTGGTGAGCGGCCGGGTCGATTACAAACGCTTGCTTCAAACCATTTTCCGGCGCCTCGCCGGCCAGAAGAATACGGCCGCACCAGGGACGCCGGCTCCAAACATCAAGGCGTTTATATCTGCGTTGGCCGAGCGCAAGTGCCGGGTGATGTTTCTGCTCTCGGGAGAAGATGTGAGCGTGGATCATGTCGGTGTTATCCTCGGCCAGGATTTGCGGCGCAATGCGCGGCATCCAAGCGTGGATGTGGTTATCTTCTCCGGCGCCGATCATCTGTTCATGCGGGAGCACGACAAGCTCGCAATGATCGACGCCATTGTCTCTTTTGCCGCGCGCCAGGACCACCGTGTCTGTCCCAATGCCACCAGTTCTCCATGACGCAATCCGGCCGGCTGGTCGCGAGAGCCGCCGACCGGCGGATCGCTGACTTCAGCGCTTGTTCTCTGAAATCGTCGACAAGAGTTGGGCGCGGACAAACGCAATCACGGCCGCACGCGCCGCGTTTATGAAGAAATGGCCACCCGGAAACAGCCGCAACTGAAACGGTCCAAGCGTATAGGCCTGCCAAGCCTCCAGTCCGGACGGAGCCACCCAGAGATCGTCAATTCCGCCCATCGCGGCAATGGCCACGGCGAGTCGTGGTTCGGGAACAGTTTGCCAATTCTCGGTCGCAGCGATATCCGCGCGTAGCGTCGGCAACATCAGCCGCGAAAGCCCCTCATCCGTGATCAGGCTTGCATCGCCAAAGCGGCGCTCGACCGTCGCCGAAAGGTCCACGTCGGACATCTCTGCCATGAGAGGCGCATCGGGAAGAAGATGCGGCGCCCGCCGCGCCGACAGAAAAAGGTGACAGGGCAGGGGAACACCTTCCGAGCGAAGCCGATGCGTCAGCGCCATCGCCAAATGCGCGCCCATGCTGTGGCCAAAAAAACCGAAGGGCCGGTCGTTCATATCGGCGACCAACGGAGCCAACGAATCCAAAAGCGGCGCGAACGACGAACACGCCGCCTCGCGCAGCCTGTTCTCGCGCCCCGGCAGCTGGATCGGGATAACCGCGATGTCGGGCGCCAGGGCCTCGCACCAGCTCCGGTATATCGACGCCCCGCCGCCCGCGTACGGGAAACAGAAAAGTCGCGCCGAGCAATCCGCCTCGAGGGAGGGATGCAGAATCCAGGCGCTCAGACTAGCCTCCCTGCGCCGGACTCCGTTTCGGCAAAACGCGAGACACCATCATTGAAAATGAATTGCGCACAAGCGCGACAAACAGCGCGAGTGCAAAGAGGAGCCAAAGCACAGCTCGGATTGTCAGCGTGGTGACGGTAAGCGCGGCCAGGGATTGAGACGTCGCCAAAATTCCGAGCAGCGTCGCGCCGGTTAACACGAAAATCACGCGCGGCCAGTTCGTGCTGACATCCGGAGTGCCCCATCGCCCGTTCGCCGCGGCCGTAAGAAGCAGGCGCACTATCCCAACGATCACAGCAGTGACGGCAGCCCCCATCGCACCGTAGAGCGGGATCAAAACAAAATTCAAGGACACGGACGCGGCCAGCGCAATCATCCCGATGATCGGAACGATCGCCGTCCGTTTTGCATACAGAATGCCGAGTTCGATATTGAGATTGAGCGACGCCAAAACAAAGGATAACGCCAGCCAGGGCAACAACTCCGCCGCACCGCGAAATGCGCTCGGCGCAATAATCGACAGGATCTCCGGACCGAACGACGAGAACGCCAGACTCGCTGCAGCCATGACCGCGACAAAAATCAGAAGCGCGCGCTCGAGCTCCTGTTGGTTTTCTCTGCGGGCCAAAGTCTCGAAACGGCGAACGAAAAATACCTGCGAAAAGGGTGCGGCGATGAACATCTGGAGCAGACTTGCAAGCCGGTCGGCGAGGCCATATCGGCCAACGGTTGCCGCGCCCCCGGCGAGCAGCAGCTGACGTTCCACCACGCGCATCATCGCGTTCGCGGCCGCCGACGGCACCAGCGGCATTCCGTAACGCAGCACACCTCTGAAAATTTTGGCATCGAAGTGCAACCCGACACGCGCCAAAACAACCAATGACGCCGGTAGAGCCACAAGCCCAAACGAGACGAGCATCGCATACACGACGCCGGCGACGCCCAGATTGAGCCAAACGACGAAGGCGTAGTTTGCTGTCAGGAGAAACGCAAACTTGCAGACCGACAACATCAGAACGGCCACCGGGCGCTTATTTATGAGGTAATACCCCGAAGCCAGTTCGAACTGGATCGTCAATATGACGGCGAGGATCGCATACGCGAACAAGCTCCCATCTGCCCCGACGCCGATGATCTTTGCCGAAGCGATATCGGCGATTTGCCAAATCAATGCGACAAGGACGCCGGCCAGCAGCCCAAATCCGATGAAGACGGTGCTGACCACGATATTCTGGTGCCGCGCATCGTCCGGGCGTTCGAAAAAGAAACGTCCCATCGCCCCGTTAAGCCCCAGTCCCAACACCAGGGACGCGAGGTCCATCGTGGCTACAAGCACCGTGTACAGAGCATAGTCGGTGAGGCTCAGCCGGTATGCATAGAGCGGAATGAGAACGACGCCGGCCAGCCGGCTCACAAGGTTGGCGACGGCATAAAGGAAGGTGTCGCGCGCGATCCTGCCGAGCTCGGAGCTCATTCCGCGTCACTTGTGCGCGGCTGAAGCGGAGAGAGATAGGCGCGCAGCTTCTGCCGCCATTTGGGCTCGGTCATCCAATCGACCCACCCGAGCAGAAAGCCAACCAGCGTTCCTATGTCCCGCGCCACGACGACCTGAGTGCCCAACAAGATTCGTTTAAGTGAGGGTATTTTGCGCTCGGCTATGAAAAGCAGATGGACACCGCCCCGATAGAAATACAGAGCCGCAATCGCCGGCAGCATGAGCCCCGCCCACGGTTCAAACGGAGTAGCCAGCGCTGCAGCCGTCATCGCCCCCCAGGCGGCCGCGACTTTCGTCAGGAGAACGGAGTCGTTCTGGCCGGCGCGAGCGCGCCCGCGCGCGTAATTCCGCGCCATCCTGTACAGCTCCGCAAACGATTTGCGCATATGGTGATGCAGATGCGAGTGCACCTGCAGGGCGATTTTCACGTTTTGGGTGGCGAGCTTCTGCGCAAACACCACATCCTCGAAGGTCTGCAGCCAAGACGGCTGTCCGCTCGCCTGTTCCCATGCCCGGCGGTGAAATGCCACACACATACCGGGAAAGTGGCGCGCGTCCGGCGGCGCTTTGGCGCGCCGCTCCTCCAACGAGAGGCGATCGATCAGGTAATTGTCGTGATAGCGAATCGCGGCAAGGCAATGCTCGAAATCGGACGTCGCAGACGGTTTGAACGTCCCCGCGACAACACCAACGGAAGGGTCTGCCTCAAACGGTGCCGCCATGGCTTCGATGTAATCGGGATCGCAAATATTCCCGAAATCGATGGCAATCAACACCTCTGAGTTAGAAGCCTGGAAAGCCACATTGCGGCCGGCGCCCGGATAGACCGCGTGATTGGTAACGACTTTGATATCCACTCCTCGGCCCTGCCAAGCCAGGACCTCTCCTACCGTCCCATCGCTGGAACAGCCGTCGGCCACGATGATCTCGTCCGGAAGCCGAGTGCTTTGGAAGATCGCCGCAAGCGTCGGGGCAACACTCTCTTGTTCATTGAGTGCCGGCATCAAAACCGCAACACGCATCGCCCCGCCCTGGGATAGACAACCCAAACTCAGCCTTTATAGTGCGGGATATGACGCGCAGTTGCAATCCTATGACACTGAAATGGCTGCATTAATTGAGAAGTTGCTTGCACCGGCGCGATGGTTGTCCGGTTCCTATATCCGCGCCTGGCGCAACCGGGCTGCCGACACGCCCTTTGCTGTGGTGCTTTGTTACCACCGTGTGACGGGGGGGGATGATGGAAACCTCTTGAACGTCGAACGCGGACTGCCGGCGGAAATTTTCGAACGGCAGATTCGATTCATGTTGCGGTTTTTTGAACCGATGAGACCGTCCGAGGTGCTTCGCGGCTCGGGCAGCACCATGCGTTTCGCGGTCACATTCGACGACGGGACCGAGGACAATTACAGCGTCGCGGCCCCCATCTTGGAACGATTGGGACTCTCCGCTGCCTTTTATGTGGTCCAGGATTTTGTCGGCACGGATCGGCGGTTCTGGTGGGAAGAACTCAGCGCAATACTGCGTTCGAGCAAGCGTTCAGCGCTGAACCTCGACGACTGCCTGGACGAGGACTGGCGCAAGCACACCGCGCCGCGCACCCCGGTTCTGCCTCTCAGCTCGCCGGCTGCGCTGTCGCGAGCCCACAACGATCTTTGCGCCATCCTGTGCCGCCTGCCGCACGCGCGGCTCGACACGATGCTCGATCGCATCGCGCACGCCCTTTTCGTGGCGCGGGTCCGAGAGGGCCGTGACTTTCCCTTGATGGGCTGGTCGGAACTCCGGGATTTGAACAAGCGTGGTTTTGAAATTGGCTGCCATACTGCTACCCACTGTAATTTGGGATCCGCAGACGCTCCAGAAATAGACGTCGAAGTCGTCGAGGCCACGCGCGCGATCGAAGCCAAAATCGACTCACCCGTGCGCAGCTTCGCCTTTCCGTATGGTGGTCAGCGGCATTTCAATCCTGCAGCAGCCGATGCGATGCGTCGCGGTACGAACATCGAAGTAGCGTTCAGTACAGGCCCTGGCGCAGTTTCGGGTAAGGGCGACCCCTACAACCAGCCCCGGCTCGCCCTAAACCGGGCACATCCGGTCGTTTGGGCGCACAATCTCAATCAGGCAGTGCGCGCAATGGCTGGCTGAGAAGCTTGCCGGCTGCCCCACCACAACCCGAATTGCGCCAGCCCATAGAGAAAATTGCTCCGGTCTCTCTGGCCGGTTTGGTGCTCGCGAAACGCCGACTCGACGGAAGACGCCGACAAATATCCCGCTTGCGCGGCGCCGCTATCGAACCAAATTTCTCGGGCAAAGGTGCCAAACCCGCCCACGAACCAGTCGGCCAACGGTGCCTGAAATCCCTGTTTCGGGCGATTCAGAATATCTTTCGGCAACCATGGTTCGATCGCTTTGCGAACCAGATATTTCCCGGTTGCTCCCCGGAGCTTCATCTCCAATGGAACTGTCGCGGCCCATTCGACGAGTTTGTGCGACAGAAAAGGTACGCGAACCTCCAAGGAGTGCGCCATGCTTGCGCGGTCGACCTTCGTAAGCAGAGCGGGAAGCTGCACCGTTGTGTCCGCGAACAGAAACTGCTCGACCGGATTTTGCGAAGCCAATTCTCCGGAATTGCCAAACACCTCGTTCCGGCGAACTTCATAAGAGTTGCGCCCCTCGAGTTGCTGGAGAAATTGCGGCAGATAAATTTGCTCGCGGAAATCCGGCGTCGTGATTTCGGTTTTTTCGAAAAACCGGCAGAACGCGTCATCCAGCTGCGATGAGGCCCATATCCGTTCGGCACGTTGGCGCAGGTAATTCCATTTGCGAAACGGCAAGGGCGGCAGCTTGGCTGCAGCCGCGCCCAATTGCCGTAAAGGACGTGGCACCTTGGAGAGCTGCGCTACGAACGCCTCGGTGCGATGCCGCCGATAGCCTGCGAAGACCTCGTCTCCTCCGTCACCGGCCAGCACCGCTTTCACGCGACGCGCCGCCAGCCTGGACAAATACCAAACGGAAATTGCCGATGAGTCCGCGAACGGCTCATCATAGCATTTCTGCACTTGCGGCAGGATGTCGACGGCGCGTTGTAGGTCCACTACCTCGTGAACATGCTCGCATCCCAGATGCTGCGCGACTGATCTTGCGTAAGGCGTCTCATCGTAGCGGCGGTCGGGGAAGCCGATCGTGAAGGCGGTCACAGGTTGCGAAGACAGTCGCGCCATGGCCGCCGTCACCGCTGAGGAATCGATCCCGCCGGACAGAAAACTCCCAACCGGGACATCGGCGAGCAAATGCCGTTTAACGGTCGCCAGCCATATTTCCCGAAACGATTCGATCCATTCGGACTCGCTCAATGCATGGGTGTTGCGAAATCGCAGTTGCCAAAAGGCGTGCGGTTTCGAATCCCCCTCGGGTCCTATTCTGAGAACATGCCCGGGGGGCAAATTGTAGATGTCGCGATAGATGCAGCGGGGCGCTCTGACGTGACCGAACGAAAAGAAATCGTGCACGGCGATAGGGTCGATTTCGAATTTGAGGTCGGGCACGGGCAGAATGCCTTTTAACTCGGAAGCAAAAGCGATTCCGCCGTTCTGCTCGGCGACATAAAGCGGCTTAATGCCCAGAGGATCGCGCGCCAATGTGAGCTCGCGCGTGCTGCGATCCCAAATGGCGGCGGCAAACATTCCCTCGAACTTTGGCCATGCCTCATCGCCCCATTGACGATAGGCCGCAAGCAGCGTTTCGGTGTCGCTGCTTGTGACAAAAATATGCCCGTGCGCGGCCAATTCCTCGCGCAACTCCAAATGGTTGACGATTTCACCGTTGAAGATGACCAGGTGGCGACGGTCAGCCGAAACGATCGGCTGATGTCCTCCGGCGATGTCGACGATGCTCAGCCGCCGCATGCCGAAGCCGAAATCTTGATCTATGAAGTATCCGGAATCGTCCGGACCGCGATGGACCTGAACGTCACATTGCGCGGTTATGACCGCTGGCTTCACCGGACGTCCACCACGGCGGTACCAGCCTGCTATGCCGCACAAATTGTGTTGCCTTGAACGCGTCTGCTCCCTAATTATCACCTTAACGTACAATGTGGTAGTCGTTCGGGGGCCAAATCAATCCCGGGGGAAGCGATGGCAGGTTGATATGGCACGTCTACGTCTTTCCTCGTTTGCTGTTGTTGGCGCGCTCCTCATCCTTCTGTCCTTGGACGCAACACCTCTATCCTCTGCCACATCGGGAACGGTAGAAGCGGTCATCGTGGACAACGGCACGACCTATGAGGTGATTGACGGCGCGGTGTACCGCTTAAGCAGCGGTCAATTGACATTCATGCAGCAGATTTACGATCCGAGTTATCTGACAACCAATTACAGGACGATCGGCACCGACATCTACCGCGTCGACCCGGCCAGCGGAAGTATTTTCAAGACATTCGTCGACTTTTCCGAAAGCTTCGAAACCGCTCCCTCGATCAAAACCCTTATCGGCCCGACGCGCGGCTGGACAAGTTTCACCCTGCAGTCTCCGGCTGTTTCGACCGTCAGCGCATATAACGCGCTCCGCGATTCCATCCTGAACGGCGGAAGCTATGTCGACAACCGAGTCGAACCTTCGACCAGCCAGAAACATGGCGGGACGGAGTCGCTCTTGACCTATTCCGTCTCGCCAACGGCCGGTATGGAAACGGCAAAGGCCTCCCTGGAAAGTTCGCTGATGTACTTTCGCAAGGGGGACACGCTGGTCTACTCCGGTTGGTATTATATCGCCGCGGGGCAGCCCTTCGGGATCGCGGATTTTGAATCGTCCTACATCGAGTCCGGTCCGGGTCTTCGCATCGTGGTCGACACGGGCGGGGTACCGCGAGTCGAACTGAAGTGGGCCAACAAGCCATCATTTACTTCCATCTCAGGAGCAAAAATCCCGACCGGGCGATGGACGAATATTCAATTTATTGCCACTCTAAGCGATGCCACGGACGGAACGGTTTCGCTTTGGGTCGACGGGACACAGGTTATCAGCGGCACGGGCCAGACCTTGCCGTTACCGAGTGCGGTGTACGACCGTCTCGAGATCGGAATCACCGCCAACAACGGACCGCCGACTACCGTGTATGTGGATGACATTCGCCTAAGTCACACACGCTTTTTCTGAGTAACTTAACGGCTGGGGTGAACGTGCCGATTACGAAGTTCGGACCGCCAAGTGTGGGAGGGGCGAGGCCGCTACCCGAAGTGCCGCTTGATCTCGATCCGATCCGAGCGCTCGAGGATGTTTGGCAGACCGCTCCGCTGATATTCGAGGGTACCTGGCTGGATAGCCTCGATGTGAATCTCGAGCTCGACGCGATTGGCGATTTTCTGAAGGCGCAACCGAGCGAGCGCATTTTCGTCCGGGAAACGGGAGAGGGACCGGGTGCTCCGCACCGAATGGTTCAGCTCGACAGCCGCCCCTTGAGCGCGCAGCTGTCGGATCGGGTCCTACATATCACTGCGCTCGACCTTCAGGAGCTAGACCCGCGTTTCCAGAGCATGATCGACTGTTTTGTCGAGCGGCTGGATCCTATTCTCGGCCGCACCGACAAATCGCAGCTCCAAGTCACCGCGGGTCTCTTCATTGCCAGCGGCAAGACGTTTGTCCCGTTTCATGTGGACTTTGAGCATAACTTCCTGATCCAGCTCCTTGGCGAAAAGGAGATGCATATCTTCCCCAGGGATGTGCCCGAAATTTTCATGGAAGAGGCGCGTGAACGCCTTGCCAAGGATATGGCTGATAGCCGGTTTCTGCCCTATAGCGAGGATTTCGAGCGCTATGCCCGAATTATGAAGTTGAGACCCGGAACGTCGACCTATCAGCCCCCAATGTCGCCGCATTGGGTGGTGTCGGATAGCGGAGTCACGATGTCACTGCTTCTCAGCTTGTTTTCCAGCGAAGAGCTCAAACTGCGACTAACGCACTTCGCAAACGCAATCCTTCGGGGCTTCGGTTTTCATCCGGCACCTGTGGGGCGTCATCCGTTGACGGATGATCTGAAATACAGAGCCATGATGTTGGCACGAGAGACGAAACGTCGCCTGAAGCCCATCCGATACAGCCGCGGCCGTATGATCGACGTTCGTAAGAA
>Ga0310810_10005446_pt1 | contig 14234 bp, 6 predicted proteins | sample NCmetagenome_FD_207641 | JGI IMG/M metagenome (GOLD analysis project Ga0310810, IMG submission 207641) | Soil microbial communities from experimental microcosm in Duke University, North Carolina, United States - NC | ecosystem: Engineered > Artificial ecosystem > Soil microcosm > Unclassified ... | reverse complement strand
CAAATAAATCTAATAACTGATAAACTGCGAGGGCCCGTAAAAATCTTGCTTCAGCGGCCTGTGCGTTTGTTGGACCAAAGGCTAAAACATTCGTCGCATCAAAGTTCAATTTATTTAATGCATTATACTGGCCGATAATAACATCAACCCCGTCAGCCTGCCAGGTATGTTTCTTAAGTGCTCTCCATTTGCCATTATCGTCCCAGTCACCGGCACGCGTTGGTACCACACACATGTCGGCCGTAACCTCCTCCAGCGCAAAGATATTTCCAGGATCAGAGTATGGATTTCCCACATCATTGTAGGCCGTCTGCAACAACAACTGGGTACCATTAGCACCCAATGCATTGGCAGCCTGTTCATTTGTTAAAGAGCTATTTAGTCGCTGTTCCAACTTGGTACAACTACCAAAAATGACTGTCACAATAAAAGCAGCTAATATTTTAAAATAGCTATTATATCGTTTCATACGATTAATTTTTTATTTATTATAATCCAAAATTGAAACCAAATGTAATAATTCTTGGTGTGGGATATGGAATATACTCCATATTCCGGGAAGGATATCCATTCTCGTTCTTATCAATATTTACTTCCGGATCAAATCCTGTAAAATCTGTAATTACAAACAGGTTGGTAGCGCTTACGAAAGCATTAAAATTTTTAATGTATTTCCCAAAATCGCCAACTAGGTAACTAAATGTCAGATTTCTCAATTTATAATAACTGCCACTTTCAAGATAGCGTGTGGAAGCAGCAACACTGGCATTGATGTCTTCCTCTGAACCAATCGCGGCTGCAGAAACATTCTTACCATTTTGAACGTTGCTGATATTTGTTACGGTATTATATGTGTTATTGTAGATACTATAATCGAATGCGCCGCTGGAATTCAGTGCCATTGTCAGTTTTTTATACCTGAGCGTAGTGCTGAATCCTAATAAATAGTGAGGGTTAGGGTCCGCTGCATAAATGGGGTTATCATCAATAATCTGCTGGCCATTTTGATCAAAGCCCGAGAATGGTTTTAAATAAAATTCATTGACAGGCCAATCATTTGCAATAATCTGAGCTAAAGCACCGGATACCCCCTGCCCACTCACCTGGCCTGTGAATATGGGAGCCTGGTCAAACTTCGTCAACTTATTTTTATTATATGCAATATTGAAGTTGGCGTCCCAGGTAAAATCTCTTTTTGCTATGATAGCTGCCCCGATTGAAAATTCAAATCCTGAATTAATTAGCTCAGCCGGAAGATTTATGAAGAAAATAGAAGCCGGGGCCGGTTGAATGGCTGTACTCTGGAATAACAGGTCAGTTGTGTTTTTGTGATAATAATCAATAGATCCGTATAATTTATTTCCCAATAAAGCATAATCCAATCCAACATTAACAGTAGTAGTTCTCTCCCACTTTAAATCAGGGTTAGCAACGTTACTTTGCCCAAAATTGTTATACGCATTGGAAGTAAATTGCTCCAAAGAAGCTCCCGAAGGAAATTCCTGGTTACCTGTTTTACCCCAAGAGCCACGTAAAGCAAGATTGCTAAATAAAGAAGTGCCATCCAAAAAGTCTTCATTACTGATTACCCATCTTGCGCCCACGGATGGAAAATCGCCGTATTTATTATTTTTTCCAAACTTACTTGATCCGTCACGCCGAATTGTGGCAGTTAAATAATATTTATCGGACATATTAAGATTGACCCTGCCAAAATAAGATTGTAGCTCTGTTTTTGGATCTACTGTCCGGATCAACGGATACTGTGTAGCTGCATTTTGCATAATGCTGGTATACAGTATCGGAATCCTGTTTGCCTGGTCCAGGTTAGTATTAAACTGTCTTGCGCCGATCGTCGAGTTTTGAAACTCAGTTTTCCAATACTCATAGCCTACAACGGCATCCAAATTTAAATTCTGCGTCAGTTTGGTTCGATAACTTAACGTATTTGTAAATGTTTGCGATGTTAGCGTTGCACCTGAAATAGCTCCAAACCCACTCCCGGATACACCCTGGATACCATCAATCCATCCATCAATATTGGTATTCCTTGTTCCGGCGCCATGGTTAATAGCGTATAAGAATTTGTATTCCAGGTTTGGGGTAATTTTATATGCAGCAGAAAAATTGCCTAAAAATACATTTACATCGGCTACGTCATTGAATCCGTCGATTACTGCAAGAGGGTTAGGAATTGAATTACTCACTAAATTGTATAAGCCGCTGCTGTTTTTGAAAGCCTTGGTGGGGTTCCAGTTTAAAGCATAAGACATCAAGTTACCTCCAGCACCTGCAGTGTTACTTATCAGGGTAATATTCTCGGTTGTATGCCCGGCTATCACGTTAAAATCAAGCCCCAATTTCTTATCCAGGAATTTATATTGACCATTAAAGCTTCCCAGGTATTTATCCAATGATGTTTTTTTAAGAAAGCCCTGCGTCCTGCCTGCTAAAAATGAAGCCCTGAATTTTCCATTTTCGTTACCTCCGCTAAACGCCACATTATAATTTTGAGATAAATTGTCGTTAGTAATTTCATCTAACGCATCAACAGAGGCGGAGGAGTCAAAATTCAGACCGTTTTCTTTGGTGAATGACCTGAATTCACTGGCCGACATAACTTTGTATTTTTTCATATAACCGGCAAAAGCTCCCCAACTGGCACCAGCCTCAATCTTTGGTCCGCCGATCGATTTTTTGGTAGTTATCACAATAACGCCATTAGCTCCCCTGGATCCGTAAATCGCCGCCGCTGATGCATCTTTTAACACATCAATCTGGGAAATATCATTGGGATTGATATAAAGCAGCGGATTTGTTTCCGGTGTAGTACCAAAGGCCAGGCCATTGGTGCCCAGGTCTAAGTTTGGCCGGGCAGTTCTTCCATCAAGCGGTACACCATCTATCACGTATAATGGATTATTGTTAGTCCGGATTGAATTGTTACCCCTGATCTTTATGGTAGTTGCCGATCCGGGCTGACCGCTATTATTGGTAATTTCAAGCCCGGAAACCTTACCCTGTAATAACTGATCCGGGGCTACGATAACACCCTGGTTAAAATCCTTTGATTTTACTGATGCAATAGCACCTGTAAGGTCTTTTCTCCTGCTGGTACCATAACCGGTGACTACAACTTCAGTTAAGCCAGCGGCTTTTGCTACCAATGAGACATCAACGGTAGTTTTATCGGTTATATCAATTTCCTGCTGATCAAATTCAGCCGAGGAGACCACCAGGGTTTTAACGCCTGCCGGTACTGCAATCTTAAAGGTACCGTCTGCATTGGTGGATGTACCTGTTTTGGAACCTTTGGGTTGAACCGAGGCGCCTACGACGGGAGAATTGTCTTTTGAATCAATAACCTTTCCTGTTACTACACGATCCTGGGCCAGCAAAGAAAGAGAGAGAGTTAGGAATACCGGCATGAAGATAGCATGAAGCAATCGTTTGATTAACATAAGCATTCGTTTTTTGGAGTTTAGCAGATATCAGCACTTAGTCTCTTTGTGTATCCCTGACACAATATAGAATAATATTATTTTCTCAACAAAAAATAATGAGGTCCTGTTCAACTTCTTACCGAAGACAACATAAGTCTTACTAGAGGCTATCAAAACAAAGAAAATGCTGCTTCAGATTCAAAAAAACGTAAGAAGTAGCTTATCGACCCTTCCAAGTTTATAAAGTTATTTTTCAGATATTTATAATTCAAAAAAAACTAGCCAAAAATCGATAATTCAAAATCGCAAACGATTGCGAGAATATTTTCGGGGGAAAACTTTCGAAAATTTCTCGCGCTAATCTATAGCGTGATTAGAAAGAGTTCTCAATTATTTTAACCTGGACGATTCAAAATATACCCGGTGCATTTATTTATGGTGCCGAAATTTTCGCAAAATGGGCGAAAACAATTTTTAAATTACAGGAACATCTTCGTTATACTGATTCTAACCCTGTACAATAAGTTTAGACATAAAAATGCCGCTCCAATAAAATGAAGCGGCGTGTTCTTACTTATTAAATTAGTTTACAGTTACCGTTTGAGTATTTTCATTGAGAGTAACCGTATATGTACCAGCAACAGTCGGAGTTTTGAAATTAGGGCCGCCATCCCACTTTATCTTTTTGGAGGTACCTGTGGCCTGGCTCTGTCCACTGTTGTCTTCGTAATCAAGGGCGCCCCAATCATTTCCTGCCAAAAACTTAAAATCCTTATCAGCTTTCAATGCGATTGTAATGGTCCATACTCCACCCCCACTATAAGTCATCTGCGGGCTCGCACCAGGATTCCAGTCCGGAACACCCTGGAGCCCGTCACCGACCAATCTCATTTCGGCAGCGGGACTTAATTGATATACTGTATTATCGACATCGCGACCGTCCCAAATCACCCTGTATCTCCCTGCAGTGGTAATGTTAGGAAAGTTTGGACCGTTTGTTTCAACAGCACTTCCGCTTCCACCATTGGATCCATAACTCCTCGTTTCAGCAACATGATTGCTTCCATCATTCCAATGATCGTTGTCGATAAGTTTCCAGCCATCTGCTGTAAAGTTGGTAATGCCAACAAACAAGTTTGTTGCCGGCGCGCCCAAAGCATAATCAGGAAAAACATTTGGCGGATTCCATCCGGCCCCGGTTGCTCCTCCTACAAATCCCATTCTTCCGGGACTGATATCATACAATAACGTTTTTCGATTTATGCTAACGCGATATACTCCTGCCGAATTGACTTTGAAATTCGCACCATTCAGAGCTAATGTTCCGCCGGTTCCCCCATAATTAACATCCCAACTGCGGCCCTGCGTTACTTTAAACTCGGCGTTTGCCGGCAACCAGATGTATATATAAAACATATCATTGAACACCGAGGTGCGTAAATCACGGATCAGTTCGGGTGCTGTACCGGGATCCCAATCGTTTCCGTTGCCAGTGGATGCCTGGTAGCTGCCGGGCATATAAAATCTTAATATCGGGATGTAACTTTCTATTGTAACAGAGACCGGGTTTGAATATGAAATAGCACCCTGCGCAGTGACTGCTTTGATCCTGTATTCGACTGTTCCGGAATTGCCACCCGTGATTCCGGAAGTCAATGCCGTATTATTCATTTCGCCCTCGTTCAGATTCTTGCTATAAATACTGGTTCCAATCAGGATCTCATCCGCGGAAAATTGTCCAAAATTCTTGGTCGCAGAATCATACTGTAAAAAATAGGTTACTGTTCCGGTATACCCATTGAAAGCAGGCGCCCAGCTAAATGTATTGGAGGGTTGCGTAGCAGTAGCAAGTGAAAGTGTAACCGATGTTTTCTCTGATGTCAGCGATGATGGGTCAGCATAAGGAGTAACAGATAAATTAACGACATTGGATACAAAAAGCTCGTTGTTGTTGCTATAAGAGGATATCACTCTTGCCTCCATATCATAGGGAACTCCAAGTGTAAAGGCATAATTCAATAAAATATTATTTAATTCTTTCCCTGTAAGGGAGGCGGCCAGCGCACCATTTACGGTCCTGGTTACTTTTTTAGAAAAATTTCTCCCGGCAGAATCTATTTCCAAAATAAACTTATAGGTACTTGTATCTGTTGCGTACTCAGGACTTGACCACGAAAACGTTACCACATTATTTGTTGAGTCAGCGGGCGCAGGCGCAATACTTGAACTCGACGCGCTCAATGTGATAGGCTTGCCATTATTATAATACGACAGATCATCAACTTTGTCGCAACTGGTCATTACAAACATGACCAGGACTGACAAAAGAAGAAGCTGATTAATATATTTCATGTCTGTTACTTTTAAATCGATTATAATTTGGTCACTTTAAATTTTCCGATTTGAAAATCTACTTCTATTTGATACGTACCGGTTGTAGGTGGTGCAAGAATATCTTCTCCTCCGGATTGGAAATCGCCTCCATATATCAGATTGGGATCATTTTTAATCTTGATACTGTATTTATAATCCCAGGATCCGTGAACAGGAAGGAATGTATAAGATTTCGCACCTGTTAATGCAATATCAAGTGTATAATAGGTATCTGATACCCTGGTAAATTTTTGAGTTGCAGGAGGAGCATTTGTCCAATCACTGGCGACCGCACTACCGGTTATATATAATTCTCCGGAAGCTGGTGGTGTAACTTTTGGTGGTGGGGCAAATGGCCTGGTTGTAATTGAAACCACATTAGACGTAAGCTTTGCTGAAGACCCGATGCTGGAAATTATTCTTAGCTCAAGTGTATAATCCCTTCGTGGATTAAGTTGCAAAAGCATATCATTACCTAAAATGGCATTCAATTCGGCCACCGTGTAGGTTTTGGACATTTCCTTAGCAACAACAGAAGTATATTTTTTACCGCTGTTGAAATTTGCTCCCGCTGTATCCATTTCAAATGTATACGTCACATCATGTGAACTGACACCCGTGGTAAATCTATAATTAGGATTTGTCCAGTTAAGTACCAGGGCAGTGTTGCTTTCCAGTCCAGGTTCCAGCCTTATGTCAGTTGCCGAAGCCGTTAATACAGGTGGTGTACCTTCCTCGTAGTAAATTTTGTTTTCTTCTTTCTCGCATGAACTGACTGCCAGCAACAAGATTGAAAACAACATTAATGGAGATATATATTTCATTATTATTTGTATTAGAAATTAATACCCGGGATTTTGAACCAGGTTCTTATTGGCGCTCACTTCAGATGATGGTATCGGGAAAATTTTATAATAACCCGCCACACCTGTTCCGTTTGCAACATTTCCTTTCCACGGCCATAAATAAGATGATTCAACAAACTTGTTAAACCTTATCAGGTCAGTGCGGCGGAATCCTTCCCAGTAAAATTCCCTGCCTCTTTCATCAATTAAGAAATCCAATGTCAGTTCCCCAGCCGAAATGTTGCCGAAGTCATTTTTGTAAGCTCTTGTACGAATGGCGTTCATATAACCTAATGCCGTCGCGGCATCACCACCCGTGCCTCCTCTCAACACTGCTTCCGTATAAATGAAATATTGTTCAGCCAATCTGAATAAAGGCATATCTATTCCTACACCCAGGTTTCCGCCCTCCGCATAACCCAAAGTGCCATCGCGGTTCACATTTTTAAACTTAATAGCAGCAAAGCCATCCGAAGCCCTGTTGGCGATTTCAATACTCCTGTTAGTGCTGAAGAATAGTGACCTTTTATCCGCTGTCCCCGTGTAATCCGGAAATAAATTGGGAAGATTCTTTGTCACCCGGTTGCCACCCCAACCAGAAACGCCTATTACGGACACAGGAATATCACTGCTCGAACCCGCATAGACAATATAGTTAGTACCCCCATAATTTTGGGTCTTTCGGCCATCATAATTAATCGTAAAAATGAATTCGTTGGTGCAAAGATGATTGTCATTCAAAAACAACCATTGATAATCTGGCTCCAGGCTGTATCCTGCATCTATTACCTTTTTAGAATAGGTGATGGCATCAGTGAATCTTGGCGTGCCGGTGTACACTTCTGCATTCAGGTACATGCGCGCAAGCAAAGCCCATGCAGCAGCACGGTCGGCCCTTCCATATTCATTGGTCCTGGGTTCCGGTAAAGTAGTCTCAATATCCTTAAGTTCTGTTTCGATGTAATTGAATAATTCAGTTCGTTTTATTTGCGGCGGCAATACCGAACCGATCGCATCATTTTCGGTAGCAAATGAAGGATTACCAAAAGCATCCATTAATACCCAATATTGAAAAGCTCTTAAAAACCGTGCCTCCGGCAGGTATGATTTAATAGTTGCTGCATCGGCCCCTGTAATTCCCCTGCTGGATAATTTATCATCAGCACTTTGCCTCATAAATTCATTGCACAATAAGATCTGGTAAGCTGAACGTACATACAAACCCAATAACATCCGGTTGCTCGCTGCCCAGTTCAGGTTGTGGAAGTCATGCAAACCTGCATCGGTATTACCATTCCATGAAGCGTTATCAATTGCTTCGTCGGTGCTCAGTTCCTGCGTATTCCAAAACATGCGGAGGAAATCCGAATTACCTTCGTCAATCGTATTTGGATCGATATCGGGCTGCCCGGCGCCCCCCGAGTTGCCTGTTAATGCAAAAGCGCCATAGAGTTTTGCAAAACCCTGCCTGTAGCCTTCAGGAGTACTATAAGCCACATCAACAGTTACACCATTAGTAGGTGTCAGGTCCAAAGTCTTTTCGCAGGATGTCAAAGCAAATGCAGTAATCAGCGAACCTGAAATGATTAATAAACTAATCTTTTTCATATGTCAAGCTTATTGAATTAAACAGAATCAAAAATCAAGACCCAACCCAATCAAGAATGTTCTTGGTCTTGGATAGGCGTTATTATCTATACCTCCGCTCTGCTCGGGATCCAAACCGTCGTATTTTGTGATGACAAATACATTTTGTACTCCTGCAGTCAGCCTCAGGTTGATACCTTCTCTTATTTTACCGACGTCATATCCAACATTTATATTATCCATTCTCAGGAAAGAGGCATTCTGAACATAATAGTTTGATTGATAAAAATCGCCTACTCCCTGGAAGTTTGTATTTAACACATCAGAACTCTGGTTAGCCAGGTAAGATGAAAACAGGAATTTGCTGATAGCGCCGTTTGTGGCCACATTGTTGAATAAATAGTTACCATAATTGGCATGCAGTGTCAATCCTGCGTTCCACTTCTTATAATTAAGATTGGTGCTGAAACCATAAAACCATTTGGGAATGCCTGATTTAAAGAGGTACAGATCGCTGCTGTTTAGAATGCCATCCCTATTGATATCCTCATACAAATTTTCGATAGGCTTATTAGATGCCTTATCATATATCTGTTTAAATACGTAGAAAGAGCCTCTTTCATATCCCACGGCATTTGCCAGCACACCTCCCAGACCACCAATCCCGGCAACCTGGTTTACAAAGTTTGGATCGTCATTAATATCCAGCTTCGTAATCTTGTTTTTGTTATAGGTAACATTAAACATGATGTCCCAAACCACGTCTGCAGTTCGCGTGGGTTGAGCATTGATGCTGAATTCAACACCCTTGTTTTCCATATTTCCTACGTTAGCGATAATGGTATTGCTGAAATTGGTAAAGGCAGGTTGCGTAATCTGGTTAAGCAGGTCGCTCGTCCTCTTGTGGTAAAGTTCAATGCTACCAGACAAACGGTTATTAAAAAAACCGAAATCTATTCCGATGTTAGAGGTGGCTGTTTCCTCCCATTTCCGGTTGGCATAATAACCACCTGGCCTGTACATCTGTAAAAAGACATCTCCAAACTGGTATTGGGCCTTGTCATTACTCAATCCATAATAGGAAATATAATCGTAGTTGCCAATACCATCCTGCTGACCGGTAACTCCATAACTTAACCGAATCTTTAGATTAGAGAGTTCCTGCCATTGCTGAATGCCTTCAATTTCTTTTAGGTTAACGGCAATAGCTCCCGAAGGGTAATTTCCCCAACGATTTTCCGGGGCAAATTTGGAGGATCCGTCACGACGATATGAAAAGGTTAAATAAACAAGGCTCTTGTATGAATAATTGATGCGGCCTAAAAAAGACAATAACCTGTTTTGCGGCTTATCAAACGGATACTGAGGAGTCGATCTGACGGCAGTATCGTAAGCGTATTCTATAAACCCATAATTGGTGGTTAGGTAATTCTGATATTCTACGCCGGCCATTACGTCGATCCTGTTCTTAGTATCAAGGTTTTTTGTATAATTCAGATAAAAATTGACATAGGAATTATCAATATTCGTTTGATATTCCCGTCTCTGACCACCATGCACAGTTCCATCTTTTGATGTGTAAGCCTTATAAAACATTGCGGCGCTATCGTCAATAACGACAGTTCCATAACCCTTTGAATAGTCATATCCAACATTAGCAACCGCGCGCAGGTCAGGAAAGAAATGAAGTTTATAGTCGATACCGGCATTAGCGATTAGTCGTTGTGAATGCCCAATATCCTTTTTCTGCTCAAGCAACCCAAGTGGATTCTTAGGAGATAAAGATGCTAAACCTGTAGTGGTGTTCGACGGATCAAGCCTTTCCCAATAACCGCCATAACGATCCTTGCCGGAATACACAGGCTGTGTTGGGTCGAATTGGTTAGCGCCCCAAACAGCATCCGTGTTTGCATAACGGGCTTTAGTAAATGTTGCCCTGACATTCACATCAATCTTCAAATGGTTGTCAAATAAAACAGGATTTAAATTAAGGCTGGGAGCAATACGCTGAAGATATCCTGTCTTTAAAATTCCTTCCTGGTTCAAATATCCCAGTGAAACCCGGTAGGGTAATTGTTTTAGTGATCCTGATACGCTTATATTATTATCAGTGGAAATAGCCGTCTGATATATTTCATCCTGCCAGTCAGTATTTGCAGAACCCATCAATGCTTTTTGCGCGTCAGTTCCATAAGTGTTTACAAGTGTACGGAACTGGCCGGGAGATAATATCGAAAATTTGTCTGTCAGTACTCCTGCTGACAATTGAGTTGTAAAGGAAATTTTGGGTTTTCCTCTCGAACCCTTTTTCGTTGTGATAATGATAACACCATTAGAAGCCCGGCTGCCATAAATGGCTGTCGCCGATGCATCTTTTAAGACTGTCATAGAGGCAATATCGTTAGGATTAATCGTCGCCAGGGCATTGGGCACGCCCGGTATATCAGAATTTGACAGCGGCATACCGTCAATGACGATTAACGGATCATTACTGGCATTCAGGGAAGTACCTCCGCGAATTCTGATCGTACTGCCTGAACCGGGCGCGCCGTCATTCGGCGTAATAGATACACCAGCAACTTTGCCAAGAATTAATTGCTCGGGCGTAACAATTGCGCCTTTATTAAAATCTTTTGCAGAAATCGCGGTGACCGCGCCTGTAAGGTCTTTTTTCATCCTCGTACCGTACCCAATCACCACAACTTCCGAGAGCGAACCTGCACTTAAAGCCATTGATACATCCGCTAAAGTTTTACCAGTGATATTGACCTCCTGTGTACCATAACCAACACGGGAAAACACCAGGGTGGTAACCGAACTGCCTACTGAAATCTGGAATGTGCCACCCGGACCGCTTTGTGTACCCGTAGTGGTTCCCTTCGCGGTAATATTAACGCCCGGCATCCCGGAACCATCTTTTGAATCCGTGACCTTACCGGAAATCACCTTGTCTTGTGAATGGGAAACTATGGAGAAAAATGTTGAGACAGCAAGCACTACTGCCTTTAGCAAAGTTTTACAGGACATAAGCAATCGTTGTTAGTTTTGCGAATCTGAATTCTCAGCCAAATACCTTAATGTGTATTTGCGACACAATGTTAGTACTTTTTAAAATAGAAAAAAATATTTTTTTTTCTTCATTTGTGATTTTTCCACGCCATTATTAGGCAATCGCAATCCGCGACCCGCTGCTTTTGCGGCGATTTGCCTTCACTTTGAATTCTGTCTTCAGGGAGTATAATTTACCCGGGCGATGCGGGACGTCTGATTCCATTTCATTGAGGTCAATCAGCCAGTCTTTTATGGCAATTTTCTTGCGAAAATTCCTGCGGTCAAGCTCCGTCGATAAGATTGCTTCGTATAGCTCCTGCAGTTCCCGGAGGGAAAACTTCTCCGGTAATAAATTGAAGATTACGGGGTGCTCCATCACCTGCTCTCTCAATCGCGAAAGACAGGTATCAAGGATCATCTTATGATCAAACGCAAGTTTCTTAATACTCTTCATTCCATGCCATTGCAGATCATTATGATTCAGCCTGAACTTGTGATGTCGGGCATCTATTAATGAATAGTACGCGGTCGTAATTACACGGCCGGAAGGGTGGCGGCTAATGCTCCCAAAAGTATGCACCTGTTCCAGGTAGACATTATCCAAACCGGTCTTTTCTTTGAGTATCCTGTAGGAAGCGCTGTCGAGATCTTCATCGGGACGAACAAGATCCCCTAATAGAGAAAATAAACCCGAGAATTCGGCGAGGTCAGATTTTATCAACAGCACTTTTAATTCCTTGTTCTCGTAACAAAATATGACGCAGTCTACCGATACGGCAATATTGAAGTAGTCCAGGTGAGATATTTTTTCCGATTCAGCCGTCTTAAGGTTCAGTTCTTTGGGCATAATTGCTCTTTTAATTAATCTATGGTAACAGAATTTTTGCAAATCGCGTCTTATTCTTCGTCTGCACTTTTAATAAATAAACGCCGGCCGGCAAATTATTGGTTTCGCCGGACAACCTCATAGTATGTTTTCCTCTCGTTAACGTTCCACCAAAAACATTTCTAATCTTTTGGCCCTGCATATTCCAAAGATCTGCCTGGACATTGCCTCTTTCAGGAACAAACACTTCAGCAACTGAACTTTTTTGAAGCGGGTTGGGATAGACGAGTAACTGCAGGCTATTGCCGGGATTATTAATATCGATCACCGGTGTAGTCACATTATTCATATTGCGGTTCAGGTAAACATGAAACTCCCCTGGCTGGAGGGTTAACGGTTGAGCGGACCCCGTCGCCACAATAGTATTCCCGTTAAGATAATCGAACCACGTGCCGGCAGTTGGAAAAGTAACGGATGCGTTTTGGCTCGCTATATCAAAGTTGCCGACCACCAGCAATTGTGACGAGTCTGTTGCACTGCGAATTGTAATGGATTTGATTGCGCCCGACAAGTTTCTTGTAAGTGTAATATTATTGGCAATAAAGACATCGCGGTACAAAGCATAATACCGCAGCCTATTCAAATTGCTGTACAAATCATACAACTGTTTTCGCCCAGTTTTTTGTAAATAATCCCAGCGAATAGGTTTTGGATCTAATTTGGTATCACAATCTCCGTTTTCGCCATTTGTCGATTCGTAACATCGTGAGAAGTCATATCCCAGTTCCCCGAATTCATAGATCATTTTTGGACCCGGTATGGTAAGCAGGAACGCCGCATTCAATTCCATCCGCCTTAAAGCAGTTGCCGTATCCTTAATATTATAGCCGCCAGATGAATTCCCATATTTAATATTCTTAAAGGTGATGCGTTCTTCATCATGACTTTCCATAAAAGTTACGAGGTGGGGATGTTGCCAGTTTCTGACCGTGTGAATACCTCTTTCAAAATTTGAGTTAGGCAGGTATCCCATTGAGGCTTCCTGGTATTGTGTCCACACATTTGACCATAGCAAAAAGCCGTCGTCTGCGAGTTCCTTTTCCTCCTGGTCATCACAAAAATGCTCCAGTATAATATAAGCATCCGGATAAATTGCTTTAATACTGTCAGCATACCGATTGATGATCGCAATGCGGCTTGCGTCATAAGCCGAAAAAGCTGCATCATTTGCGGAAGGTTTTTGAGTAAGGCCTTTAGAAAAATCAAGGCGGTAGCCGTCGACCTTATATTCTGTAAGCCAATGCTGCAATACGCGACTGAAAAAATATTTTGTTGCCGCACTTTCGTGGTTAAAATCTTCGCCGAAACCAAAAGCGGTTGGGGCTACCGCGTTGTACCACGGATTGTTGGCCGCAGGCCTGTTGTTTGTGGCGTCCCAGTACAACTGCGCGAGTGGAGAAGGCCCATAGGTATGATTAAGGACCATATCCATGATGACAGCGATGCCATTTTGATGACACGAATCAATAAATTCTTTCAGGCTGTTCTTTGGTCCATAATATTTATCGGAAGCAAAAAACTGATATGGCTCGTACCCCCAGCTCAGGTTGCCCCTGAATTCAGTAAAAGGCATTACTTCAATAGCGTTTACACCGAGCGATTTTAAGTAATTGAGTGTGTCTTTTAATGTTTTCCAGTCATGCAATGCGATGAAGTCTCTTACGAGGAGCTCATAAATAAAGAGGTTTCTCTTATCAGGCCTTGAAAAACTATTGACGGCCCAATTGTACGATGGAGGATTAGTTTGCAATACACTTACAATTCCCGAAGTCTGGCCCACCGGGTAAGCTTTTAAAGCGGGGTAAGTACCCGCTGGAATAAATGTGTCATTTCCTTCATCAAGAATTTTCTCGGCATATGGATCAGCGATTTTTAAATTGCCGTCTACTAAATATTGATAAGCATATTCCGTTCCGGGAGTAAGTCCTGTAATCGTCAACCACCAATAATTACCGTCGGGTGTATTTTTCATTAAATATTGAGATTGTTCCGACCAATTATTTCCGGAAAATTCTCCAATTACTGAAACCCTGGTTTTTCCCGGCGCAT
>Ga0310810_10005444_pt1 | contig 14236 bp, 14 predicted proteins | sample NCmetagenome_FD_207641 | JGI IMG/M metagenome (GOLD analysis project Ga0310810, IMG submission 207641) | Soil microbial communities from experimental microcosm in Duke University, North Carolina, United States - NC | ecosystem: Engineered > Artificial ecosystem > Soil microcosm > Unclassified ... | reverse complement strand
GCGCTGCTGGCGCGCGTCATTCTGTCGTCCTCCCGCGTCGACGATCTCGTGCTCGATCCCTTCTCCGGCACCGGCACGACCGGCGCCGTCGCCAAACATCTCGGCCGCCGCTTCGTCGGCTTCGAGCGCGAGACGAAATACGCCAAAGAAGCGCAGAAGCGCATCGACGACACGCAGCCGCTCGACGCACCATCTATCGCGCCTTTTGTGACGGCGCGAGAAGCCCCGCGCGTGCCGTTCTCGGCACTGATCGAGCGCGGGCTCGTGACGCCGGGCGTGAAGCTCACCGACGCCAAGAAGCGGCACAAGGCGCTGGTACGCGCCGACGGCGCCTTGTCGTTCGGCGAAAAGGTCGGTTCGATCCACCGCATCGGCGCGCTGGCGCAAGGGCTCGATGCCTGCAACGGCTGGACCTTCTGGCATATCGAGACGCCGAAGGGCCTCCAGTCGATCGACACCTTCCGCGCGCAGGTCCGCGCCGAGATGGCCGAGCCGGCGGAGTAGCGCGCGCTAGCGCGCCACCGCGACGCCCAGCTTAACGCCGGATGTCTTCTGCAGCTTTGCGATCACGGCAAAAAGATTGTCGGCCCGTGGATTGCCGTTCGGCCCAAACATCCGCATCAGGCTTTTCGCAGGCGTCCCGGTTTCCCGCGACAGGCGCTCAAAGCCAATCGTGGCGTTGATGTAGTCGCGCAAGACGCCCTTGCCGGCCTCGATGTCACCGGCAAGCATCTGCTCCACCGCTTCCTTCAGCAGCGCCGCGCGGAATTTCGCGTCGCGTTCGGCGCGCGCCTTGACGGTGTCCTTGAATTCGCGGGTCAGCGGCATTTACGTCGTTTCCTTTTTGCGGCGCTTGTAGTCGGCCCATCGGGCATGCGCGTCGACGATGTCATCGCGTTGCCGCGCTTTTGTGCCGCCGCCAAGCAAGATCACGAGCACATCGCCATCGCGGCCGAAGTAGAAGCGGTAACCGGGGCCGAAGTCGATGCGGGACTCGAACACCCCATGGCCGACGCCCTTCACGTTCGAAAGGTTGTCGAGACCAAGCCGCGTGAGCGCGATCGTCACTTTCGCCGCGGCAGGCGCATCGAGCCTGTCGAACCAGCGGCCGAAGGGACTTCGTCCGGCCCCGTCCAGATACTCCAGCACCCGCATCTGAACAGTATCATATACGTTACCAATTATGGCAACTGCGAGGCGTGCTTATGGGCCAGCCGATCAGCCGGCGGCGGAGATTGCCTCGGCGATGAGCTCCAGCGCCCGTTTGGCAAACGCGTCCATGTTGGAGCGGCGGTCGGCGCTGCGGGTCTCGAGTGTGAAGGCGCGCTCGGCCGCTGGGCCGACGACGGCAATGCAGGTGTGGCCGGCGGCATCGCCATAGCGATTGCCGGTCGGGCCGGTGGCGCCGGTCTCTGACACGGCCCAGGTCGCGCCCATACGCTCGCGCGCGCGACCGGCCAATAGCAGCGCGTAGGCTTCCGTTGACGGCCGCAGGCCAGCCATGTCAGCTTCGGTGACGCCCATCAGGCCGGCGCGCGACGCCTTGGTGTAGACCACCGCGCCGCCGACGAAATAGGCGGACGCGCCCGGCAATGCGAGCAGCGCCGCCGAGACGAGCCCGCCGGTCGAAGACTCCGCGACCGCGATCGTCTCCTTGCGCGCGATCAGGCGCGCGGCGATCCGTTCGGCAAGCGGCAACAGCGCATCCATCGTCACACTCCCATGCCCTGACCGCGCTGGCACAGCACACGGAAGACGCCGACGTCGGCCTCCGGAAACTCCTTGGCCAATCTTGCGCCGAGCGCCTCGGCCGGCTGCTGCCGCAGCGTATCGACGATCAGGCACGCTTTGATCTTCTTGTCGCCGCCGCGCAGCTTCTCCTCCATCGACACCGGCGCACCGGCATCCGCCGCGACCCACAATTCCGAAGCGGCGACCGCCAGGTCCTTCGCGAGATCGTCCATCTTCGCCGTCAGCGCCTTCTCGTCGGCCGCCGTATTAAAGCGCGCCGTCACGGCGTAAGCGCCGCGGAACTCGCCGCGCCGCGCCGCGCGCCGGCAGATGGTCCGGTTCATGTTGATGAACACCTCGGACATGATCATCCGCGTCATCGGCGTCGGATTGTCGAGACGTTCGAGATAGGGCTTCGAGGTCAGCACCTCCGGCCCGTCGACCAGATAGAAATTGAAGAAGCGGTTGGAGCCGGAGATCGCCTCGTGGCGGCGGCCGAAGCGGAAGCCGGGCACGTTCGTCCGCTCGACCAGATGCTCGCTTTGAAACCAGGTATCGAAATCGGCCTCGCGGCCGGGCGTCACGTCGTTCCAGATGGCAAGGATGCCCGGCACATGCCCTTCGGTCATGAATCAGCCCTTTGCCCGCGTGACGTTGGCGCTGCGCTCCGGCACGCCGAATTCCCTGCGGCAGACATCGGCGAGGATGGCGACGCCTTCGCGGATCTGCTCGTGCGACGGACTGGCGAAGCACAGCCGCATCCGGCTCTTGCTCCACGCCTTGTCCGCCGACCAGTTCGGCCCCGGATTGATGGCGACGCCCTCGGCCAAGGCCTTGTCGTAGAGCTTCATGGTATCGACATTGTCCGGCAGCTTGACCCACAGAAAGATGCCGCCCGGCGGATAGTCGAACTCGGCCGCGGTGCCGAACTGCTCGCCGAGCGCGTCGACCAGCGTATCGAGCTTGGCCTTGAGGCCCTTGCGCAGCTCCGGCACGTGCTCGTCGAAATGCGGCGTGCAGTATTCGGCGAGCGCCATCTGCTCGATCGAGCCGGAGCCGGCGTCGGTCTTGAGCGCCAACATGCGCGACATGATCGACCACGGCGCGACGATGAAGCCGACGCGCAGCGCCGGCGCGATCGACTTCGAGAACGAGCCGACATGGATCACGTTCTCCGACTTGCTCATGGCATAGAGCGCCGGCGGCCGCTCGCCCGACCAGATCAGGTCGGCGTAGCAGTCGTCCTCGAAGATCGGCACGCCGTAGGCATCGGCGAGCGCGAGCAGCGTTTCGCGCCGCTCCATGGTGAGGATCGTGGCGGTCGGGTTCTGCACCGTCGGAATGGTGTAGATGAATTTCGGCCGCACGCCGTTGCGCTTGAGGTCGGCCAGCGCCGCCTCCAGCGCATCCATCCGCATGCCGTCACCGTCGAGCGGAATTCCGACGACGTTCACACCGAGGCGCGTGTAGCGGTTGAGCGTGCCCTCGTAGCAGTCGCGTTCGCAGATGACGGTGTCGCCGCGCGCGAGCAGCGCGCCGTGGACGAGATCGAGCGCCTGCAGCGAGCCGGACACGAGCATGATGTCATCGGCCGTGCAGGTCATGCCGGCGTCGCGCTTAAGCTTGACGCTGAGAAAGTCGCGCAGCGGCCTGTAACCCTGCGGCCCGTGACCGAGATTGTAGGTGGCGAGCGATTTGCCCTCCCGCGTCAGCGCCGCGTCGATCGCCGCCTTCAGGCCATCGACCGGAACGCCGTCGGGGTCGTTGTTGCCGCCGATGAAACTGAACTTCGCAAGCCCCGTCCACCGCGCCGACGGCGCCGGCGAACCGGCCGGCACCAATGGGCCGAAATCGAACGCCATTCCAATTCCCCTCTCATCTCCACCGTCATAGCCGGGCGGCGCGCCCCTCGCGCCGTCCCAGCGTCGACAGCGCGATTACTTCGCCGCCGTCACCATGATCTCGACCTTGTAGTCCGCCGCGGCGAGGCCGGCCTGGACCGTGGCGCGCGCCGGCGTGTTGCCCGGCGACACCCAGGCGTCCCACACCGCGTTCATCTCGGCGAAGTTGGCCATGTCGGTGATCCAGATATTCGTCGTCAGAAGCTTCGACTTGTCGGTGCCGGCCTTGGCGAGCAGTCCGTCGATCAGGCCGAGGATTTCCTTGGTCTGCTCGGTGATGCTCTTGCCCTTGGCCTTGTCTGCGACGATGCCCGCCAGATAGACGGTGTTGCCGTTGACCACGGCCTTGCTCATGCGGGTGCCGACTTCGATACGCTGGATGGTCATCGCTGGTCCTTTCTGACGCTACCGGCGTCATTCCTAACCCATGCCTCGGCGGTGGCAAGCCCGCGGGCGGCCGGGCTATAATGCGGCACGAGGGGCGCTGAGACAGAACCCCGCTTTGTATTGCGTAGAAGGGGGGATACCTCATGACCGTGCTCGTGGCCGGCGGCGGCATTGCCGGGCTGACCGTCGCACTCAGCCTGCACCAGATCGGCGTCAAGGTGCGGGTCTTCGAGAGCGTTCCGGAATTGAAGCCGATCGGCGTCGGCATCAACGTCCTGCCGCATGCATGCCGCGAGTTGATCGAGCTCGGTCTCCTCGACAGGCTCGAAGAGACGGGCGTGCGCACCAAGGAGCTCGCCTACTTCTCCAAGCACGGCCAGCAGATCTGGTCGGAGCCGCGCGGCCTCGAGGCCGGCTACAAATGGCCGCAGTTCTCGATCCATCGCGGCGTCCTGCTGCAACTTTTGCTCGACGCCGCGCGCGAGCGCATTGGCGCCGCAAACATCCTCACCGGCCATCACCTGAAGGACTGGAGTGAGACGGCGGATGGCGTCACCGCCCGCTTCGTCGATCGTGACGGCAATCCGGCCGGCGAGCATAAGGGCTCGGTGCTGATCGGCGCCGACGGCATCCATTCGGCGATGCGCGCCAAGCTTTATCCGCAGGAAGGCGCGCCGATCTGGAATGGCCGCATCCTCTGGCGCGGCGTCACGCATGGCGAACCGTTCCTGTCCGGCCGCACCATGATCATGGCCGGGCACGAGACGCTGAAATTCGTCTGCTATCCGATCTCGCGCGCGGCGTCCGAGAAGGGCCGGCCGATGATCAATTGGATCGCCGAGCGGCACCTGCCACCCGACTACCAGTGGCGACGCGAGGACTACAACCGCGCCGGACGCACGGAAGAGTTCCTGCCCTATTTCGAGAGCTGGACGTTCGACTGGCTCGACGTGCCCGGCCTCATTCGCAACGCGGAGTATTGCTACGAATACCCGCTGGTCGACCGCGATCCGTTGCCGCAATGGACCTTCGGCCGCGTCACGCTGACCGGCGACGCCGCGCACCCGATGTATCCGATCGGCTCCAACGGCGCCTCGCAGGCGATCCTCGACGCGCGCGTGCTCGCGCGCGAGATCCTCGACAAGGGCGAGACCGCGGCGGCGCTGGAGGCCTACGAGGCCGAGCGGCGGCCGGCGACGACGCAGCTCGTCCTGCTCAACCGCAAGAACGGTCCCGAGCAGGTGATGCAACTCGTCGAGGAGCGCGCGCCGAACGGCTTCGCCAAGGTCGCGGACGTGCTCACGCACGAGGAACTCGAAGGCATCGCCGCCAACTACAAGAAGGTCGCGGGCTTCCAGGTCGACGCGCTCAACGCCAAGCCGCCCATCGTGCCACTCGCGCGCGCGCGCGAGGCCGCGCCGGCCGTATAAGCCGCAGCCCTCGCGCCGGAACAATCACCTCGTCTTCCGCTTATCTTGGAACCAATTCCAAGGAGGCAGCACATGGGCTGGTTTTCATCCGACATCAGAAGCGTCGACGACCTGTTCCTGCACACATTGCAGGACATCTATTACGCCGAGCACCAGATCGCGAAGTCGCTGCCGGACATGGTCGCGAAGGCGTCCGACGCTGAGCTGAAGAAGGGCTTCAGCATGCACCTTCGCCAGACCAAGGGGCAGATCAAGCGACTCGACCGCGCCTTCAAGGCGCTCAAGCGCAAGCCCGAAGGCACCAAGTGCCCGGCGATCGACGGCATTCTCGACGAGGCGAACGAGATCGCCAGCGAGGTCGACGACAAGATGGTGCTCAACGCCGCGCTGATCGCGGCGGCGCAGGCGGTCGAGCACTACGAGATGACGCGCTACGGCACGCTGGTCGCCTGGGCGAAGCTGCTCGGCTATTCGGCGGTCGCGAAACTCCTCGCCGCGAACCTCAAGGAGGAGAAGGCCACCGACAAGAAACTGTCGGGCATAGCGACGCGCAAGATCAACAAGAAGGCCTATGCCGCGCAGAAGAAGCGCGAGGCCCGTCGCGAGAAGCGACCGACCAAGACCGAGCAGGCCGAGAACGCAATGCTGACGCTGGCGGCAGGTATCCCGGCGATTTGAAAACTGTCGTCGTGCCCGGCCTCGCGCCGGGCACGATCATCCGCCCTTGGCGCCCTGCGTGTTGACGTACAGCGAATAGAGCGAGTGCGACGCCGCCATGAACAGGCGATTGCGCAGGCGGCCGCCGAAGCACAAATTGGCGCAACGCTCGGGTAATGCGATATGCCCGATCGGCTCGCCCTGCGGAGTAAACACGCGCACGCCGTCGAGCTCTGCCGTCATACCCCAGCCGCACCACAGATTGCCGTCGATGTCGCAGCGGAAGCCGTCCGGCGTGCCGCCGGGGCCGGCGTCGATGACGATGCGGCCGTTCGAAATCTTGTCGCCGCTCCCTGCGACGTCGAACGCCAGGATGCGCCGCGGCTCGCTGCGTGATTCCACGATGTAGAGGATCTTCTCGTCGGGCGAGAAGGCGAGCCCGTTCGGCGCGTTGATGCCGTCGGCGACCACGGTCATTGCGCCGGACTTGCCGTCGACGCGGTAGACGTTCATCGACAGTTCGCTCTCGGCGATCTCGCCTTCGTAATTGCTGAGGATGCCAAACGCCGGATCGGTGAACCAGATCGAGCCGTCAGACTTCACCACCACGTCGTTCGGCGAGTTGAGCCGCTTGCCCTGGAAGCTGTCGCAGATGACGGTGATGGCGCCGTCATATTCGGTGCGCGTGACGCGGCGCGTGAGATGCTCGCAGGTAACGAGCCGGCCCTGCCGGTCGCGCGTGTTGCCGTTGCCGTTGTTCGACGGATTGCGGAAATAAGAAACCGCGCCGGTCTCCTCATCCCAGCGGCGAATGCAGTTGCCGGGCACGTCGCTCCACAACAGGTAACGGCCGTCGCCGAACCAGACCGGTCCCTCCCCCCAACGCGCCCCGGTCCAAAGACGCTCGACCGTGGCGAGCGGCAGCCGGTATTTATCGAAGCGCTTGTCAAGCGAACGCACCGCCGGATCGGGGTAGCGCAGGTTCGGGCTCCAGTCGGACATGACGTTCCTCGTTGCGGACTCAAGGCAGACGCCGCGCGTTACGACACCTTCAGCAGAATATCGGCCAGCCATTCCGGCTTGTCGATCATCACGTCGTGCCCAGAGTCTTCGACCACGAATGTCTGCCATGTCTTGTCGGCGCGGCATTCGGCGAGCGCGCGGTCGAACGAGGCCTGCGGATATTTTGGCGCGCGGATGTAGGTCTTCTTGGCGATGGTGTCGAGCTTGCCGGAGATATGTACCGGCTGGAACGTCGGCCCGTTCGGCTGCAGCGTCAGCTTGGAGTCGATCCAGGCATATTCCTTCTCGACGAGCGAATAGGCCTTCGCCGCCGGCGGCTTGCGCCCGGCTTCGCCGCGCGCCATCGCTTCTTCGAGCGCCTTGCGGCTGAATCCGGAAATGTAATCGAGCGGCTTCTCGCCGTCCTTCGGCTTGAACGCGTCGAGCCACACGACGGACGACAGCCGGTCATGAATCTGGTCGGCCGCGCCCGAGCCGGCGAAGCCGCCGAAGGAATGCGCGACGAGGCACGCGTCCTTCAGGTCTTCCCATTTGAAGAGGTTGACGATGTCGGCGACATGCACGTCCATCGTTAGATCCTTGGTCAGGAGATGACTACGATCGGCCTGGCCAGTCAGCGACGGCGCATAGACCCTGTGGCCCGCGCGCTCGAGGCGGTCGGCCACATATTTCCAGCACCAGCCACCGTGATAGGCGCCGTGAATGAGAACGAAGGTCTTGCGCGCGGCCGGCTGCGCTTTCGTTGTTTGCGACGCGAGCAGAGCGGCAGCGCCGGCTCCGGCGATCGTGGCGCGTCGGCTGAGATGTGGCATGGACGTTCCCCCGAATTTTTATCCGCGGTCAGCGTTCAGCTTTACGCGTTCATCGTTCGATAGCATGCGACAGCACCTTGCGCATCACGGTCGGCAGCGCCTCTTCGTGGGCTCCTGCCCGTTTGACCCAGCGCGCGCCTTTCGGCGCCCTGGTGCCACGCGGGACCTGCGCGACGAACACTGTCAGTTCGAGCGGGAAATGTGTGAACACGTGGGTCACCGTCCCCGGCAGACGCCGCCATTGCGCTTTGAGCGGCGCGGCGGCTTCCGCGTCCTTGAGATGGAAATCGTGCGACCAGTCGCTGCCCGGCACTTCGGTCATCTTCGCCAGCAGGCCCTTGTCGGGGCGCGTGCGCAGAAGGATCGTGCCGTCGGCGCGCAGCGCGACGAAGGCGGCGCCGCGGCGCAATTTGCCTTCGCGCTTCGGCGCCTTGCGTGGATAAGTCTCCTGGTCTCCGCGCGCACGCGCGACGCAGGCCTCGGTCCACGGGCACAGCACGCAGGCGGGATTCTTCGGCGTGCAGATCGTCGCGCCGAGGTCCATCAGCGCCTGCGCGAAGTCGCCTGAGCGCGCGGGCGGCAGCAGCGCGGCCGCCAATTCCTTGATGCGCGGCTTGGCCGCCGGCAACTCCTGCTCGACCGCGTAGAGCCTTGAGACGACGCGCTCGACATTGCCGTCGACCGGCACGGCGGCTGCGTCATAGGCGATGGCGCCGATGGCGGCGGCGGTGTAGTCGCCGATGCCCGGCAGTGTCCGCAGGTGTTCGGGCGTGTCCGGGAATGTCCCGCCGTGCCGCTCGACCACCGCCATCGCGCAGGCGTGCAGGTTGCGTGCACGGGCGTAATAGCCGAGCCCGGCCCAGGCGCGCAGCACGTCGTCGAGTTTTGCCGCCGCCAGCGCCGCCACGTCCGGCCACAGCGCGAGAAAGCGCGCGTAATAGGGCGCAACTGCCTTCACCGTCGTCTGTTGCAGCATGATCTCGGATAGCCAGACGCGGTACGGCTCCGTCCGTGCACCACCGCGCGCACGCCACGGCAGGACGCGGGCGTGCCGGTCGTACCAGGCGAGGAGCGCCTGCGGGTCGGGCGAGGTTTGGGCTTTCTTTCGCGGCGCTCTGCGGACTGCTACCGTCATCGGGCCGACGATGGCACGAGTAACCCCTGCATGAGCAAGCCCAGCCGCAGTTTTCCCCGGCCGCTGTCGGAGTTTCTGGCCCCGACGCTGACCGGCGTCCTCAAGGCCCAGGGCTTTGCCTCGGCCGAGATCCTGTCGCGCTGGGCGCAGATCGTCGGCCCCGAGATCGCCGCCTCGAGCGAGCCGCTGAAGATCAACTGGCCGCGCGTGCACGGCGAGGAGACGCCGGAACCTGCCACCCTGGTGCTGCGGGTCGAGGGACCGGCCGCGCTCGAGATCCAGCACATGTCGGCAGTCATCCTGGAGCGGGTGAACCGGTTCTTCGGCTGGCAAGCCATTGGCCGCATCGCGCTCCGCCAGGCCCCCTTGCGCCGGCCGGCGGCGAAAAAGCGCCCGGCCCCGGCCGATCCGGCCGCAGCCGCCCGCATCGCCGACGCCCTGCCGAACATCGAGGATGACGATCTCCGGAACGCGATCGGCCGCCTCGGGGCGGCCATCAAACGAAAGTGAGAAACCGCCCCGGCTTGGCGGGAGGGCCCGCCATTGCCACAATCCTGAAGTCCAGCTAGGCCAACGCGCGAAAAGCGGACCGTACCCAGGAGCCTTCCTTGTCGATGAACCGCCGTGAATTCTGCCAGCGCACCGCCGCGGTGATGCTGGCCAGCACCGCCCTCGCCGCCCTGCCGCTGTCTTTCGCGGCGGCCGCCGGCGCCGATCAGGTGCCCATGGACACGCTGATGAAGAAAGCGGCGCTCCCGGACATGGTGATGGGCGAGGCCAACGCCCCGGTCACGATCGTCGAATACGCCTCGATGACTTGCCCGCACTGCGCCCACTTCCAGGAGACGACCTTCCCGGAACTCAAGAAGCGCTACATCGACACCGGCAAGGTCCGTTACATCTTCCGCGAATTCCCGCTCGACAACCTCGCCGCCGCCGCTTTCATGCTGGCGCGCTGCGCCGGCGAGCTCGACTCCGCGAAGTATTACGCGATGATCGACACCATGTTCGCGCAGCAGCGCACCTGGGCGGTCGAGAAGCCGATCCCGCCGCTGATGGCCATCGCCAAGCAGGCCGGCTTCACCGAGAAGTCGTTCGACGAATGCCTCGCCAACCAGAAGCTCCTCAACGGCATCGAGGACGTGCGTCAGCGCGCCATCAAGGACTTCCAGGTCGAATCGACACCGACCTTCTTCATCAACGGCACGCGCAAGGTCGGCGCGCTGACCCTCGATGAGATGACCAAGGTCATCGATCCGCTGCTGGCCGCGAAGAAGGGCTGAGCGCCGCGAATCGACACCCTCCGGCCGGCGCAAGCCGGCCGGGACGCTATCCCGGCCTTTATTCCATCGACATTTGGAAATGGCGCGCCGGCGCGCGTTTCAGCCCCGATTTCGGGCCTCTCCGTCATGCGCCAGCGGAACCGCCGTAATTTCGCCGCCTGAGCCCCTGAAAAGTCTGGAAAACCGGGCTCGATTCGCGCAAGGCCGTTGCCGTCAGGCCCCCGGCTGTTCATTCTCCCGGCCAATGCGGTACGGCGACAGACATGCACCGGCCGATGCCGGTTGTCATGCACTTCTGGTCACTGCGAAATCGGGCGTTCGCTGCGGTGATTTGACGCCGGAGCCCGTCAGGCGATTCAAGAGAAGCAACGTATGAAGCTCACCAGGCTGCGCCTCCTCGGCTTCAAGTCGTTCGTCGAACCGACCGACTTCCTCATCGAGCCCGGACTGACCGGGGTCGTCGGCCCCAATGGCTGCGGCAAGTCGAACCTCGTCGAGGCGTTGCGCTGGGTGATGGGCGAGTCGTCCTACAAATCCATGCGCGCGTCGTCGATGGACGACGTCATCTTCTCCGGCAATACGTCGCGCCCGGCGCGCAACAACGCCGAAGTCGCGATGACGATCGACAATTCCGACCGGGGCGCACCGGCCGCGTTCAACGACACCGACATGCTGGAGATTGCGCGGCGCATCGAGCGCGAATCCGGCTCCAATTACCGCATCAATGGTCGTGATGTGCGTGCCCGCGACGTGCAGATCCTGTTCGCCGACGCCTCGACCGGCGCGCGCTCGCCGGCGCTCGTGCACCAGGGCCGCATCGGCGAGATCATCCAGGCCAAGCCCGAGCAGCGCCGCCGCGTGCTGGAAGAAGCCGCCGGCATTTCCGGCCTGCACGCCCGCCGCCACGAGGCCGAATTGCGTCTGAAGGCCGCGGAGACGAACCTCACCCGCGCCGAGGACGTGATCGGCCAGCTCACCGGGCAGGTCGAGGCGCTCAAGAAACAGGCGCGGCAGGCCGTGCGCTACCGCACCGTCTCGGCGCAGGTGCGCAAGCAGGAAGCCACGCTCTATCACCTGCGCTGGACCGCGGCGACGATCGAGGTCACCGCGGCCGACACCGCCAAGGACCTGTGCGTGCGCGAGGTCGCCGCCCGCACCGAGGCCGAGGTCGAGGCGTCCAAGCGCCAGGCCAATGCCGCGGCGTCCCTGCCCGAGCTGCGTGACGCGGAGGCCGCCGCCGGCGCAGCCCTGCACCGGCTCAATCTGGCGCTCGCCGATCTCGACCGCGAGGAGCAGCGCGCCAAGGACCGCATCGCCGAGCTCGACAAGCGCCTCGTCCAGTTCGCCGCCGACAGCGAGCGCGAAGCGCGCCTCGCCGCCGACGCGGAAGAAGCGATCGCCCGCATTGCCGCCGAGGAAGAAACGATCCGCGCGGAAGCGCACGCCAATGCCGGCCGCCGTTCCGGCGTCGACGCGAAAGTCGCCGAGGCCGACACCGCGCTCTCCGCGGCCGAGAAGGTCTTCTCGGAATTGACCTCGAAGCTCGCCGCGCTCACCGCCGAGCGCAACCAGCTCACCAACGCGCAGCGCGACCATGCCGCGCGCGCCGCCCGCGCCGAGAACGAGATCGCCGGCATTGAGCGCGAGCTTGCATCGCTCAAGGGCACAGACAGTCCCGATCTCGCGGCGCTCGCCGCCGCGGTCGAAGCCGTCCAGCAGGCCGTCGCCGCCGCAGAAACCGGCGCGGTCGACGCCGAGATCGCGCACGCGGCTGCCCGCGCCAAGCTCGAAGCCACGCGCAATCCGCTGGCCGAAGCCGAACGCCGCCTCCAGCGGCTGGAAACCGAAGCCAAGACGCTGTCGAAGGTGCTCGCGGTCGAGACCAAGAACCTGTGGCCGCCGGTGATGGACCACATCTCCGTCGCCAAGGGCTACGAGAAGGCTCTCGGCGCCGCGCTCGGCGACGATCTCGACGCCCCGGTCGATCCGACGGCGCCGATGCGCTGGATGGGCTCGGCCATCGATCCCGCCGACCCGTCCCTGCCCCAGGGCGTTGAGCCGCTTCTGTCGCGGGTGCAGGCGCCTGGCGAAATGGCGCGCCGCCTGAACCAGATCGGCGTCGTCGACAAGGAGACCGGCAACCGCGTTGCGAGCCAGTTGAAGCCCGGACAGCGCCTCGTCACGCTCGAAGGCGACCTGTGGCGGTGGGACGGCTTTGCCGCCGCCGCCCATGCGCCGACCGGCGCGGCGCGTCGCCTCGCCGAGCGCGCACGTCTGTCCGACATCGAAGCCGAGATGCAGTCGGCCCGCGTCGAGCTCGACACCGCGCGTCAGAACAAGGAAGCAGCGGAAGGCGCGCTGCGCACGGCCGCCGCCGCCGAAACCGAAGCGCGCAACGCCTCACGCGAGCGCCAGCGCGAACTGAACGCCGCCCGCGACACGCACGAAGCGGCCGAGCGCGAGGCCAACCGCAACGCCGCGCGCGTCTCCGCGCTCGACGAAGCGCATCAGCGCCTCACCGCCACACGCAACGAGGCCGCGGAAGCCAGCAGCAGCGCCGAGAGCGCGCTCGCCGCGCTCGCGCCGGCGTCCGATCTCGAAGGCGAACTCGCCAAAGTGCGCGAGGACATCACGGCCAAGCGTGCGACGCTGGCGGAGGTGCGCGCCGAGCAGCAGGCGATCGTGCGCGAAGCCGAACTCGCCGACCGCCGCCTCAAGGCGCTCGAAGTCGACCGTGCCGCCTCGCTCCAGCGCCAGGAAAGCGCGCGCAGCCAGATCGCCACGCTCGAGCAGCGCATGGCCGAAGCGCAGGCCGCGCGTACCGAGTTGGAAAACGCGCCGCAGCAATTCGCCGCGAAGCGCGAGGCATTGATCAGCGAGGTGCAACTCGCGGAAGCCGACCGCCGCGCCTGCGCCGACCGTCTCCAGGCGGCCGAGAACGCGCAGGCCGAAGCCGACCGCGACGCCCGCGCCGCGCTCGAAGCCGCAAGCCACGCGCGCGAGGAACTGGCGCGCGCCGAGGAGCGGCACGAGGGCGCCAAGCGCCGCCTCGCCGACATTGCGCGCGAAATCCACGACATGCTGGAGACGGAGCCGGGCAACGTCGCGGAGCTGGCGGAGCTGAAGCCCGAAGACGCCCTGCCCGATCTCGCCGAGACCGAAGCGAACCTCGAGCGCCTTCGCCGCGAGCGCGAGCGCCTCGGCGCCGTAAACCTGCGCGCCGAGGAAGAGCTGACCGAGGTCGAGGCGCAGCTCACGTCGCTGACCGCGGAGCGCGACGACCTCGTGCAGGCGATCTCCAAGCTGCGTCAGGGCATCCAGAGCCTGAACCGCGAGGCGCGCGAGCGCCTGCTCGAGTCGTTCCAGCAGGTGAACAAGCACTTCCAGCACCTGTTCACCCAGCTGTTCGGCGGCGGCACGGCCGAGCTGCAACTGATCGAGAGCGAAGACCCACTCGAAGCCGGTCTCGAAATCCTCGCCCGCCCGCCGGGCAAGAAGCCGGCGACGCTATCGCTGCTCTCGGGCGGCGAGCAGGCGCTCACGGCCATGGCCTTGATCTTTGCGGTGTTCCTGACCAACCCGGCGCCGATCTGCGTGCTGGACGAAGTGGACGCGCCACTCGACGACCATAACGTCGAACGCTTCTGCGACCTGCTCGACGAGATGATCAAGTCGACCGATACGCGCTTCGTGATCATCACGCATAACCCGATCACCATGGCGCGCATGAACCGGCTCTACGGCGTCACCATGGCCGAGCGCGGCGTGTCGCAGCTCGTCTCGGTCGACCTCGAGGCCGCCGTCCGCTTCCGCGAAGCGAGCTAAGGCGCGGTTCCTAAGTCGTCCGGATGTCATAGTCAGCGGACGCAATATTTTT